>SXGU01304720.1_pt1 | contig 17754 bp, 9 predicted proteins | sample 3174531 | NCBI WGS metagenome assembly SXGU01 (sample SAMN11356863, study PRJNA531348) | freshwater metagenome | isolation source: freshwater sample F1-140 | place: China: Fuxian Lake, Yuxi | collected 2017-12-25 | reverse complement strand
TGGGCATCGAACTGCCGACACTCACCCCGGTGTCACGTAACAGGGAAGAGGAACCCGTAACCTCGGAATCGCTACAATGACTTCGCGAGGTTTACAAACCCGCCGCCCCTGCCAATTCCATTTCACGCTGAACCAACACACCTCTGCGCGGCGGTCACTGTCAGCCCGAGCCGGTCGGCGACCGCGTGCTCGGTCAGGCCCGTGTTCCGCAGCGCGACGACGCGGTCCCGGAAGGCGACTCGCTGCGGCGGATCGAACAGGTCGAGCGTATCCACTCGGGTGATGAGCCCGCCGATGGCCGCACCGGCAGCGGGTGTAGCGAGCGGGGCGAGGTTGATGACGGCACGGGCACGCAGAACCACGCCCCCACCGTCACGCGCGCGGTACGGGAAGACCTCGATCCGCGGCACCAGCGTCGTCATCAACCGCCCGAAGGCCGGATCGTCGAACGCCATCCGACCGACGGCGGCCCGCGCTGTTTCCTTGAGCACCTCGACCGGCGGGAGGTCCGGCGCCTCGTCCGGTTGCGCGGCGACCGCCGCGCGCTCGGCCCCGAGCCGTGCCTTCGCGCCCTCGAGCGCGGTCAACTTCGTTCGGAGCGTTTCACTGAACCCCGCGCTCGCGACCCCGTCGGCCACGTTCGCGAGTTCGCGCTCGGTCTGGCGGAGTTGCGCGTCGAGGCGCTTGAGCACTTCGGCCCGGCCCGCGCGCCGTTCGGCGGCCGCGGCCGCGACCTTGGCACGGAACGTGGCGTCGAACTCCGGCAGCGATTCGACCGCGGCCAGCACCGCGGCGGCCACCCGCCGCCCGGCTGCGTGGCCGTCGAACGTGGCCGCGTTCCAGCACGCGTAGTCGCGGGCACCGGAGCACATCATGTGGTCCGCCTGTCCGTGCCCGCCCCAGTAGAACGGCCGACCGCACACCCCGCACGTGAGGTGCTGGCCGGGCCACACGGTGCGCTTCTTCGATACCCCGGCGCGGGTGTCCGCGGTCCCCGCTTTTCGCCCGCGGGCGCACGCCCCGTGTCGGGCGGCGAGGTCCGCGATCAGCCGGTCGTACCGGGCCGGCTCGATGAACGCGAGGTGCGGGGCGTGCCGATTCAACAGGTCGGCCGGCGGCGCCTTCACCGAGCGCCGGCGCCCGGTCTTGTTGACCCGCTGGCTCATCCGCTCGTTGCGCCGCCGGTACCCCTTGAGAATGGGGTTGTGGGTGACGCGCATCACCATGCGGCCGTCCCACTGCGCGTTTCGGGTCCACCGCCCCGGCGCCACCTTCTCGGCGTTCAACCAGTCGGACACTTCGGCGTAGCTGGCGCCGGACTCCAGCAGCGCGAACCACTTCTCGAAGATCTGTTCCGCGACCGGATCTTTGCAGATCTCGGCATCGGACTTAGCGCCCGGCGGCTTGATGTAGCCGTACGGGAACGTCTGCACGACCCCGCCCTCCTCGAACTTGTTCCGGAGGGTGCGCCGGATCCGCTTCGAGGTGTCCTTGTTGCCGCTCTCGTGCTTGAACGACGCGAAGAGCGCGTTCAGCCGCCAGTCGTCGCGGGACGTGTCGAGGGAGTCGTTGATCGCGATCAGGCGCGTGCACGCGTCCTCGCACAGTTCACAGAAGTCGATCGCACGGTTGCGGCGGCAGACGCGGCCGAGGTCCTCGACGACGACCAGGTCGAACCGGCCGGATTCGACCTCCGCCTCGGCCTGCGCCAGTTCCGCCCGGTCGAGGAGTTCGCCGGACCCCTGACTCTGGATGGGGACGAACTGGACGGGTCCGGAGTACCGGTCTCGGACGTACCGCTCGCAGAGGGCGATCTGGTCGGCCAGGCTGCGGAGGTCCTGGTGAACCGTGCTGATCCGGGCGATGATCAGCACCATCAGCATGACGCCGTTGCGGGGCACCAGCGTGGGATCGAAACTCGACATTGGAAGCTCTCCTTGGGTCAGTGACGATACGCTCGCGCGACACGGCCGGCCGAACGTGGCGCCGCGGTACGCGCGGATCGGCCCGACACCGGTCCCGGTTGGTTCCCGTACGCGGTGGCGCCGGGCGGAGTTGCCTCCGCCCGGTAAGCCGACGACACGAACGTACCGCCGCCCTCTCACGCCGCGCTCACGCGGCGGGCAATGTGGTGTGTGACTTTCGGGCGGCCGGGATGAACCGAGACGTGGATGCGGGCGGTCAGGCGGGCTTCCCGATGACGACGATTTGTGCCGACTCCAGTTTCAGGCAATACGACCGGAGTTTGATCCCGGGGATGATGTGCTTCCACAGTTCGGCGGGGAGGAGTCGTTTGAGGCGTCCGAACAAGGTCGGCATTGCAGAGGGCGATGCGTCGTCCGGGAACAAATCCCGTTCCTCCACGCCGGCCCCGAGCCGGCCCTTGCGGGCGAGCGCGAGGAGCATCTCCCACGGGCGGTCGTTATTGGCCCAGTCGATCGCGAGCGGTTCCTTCTCCCAGTACGCGGCGCGCGGCGACGTGGTCAGGACGAGGCCGCCACGCGCCACCGCCTCCTCCAGTGCGGATTGCCCGGACGGCTCGTTCGCGTAGAGCCGCCTCAGATCGCTCAGCGCGGCGGCGACGAGCTCCGTCAGTTCGGGGTTCCGGATATTGGTAAAGCGGTGCCGCAAGGTGAGCCGTCCGGCCTCGAGGACGTCGTCGGGGAGGCCGAGCCACCCGACATCGGGGGCCGGATGAAACGTGGCGTACACCTGTGCCAGAATGACGCACGAGTCGCGAACCGCCGCGTCACCGTCCGGCCGGCAAATCGTGTGGAGTTGACGAATCGTTTCTTGCAACCGCTCCCTGTCCCCTGCCACCCCAGAAACGGATTTCGGAGCGGCACGCCCGAGCGCCGGAACGCAAGCCAGGACGGCCCGATCCGCGCCCGCAAGGATCTCGGCGAGAACCTCGACCCGGCGGAACAGGCAGCGGGAGATGAAGTCCCCGATCGCGTGGAGTTCGGAGTTCAGGGACACGACGAACTCGCCCGCGGTCACGTGCTCGCTCGGCTCCTCCCGGAGGAGCCAGGCGCCGCGCGGTTCCAGGTAGTCCGCGGGATCGACCAGGTCGCGCCAGAACGGCCGCGCGATCGCCTCGATCTGTGCAATCATGACGGGCAGTTGATCGACCTCGCGCACCGTGCGGCTGATCGGCCGGGCCCCTGACCCCGTAACCACCAGTTCCTGGTCGACGAACCGGAGTGGCAGGAGGGACTCCCCGACCGCGGCGACGACACGGCGGGACCGTAGCGCCGCGCGGAGCAAGCGAGCGTGACGGGTCAGCGCGGCCGCGGTCGCATCGACCTGCCGGCGTGCCGGCGTGTCGGCGCCGGCACGAAACTCGTGCAGTGACCAGCAGGTCGCGTCCCGGAACCTGGGCCGTGCGGTGTACTCGCCCACCAGCGGCGCCACATAGTCCTTCAGCCAGATGCCGAGTTCCCGCACCGGCATCTCGGCCCAGTTCCGGACCGGTTCCGGCACGATCTGCCGGTAACGCCGTTCGGCCAACTCGATCCGATCCACGGTGATCCCCTTCGACATCCCTGAAAACTCTCACACCGAGTCTCACGCCGTGTGAGCGCGGCGTGATGGGCCGATTGTAGTCTGGCGCCGTGGCACGGAACCCGACCGTGCGGCGACCGGACCCGAGTCATGGATGCCCCAGAACCACCCGAACCAACAAACCCGGCGGCCGCGCCGACGGGCTGGCGGGAGCGCTACGGCGACAAGCACCGGTGGCGCCGGTTCGTCGCCTTCCCGGCCGGCATCGCGCCGCCGCGCAAGGTCCGGGTCTACCAGCGCGCCGGTCACTTCTTGCTGAACTGGTGGGATCCGGGCGCGAAGAAGACCCTGTCCGAGCGCGTGGACGGCGACCTCCTCACGGCTCTGACCCGCGCCCGCGCGATCGACGAGCGCGTGACGACGGTGCGAACGGCCGGCGTGGGCAGTGACCGGCGGATCGACCACGCGGACCTGGTCGGGCGCTACCTCGCCGACCTCGGGCAACGGGCCGATGCCGGAGAAGTCGATCCGAAAACCGTTCGGCGCTACGAGAGTGCCTTGCGGCACTACACCGTCTTCGCCGGTCAACCCAATGTTGTCAAGAGGTACTCGGCCGCCGGAACGGTTGATCGCGAGTTCCGGCTCGAATTCGCTGCATTTCTGACGGCCCGCGAAGTGACTGGTAACGGGCGCCCCGGTGCCTCGCGACAGATGCGCAGCCCGCAGTTCGTCACGGATGCCGTCCGGGCGCTATTCGCCTGGGGGTGCGATCCGGACCGCGGCGGGCTCCTGCCCGACGGGTTCCGCAATCCGTTTCTCCGATCCGGGGCGCGGGCACCGGTGCTCAAGGGCGACCCGCTCGCCGCGCCCGATATCACGCTCCCGATGGCGATCGACCTGATCCGCGCCTGCGACGCGTTTCAACTTCGGCTGTTCGTTCCGCTGCTCGTCTTCGGGCTGCGGGCGGCCGAGCCGTGCGCGCTGTTCGCCGACCACTTGCGCGACGGGTGGTTGTTGGTGCCCTGCGTGCCCGAACTGGGTTTGTTGACCAAGGGCCGCCGGGACAAACGGTTCCCTCTCCTGGAGGAGTTGGAGCCGTTCTGGAACCTGTTCCGGGACGGCAAGGATAAAGGACTACTACTCAAACGTCGCGCGGTCGCCGAGGGTCGGGAGAAAGCGCCGCTCCAGGCGGTACCTCTTCCAGAATTGATCCGCGAGTATGGGGCGCGGTGCGAACGCGCGAACGCGAAGACGGCGGTGGAGCGCGCCCGCATCCGAGACGGCGTGCTCCGGGACGCGGGCGGGTTGGACTACGACCACGTGCAGAGCGAGTTCACGAAGCTGACGAACGGGCTGGGGTGGCCGGCGCCCGCCACGCTGAAGGACCTCCGTCACCTGTTCGCCACGACGCTCAACAACGCGGGCGTGCCGGACGGGTACGTGCGCTACCTGATGGGCCACGCGCCCGGCAAGGCGGCGGTCGTCGCGTACACCCACCTCGACCAACTCCGCCGCCACTATTCCGCGGCCATCAAGCAGGAGTGGGCACCTCTGCTCGACGCCATCAACCGACGCGCCGCCGTGCTCCGTCACGGCGCCGGCCAGTGACTCCGATCCGCTTTCAATTCTGACGACGATCGCTCTCCAGTCGCCCCTCCTCGCCGACACTTCCCCCGCGAACGATCCCGACACCGACACGCGCCGGCTCGTCGGGGTGAATGGGCAACCGATAAGCCGTTCCCAAGTAATAGTGACACGTTTTATTCAAATATTTAGCAGATTAATACAATATTGCGAGCGCCCTGCTCGCGATCAACTGTGACCGCCGGACGGTTGGTGAGTGGGGCGAGGAGTTGCTCGCGCAGGGTTTCGGGCCGTGTTCTCGGTCGTGGATGAGCACCACGACCGAGGCACTATCCTGGGCTCCCGACGTTGCCGCCGGCCAGGTGCCAGACACTCCGGTGACAGGAGGACCGTTGATGGTTGTGGGCCATCGCCGGTAGGAATCCCCTCAGCTTCGTGAGCTATGCCTCCTTGTGAGTTGGGGTCGTGAAACCCCAAGGTTCGCGATAGCTATCTGGTCGCGATCAAGTATCATGACACGTTTTGACCGGATATTTAGGCGAATAATTGATTGTTGCGTGTGAGCCACTCGCGCGCGACCGTGACCGCCGGACGTTCGGCGAGCGCGGCGAGGAGTTGCTCGCGCACGGTCTCGGGCCGGGTGTGCGTGTACACCGCGGTCATCCCGAGCCCGTGCCCCGGAGACCGCGAACCCGCCGCCGCGTGCCCCATGAGCAGGTTCCGAACCAGCGGGTCCACTCGCCCTTCCTGCAGCGCGGTCGCGAACTGGTGGCGGAGCACCTTTGGAGCCGTCTGCCCGGCCAGCCCGGCGGTCCGCGCCGCCCGGATGAACTCGATCCGCACCCGGTTCTCGTCCACCGCCCCGATGTCCCGCCAGAGCCGCCCGGCCAGGCGCACCCGTGCGGCCCGGTCGGGATCGCCTGGGGTCGCATCCTGGTTGGTGAGACGGCGCACCAGTTCCCGCTCCAGGGCCGCGGTCGAGGACGCATCGAACCCCAGGTTGTCGTCGGTCCACCTGCGCCCTCGGAAGACGGGACCGCAGGTGCGGCCCGCGAGGTGAACCCGGAGCACGTCCACCAACGCGGGCACCAGCGGGATGTCGCGCTGGTTCCGCGTCTTCACCTGCCACCCGAGCCGGGGCTTGTTCCGCACCCGGATAAGCCCGGCCGTCAGGTCGAGATCATCGGGTAACAACAGGTGGCACAACTCGCCCGGCCGAAGCCCGGTCAGAAGCAAGGTCAGGAACACCGGGAACTGCCAGTCGTCGCACGTCCCGAGGAACGCGCTCTCCTGGTCCGGTGTGAGGATCTCGATCACACGCGCGGTCTCGACGGGGATGCGGTCGATCTCGACCGCGGCGAACGGGTTCTCGACGTACGGCGGCAGGTGCCGGCGCCGGGCCGCGTGGTTGAACAGCGCCCGGCAGCACTCCAGCACGTATCGCACGCCCTTGTCGAGCAGCGGGCGTTGGGGGGTATTCGGGTGACCGTTCGGGGAAACCCGGATGGTCCGCAGGTAGTGGACGAAGGCCGCGGCGTGCGTGGCCGTGAACTGGCCCGCGTGCCGCACCGGGTGCTCGTTCAGGAACCGGAGCAGGTGGTCGGTCGCGGTGCGGTAGCGGGCGATGGACTGGACCGAGGACCGCCGCACCTGCTCGTGGTGTTCGAGCCAGTGGGTCCGCAGGTCGGGGATGCTGATCGGCTCGAACGAGAGCGCGGAGGGCGCACCGGTCTCGAGCTGGGAGTTGACCTGCGCCGCCAGTTGCCGGGCGGCGTCGCGCTCGGCCCCGGCACGAGGCCGGCGGCGCTTGCCGTTCTCGAAGTAACACAGGTACCAGACGCGACCGCGGAGATAGCCGGTCACCTTGCCGACGCGGAACGAGTTGGACTTGGACATGCCGTCCTCAGAGAACCCTCCTGCCACAAAGTGCCACAAAAACTGCCACAAACGGGAACGTCTGAGGGGTCTCAGAAAGGCAAAAGGCCCGTGCGGCAAGCATTTTTGCCACACGGGCCGACAAGACAGCGGAGAGGGAGGGATTCGAACCCTCGAATGCCTTGCGGCATTATCGGTTTTCGAGACCGACGCATTCGACCACTCTGCCACCTCTCCGGGTTCACAATTCTAGTACCCGGACACGGTGACGAACAGACGGGTTCACAAACCCGTCTCAGCTCGTATCCGTCGCCGTGACGACCCTTACGCGAGCAGTAATAGACCACTAATGGGAGAGGGCACATTGCCCTGGCGAAGAGAACACGGTTGCTGCGATCGCGGTATTCTGGGTATCCTGTGTGTATTCACTTGCTAGGCGGTTCACTCCCACGCCGGAATCACATCATGCCGTTGTTGCCCGCCCGCCGCGAGTTCTTCCAGATCGGGGTCGGGGCCGCGATCGGACTCGGGTTCCGCATGCCTCGCGCCCCACGGGTCGGCGCAACGGAACGTGGAGGCGCGGCCGGTAAGACGCGATCCGTGATCCTCGTTAATCTGACCGGGGGGATGAGCCACATCGACGCGCTGGACATGAAGCCAGATGCGCCCGTCGAGATCCGGGGCGAGTTCAAGACGGTCCCGACTGCTGTCACCGGGATCCAGATTTGCGAACACCTCCCGAAACTGGCCGCACAGATGCGGCGCTGGGCGCTGGTGCGGTCGCTCTCGCACGGCGAGAACGGCCACCTGCCCGGGACGCACCGGCTGCTGACCGGCGCCACGATGCCGAACCAGCGCCAGACGGACCTCGACAACGTGCTGTCGCGCCGCGACTGGCCTTGCTACGGCGCCGCGCTCAACCACCTCCGACCAAGACAGGACGGCGTCCCGAACGGGGTCACGCTGCCGCACGCACTGATCGAAGGTTCGCTCACGTGGCCCGGTCAGCACGCGGGCTTCCTGGGGCCGACCCACGACCCGATGCTCGTGACCCAAGACCCCAACTCGCCGACCTTCAAGATGGACGCGTTCGCGCTCCCCGCCGGTACTGATCAGGGCCGGGTCGATGAGCGGCGGAGTCTGCTCGAACGGCTGGAATCGCCCGGTCGCGGGGATGTCGCGTTCCGGGAACACCAGCGGCACGCGTTCGAGTTGCTCGCGTCGGGGCGCATTGCCGGGGCATTCAAGTTGGACCGCGAGCCGGTGAAGGTTCGCGACCGATACGGCCGGAACCAGTTCGGCCAGTCGCTACTCCTCGCGCGCCGGCTGACACAGGCCGGCGTGCCGGTCGTGCAAGCCAACATGGGCATTGTGCAGAGCTGGGACACGCACGTCGATAACTGGGGGAAGCTGAAGTCGTGCCTGCTCCCGTGGCTCGACCGGGCAATCACCGCGCTAACCGACGACCTCGAAGGAGAGGGATTATTGACTGAGACGTTCGTGGCGGTGCTCGGCGAGTTCGGGCGCACGCCGAAGGTGTCTAACCTGCCCGGGGAGTTGATCCCGGGTCGGGATCATTGGGCGTCCGTGTACTCCGGGTTGTTCGCGGGCGGCGATGTCGTCGGCGGCCGGGCGATCGGCAAATCCGACCGGATCGGCGCCCGCCCCGTCAGCACGCCCTACACGCCGTTCGATGTCGGGGCGACGATCTACCAGGCGCTGGGCGTGGACCCCGACAGCGAGATTCACGACGCCCAGAACCGCCCGTCGCGGGTCTGCACTGGGAAGCCGATGGACGTGTTGTTTCAGAACCGGTGAGCCGACCGACGAACACCCTCGCGGGACACACGATGCGCGAACACACGATTCACCGGTACGCCGGCCTTTGCGTCGCGCTCGTGGCGTTCAACGCGGTTCATGCGGAACCGCCGGCCATCGCGCCACCTCCGCGAGTCGCGTCCCAGAAGGGCGAGCCGAACACGCGCACGAACTTGCCGGATGCGCACGACTACCAGCGCGTGCTGCGCAAGTATATGGCGACGCTGACCGAGAAGGATTTCACCCACGGCGTTAGCGGACTTGTGACGGACAAGACCACCGACACCGACCCGGAGCACCTGTACCGCCATTACCTCATGTCGATGATGCACCAACCGCTCATCGGCACCAAACGCGGCTACCCCGCGATCAACGCTCCGCCCGCACGGTTCCTGCTGTCCTCCATTGAAACCGCCGAAGGAGTGATGCACCCGCCAGTCTGGCCCGAAACGCTGGTTCCCTTTGTGCAGTGGAAGTACCCGGGCAACCCGTACCACAACAACCGCGCGCTGAAGCTCCGCGCCTTCGTCACTGCCACCGTGATGATGGTGATGCTCGACGATTACTTCGACGCCGTCCCGACCGCGGGCCGTGCCGACCGGTTCTCCTACCAGCTCGTCTACTTCGGGCTGCCCTATCCCGGCTTCAAGGACGCGCTGCCGGCTGACGTTCAGAAAGCCTACGAGTCCGGACTGAAACGGATGGGCACGCGGGTACTCGACTGGGGCATCCGCGGCGAGGACATTCACAACGATCTGCACGCGCCGTTCGGGCTGTTCTGTGTCGCGCGTGCGATCAATGATCCGGCGTTCACGAAGTCTGTCGAAGCCTACGCCCGCAAGTTTTACACCAACCCGGAGTACTTCAGTCCGGCGGGTTACTGGGTCCAGCGCGGTGGGCCTGACATCCCGTTCAACGGGCACGCGAACTTCTTCGCCGTCACGACCGCGCTCGCCACCGACTGGCCGTTCGCGAAAGAAGCTCTCGACCGTGTGTACCGGCTTCGCGGGCACCTGATTTTGCCCGAACCCGACGGCAAGTTTAGCGGGCCGAGTCACTTCAACTCGCGTCTCGGCGGCCCGGCTTCAACCGACCAGTGGGCCTGGGACGGCGCGCGCGACACGGCCGCTGCGATGGTCACCGACGAGGCCGCTCACCTCGCGCGCCGCCCGACCGCGGAGGAACTTCGAGACGCACCGGGCAAACGCGCCCGCGCCTTCGCCGAACACATTCGCGAGAACGGCGTGAACGGCAAGGGCGGGTTCCTCAAGAACGACGAGATCATCTCGTACCCGTGGAAGTGGCGAGTCTGGATGACCTACAATTTTCCTGCGAGCGTGAACCCCGGCTCGGAGTTCTACAAGCCAGGCGCTTACGCCCACCAACAAGAACTGGCGAAGAAGAACTCCCCGCTGCTGAAGTCACCTTTTGAGCGCGGCGAATCGTTCGTCCGCGATTTCGGGAAGGAGTTTGTTGTCGCCCGGCAACCGGGGTTCGCCGCGATCCTACACACCGGGCCGATCGGCACGCAGAGCGCCGACGACGGGATGCGCCAGTACGCGGGTCCGATGGGCCTCAGCGGCGGGCAACTCTCGGCCTTCTGGACCCCAACCACCGGTTCGGTGATCCTCGGTCAGCGCGGCGGCATGAGCAACGACAAGTCGTTCGACGCGGTCGAAGCCTGGCGAACGTGGCCCAATCACTCCGTCAGCGGCGTCACGGCGAACGGCGTCTTCTTCACCTCCGCGCGCATTCAGAAGCCAGAAACCACCATTGGCAACCGGCGCGGCACGACGAAGGTTGAAGTGGCAGGCACGATCCCGACGACCGTTGTCGGCCAGGAGAAAAGCATCGCGGACAAGTACGACTACACGCGGTCGTTTTCGATCGACGAGAAAGGCGTGAGCGTGGAGACGATTGTCCGCGGCGACGGCAAGGAACAGGTCGCGGAGTTGTACGAGGTATTGCCGGTCTACCTTCGCGATGCGAAGGAGCAGGCGCAAGCAACCCCGACCACGATCGAGTTTCAAGTCGGGGACAAGTGGATACCGGCGACCGACGCGTTTACCGAGAACGTGAAGGCCGTGCGCCTCACGCGATTCAAGGGCGCGGTGGTCGTCACCTTCGATCGCTTGCGGCGGGTCAAACTTTCCGCGGTAGACTGGGCCGACACCTACCTGAGTCGCGCGACCGCCCGGAACGTGCTGATCGACCTTCTGGAATGCGGCGACAAGCCCGCCGCGTTGAAACAGCCCAGGTCCGTCGGCTACCGGATCGAACCGGCGCCCAAGTAACATTCCGGGTGAGAACGCCGCCAGGCGCTGTCCCTCTCGCGTCCATTGGAACGGCGCCCGTACGCCCGGCCCCGCGCAGCGGGCGCCGGTGTCACTTCTTCTTCTTGGGAGGCACGAGTAGGTTGCCGAACGCCTCCTTCGGCGTCTCGTCGGGCACCTTCAATTCCTTCCGTAGCCGTTCCAACTCCGCCCGCAGTTCCTTGACCGTGTCCGCGTAGGCCGGGTCCGTGTAGAAGCTCTTCGTCTCGTTCGGATCTTTCTGCCGGTCGTAGAGTTCCCAGTAGTCAGGGTCGGCCTTGCCCTCCAGCTTCGGGACGTAGAACCGGGCCAGCTTGTACCGGTCGGTGACGACGCCGTAGTGCGGGATGACGCGGTGCGGTGCGGGGTATTCGTAGTACTCGTAGTAGAAGCTCTTGCGCCATCCCTTCGGGGTCTCACCCTTCAGGAGCGGCACAAGGCTGGCACCCTGCATCTCCTTGTCTGCCGGCACGCCGGCCGCATCGAGGAACGTTTGTGCGAGATCGACCGTGCTCGTGAGGCTCGCGGTAGCGAGGCCCGGCTTGCCCACCGCCGGCCAGCGGGCGACCATCGGTGTGCGTAGCGACTCTTCAAAGATCCACCGCTTGTCGAACCACCCGTGTTCGCCCAGGTAGAACCCCTGGTCGGAGCAGTACACCACCAGCGTGTTCTTCGTCAGCCCTTCGTCGTCAAGCGTCTTGAGCAACTTGCCGACAGCCTCGTCCACGGCCTTGACGCACCCCAGGTAGTCGTGCAGGTAGCGGTTGTAGCGCCACCGCACCAGGTCCTTCCCTTCAAGCTTGGCCTCGCGGAACGCCTTGTTCCGCGGCTCGTAGTACGCGTTCCACTCGTTAAGCTGCTCCGGGCTGATACCCGGCGGCGGGACGAGCTTCGCGTCCAGTTGCGTAAACGTCTTCTCGATGGTCATGTCCTGATCTTTGACCCCCGAACCGCGATTGGCGTAGTCGTCGAACAGCGTCTCCGGCTCCGGGTACTTGCGGTCCTTGTTGTGCCCCAGGTGGCGCAGCGCCGGGGACCACTCGCGGTGCGGCGCCTTGTGCTGCGCCATCAACAGGAACGGCTTCGTCTTGTCGCGGTTCTTGATCCAGTCGGTGCTGAAATCGGAGATCAAGTCGGTGACGTAGCCCTGGTGCTGAACCTGTTTGCCGTCCTTGTTCATCGGGGGGTTGTAGTACCGCCCCTGACCGGGCAGGATGTGCCAGTGGTCAAACCCAGTCGGCTCGGAGAGGAGGTGCCACTTCCCGATGAGCGCGGTCTGGTAGCCGGCCTTCTGCAAGAGCTTCGGGAACGTCACCTGCGTACTGTCGAACCGGCTGTTGGTGTTGTTGTAAAAGCCGTTGCGATGGCTGTACTTGCCGGTGAGGATGGTGGCCCGGCTCGGCCCGCAGATGGAGTTCGGCACCAGTGTTCGGTCGAACCGCACGCCTTCTTTCGCGATGCGATCGATGTTCGGCGTCTCGATCAGCTTGCGCTGATCGCCATAGGCGCTGATCGCCTGATACGCGTGGTCGTCCGTGAAGATCAGGACGATGTTCGGCTTCTCGGCCGCTAGCGCCGGCGCGCCGAGCATCGCCAGCGCGACGGCGAAGAGGATATGGCGGAGCACGGTACTTCCTTTCGGGAGAGTGAGGTAGGAGCGATGCAGTTGGTTTGTAACCCTCGGAGATGGTGACCGATGTGAGAGCGCTTTCGGGAATGGTGGAGCATCTCAACGAGGAAAGCTAGCCGCGCCCTTGCGATCGCAGGTCGATGATAGAAGCTGAGTTAGCCGCTCCCTTGCGGGGTCGTGGCTCCGTTTACCGCGTTTCCGCGACCGCCTTCTGCGGTGCGGCGGGAACGGGCACGGCCTTGCGCGCGGCCTTCACGATCGGTTCGGGGTAGATGCCGAAGAACAGCGTTGCACCAGCCAGCGCGACTGCTGCCAAGAAGGTGGGCACGGCACGCGAGCGCGTCGCGGGGCGAAGAGGCGTGCGGAAGTACATCACGCCCACCACCCGCAGGTAGTAGTACGCACCCACAGCCGCGTTCACCGCGGCGATTACCGCCATCACCTGATAGAGGTTCCGCATCGCGGGCGTGTGCGTCGGCGCGCTGAATGCCCCCACGAACAGCAGCAACTTCCCAGCGAAGCCGGCCGTGAGTGGCAGCCCAATCAGGCTGAAGAGAAAGATCGTCATCGCGACTGCGCAGATCGGGTTCGACTTGCCCACGCCCGCGAGGTCGTCGATCGAATCAACAGGGCGCTCCGGCGTGCTGAGGAATAGGATCACCGCGAACGCGCCGATGGTCATCATCCCGTAGGCGACGAGGTAGACGAGTAGGGCGTCCACTCCGCCGATACCTGGTTGACCGGTCGCGTCTGGTAGCGAACTCGCGATCACGATACCCATCAGCATGTAACCGCCATGCGCCACGCTGGAGTAGGCGAGCATCCGGCGCACGTTGTCTTGAAGCAGCGCAAGGACGTTCCCGATGCACATCGTCAGCGCGGCCAGAATCCAGATGAGCAGCGGCAGTTGCGTGTTCGCGTCGAACGGGATGTGTCGCACGTCGGCACCGAGCAACCCCAGGAGGCGGGCGAGTGCAACGAACCCGGCTAACTTCGGGAAGAACGCGAGCTGTGCCACCACGCCCGCCGGGCCGCCCTCGTACACGTCTGGCGCGTAGAAGTGGAACGGCACCGCCGTGATGCGGAACCCGATCGCCGCGATCACCAACACCGCGCCCACCAGCGCCATCGGGTTGAGCGATTCGGTATGCGCCTTCGTCAGCGCGTCGGTGATGACGGTGAGGTTCGTACTACCGGTCAGGCCGTATAGGTAACTGAAGCCGAACAACATCACAGCCGACGACATCACGCTGAGCAGGAAGTACTTCGCGGCGGCTTCCTGGTTCAGTTTGTTCTTCGCGGGCAGGTACAGAAGGACGTAGGTCGGGATGGAGAGCAGTTCGAGCGCGAGGAACAGCGTGATGAGATCATTCGCCCGCCCCACGAGCGACACGCCCGCAGCGGCGATGAGCAAGCAGCCGTAATACTCGCTCGCGTTGGAACGGTCCACTTCTGCCCATGACACGAACAGCAACACCGCCGCGGTGATGAGCGACACCCACCGGACGAACTCGGCGGCACCGTCGGGTATGAGCGCGGACGCCGTGAGCAGTGGCGGCATCTGCGTCTTCACCGTACCGGCCAGAACCGCTGCGAGGCCGACGCCGAGCAGTGACACGACGAACCAGAGCCACCGTCGGTTGTGGAGACAACCGAACAGGAATACGACGCACGCCGTCGCAATGAGCGTGGTCTCCGGCGCGGCGAGCCGGAACACACCCTTGAGCGTCTGTTGTAGTAGTGGGTCGGTCATGAGGGTCACTGTGGTGTCGTGCTTGGCGAGCCGCGACCGCAAGGGAGCGGTTTAGGTTTGCCGCTCCCTTGCGGTCGCGGCTCGTTCCGTCACTCTTCGGCCTTCGGATCTTTCTTGCCGCCCTTCTTGCCGCCCTTCTTGTCCTTCCCCCCCTTGTCGTCGCCTCCCTTGATAATCGGTGCGGGCGGCGCGGGCAGCGGCTTCGGCTTCGGCTCGTCATCGACATAAACGTAGGGCACGCCGCCGACGCGGGCGCGGGCCGAGTCGCCGATGATCGACAACACGCGTACGTCCGGCTTCATCGTGTCGAGGAGAACATGCGGGAATAGCCCCAACAAGAGACAGACGGTCGCGAGCGAACCGAGCGCGACGAACTCGCGCCGGCTCACACCGGCCACGGGCACGTCCGGCACCACCGGTTCCGGCTCCTTCAGCGGGTTGAAGAACACTCTCTGTAGCATCGTGAACGTGTACCACGCGCTTAGGAAGATGCCGATCGCCGCGATCACCGCCGGCCACATCCGCGACACCCCCGCGTTCCGCGCGTCGAACAGCCCGGCCATCATCAACATTTCGCTGACGAAGTTGTTCAAGCCCGGCAGCCCGACGCTTGCGAGACACAGCACGAAGAACAGGAGCGCGAAGCCGGGGAACCGGCCCATCAATCCGCCGAACTTCGACATCTCGGTTGTGTTGTAGCGGTCCACCAGGAACGCGAGCGCGGCGAACAATGCGCCCGTGCTCAACCCGTGGTTCACCATGTGCAGCACCGCGCCAGACAGCCCTTCCTTGTTGAACGCGAACAGCGCCAGCACCAGGAACCCGAGGTGCGACACGGAACTGTACGCGATCACCATCTTCATGTCTTTGGAAGCGTAGGCGCAGAGCGCCGCGTAGATGATCCCGAACGCGGCGAACCCGCCGATCACAGGCAGACCGTAGAGGATCGCGGCGTCCGGCACGAGGGGCAACACGAGCCGCAAGATGCCGAACGCACCGAGCTTCGCCATGAGTGCGGAGAGCATCACCGTCACGCCGGTCGGCGCCTCGCCGTAGGCCGAGGGCAGCCATGTGTGGAACGGCCAGACCGGAACCTTCACCATGAACCCGGCCATCAGTGCGAGGAACAGCCAGAACTGCGTTGCATGTTTTGCAGCGAGTTCAGTCCCATCGCCCGCGAGCGCCTTCTGATGCGCGGTCTGTAACCCCTGCTGCACGTTCACCATCAACTGCGGGATCGAGAACGTGATGGTGCCGTCCGGGTTTGGGTTCGTCAGCACCACACCGATCACGCCGACGAGCGTGAGTAGGCTCCCGGCGAGCGTGTATAGGAAGAACTTGCGGGCCGCGTCGCGGCGACCGGACCCCATCCCCCACTTCCCGATCAGGAAGAACGCCGGGATCAGCGTCAACTCGAAGAAGATGTAGAAGAGGATCACGTCAAAGGAGAGGAACGCGCCGATCACACCGGCCTGGAGCAAGAAGAGCCAGCCGAAGAAGGCACCGGGTTTTTCCTTCACCGATTCCCAAGAGACCAGGATGACCGGGATCAGCATGAGACTGGCGAGCGCGACGAGCCAGACGTTCAGCCCATCAACGCCGATGTAGAACTGCACGTTCGGTCCGGACTTGCCGGGCGGGGTCTGTTTGTTCTGGAGGCTGAACAGCGTCCAAGACGTGTGCCCGCCCACGTCCGAACTTACTCGTGGGCCGGCCTCGCCGGGTACGAACTCCGGTCGGAACCGGAGCACTTTAAAGTCATCGTGAGTCGGCACGCTCGGGAGCGAGATTGGGGTACGCGTGTCGAACCACGCAACCGCGATCACGACCACCGCCGCAGTCAGTCCGAGGTGAACCAGTGCGAGGAGCAGCGACACGCGGCGCGCGGCCCGGCCGAACACCGGTACGACCACCGCCGACAACAGCGGCAGCAGCACCAGCAGCAGAACCAGCACGCGAATTACGGCGTAAGTGGTCATCTCGTTAGTCACGAGTTACGAGTTACGAGTCACGAGTTCAGACGACGCCGGCTGGCTTTTCCACTCGCAACGCGCAGCTCGCAACTCCCTATCTGGTGATTCGGAACACAACGAACGTCAGGAATACGGCCACGCCCAGGGCCATCGAAAGCGCGTAGAACTGCACCAGCCCGTTCTGGATGGGCCGAACCCAGGCACCAATGAATCGCGGGAGCGCGGAGATCAGCCGGGCCATTCCATCCAGGAAGCCATCGAAGACGCGGGCCAAGAACGCGAGTACCTCAGCCGGCTTCACCAGCGCGGCACCATACACTTCGTCCACGTACAGTTTCTTCCGCGACAGCTCGAACACCTTCGCCATGCCGGGTGGCGATTCCTCCGCGCCGCCGTTGCGGTACAGCACGTACGCGAGGCCGATGCCCCCGAGTGCGAGGACTGCGCTCACGGTTGCGATGATCCAGTTGAAGTGGTGCGCCACGTCCTTCGCTGGGGTCCGGCCGCGGGCCTGCATGAGCGACGGCGTGCCCCCGAGGAAGTCGCTGAACCAGTGCGTGAACGGTTCCAGCACTACCCCGACGAACAGCGCGCCGAGGGCGAGCACGACGAGCGGCAGCGTCATCGAGGACGGTGATTCGTGCGCGTGGTGCCCGGCCTCGTGCGGGATCTTCTCCAGTCCCCAGAACGTGAGGAAGTACGCGCGGAACGTGTAGAACGCGGTGAGGAACGCCGTCAGACACGCGACAAGGAACAGCGTGTAGTAGCCTGCGGTGTAGGGGCTGGTCGTCTCGCTTGCAGCGGCCAGCGATTCAAGGATGAGGTCTTTGCTCCAGAACCCGGACAGCAGCGGCACGCCTGCGAGTGCGGCTGCACCACACAGGAACGTGAGGTGCGTGGTGGGCATCACCTTACGTAACCCGCCGAACTGCCGCACGTCGATGACGCCGCCCATCGCGTGCATCACGCTACCGGCGGACAGGAATAGCAATGCCTTGAAGAACGCGTGCGTGAACAGATGGAACATCGCCGCCGTGACCGCGAACGCCGGGCTGATTGTGCCGCTCGTGCCAAGCGCCATGAACATGAACCCGAGTTGGCTCACGGTGGAGTACGCGAGGATGCGTTTCAGGTCGGTTTGCGCGAGTGCGATGAACGCCGCAAGCAGCGCCGTGATTCCGCCGATCCACGAAACCACGATCTGCGCGTCGGGCGCCATCGCGAACAACGGCGCGCAGCGTGCGAGCAGGTACACGCCCGCGGTTACCATCGTCGCGGCGTGAATGAGCGCCGACACGGGGGTCG
>SXGU01532530.1_pt1 | contig 17759 bp, 10 predicted proteins | sample 3174531 | NCBI WGS metagenome assembly SXGU01 (sample SAMN11356863, study PRJNA531348) | freshwater metagenome | isolation source: freshwater sample F1-140 | place: China: Fuxian Lake, Yuxi | collected 2017-12-25 | reverse complement strand
GGGTTGCAACTCGAACAACTGTGTCTGACACTCTGTTTTCACAGGACGGCCTCCGTGCTCGTGGTGAAGTACTGATGAACACAACACTTACCCACGACCGAGCCGTCCTGTTTGATTTGCGGGGTGAGAAATGCGGGCTAGTGGTCCGCCAACTTTGAATTGTCGGGGAGCCACGTTCACCAGAACGTGGCAGACCCACACTCTGGCGAATGTGGCTACATCTCAAAGCAAGATTATTGGACCACTAGAAGCCACCACGTCCGCCGCCACCACCACCAAATCCACCACCACCACCAGTGTGGTTGTTGTTGTTGTTCTGGCCTCCGCCGCGGATGCCGACCCAGCGATACCAGTCAGACTCGGCTTCCGTGCCGTTGAGGTGCTTGTTGTACGGCGTTGCCACCACGCAGCGCTGAGGCGCATCGGCGTTGCCGTGGTCCGACAGAATCTGCGTGACGATATTGCGGCGCAGTTGATCGAGTTCCGGATCTGAGTTGTTCTCGGATCTTTCGACGAGTACCGGGAATGGGCAGCTGCGCATCCGCGCGGCGATTTCCATCACATGATCTTTGCCGGAGCAGTTGAGTTCGGCGGAGTTGCGCACGAACTCGTAGCGGTGCAGGATGAAGTCGGAGGCTTCCGCGTTCATTTCCATCTGGTGGTAATGATCGCGGAGGGTGCTGCCCAATGGATAGGTATTGGGAATCGCGAACGAGCGTCTCGAACCGAAGGTCGGCAAGTAACAGCCGGACAGGGCCGAGAAGAGCAGCAGGCAGGTCGCCAGCTTGGGCATACGGTCGCGAATGGACATGTCCCCTCCTCCGTGAATCACTCTCCACGCCCTCGCTCCGGAGGACGTATCGTCTCATTGGTTATCGGCAGTTAGGATCAGGTCGATTAGTAGCGGCTTCGCGGGGCCTGGTAGCCAGCCGGTTGAACAGGTCCATTCATCGATTGCGGCGAGTTGTATCCCGCCGGCTGAACGTTGTTCGGAACCGCCTTTCCGCCGAATCGTTTGAGCGGGTTCCAACTGGGTTTCTGTTGATTCGCGATGGCCTCGGCGGACGAACTGCTCAGCAGCGGATTGTTACCACGCGGGGCGTACCGCACGGACGGATCAGGATAGGGAGCCGGCGCGCCAGTTGCGGCGGGGGGCGTCAGCATCGACTGACCATAGCCCCCGTTGGGCATCAGGCCGCTGCCTTGATTCGCACCGTTGGGAAAGCCGAAACCGCCATTCTGCATGCTGCCGCCGATGATGCCGTTGGGCGGTCCCGGGGAAACATTCCGAGTGCCGGGTTGTACGGGCGATAGCCGACTTCGGTCCCCATGCCCTGTCCCCAGCCATAGGGCGGGATCGTGTAGATCCCTTGATCCGGAGCACCTTCGGTCATGGCGTAGTGATACAGTTCGTAATCGTTTGGATGCGTGACATAGAAACCCGGCACCGGCGGGACTTCGTCTTGTTCCATCGGCCGGACGATTTCCGGAGTGACTAGAAACAGCAGTTCGGTCTCGCCTTGGCCAGCTTCTTTGGCATTGAAGAGGCGCGAACCGATATACGGCAACTCTCCCAGGAATGGGATGCGCGTGATCTCGGTTGAGCTTTGGTGCGAGAACAATCCCGCCAGGGCCATCGTCTGGCCTTCCCGGAGTTGCACAGTGGTGGTGGCTCGTCGAGTGTCGAGTCCGGGCACTCCGCCCGACGTGTTGCCGCTGTTGATCGCGCTGAATTCAGGGACGATCCGCAAGCGGATCAAATCCTTGTCGATGATGGTCGGCGTGACAATCAGCGAGGTTCCGAAGCCGCGAAAAGTGGTTGTCGTCCCTTGCGCTCCGCCGACACCGACAATCGTCGGCACGGCAAACTCACCGCCGGAGAGAAAACTGGCCGTGGTGCCATTCATCACCGTGATGCTTGGCTCCGCCTTGATCTTGGCCGTGCGATTCGACGCCAGCCAATCCAGCAGGACGTTGATTTCGCCATTCTCGAAGATGCCGCTCAGCGCCGCCGATCCTGCCGCGGGATTGACCGAACCGCTAATGATCTGAGAGGCATTACCCGCTTTGTTGATGAGGTAATTCAAATCGATGCTGAAACGCCGCAACTGAGCCCGGTCCAACTGCGCGATCCGCACATGGATCATCACCATTTGCTCGCCGGGAACTTCCAGCATGTTGATGACGCCAGAGTTGAAGTTGTTGTTAAAATCGTCACTTCCGAAGTCGTCAGTGTCGCCAAATCTGCCGCCAAAGCCGCCGCCGCCAAAGCCGCCGCCGCCGTAGCCATTGGCTAATCCGGAGTTGCGAGCGACCCATTCGGCGCGTACGACGTTCATGATCTGCGCAGCTTCTTCCTGGTCGCGAGCTTGGCCCTTCACGATCAATCGGTAGGACAGCGGCACGAGATAAACCTGGCTGTTGGGAAACAACACTTGCAGTTGTCGCTCCAGCTTTCCGTAGTCTTCGCGTTGCTGATTTTCCCAGTTCGGATCACGAATGACTTCGACCCGGTAGATCAGTGGATCCGTGGTCGGCTCGCCTTCAAACCACAACGTGAGGTGCGTGGCTCCCATTTGCTGCCCGATGATCGAAATCTCGTTCGGGCTGTACTGCAACACGTCGACCACCGAGGGATCGGCAACGGCCCAGCGCGTGATGCGACTGCGCGTAATCACCAGTTGGCTGCGGTGATGGATGACTTCCATTTCTTCATCCGCCTGGGGCATCTTGACGATCAGCGCTGGCAGCGGACGGTTCTTGTCTTTCTTCCCGCCTCGGTTGTATGCCGCAGGCTCGACGGAATGTGGGTAGTTTTGCACATAAGCGGCCGGCGGATAATTGGCCTGCGTCGCCGGTCCCCGCTGCGAATAGCTCGGTGGGGCGGCCAGCGGTTGATACCCCTGCGCCGGGCAGAGCGACGCGGATGTCACCGACATCAACCCGATCAGTGCGCCCAGCAACCATCTTCGATGATGGACCTGTCGTTGGTCACTGCGAATGACTGTGGAAGAACGAATCATCCGAGGCTCTCCTCGCACGGCTTTCGCCATTGCTTCTGGAAAACACAACCATGCCCCGCCGGCTTTCGCGACGCGGCGCGGACCCAAAATGTGCCCACGATGGGCCGAGTGACCGGCGCTTGGAATTTGTATCGATTGGGTAGGTTCTTCGGATTGACCGAGCTTCAACACTTTTCCCGACATTAACGGTAAAGAATTCAATGTGGCGATTTCGCACACTTTCAACGGCACATTTCGCCGACGGCGGGGCCTCAAAAAAAACAGCCTCGATCCGAAGACCGAAGCTGGAGGATTCTTGATTGTCGATTTTCGATTTGAATCACCAACGACGAATTGGTAAGGGGACAGTTTAACGTTTGTTGCCTTTCGCTCCGCGAAAGAACGCCCTTTCGCGGAGCGAACGGCGACTAAACTGACCCGCTACCGACGATTTGCTGGTCAGTTGAAAAACGAAAATTCCGTTACCACACATAGTCAGTGCTGCGATGGAAGCTTGGCTGGCCGGGGAAGTACCACGGTCGGCGATAGCTGTAATAGGGGAAGTGATACTGCCCCGCCTCGGCTCCCGTGCGGTACAGGCCCGGACCAAATGCTTGGTGGTAGGCAGCCGATGCGGCGGGGCTAAGGCCGCCGCCCAGGCCACCACCGCAAGTCCAACAACTTGGTGTCGAAATCATCGAAATCGGTGCGTAGGCCGGAGACATCATCGGCATGACGACGGTATCCAATCGGGCCGCCGCTGGAGCGGCGCAGTTGCAACTCGGATCGTGTGCCATGACGGTTGCAGGATGGAAGTTGTTAGTTGGCTTCCCATTGGCTGCGGGATTGATGGTCGTTTCGTGAATGACCCTTTCATTCGTGGCGTTTGCGTCAACCGGGACCGGGACGGAGTTCACGGATTGATCGGCATCACTTTGAGCAGCCCGCCGGACTGCGGGCGAGGCAACAGGAGCGGGATCTTTAGGCTTGGTGGACTTGCCGCGCACTCCCGCCAATCCGGTCGATGTCGTCAGAGCAGCCAGCGTCAAACACAGTGCGGTTCGGAGAGAGAAAACTCGCATGGGGCACCTTTCGGGTTGGATTTCGCCGCCCAACTCGCTGTGAGTCCCTGAGATGACTGGGAGCCTCCTGCTCGCCTCCCTCGGCCAAACACAGACGAATCGGCACAGCCAGAAAAACAGCCGAACCGTGGGACGGAGGGGAATCGCCTTCGGTGGCAAACGGAGGAAAACTAGTCGTCGCCTAGGTCACTGTCCGCCGACAATCCAATCGCATCCGGCAAGAGTCGCCAGAATCTCCGGCTTCGATCCGAGCTTGACGAACGTGCGTGTTGCGCGAATTTTCAGGAAGAGCGGAGAAATACCGATTCTCCGGCCGATCAAGGAAGAGGCGGATTAGGGATTTTCGATTTTTGATGAGCCGGAGAAGTGGTGTCATCAATCGCCAATCGAAAATCAATGAGCCAGGGAGACGAACATGTCGAGCAGCCTGTGGGCGATGACGGTCATCATGGCGTTGGGGCAGACTCCCTATGGTGGCTGTCAGACCTGTAACAACGGCGGTTTCGTCGGTGGTGTACCGGTCGGCGGCAGCTTCGGTGGCGGAGCCTACGGCATGATCGGAGGAGCAACTGGTGGCAGGCTCTATTCGACGGGCATGGGACTGAATGGCTACAGCGGGTCCAACGGCGACACTCTGCTGCCGTTCGACACGCAAGAGGCTTGGATGCACGGCTACTTCCAAGAGTTTGGGGCCTACAACGGCCATCAATACTTCCGGCCTTACAATTACAAGCACGTCTTCGCGCAAGTCGATCTCGCGTACCGCTGGGGGCAACCGCAAGGGTTGCCGTACTCGCAACAGTGGTGGCACCGCTATCAAACGCGAGCTGCGATCACACCGTCCGTTCAGAATCAGATGTCGCAGGCGCATGCCCACTACGAAATGGAGATGGCGCGCCAACGAGCATGGCGCGATTACCAAGTCGAGCAAGCCCGATTCGGTCCGCCTCAGAACTACAATGACGCGGTATTGAATGTTCCGATGAACGCCTCGCCGATCTACATCGACCCGGCGATGCAAGCGGCCATGGAACAGCAAGCCGGTGCGCGAGCCTACGTCGTCCCGGCGACTCCAACATCGAGTTTTCCGCGATCCAACGAGCCACCGATGATTCAGGAGTTCAATCCGCAATTCGCCCCCAGTGGCCCGAATCTCCGCTGAGCCAAAGGACGCTGCGGACTGAGTTCCAGTCATCAACGCTGACGCTTTTTCAAAACACCTCGGCCAACCGGCTGAGGTGTTTTTGTTTCGTCGACCGGACAAGCGCAATGGCAAACTCTTTGAGCGGGATGGCACTATCCCGAGTTATTCATGGTGTGGGGAAATACTTCGGCTACGAACCCCTGAATAATCCCAGCTAACGCCTTGCCGCTCATTCAGCTTGGCCAAGCGACACAAGCCGGGCAAGCTGCGGTCGTTTTGCTGGGAATGCCAACAATGTCGTGGAATCCGGTTATGACACGTCGATAAAGACTGACAATCATTCCGCGCGTTTTACGCGGTGCAGGCGATGTGCCGGCACTCCGAGACATCAGACGATCAAGGATCGGTCACTATGCAATGGACTTCCTGGCTCGAAGCAATTCGCAATTCCGTGGCTCCGTCGATCAGCGCTCGTCGTCGTTCGCGAACGGCTCGCCAGCAACCTGCTGAGACGCTGGAGGACCGCTCGCTGCTGTCCGTCACCGCGTTCTTCATCAGCGGTCAACTGAGCGTCAGCTCGGACGCGAGTGACGACATCACCGTCCGTCCGAATCCGCTGAATCAGAATTTGGTCCAAGTGCTGGCGAATGGCACACCGGTCAATTCACTGCCGACGATTCTGGCCAGCAATGTTTCGTCGATCGTCGTGACCGGCGGCGACGGTCCGAACACGATTGACCTCAGCCTGCTGAATTCGACTCGATTGACTCAGAATCCAACGATCAGCGTCGACGGCAAGCATGGCGACGACATCATCAACGGCGCGAATAATCTCGACGAGACTCTACGCGGCGGACACGGCAACGATTTGATCAGTGGCCATTCCGGTGTCGATCTGATCGACGGCGGCGACGGTCACGACACCATCAGCGGCGGATCGGCCGATGACTCGCTGGTCGGCGGCAACGGGAACGACGACATCGATGGCGGGCTGGGGAACGACACGGTCAACGGCGGCGACGGACTTGATACGCTCGACGGCGGAGCGGGTGCCGACTCGATCATCGCGGGGGACGGTGCCGACCTCGTTGATGGAGACACGCCCGGCTTCGCGGGAGCTGGTAACGACACCATCTTTGGCGGCCAGGGCAACGACACGCTGCGCGGCGGCGACGGCCTCGATGTCCTCAACGGCGACGGCCAGAACGATTCGATTCTCGGCGGCAACGGCGATGACTCGGTCTATTCCGGAAGCGGCAACGATTTCATTGATGGCGGTGCCGGTGCCGACAAGCTGTTCGGCAACGCGGGACTCGACACCATCAACGGCGGAGCCGGCAATGACGCGATCAACGGCGGCAATGACGCCGACCTGATCAACGGCGATGACGCATTCTTCGCACTGACCGGCAACGACACCATCGTGGGGACCGGCGGTAACGACACGATTCGTGGCGGCAACGGCAATGACTCGGTCGATGGCGGCATCGGCCAAGACTTGGTCGAAGGCAACTCCGGCACCGACACCGTGCTCGGTGGCAATCAGAACGACACGGTCTCGGGCGGCGACGGCAACGACAACGTCTCCGGTGGTGCCGACAACGATATCGCTTTCGGCGACGACTCCTTCCCCGGCGGCTTCGGCGACGACACGCTCAACGGCAATGGTGGCGACGACTCGCTCTTCGGCGGTGACGGCAACGACAGCGCGCTGGGTGGCGGCGGCAACGACGCGATTCTCGGCCAAGGGGACGATGACACGCTCGACGGTCAATCGGGACAAGACCTGCTCGACGGCGGCATTGGCGATGACGTGCTGATTGCCACGATCGCCGATGGCAACGACGTCTATAACGGCGGCTCGGCCGGCAATGACTCCTTGCAGTTCACCGGCACCGCCGGGATCGACCTGATTACGATCGCTCAAAATGCCGCGGGCAATCTGACGGTCAGCAACGGCACTTCCACGGTCACGGTCATCAGCCCGGCAGCCACGATTCAGATCGACGGCCTGGCCGGCAACGACACGATCAACATCGGCGTGCTCGACCGGACGGCTGGCGACCTGGTGATCATCAACGGGGGCGACGGCAATGACCGGATCAACGCCGCGGACCACGCAGTTGGCACCTCCCGGTTGACCGTGTCCGGTGGCGAAGGCAACGACTTAATCACCGGCAGCGCGGGGAATGATCTCATCAGCGGCGATGGCGGAAACGATTCGATCAACAGTGCCTCCGGAGCCGACAACGTCCTCGGCGGCCTGGGCAACGACGAGATCAGCGGTTCGGCCGGAACCGACACGCTACAAGGTGGCGATGGCATCGACACGCTCAACGGAGGCAACCACGATGATCTGCTTTCCGGCGATGCTGGCGACGACGTGCTTAACGGCGACGACGGCAACGACACGCTGACGGGCGGCGATGGCGACGATGCACTCAATGGGATGGCCGACAACGATTCGATGCTCGGCGGCCTGGGAGCCGACTCGCTGCTCGGCGGAGATGGCCAGGACATCGGAGATGGTGGAGCCGGCAACGATCTCCTCAATGGCCAAGCCGGAAATGATCAGCTCCAGGGCGACGATGGCGACGACATCATCATTGGCAGCGAAGGACACGACACCATCAATGGCGGAAACGGCCAGGACTCGATCACCGGCGATGGCGGCAACGATCTCATCACCGGGATGGACGGCGATGACACGGTCAACGGCAACCTGGGCAACGACACGGTGCTCGGCGGCGACGGCCACGATGTGTTGTCCGGCAACGAAGACAACGACATCGTGCTGGGCGAAGACGGCAACGACGTCGTCAACGGCGGCTCCGGTGCCGACACCGTCGCCGGGAACCTCGGCAGCGACTCGCTGCCTGGAGCCACTGCTTCCGAGATCAATGAGAACGTCACGCTGTCAGGCACCCTGCTGTCACTGTTGCAGTTTTAACCGCCTGCGAAACAGATATTTTTACGAGCGGGGCGGCATCAGTCCCCCAGTGCAATCGCCCGCCGGGCTGACGAGCAGACGTCTTGTCGCTCATTCCCGACCGCACCAGATCGCACCGTGATCTCGGAGTTTGAACCGCAAAAAAGTCGTGTGGCTTCAGCCATTTGGCAAACCTTGACGATTGAGAAGACCTCTTCGACCCGGTGAAGACTGCCTCCTCCCGAATCGCCTGCGGAAGCTCCGTAGTCCGCAAGGTCACAACGCGGATTTCGGTCGACAGCAACGAAACGGCCGATGGCATCAATTGTTCGCGGGCGTCTCGACGAAGTCTGAGTGCAGTGGACTCTGAGAGTGTCCCGCACCGCTGGATCGTCAGGTGGCAAGGATGCCGAACTTGTTTCGAGGCTCGTCAAAATTGTCGATCGTACGACGCCGCCAAGGCTGGCTGGCGCTTTGTCTGTGCGCACCGTTGTCGTTGCTGGGCTGTACGCAAACGGCATCCTCGACAGGCCACGCCTTCACGACCAACTCGACCGAGACCAGCGGAACCGTCGTGACCATTCCCGGCTCCGTCGGCTGGGTCGATACCGACGTGGAAGTTCTCGACGGCCAGCCGCTCTCGATCACCGCCAGCGGTCGCGTGGTCGTGCGGCAATCCGATCGTTGGGGCCAGAAGTTCGAGGCCACCGTCAGTCCGGAAGGAACCTTCATGGTCCACGACGGCATTCAAGACCAACGCTTCCCGCTCCCCAGCGGCAGTCAAGGACCAGCTCCGTGCTTCTGCTTGATGGGTCGCATCGGCGAGAACGGCAAACCGTTCTTCGTCGGCAAGTCAAAAAGTTGGCAAGCCGCGAACAGTGGCCGATTGCAACTCGCCGTCAACGACTTCGATCCCAGCGACAGCGAGGGAGCGTTTCATGCCGAGGTTTCGCGGCCGACGCTCGTGCAGCCGATGAGCTACGAAGAGGTCGTTCCCGCGAATTCAACCAGCGGCGCGCCGTTGCCGAATTGCCAGGTGGTCATCTTTTACGCCGACGGTTTGCGCCCCGACGTCGTGCGCGAGATGGCTACGATGGGACATTTGCCGAACATCCAGTCACTATTTCTCGAAAATGGCTGCTGGATGTCCAACTGCTACACCGTGTTTCCGTCGGACACGATCACCGCGAACGGGACGATGTGGACCGGCTGTTTCTCCGACCGTCACGGCTTGAAAGGGCAAGTGCGGTTCAGCCGTCAACGGCTCGTGTCGCAATCGTATCTCGATCCGCTCGGTCCCAGCCGCAGCGCGCGGCTGCTGTCGCCACAAGGTCTCGATCGCGCCTTGGTGGATGGCCAATCGACCGCGCGCAAGTGGATCTACGGCGGAAAAGAAGGACACGCCTGGAAGCACTCGCTGACCAGCGACATCGCGCCGTTGTACGAACTCCTGCGCAGCGAGGGACGCGACTGGGCGACCGGCACGTTGCCGATCATGACCGAAACGCCACCGCCGCTCTGGAGCCGCAGCCTCGCCCGAACCGTGCCGTACCTCAAAGCTCAGGACGCTTGGAAGTACATCGATGACGCGAACGCCAACTACGCCGTGCGACAACTCATGCCGCGCGAGCAACCGGTCATGATCGTCTGGCTCCCGGAAACCGATTCCGTCAGCCACAAGCAATGCCGCGGCCAATTCGGTGCGACGCGGCGGACCATCGCTCAAGCCGATCAGCTCATCGGTCAGGTCGTCGCCGAGTTCAAAGCTCAGGGCCGGCTGCGCTCGACCTACTTCTGCCTCGTCAGTGATCACGGACATCATGGCGGCCGGACCGGACACCTCTCGCTGTTCGATGTCGCTCACGAACTGTTCTATCGCCCGCGCGAACTCGACGCCGAGGGACGTTGGACCGGCGGCGGTCTGGGCCTCACGGTGCGACAACATCGTGAACGAGCTCATCACGACGGCGACGGCGGTCGCGAATTCGTCTTCATCGACGGCGATTCCGACGGAGTGGCTCGCGTCTATCTCCCCAAAGGGCAATATCGCAGCGGAGATTGGTCCGGTCCTAACCGCCCGGCGGACTTGCTGGCCTATCGCCTTGCCGATCATCTGCCGCCGGTCAACTTGGCCGAATTCATCGCCCACGCGGAATTCAATAACCCCGGCGGGCAACAACAAGAGCGGGGCCGCGACGAGCCAGTCCGCTTGTTTGACGAGTCGGCGAATCGCCAACGCACGATCGACCTCGTGCTGATGAAGCTCGGCGAGAACTCCGTGCTGGTGACGACCGCCGATCGCGGCTCGGCAGTGATCGAACGACAGCCGCTCGAACGCACCTCGACCGACACGATTCGCTGGCAACTGCGATACTCCGTCGTGACCGACGTGCAGCCGACCGCCGACGGACAGGTCTCCTACAACGTCGTCGAACATCCGCTGCGCGATCCGCTCGGCCTGACGCAAGTGGTCGATGCCAGTTTCCTCCGCGAGTGGCACAATGAGCGCGAGTGGCTCGAAACGCAGAACCCAACCCAGTACCCAGACTCGGTCGTCGCCCTCTCGCGGCACATGCTCTGGCAGAACAACATCGCTCCTCAAGAGGCGGATGCGGCTCCCGATTTAGTCATCACGGCCCGGCCCGGTTGGTATTTCGGCAACCAGAGTTCTCCCGGCACGATGCACGGCTACCCGCTGCCTGACTCGATGCGCGCCTGCATGTTCGTGGCTGGCCCGAACATTCGCCGAGGTGCTCGGATCGACTCTCCCTGCCGATTGGCGGACCTCGCGCCGACACTGCTCGACATGGTGGGCAGCGGCATCCGCATGGACCACTTCGACGGTCAACCGATCCGCTCGATCTATCAACCTGATGTCCTCCACTTGCCGACCCCGATGTTCTCGCAGCACATCCAACAAAGTCCGTTTCCGGTCCAACTCGCGTCGGCCGATGACACCCACGGTCTGTCTTCAAAGATCACGGCTCGCAGCCCCGCAGGTGACATCACGCTGACGTCCGGACAAGTCATGCGTGCCGTCTTTTGGGACTCGGTCGACCTGAAGGCGTGGCAACCGGTCAGTTTCCAACCCGTGTCCGAATACCCGGACCAGCCACTGACGATCAATCATCCCGCCAGCCCGTATGACCTCAACAACGTCGCCTACAACGCGCTGCTGTTCACCGAACTGAGCGTGTTCCGCATCATGGACGACGTGATCTCGCCGCTGACGCGCGGCCGCCACCCGTTCATGACCGCAACCGACCGCGTCGATCTAGCACTACGGCACCATCGCAGCGAGTGGGTGTCTGAAAGCGCGAACGTCATCGACCTCACCAACGCGACAATCTGGGATTACCAGATCACTTCGCAAACCAACCTCCGCCGCATAAACGCCGCCGTCGATTACGTTCAACGCCGCGAACAAGACATCGAAGAGAATCTCGCCGATGTCACCGGCCAATCGCAACTCCCCACGTCAAAGTTGCTGCACCGCTCCGTCGATGTCACACAACTGGGATTCTGGAATCTCTACGGTTTCGGCCAACGCACGCTCGTGCAACTGCTCGATGAAACGCTGATTCAAGGCATCGAGAACTCGACCGACCGAGCGCTCAACGCCACCCGCCCCATGCCCGCCGAAATCCGAGCGACTGGATCGCCAGCACGGCAGCCTGGACGTTGATCATCGCCTGAGACGAGTCAGGCACTTCGATGATCCGAGCCAACGGATCCGCTGAAATCTTGCGAGATTCCGCAAGCCGTGCTGTCATGTGGCCGCGTCGTTTGCTTTCGCACTTCACCGCCCTCGAAAGACTCGTCATGCCCAATGACCCATCCGAGATTCAATGAGTGCCGACGCACCTTCACTGGCATGCAAACTCAAGCAGAGTCACGGTCTTGAATGGCATCGAATCTATCCAATATCACACAAGCCAATGCGTCGATTGTTGTCGCGAATGATTTGCCTCAATGGGAACCCTGAAATATGAGTCGTTTTCTCTTCGTTGCCGTGTTGAGTTTAGCTTCGTCGATGTCGTTGGCGGTCGCGGACGATGTGCGGTTGCCGCGCAGTTCGCCGGAGTCGCAGGGTGTTTCCTCGAAGGCCATTCGTGAATTCGTGGAGACAGCGAATCAGAAGATCGACACGTTGCACAGCTTCATGCTGCTGCGACACGGACATGTCGTCGCCGAAGGTTGGTGGAAGCCCGAAGCAGCCGACAAGCCGCATGTCCTGCATTCGCTCAGCAAGAGTTTCTGTTCGACAGCGGTTGGACTGGCCATCTCTGACGGAAGGCTGAGCATCGACGATCAGGTGCTGAAGTTCTTTCCGGACGATGCGCCCGAGAACCCGTCGGACAAGTTGAAGCAGATGCGCGTCCGAGATCTGCTGACGATGTCCACCGGGCATGAGACCGAGCCGAAGTTCACGGCTGATGATCCGTGGGTAAAGACGTTTCTGGCGCATCCGGTGCCGCATAAGCCGGGGGCTCACTTTCAATACAACTCGCCCGCGAGTTACATGCAGTCGGCGATCGTGCAGAAGGTCACAGGGCAAACGATGCTGGAGTTCTTGAAGCCGCGATTGTTTGAGCCGCTCGGCATTGAGAACCCGACTTGGATGAGCAGCCCGCAAGGGATCTCGACCGGCGGTTGGGGCTTGATGCTTCGTACTGAGGACATCGCCAAGTTTGGGCAACTCTATTTGCAGAAGGGCAAGTGGAACGGCAAGCAACTCGTGCCCGCATCCTGGGTGGAGCAAGCGACCTCGAAGCAAGTCTCCAACGGCAGCGACCCCGCTCGCGATTGGGATCAGGGCTACGGCTTCCAGTTCTGGCGCTGCCGTCACGGAGCCTATCGCGGCGACGGAGCGTTCGGACAATTCTGCCTCGTACTTCCAGAACAAGACGCGGTCATCACTATCACTGCCGACACGAAAGACATGCAAGCCGAACTCAACGTCGTCTGGGACAAACTCCTCCCCGCGTTCCACAACGCCTCGCTGCCCGCCAATGCCGACGAAGAAGGCCGCCTCAAAGCGACACTTGCCAATCTCGCGGTCCCGGAGAATCACATTCCCAACACGATCAAGTTGCCGGGGACTCGGTGAGGTGATGCTTCGAGGCAATGCGGTTGCCGGACTATGCCTCGCGCGATCATCCGTGAGACGTTCATCGAGGCCGCTGAAATCCGTACCGCGACCGTTAGGGGGCGGCCCGCGTTGGCCGCTCCCTAACGGCCACGGTACGGCAATCCTCTCACCGATCGCCGCGTGGGGGCTGACTCGATCGGCCATGACTCAGCTTTTCGTCCAGCCACGAGAAGGCTTCGTCCTGCATGGCGATCGTCCAGCGGTGAGGTTCGTCGTAGAACCGGCCGAGGAATTGATCGGGACTCCCAGCCACTTGATAAAGCTCGGCGATGTGTTTTACGGAAGACTGCATGCCGGACAGCGGAAAGAGTCGGTCTTGCGAACACTGTTGCACGAACAACGCTCGCGGAGCGGTGAGCGACACGAGTTCGGGCAGGTCCATGAGCCGATGCAGGCCCGGCAGAAAGTGAATCCACGAGTGTGTGTCGACGTGCGACTTCAACATCGGTCGCATCGACGACATGAAGCCCACGACACACGCCGCATTGATCCGGTCGTCCATCGCCGCCAGATACGCCGACCGATAACCACCCATCGAGATCCCGACGCAACCGATCCGCTGGGCATCCACCTCAGTCCGTGTCGTGAGGTATTCAACGACTCGGCGGTCGTCGTAGTTGACGACTCCCGGCCACGTCGCGCCGGCGAGCACGAGGCTCTTGGCGATCGTCGCTTCCTTGGCTCGGCACTTTTGATTGAGCTGCTGAATATCGTCGAGCGAGTATTTCGAGCGATCCCAACCAAACTTCAGATCCTCATCGAGCAGCACGCGACGCTCGCCAAACATGAAGGCGTCGATCGAGATCACGACATAACCGCGTCTCACGAGCGCGGTGGCCGTGGGCCGACCGTCGTAGTTTTGCTGGTGGTACTTCGTCATCGCCAGATGGTTGGTCCCGAAGTCGATGACCTTCTCCTTGCCGAAAAGGAACATCCCGCCGTGCGAGTGCAGATCGACGATCGCCGGCGCGGGCTTCTTCAAATCTTTGGGGATCAGCACATACGCCGGGATGCGAAACCAAGGCGTCGTCGAGATCAGCACTCGCTCACGCCAGAAGTCGCCGCAGTCCACACGCTCGACGACCTCCGGCTGGAAGTCCATGCGAGGCGGATCGTAACTCAAGACGTCCCGAACCTTCGCGCGAGCCGCCGTGCGGAAGGCTTCGTTGAATTCAATCTGTTTTCCAATCGGGAATACCGACGGCTGACACATCGCTGCAATCTGCTCGACCGCCGCGAAGTTCGTTCCCAGATCGGCCGCCCAAGGCTGCAAGGCGCGAGCGGCATCGGGAATCAACTGCGGCTCGTCGCCACCAACAGCCAAACCGGATGTGCCGAGCAGCGGCAACAGGCCGACACTCGCCAGAAACTCGCGACGATCAGATTGTTGGTCAGACATGGTCGTTCCAGTTATGAAGCCGCCGCGGCAACCTTGTCAGCGGCGAGGTCTCGCGGATGAGGTGTAACGGCTCGCGCGGGAAGCGATGTCAGCACCACGCAAATCGTTTCGCTCGCCGGATCGGCCCACGCGATGGTCCCTGTCGAACCGGTATGTCCGAAGGTTTTCTCCGAGCAGCCCACACTGCCCGCTCCTTTGCCCACGTTGAGCCCGAGTCCTCGCGGCGTCTGACCGGGCGGATTGTGGTTCCTCGTCATCCGCCGTGCCGTCTCCGGTTTCACCACGGCACCGTTCTTGAAGAGGAACTCGCTGAGGAATCGAGCGATGTCCGGCGCGGACGCATGCGTGCCGCCCCACGGTGCTCCGAGCTTTCGCCAATACGGACTATTCCAGTCCCATTCTTTCGCCGTCGGATCGCCGCCTCCGGCTTCGACGGCCGCGAATTCTGTTTGCACGGCGACGAAGTCTTCGAGCTTGAATCGCCCCAGTCCTTGAGCCGAGTGCTTCATCCCCAGCGGTTGAAAGACGGCTCGATCGACGAGGGTCAGGATACTCGTGTCGCTCAGCAACTCGGCCACGCGAGCCGCCAGCAGAATCGCCATGCTCGAATACTGGTACTTCGAGCCGGGAGCGAAGTTCAGCGGTGTGCGAATCGCGTGCTCGACGAACTCGGACAGCGGAGCATGCTTCTTTCGCAAAGCATCGTTCTCCAGCAATTGATCCGGCATTCCCGAAGCGTGCGACAGCAGATGTCGTAGCGTGACATCATCGCGTCCGCCGCCGGTGAACTTCGGGAGGAACTTCTTCAGCGGGTCGTCGAGCTGGAACGCACCTTTGTTGAAGAGCGTCATCAGCGCCGTCATCGCGATCGGTTTGGAGATCGAACCCAGTAGAAACATCGCGTGCTCATCACGAGCTTTCCCAAACGCTCGCGTGAACGAACTCTGACGCTGAGTCACATGCAACACCGCGGCGGCCACCTGGCCTTGAGCGGTGGCGCGAGCCAACACCTCGGCCGCCTCGTCCAAGCGATCTTGCAGCAACGCAGCCAGCAGTGGTGTCCCCAACGAGACTGCCAATCCGCTCTGAATGAAAGTGCGTCGTTTCATGATGACTCCGTGTAGTGGATTGCCAGCCAAATGGTTGGTTCGTTGGGGGTTGTCCATTCCACTCGATGGCGTTTGTGGGCCGGGATGTCAACGAACGATCCGGGCTTCAACTCGATCTCCTCGTCGTCGAACCGCAGGCGAGCCGCACCTTGCAGCATCACGACGAACTCAGGTTCGCTCTGGTCGTACCAAAAGCCATCCGGTGATGAGTGGCCGTGAGAGACGATTCGTTCGATGCGAACACTCGGCTGGCGCAGAACGGCCTCGAAGACTTCTTCAGGCAAACTCGACGGAATGCTGGCCAGGAGATTCCCTGCTTTCACCTCGTTGGCGGGTTCAACTCCCAGAGACCGAAACCGTGGAACGTCCTGGCCATCAACATTCACGGTCTCCAAGAACATGTCCGTGGGTCGCACCCACAGGGCACGATCGCCGTACTCCTGACGGTAGAGAACGAATTCGTCTTGCGTTTCGCTGTGTCGAACCACGCCGAGCACCGTGTATTCGTGCCCCTTGTAGTGGCGATAGCGTCCTGGTTCAGGCTCCGGCATGGCTCAATGCATCCGTTGATTGATCGGGAGGTAATGTCAAAGGTTGTGGGTGAGGTCGTGAATCAGGCGGCGACTTGGGTGAGGATTTGGCCGTCTTGGAACTGGGTGTCTTTGACGACTTCGATAAGCCATTGGGCACCGTCGAGTAATCTCCAACGGCGGGCGGCGGACTCGGCAAGTTTGAAGAGCATCGTCAATGTCGCCTTGCGCGTGCCGTTGCCTTTGGTGCGGCGATGACGCAGACGGATGGTGGCGAAGGTGGATTCAATCGGGTTTGTGGTTCGGATGTGCTTCCTGTGTTCGGCGGGGAAGTCGTAGAACGTCAGCAATTCGTCGCGGTCTTTCTTCAGGCAGTCGGTCGCTTTGGAGTACTTGGCCGAATAGTCCTCCAGGAAGTGGTCGAAGGCGGTGATCGCTGCCGCCCGAGTCGGGGCCATCCAGATCTCGTGCAGCTTGGCCTTGGCTTTGGGTTGCAGAGTCTTCGGCAGTTTGTCCAAGACATTCGCCGTCTTGTGAACCCAACAGCGTTGTTCGCGAGTGCTCGGCCATTCCTTGCGCAATGCGGCCCAGAAGCCGAGCGATCCATCACCCACGGCCAGCTTGGGTGCGATTGCCAAGCCGCGACGCTTCAGATCGCGCAGCACGTCCTTCCAAGATTCTTCGCTCTCGCGATGACCGGCCTCGACCGCCAGCAACTCCTTCTGGCCTGCCGTGGTGACGCCGATCAGCACCAGCAAACAAACGCGGTCATCCTCCAACCGCACGTTCGAGTAGATGCCGTCGGCCCAGACGTAAACGTACTCTTTGCCAACCAGTGACCGTTTCGACCACACGTCGTACTCCTGCTGCCAGACCTCCTTGAGCCGCGTGATCGTGTTGGCGGACAACCCCGAACACTCCGGACCGACCAACGCTTGCAGAGCTTCTTGAAAACCGCCCGTGCTGATCCCCTTCAGGTACAGCCACGGGATCAATTCCTCTAACGACTTCGTCTTCCGCAAGTACGGCGGCAGAATCTTCGACGAGAACAGTTCCCGCTCCTCGACAGGCCGCCGATCCCGCACGCGCGGCTGCCGCACCGCGACCGGACCAATGCCGGTCAGGATCGTTCGCTCCGGTAGATGCCCATTGCGAACCACCTGCTTGCGGCCGTGTTCGTCCCGCAGTTCCGACCGTTCACCCAGCCACTCTTGCACCTCCTGCTCAATGGCCTGAGCCAACAGCTCACGAGCTCCCTTTCGCAAAACTTCGGTCAACAAATCCTTCCCGAAGGCGGCTTCGGATCTCTCAGACACGGGAAAATCGGTCAACCTCTTGATAGCTTCTGACATGGCGGTGTGCTCCTGGAAAAAAAGGATGTTGTGCAACTCCAATTTCTCCCAAGCACGCCG
>SXGU01011006.1_pt1 | contig 17759 bp, 13 predicted proteins | sample 3174531 | NCBI WGS metagenome assembly SXGU01 (sample SAMN11356863, study PRJNA531348) | freshwater metagenome | isolation source: freshwater sample F1-140 | place: China: Fuxian Lake, Yuxi | collected 2017-12-25 | reverse complement strand
GGTGCCCATAGCCCTCGCCTTCCGAACGCAGCATGTTGGCGATCAAATGCGCCACCATCGGCTGAAAGACCGCGAACCCAATGCGCCAGATGGGCAGCGAGACGCGCTGCACCACCGCGCCCGCCCCGGCCAGCACGGCCGCCACCGTTTCGACGCCCTGCTCCACCGCGGAGTCACACTCCACACCGCTGATGCTTTCTTCGAGCACGCCCACCCGCAGCCCGGCCACGCCGTCGTCCGCCGCTTGCGTGTAGCGCGCCGTCGTGATGGGGCCGCGCACCCATTGCGGATCACGCCAGTCTTCACCCGCAATCACTTCCAACAGCAGCGCGGTGCCGTGCACAGTGCGCGCCATGGGGGTGATGAAGTCCACCGTGTGGTCGATGTGGGTCAGGCCATAGGTGGGCACCAGGCCGTGGGTGGCCTTGGCCGCCACCACGCCGCAGAACGACGCCGGAATGCGCCCGCTGCCGCCCTGGTCCACGCCCAGTGAAAGGTCCACGGCCCCGGCCCGCAGCGCCGCGCCCGAGCCGCCCGACGAGCCGCCCGCCGACCGCGTCGGGTCCACCGGGTTGCGCGCCGGCCCATAGGCGCTCATCACGCCCGTGGCGCCGCCGCCAAACTCGTCCATGTTGAGCTTGCCCACGATCGTGCCGCCGGCGGCCAGAATGCGCTCGACCACCACAGCATCTTCGGTGGGGATGTACGGCGGCAGGCGCGAGCCGTTTGTGGTGGGCACCCCCGCCACCGAAATGTTGTCCTTCATCGCCACGGTCTGCCCGGCCAAAGGTCCCTCGGCCGCGCCCTCGACCCGGCAGCGGCGAATAAAGGCATTGAACGGATTGTCGTCCGGCTGCGGCTCGTAACCCGCGTCGCGCAACCAACGCGCCGGCGCGCGGCGCGGCTGCTCGAAGGTCTCGGCCCGCGCCGCTGCTGCCACAATGGCCGACACGATCTGATGGATGGCGGTGACTTCGCTGGGATGCAGCTCGAGGTGGTCCAACTTAGCCAGCGCTTCAACTTCTTCGAGCATGGGCGGGGTGATCATGCCCCGGTGACGCCGGGGGGGGTGCGATTTAGGATTGTCACTCATGACACGCGCCTCCTACGAAGCCTCCGGCGCCACAAAGACCAGCACCTTGGCCGGGTTGGCAACCAGAATGGTGTGAATGTCTTCCGCCGAAAAGCCGCGCTCGCGCATGCGCGGCACGATGTTGTTGAGAATATGGCCGTAGCCGTGGCCGCCGTAGGCCAGCAGCCGGTGCTTGGTGCAGATGTCGTGTGAGATCAGCAGCCGGTCCACCAACCCGCGCGCCTTCAGCTCGGTGAGCACATCCAGGCGCTGCCCGTCGCCGGGCATATCGCGTTTGGTCAACGGGTAGTAGGACGACTCGTGCCCGAACATATCGAGTTCCATGAAGCAGCCGGAGTCGGCAATTTCGAGCAAGGTCTCCAACTTCTCCACGCGCAGTTCCAGATGGTCCAGGCTGGTGTGCGCCAAGTTCGCGCCGGCTTCGCGCAGCACGCCCAAGATCTCCAGCGCCGAGGCGTCGCTGCGGCCCACGTGAATGGTCAGCCCCGCCCCGGTGGCGCGCTGGGCGGCCACCGCCGCCCGTAATAACTTGCGCTCATTCGGCGTCATCGGGTAGCCGCAGGCCGCCTTGATGGTGCCAGCGCGCACGCCGGTGCCAACATGCTCCGGCTGCCAGTCTTGCCCACCAGCATCAGCGCGGGTCAGGCTGATGCCGGTCTCGATCTCACCGATCATCTTCTGTGTTAGTTCCGCTTCGGAGAGCGCGGCCACTTCCGGGGGATGCGTGACTTCGACGTAGTAGCCCGTCGCCATCACAATGTTGAGCCCGGTGGTCCGCGCCAGACGCGCCAACGCCAGCGGGTCGCGCCCAATACCCAGCGGCGTTACCTCGACGATGGTGTCGCCGCCGGCCTGCCGGTATGCGCTCGCCTCGGCCGCCATCTCGCGTTCGTCGTCTAAGAAGAGATTGGGGTAATGGCGAAAATAGTAGGTGCGAATCCACCCCAGGTTCTCCAAGGCGAACGGCGCATACGCCCGCCGGCGCTCGCTGGCCTGCGTGGGCGGGTCGAACATGCAACTCACGTCCACAAACAAATGCTCGTGCGGCAGGGTCACACCCACCGCCGCCACTGGGATTAACCCGAGCACGGTCTGCACCTGGCCCAACCGATTAGTCTTTCCATCCGTGAGGGGAATCATACGTTGCCCTTGGATAAACCCAGCGTATCACTCACACCCGCAAACGCTTGCAGCGCGGCCTCGATGTCATCGGACGTATGCACCGCCGACGAGATGAGGCGCAATTGCGGCGTGCCGCCCGCCAGCACCAACAGGCCTTGCTCCAACAATTGGCGGCTGGCGCGGGCGGCTGTGGCCGCGTCGGTAAACGTGATGGGGCAGATGGGCGCGGCGCGTTCCGGCACCGTGAAGCCCAGGGCCACGACTCCCGAATGCAGCCGGCGAGCATTTTCCCGCAAACGCTCCACCCGTTCCGGCTCAGCCCGCAGCAGGCGCAGCGCGGCCAGCGCGGCGGCGGCGCTGGCGGGCGGCGGCGCGGTGGTATACAACAAGCTGCGCGCGTGCCCTGCCAGGTAGCGCATCAACTCGCGGTCGCCGGCCACGAACCCGCCCACGCTGCCCAATGCCTTGCCCAGCGTGCCCATCTGAATATCAATGCGGCCATGCAACCCAAAGTGCGCGGTGGACCCCACCCCACCCGGCCCTAACACCCCGATGGCGTGGGCATCGTCCACCATCAAGAACGCGCCGTAGCGATCCGCCAGCGCGGCGATCTCTGCCAGCGGGGCCAGGTCGCCGGCCGTGCTAAAGACTGACGACGTCACGATCAACGCGGGGGTCGCCGCCGAGGCCAGGCGGGCTAACTGCTCGGCCAGGTGCTGGGCATCCCGATTGCGATAGATGACGACCTCGGCCCGGCTCAAGCGACAGCCATCAATGACACTGGCATGGTTGCGCTCATCGCTAAAGATCACCGCGCCGCGCCCAACGATGGCCGGGAGCACACTGGAATTGCACGCCACCCCCGAGACAAAGACCAGCGCTGCTTCCGTCTGCCGGAAGTCGGCTAGTTCTTCTTCGAGTTCGCGGTGCACCCGCGTGTCGCCGCCCAGGGTGCGCGCCGCCCGCGCGCCCGTGCCAAAGATGCGCAGGGCTTGCTCGGCCGCGGCGATCACGCGCGGGTCGCTGGCTAAACCGAGGTAGTCGTTCAAGCACAGCGCCAGGTACTCGCGCCCACCCAGGCGCGCCCAACCCGGCCGCACTGCTTCTACCACTAGGGTGTCGTCAAACCACAGCGGCGCGTCCGTCGGCGGCAGCGCCTCGGCCAAAGACCGCCGGCGAGTCGTTCCGTCTGGTGATTGCGCCTGCCTCATCGTCACACTTGCCTCAGTTCCGCCGCAGCACGGCCCCGGCCCGGTCGCCCGTGGGCACACCATCCCGCAGGCTAATGACGCCGTTGACGACAACATGCACCATGCCATCCGCCAGCACATTGGGCATGTACGTCGTGCCCTTCTCGCCAAAGCGCTCATGGTCGAAGATCGCCAGGTCCGCCCAGGCGCCTTCCCTAAGCGTGCCGCGATCTTTCAAACCCATCCGTTCGGCCGGCTGGCCGCTTAGCTTGTGTACCGCTTCAGCCGGCGACAGGCTTTTCCGCTCGCGCACCATGAACCGATAGAACCAAGCAGCCCAAGTATACGCGCCATGAAAGGTCTTGTCGGCGTGCGGGCCATCGGGCGCAATCGTGGTCGCGTCCGAGCCCGGCACGCACGCATCGTGCATGAAGGTCTCGTGCAGTTGGTCGGCCGTGTGGCAGTTGATGATGATCATCATCATGCGGCTGGTATCTTCCAGCGCGCCCAGCATCAGGTCGAAGATCGTATCGAAGGCATCTTGACCACGCTCAGCGGCCACGTCACCCACGCTGCGCCGCGCATACTGCGGCCAGTAGGGGTTGTCGAGCAGCACGATGCGGTCCCAGTCCCCGCCAGCGCTGAGGATGCTGCGATGGCCCTTCATCGCCGCCCGCGCCGACGAGTCGGCCAGTAAGGTTTTCAGCCGCTCCAGCCCGCCCGCCAGCGCGTCCGGCGGCAAGGCATTGTGCAGGTAGTTGGTGCCATAGACCCGCGTGTGCATATCGAAAGCCACATCTTGGCCGCGGCTGCGGGCTTCATTCACCAGTTCAATGCACTGGCGGCCTGCTTCTAGACCGTTCCGCGGGATCAAGTGCGAGATCTGCAAGGGCACGCCAGCGCGGTCGGCGGTGCGGATGGCCTCGCCCACCGCCTCGACCGAGCCTTCGTCGCGCAGCCGGGTATGCGTGGCATACAGCCCACCGGTGCGCGTCAGGGTCTTGCTCAGCGCCGTCAGCTCTTCTTCGGGCGCGCCTTCTTCCCAGGCATATTCCAGCCCGGTAGAATAGCCCCACGCCCCCTGCTCCATGCCTTCTTCCAGCAAGCGCGTCATGGCGCGCAATTCATCGGGCTGCGCGGGGCGCGCCTTCATGCCCAGCACCGCCATTCGCAGTTGCCCATTGGGCACCAGGCTCAGCATGTTGACGGCTGGCCGAGCCGCTTCCAGGCGGCCGAAGTAGTCGGCGGCATTGTGCCAGTTCAGCGGCTGCAGCGCGTTATAGCCATAGATAGCCGAGCGCGCCGGCTCGGGCGCCCGAATGGGAAAACACCCATGCCCGCAGTTGCCGACTACTTCCAGGGTCACCCCCTGATGCAGCGCGCTCAGAGCGCGCGGGTCCACCAGGTTTGTATGATCTGAATGGCTATGAATGTCGATGAAGCCCGGCGCCACCAGCAAGCCCGTGGCATCCAGCTCCACCACGCCCTTGGCCTCTACCGGCCCAATGTGAACAATGCGGCCGTTGGTGATGGCCACATCGGCCTGAACCGGCGGCGCGCTGGTGCCGTCCAGCACGGTGCCGTTGCGAATAACGAGATCGAAAGCCATCAGCCCTGCTCCGCCCAAGCTAAATGCGAGGCGCGGGCTTGGCGGGTGGCCTCAACGTCCACCAGCCGCGGGGTGTCCTCTGTTAGGTAGACGCCGTATTTTTCCGCCGCCATCGCGCGCGAGATTTTCTCATCCAGCACATCATTCAGCACCCACTCGGGGTCACGCACCCAGGCCGAGCCAAACCCACCCCCACCCGCCGAAATGTGCAGGAAGACATCGCCGCGCCTCAGCCGCGTGGCCTCCATCGGCATGGGCGGCAGCACGCGTTCTTCGCCGTTGGCCCGCAGGATATTGTTGGAGGGCTGGCCGGCCTCGCCGCCGTCCACGCCATACGGGCGGTTATAGCGCCGGTCAGACCGGATGGTCAGCGCGGCCTGCTCGGCGTGCAGCCGGAACTCGCGCACAAAGGCTAGCCCGCCGCGGTACTGCCCGGCCCCGCAGCTATCGGGCACCATGCCGTACTGCATGATCTCAATCGGCAGGTCGGCCTCGATCAACTCGATCGGCTGATTAGAAAGATTAGCCAGCGGATTAGCAATGCCCTCGATGCCGTCGGCATAGGCACGCGCGCCCCAGGTGCCCACCATCACCTCGGTCATGACGAACGGCTTGCCGTTCTGATAGCCGCCAATCGCCACCAGGGTCGGCCCGCCCTCGCCGGCGGCGATGATCTTATCCGGCACGATCTGCGCCAACGCGCCGATGACGGCGTCATACACGCGATAGCCCACTACCCCGCGCGCGCCGCAGGCCGCCGGCATCACCGGATTAACGATGGTGCCCGGCGGCGCGATGATATGAATGGGCCGCATATAGCCCTGCGCGTTCGGCACATCCTTGCTGCCAATGCCGCGAATGGCGCAGTAGCAGGCCGCATACACCAACCCTTCCGGGCAATTGAGCCCGGCCGGGATCTGGGCCGAGGTGCCGGTCAGGTCAATGGTGAGCTCATCGCCGGTGATGGTGAGGGACACCTGAATGCGCAGCGGCACCGGGTTGACGCCGATGCCGTCGATCAGGTCTGTGAAGGTGTAGTGCCCATCGGGCAGCGCGGCAATCTCGGCCCGCATCATCTGCTCGCTCTGCCCTTGCAGCTCATCCATATACTGCTGGGTGGCCGCTGCCCCATAACGCTCGAAGATTTCCAGCAGACCGCGCTCGCCCGTGCGGCAGGCCGCCACCTGCGCCCGCAAGTCGCCCAACACATGGATCGGCAGCCGTGTGTTCTTGGCGATGATGCGGAAGATGGTTTCGTTTTCCTGCCCGGCGTCATACAGTTTCAGCAGCGGCAGGCGCAGCCCTTCCTGATAGATCTCGGTGGCGTGCACGGCCACGCTCCCCGGCGCAATGCCGCCCACGTCCGAGTGGTGGGCCATGGTCGCCGCATACCCCGCCAGCACGCCATCGAAAAAGATGGGCTTGATGACGTAGATGTCGGGCAGGTGCTGGCCGCCATAGCCGTAGGGGTCGTTGGTGATGTACACATCGCCCGGTTGCGCGCTCTCGGCGTAGGCTTCGGTGACGTGCCGCATCAAGGTCGGAAAGGTGCCCAACTGCACGGCCAGGGTCAGCCCTTGCGCCACCAGTTGCCCGCGCCGGTCGCACAGCGCCGTGGAGTAGTCCATCGTGTCGCGCACCACCAACGAATAGGCGCTGCGGGCCACCACCAGCGCCATTTCGTCGGCGATGGAGGCCAGGCCGTTCTTGACAACTTCGAGCGTGATCGGGTCGGTTTCGACAGCTTCAGGCGCGGGGCTTGGCATGGATATTGATCTCGATATTGTTGTGAGCGTCCAGGTGCGCCGTGGAGCCAGGCGGCACCAGGCAGGTCGAGTCGTATTCGTCAATCAGCAGCGGGCCGCTTTGGGGCGTGGCCAGGTCGGCGCGGGTAACAACCGGCACGTCCAGCAATCCGTCTTCGGGACCAAAGTAGGCCGGGCGGGTGATGTGCGCGGCGCCGTTGCGGTTGGCGCGCACCGAGCGCGGCTCGTAGCGCAGGGCCGTGCTGGCGGGCACGCGCGCCACGCTGCGCACGGTCACCACATCAAGGTCTTCGGTGCGCGAGGCATGACCGTAGGTGCGCTCGTGCTCGGCCACAAAATCGTCCACCAGCCGCTCGATGTTGACCGGGCCGGGCGCCACCGGCACTTCCAGTTCATAGGTCTGCCCGGCATAGCGCAGGTGCGCCTGCCGCCGGAAAGCCACGCGCTCGGCGGCGTGCCCCTGCTCCACCATCGAGGCCAGGGCTTCGGCTTCCAGGGCTTCATACGCGGCTTCTAGGGTCGCGGGCGCCAACTTGGCCGTGTTCACTAGCAGCGTTCGCACCAGTTCCTGTTCCGCTTCCGAGAACAGCAGGCCCAGCGCGCTAAAGACACCGGGCACGGGCGGAATAACGACGCGCCCGATCTGCAGTACCCGCGCCACCTGGGCGGCGGTCACCGGCCCATTGCCGCCAAAGCCGCACAGCACGAAGTCGCGCGGGTCGCGCCCGCGATAGGTGGTGACGGCCTTCACGGCGCGGGTCATGGTCGCGACGGCCAGCGAGAAGATGCCGTACGCGGCCTCGAGCACTGGCCGCTGCAAGGGCCGGGCGACCGTTTCCTCCAGCGCTTGATAGGCCTTCTCGCGATTGAGCCGCAGCGCGCCACCCACCAAATAGGCGGGGTTCAGATACCCCAGCACCAGCAGCGCGTCGGTTAAGGTGGGGGCGGTGCCGCCCTTGTCGTAGCACACCGGGCCAGGGTCGGCGCCGGCGCTGACCGGCCCCACCCGCACCCGTCCAAATTCATCCACCTGCACCAGGCTGCCGCCGCCCGCGCCAATTTCCGAAACGTCGATGATAGGCAGGCGCACCGGGTAGCCGCCGCCCTTGATGAGCTTGCTGCTCAGGTTGATGCCCGCGCCGACTTCGTACTCGGCCGTCCGCACCGGCTGGCCACCTTCCAGCAGCGCGGCCTTGGCGGTGGTGCCGCCCATGTCCAGCGAGATCAAATTCTCATAGCCCGCCAGTCGGGCCAGTTGGGCGCAGGCAATCACGCCCGCCGCCGGCCCCGACTCGACCAGGTGCGCAGGCTGGCGCACGGCCACCGCCGGGGTCATCCGGCCGCCGCTGGACTGCATGATTTCCACCGGCACGCCCAACTGCGCGGCTTGCAATTGCGAGTTGAGCGAGGCCAGATAGTGATCGATCACCGGCCCCAGATAGGCATTCACCACCGTGGTGCTCATCCGCTCATACTCGCGGATCTCCGGCAAGATGTCGGCCGAGCAGGTGATGTAGATCTGATCGCCTAAGACGCGCCGCACAATTTCCTGAATGCGGTGCTCGTGCGCCGGGTTGGCGTAAGCGTGCAGCAGGCAAACCGCCACGGACTCGATCTGGTTAGCGCCCAGGGCCAGGGCCACGGCTTCGACCTGCGCTTCATTCAGCGGCTGCCACACTTCGCCGCGCGGGCCCAGGCGCTCTTCCACTTCATAGCGATAGCGGCGCGGCACCAGCGGCGCCGGCTTCTCGTATTGCAGGTCATACAGCACCGGAATGCGCAGCCGCCGCCTCTCCAGCACATCGCGAAAGCCCTTGGTGGTGATCAGGGCCGTGCGCGCCCCGCGTCCTTCCAGCACGGTGTTGGAGGCGACCGTGGTGGCATGCACCAACCCTACCACCTCGGTCAGCGCGATGCCGTGCTCGGTCAACAACTCCACCGCCCCGGCCACCACCGCCCGGCTGTAGTTGTCGGGCGTGGACAGCACCTTCTTGGTTTTGATCGAGCCGTCGTGACTGCCTAAGAGCACGATGTCAGTAAAGGTCCCCCCAATATCAATCCCTAACCGATAGCGAGGCAGGTCAGCGCCCTCCCGGCGATTGTCATGGGTCATTGTGAGCGTGGCTGACACCTGATCTCCTGTTTCACTGATATGGTCAATAACGCCGTGCGGCGCTTAGAGCGTGAGCACCTGTCGTGGGTTGTGCACTAAGATCGCATCCAGGTCGGCTTCCGACAAACCAGCCTGGCGCAGCCTAGGCACGATGGTGCGCAGCACATGCCCATAGCCCACGCCTCCATGCCGGCACAGATCCAGCTTGCAGCAAACGTCCTGCGAGATGAGCACCTGCTCCGCATATCCGTCGGCCACCAGCGCCTGCAGCAACTCGACGCGCCGTGTATCCAGGCCATACGGCCGCCCCAGGTGGCCGGCGTAATACTCGCGGCCAAAATGGTCGTACTCCACATACACACCTTGCGCCGCCACCGCCCGGTGGTAGTCCAGGTTGGGGTGCGCGTCCATGTGGCACATGATCATGCGCTCAGGCGCAACGCCTTCGGCCTGCAGCAAGCGGATCGCCGCAAATGCCCCCTGCCCGCGCGGGTCCAGGTGCACCGCCACCGCCGCCCCCGTACGGCGCGCCGCGCGCCCCGCCGCCTGCAAGACCTTCGCTTCCTGCGCGGTCATATCCCCCTGCTTCACCCGGGCTTGCTGGCTAACGCCACTGGTGCCGATCTCCCCGATCAGCCCGGCCCGCACGCCGGTCGTACCGATACCGTGCAGCACGTCCTGGGTAAAGCGTTCCGTCAGTTCACCCAGGTCAGCCGCAAAGCTCCAGGCCGGATGATTGAGCTCGATGTGAAAGCCGGTGCCCTGCACGATGTGCAGCCCGGTCTGCTGGGCGATGGCCCGCACCGCCGCCGGGTCGGCGCCAATGCCTTCCACGGTGCAGTCCACCAGGGCCGTGCCCCCCGCCGCCTGAAAGGCCTGCAACTCGGCGATGGCAGTAGCGCTATCGCTCAGGTGCACGTTGTCCCGGCACAGGCTGAAGGGGTACTGCCGCAGTAAGTCCGGTGGCACCGCTTCGACCGGCAGATCCTGATAGGGCCGCAGCTCCGGCAGTTGCGCTGCCGTAAACGTCCCCGTCAGATCGATCAGCAGGTGCTCGTGCATCAGGGTGATGCCGAGCGCTTCCGGCACCACCGGCCCCAGCACCGTGACAACTTCAGACATATCGGGCGCTTAGCGCTTTTTCTCGGCCGCCAGCAGTCCCGGAATCACCTGGCCCATCCGATCCAGCATGGTCTGCACCTGCTCGGCGATGAAATCCATTTCGGTTTCGCTCACGATCAAGGGCGGGGCAATGTGGAACAGCCCTTCCGACATGCGTGCCGCCGCGCAATTGAGCGCCAGCAACTGCCGGCTGACCTCCGGGCCAATCGTCCACTTGCCCATCAGGCCGCGCGCCATCGACTCGCCCGTTTCCGGGTTCGCCAATTCGATGGCCAGCCACAGCCCCACGCGGCGCAAGTCCTTCACGGCCGGGTGCTTGCGGGCAAAGGCCAGCTTGGCCTCCAACTGCCGGCCCTTGGCTTCGGCCACTGCCGGCATGTTGTCGCGTTCGTAAATTTCGAGCGCCTTGGCCCCGGCCGCCGCTGCCGCGCCATGGCCGCCGTAGCTCTGCACGATCGGCGAGGGGGCCGAGTCAGGAAAGGCTTGATACAGCTCGTCGCGCACCACCATGGCCGCGATGGGGGCGTAACCGGCCGCCAGCGACTTGGCCACGATCATGATGTCGGGCACGACGTCCCAGTTTTCGATGCCCCAGAAGCGTCCCGACCGGCAGCAGCCAAACAGGGTTTCATCCGCGATCAACAGCACACCATACTCATCGCAAATCTGGCGCACGCGCTGCCAGTAAGCCGGGCCGGGAATAGCAAATTGGGTGATGGCCACCGGCTCGCCGAAGAAGGCCGCAATCGTCTCGGGGCCTTCCATCTCGATAATGTTGCGCAGGGCTTCAGCCGCTTCCAGGTCGTTCTGGCCGTTGGGCGGCGGAATGTGCACACAGCCCGGCAGCATGGGGTAGTAATACTGATCGCGCCGGCGCCGCCCCGAGACGGACGTGCCACCCATGCCGGTGCCGTGATAGGAACCATAGCGCGAGACAAACTTGTAGCGGTGATGGTCGCCGCGCAGCCGATGATACTGCCGCGCCAGCTTCAACGCAGCCTCGGTCGCTTCCGAGCCGGAACTGGTTAGTAAGGTGCGGTTGAGGTCGCCGGGGGCCAGCCGCGCAATCCGCTCGGCCAATTCCAGCGCGCCCTCGGTGGTGAAGCAAATGGGGCCGGCGCTGGCCACCTTGCGGGCCTGGGCCGCGAAGGCGGCGGGGATATCCTCGCGCCCGTGTCCCAGCGGCGCCTGCCACATCGACGAGCACCAGTCGAAGAAGCGCTCGCCGTTGCTGTCAGTCAGCCAGCAGCCGTCGCCCTGCACGAACGTGCGGAACATGCCGCGCTCGTAGAGATCGCTGCGCGGGCTGTCGTGGATCCACAAGTGACGCTCTGCGATTTGCTGCGGGCTTTGCTCAAGCATCGTCAGGCTCTCCCAAGAAAAGACTGATCCACCGGGTTAGACTACCGGAGGTCCGTTAACTCGATATGGCGCCCACGATCAGGTGGACGACCTCGGACTTCGTCGTTTCGCGCGTCACGAGTGACGCTACCACGCGTCCACCGCGCATCACCAGGATTCGGTCAGCCACCCCGAAGACGTGCTCCAGGTTGTGGCTGACCACCACAATTGAGATCGAGCGCCGGCTCAGATCTTCGATGATGCGCAACACGTTCTGCGCCTCCTGCACCCCTAGTGCGGCCGTCGGCTCATCGAGAATGAGAATGCGCCCGCCTTCGTGCAGCGCGCGGGCGATGGCCACCGCCTGGCGCTGGCCACCGGACAGGTTTTCGGGTTGTGCCGTCACCGACGGCACATTAATGGCGAGGTTTCTGAGCACTTCCTCGGTCTCGCGTTCCATCCGGCGGCGATCCACTTGCCCCCAGCGCGTGGGGATACTGCCAAGAAAAACGTTCTCGGCCACGGTCAGGTTGTTGGCCAGGGCCAAATCTTGATAGACCACCGCCACGCCGCGCGCCCGAGCCTCGCGCGGGTTTTGAAAGGCGACGGGCACCCCATCGACGTAGACGAAGCCTTCATCCGGCTCCAGCACCCCGCACATCAGCTTGATGAGGGTCGACTTGCCCGCGCCGTTGTCGCCTACCAGCGCGACCGTTTCGCCGGCCCCAATCTCCACGCTGACGTTCGAGACGGCGCGCACCGAGCCGTAGCACTTCGAGATGCCTTGCGTCGCCAGCACGGGCGGGGTAGATGTGTTTTCCATCGTCCGTTACTCAGCCGGCGGGCGCGGCCCGATCTTGCGGCGGATAAACGGCACCAGGTCACGCAAGCGTAAGCGGCCTTTGATGAGCTGGTCGAGCGCCACTGCCCCCACCACAATCACGCCGACGGCCACTTGCTGCCAGAAGGGGTCCACGCCCAAATGCACCAGGCCGTTCTGGATTGTGGTGATGATGATGACGCCCGCGAAGGTGCCGATGAGCGAGCCCGAGCCGCCCGAGAGCGACGAGCCCCCAATCACCACCGCCGCCACCGCATCAAGCAGCATGGTGGCCCCAAAGGAGCCGTGGCCGGCATTCAGCCGCGAACTTAAGATGAGGCCGGCGAAGCCCGCCAGCATGGCGCTAATCATAAAGGCCGACACTAGCACGCCCGGCGTATTCAGGCCCACTCGCTCGGCCGTCAAGCGCGAACCGCCCACGGCGTACAGCTCCAGGCCAAATTTGGTTTGGGTCAGAATGAGATGGAAGATGAGATACACCGCCACCAAAATGGCCACCGGCACGGGCACCGGGCCGAGGCTGGCCCGCCCCAAAAAGTGATACGAACTGGGGAACCCGCCAATCGTGCGCCCGCTGGCCAACACAAAGCCTAGCCCTTGAGCAATGCTCAGCGTAGCCAGGGTGACAATGAACGATGGAATCTTGACGTAGACCGTGAAGTAGCCATTCAGCACGCCGATGAGAAAGCTGACCCCCATTACCACCGACATGGCCACCCAGATGCTCATGCCATCCTTGATAATGAAAATGGCGGCCAGCGTGCCGGCAAAGGCTTGCACCGTCGCAATCGACAGATCGATCTCGCCCGCGATCAGGATCACCGTAAATCCAGCGGCTAGGATGCCCATGACGGCGCTCTGTAAAAAAATGTTGCGGATATTTTGGACGGTCAGGAAATAGGGCGTGGAGCTAGCCAGGACGGCCCACATGAGCAGGATGGCGAAATACTGGCCCAGGGTCTGCGCCATGGCGCGCGTGATGGGCACGCGGGTACTCAATTTGGCTAGCAGAAGAATGTTTTGCATCTGCTGTTCTTATGAAACTAGCTCAACCTCAACCAGCCGTTACTGGTCGATGCTCAGTGCGGGGAAGCTGGACGGACCCAGCCTCCCCGCTTTAGCTGAGAGCGTTACCGCAACTACTTGCATCCGGCCTTAGCCGCTTGCAGGGCCTTCAGCACATCCACGCCCTCAGGCTGGCCGTCTTCGGTGCCGGCCAAGATGGCCAGGGCGCGCTCCTTCGTGATCGGTATCATCGGCACGCCAATCTCGGTGCTCGGCAGGGTTTCGCCGCGCGCAATGGCGGCGGCGGCCTTTACGCCCTCATAGCCGGCCGGGGCCAGCGGCTGCAAGACGGTGAAGGACTGCTTGCCCGCCAAGATGTTAGCAAGGCCTTCGCAGGTACCACCCAAACCCGCCAGCGGCACGCTGGCATAGCCGAGCTCGGCCATGGAGTCCAACGTCGCGGCCGCGATCAGGTCATGCATGCCCACCACCACGTCGAAGTCGGGGTTAGCCGTCATCAGGTTGCGGCTCAAATCGAGCGCCACGGCCCGGTCCCAGTTGGTGGGCGGCGAAATGATCAACTCGATTTTGAGGTCGCCGATGCCATCTTTAATGCCGTCATAGATCTCCTTAATTGATGAGTCTGACTGGTTCGAGTCAACGATCCCGACCTTGGCGCCGGCCGGGGCCACTGAGGCGATCCATTCGCCCAGCGGCTTGCCCATATCGGGCCGATAGTTGTAGTACACATTGGCAGCATGCTCGCCGCCCGTCGCGCAGGATACAATGCAGACCACGGGGATGCCGGCGGCGTTGGCCGCTTCAATGGCGGGCAACATGGCCGGGCCGTCGGTCGTGTCGTACACCAGCACGTCCACCCCGGCGGCAATGTAATTCTCAACGGCGGCCACCTGGTCTTCGGCCGCGCCCTTACCCTCGACAAGCAGCTCAACGCCGAATTCCTCGGCAGCGGCTAAGCCCCGGTCGCGAAGGTCAAGGATCAATTGGTTTTGAGTGAAATCGGGTAAGACCATACCAACGCGGATGGTTTTGGCTTCCGCCTCGGTGGGGGCCGCGGCGGGTTGAGGGGCGGTCGTGGGGGTGGCTTGGGGTTGACAGGCCGCCAGGAGCAGCGCCGCGGCTCCCAGCATTCCAAGTACTTGGCGTTTGAGTGTGTGCATTTGCAAGTTCCTCCTTAGATGAAAAGTCGACAGAAAGCGGTGGTGTGATTGAGAAAGCATGGCTCAGTATCATCTCTGCATAGGCGCTCCTTGAACGGATAGGAAATTCAGGCCCTCAGCTGCTCACATTCTAAGTGTCCGTCTTGATTTTGTCAAGTACCAATTTGCACGAATTTCCACCCCGCCGTTGCCTAATAGTCAGCATCACTTTTGTTGGATATTCCGAGGGGTACGCTCAGCGCAACAGGCGGAAATTGCCCGATTTGGACAGACCAGCATCGGCAGCCCTGAACATTCAGTGCGCTCTGCCGGCGGCTGCACCACGCCTACTCACGCTGCGCCGCGTGTGCCATTACTACAGCGCAGAATTACCAACCCAACGTCTGATCAAACTCCAGTTCCGGGACCGGCTCCGCATCCGCACCCGCAGGGGACGTCCACTGATTATACTATACAATATTGTTGCGCCTCCTCAGGAATCGGTGCATCTAAATAACAAGCGATCTAAGTCCAGCTCTGCCAACGTTTGGAGAAGCTGGAAACTCTCCCAAAATGCCAAACGGAGTCCTAAGGTATGAATTCCAAGTCCTCTCCCGCTATAGAGTTTGATCCTGAGATCCAGGAGCACTATCAACGCGAAGGTTATGTGGTTGCGCGCGGCGTTCCGGCCGATCTTATCGATCTCGGTGAGACGATTGCTAAGAATTGGGTGGAAACAAAAGTAAGAGAGTGGATCGACGAGGGCATTCTGACCTCTGATTTTTTGGACCTCCCCCTCAAGCAGAGATTCATGAGTGCATGGTTAGCCGCGGGCAAGCCTACCTACAATCGAGATTCCCGGCACTACCTGTGCACTGAAGAATTGTACCGGTACCTTACTCATCCTTATCTTGTCGGGCTTTCTGAGCACCTCCTCGGATCGAAAGAAGTATCAGTGAACGGAACATACAACCTCCGGCTAAAGCATCCGCAGCTTCCGTGGTCAGTCGTTCCCTGGCATGCGGATCTGTATTATTGGGAGGAGTACCGTAAAGGGGATTTCCTCAACATGATAATTTTTTGGATTCCGTTTCAGCCCATGAGTCGAGACTCCGGATGTTTGCAGGTCGTTCCATACAATCAGGGTTCAGGAATGGATTTCCAGATGAAAGATGGAGCGATTTTTATTCCTGACGAGACGGCCGCTCGCTTCAATCCCGAAACGATCGAGATGAAGCGGGGAGAGGTGTTGTGCATGAGCGATACGGTCATTCATCGGTCCCTCCCCAATACCGTCTCCGAAGTGATGTGGAATTTAGACGTACGGTATGAGCAGACGTCCGAGAAGGGCACGTCGGCAAAAAATCACGGTTTTGTAGTCTCGACTGAGAGTACATCTGCAACATTAACGACTGCTTCCGAATGGGTTGCGAAGAGGCAGCCGAAGATCCAAGTCGCTTATTCGAACAAACAATGACCAAAAAAGAAAAAGTAGATTCTAGAACAAAGTTCCCCAAGGACCAGGAACTCGAGCAGAAGCTCGCTCTGGTTATCGAGAAGCACAACATCTCCCCCGCGGAGATGCTGCAGTGCTTTCCAATTTTTGTCCGTAGGAACTCGCTGCGGCGCTTTCTTGCGCACTACGATCTCTTTCAGCGGACGATTAACTTGCCCGGAGACATCGTAGAAATCGGCGTATTTCGCGGACTAAGCTTGATGAGCTTTGCGAACTTCCTCGAAATTAGGTGCATGGGCGACCGGGCCAAGCGCGTCTGGGGATTCGATAACTTCGAAGGATTTACGAAATTGGCTGCTCAGGACGGCCCGGAATACGCGGATCGCGACAAGGTCGTTTCGGGATACAACCCGAATCGATACTACCAAGAGCTGGTTGATGCGATTGATCTGTTCGACTCGGATCGTTTTGTCTCATGGAAAGAGCGGGTGCACCTGGTCGAAGGTGACGCGACGAAGACTATTCCTCAATTCGTTACCGATCATCCGGGGCTTCGTATCTCACTGCTCCACCTGGATGTGGATATGTATGAACCGACCAAGGTGGCGCTCGAACATCTTTACTCGCGAGTCGTTCCGGGCGGTGTTATCGTATTCGATGAGTACGGTATCCTCGAGTGGGGCGGAGAAAGCACCGCTGCTGAGGAGTTTCTCGCAGACAAGAAAGAGGTTCTTCGCAAGTTCGAGTGGGTAAGCCAGCCGGGAGCCTACATAATTAAGGGTAGCTAACTGTTGTTCCGGCGCACCATTAATACCGAACGTTTCTTGCTTCCTGAAGGCCTACTAACGCAATTTAGATTTTGTGGTGCGTCATGCGGATCCTCATTACAGGATCAGGGTTTATCGGAAAGGCGCTGGCCCGCTATTTTGTGGACGCGCCTGCCGAAGTGACGTTACTCAGCCGGCGGCCGGTCGAACTGCGTGGTGTAAAAAATATTCTTCACGATTTGAACCAACCGTTGTCCCTGGCAACGAAGTTCGATCTGGTAGTTCATACCGCCGCAGTGCATCCGAGTTTGAAGCCCGAGCCTGCGTTGCAGCAGTACGATTCGAACGTAGCGATGGCGCAGAACTTAGCCGCTTGGGCTGTCAAAAATCCTCCGGGATCGTTTCTCTATCTCTCGTCGATATCAGTTTACGGAGATGTTACCGGACCTGAATTGCGGGAAGAGACTCAGATGGTTTCTCCAACGCTCTACGGAAAGACGAAATACTTGGGCGAGCTGGCATTGGTGCCGATTGCGTCAAAGGTGCCGGTTCGAATTATAAGACTTCCAGGGGTGGTCGGTGCCGGCGCTCATCCCGTGTGGATCCAGCGAATGCTCCTGGATGCTCAACGGAACGCGGTGCTGAAGATCTCGAATCCCTTATCGTTATTCAATAATATTACCCATGCGGAGCAGTTGGCGCGGTTGGCGGTTCATTTACATGGGAGAGTTGAGCCCAGTATTACCGTGAATGTCAGCGCCCGCGATCCGATCTCGATTGAAGCGGTGGCAAAAGGCCTCGTGCGTCGGCTAAAATCCTCCTCTGCAATCGAGGAAATTCCGTCGAAAAAGCCTCCTTTCTCGATATCGACCCGCTTGCTTCAAGGGCTGGGCTGGCAGCCCGATACGACCGATCAGATGTTAGATTGGCTTGTAAGATCGTCGTTGTAATTTGTCATGGCCATAGCAGAGTAATAGATATATTTTGTCCGTACTCACAGATCAGATTTTACGGATAGGAAATTCAAACCCACAAACACCTGCAAACGATAAGCGCTGGGCCCGCACCCGTCAAGCACCACTGTGCGCTAACCTGCACCCCGCCATTGCTTCGAGGTAAACGATCACACTTGTTGGATATTCCGAGGGGTACGCTCAGCGCAACAGGCGGAAAT
>SXGU01345542.1_pt1 | contig 17763 bp, 10 predicted proteins | sample 3174531 | NCBI WGS metagenome assembly SXGU01 (sample SAMN11356863, study PRJNA531348) | freshwater metagenome | isolation source: freshwater sample F1-140 | place: China: Fuxian Lake, Yuxi | collected 2017-12-25 | reverse complement strand
GGCCGGTGCTAGGTGGCTCGGTCAGGAGACCGGCCACAACAAATTCAAGCAACTACGTGAATCATTTCTCAATCACAACCGCGTCTTCCAGTTCGTACATCGCGGTGTATTTCTCGATCTCGGACTTGATGCGAAAGACGCCGACGACGTCAAACGGACGATTCTGAATGTAGTGCGTTGTCACTCCTTTGCGGAGGAAGGTTTCGACGAGGTCGTATTCTTTCGGAGTTCGACCGAAGCAGCAAATCTGATTGTCGCGAGCCAGCACAAAGCCGCGGATGTCTGTGTCTTGGAACGGCGGAAACATGAACCCGCGGACTCGAATCCGTTTGCCGTCGAGTTCTTTCAGCCACTTCGGCAAGCGTTCGGGAGCATCCACTGGCACCGGGTCGAGGTTCATGACCTTCAGCAGATCGACGTCGTCAAAGCTGACTCGAATCGCGCTCTCCGGCCCTTCGACTTTGAACGTACGCAACTCATCAGCCGCGACAATCGTTGGAGTGGCAGCGACCTCAGTGGGCACTAACGGCTTCTCGTCGAGTGACTTCGAGGATGGGGCTTCCACGTTGGCGGTGCCACTGGCGGAAACCGGAACGACGTCGGCCGGAGTTGTCTTTGAGACCGGAGAATCCGGAATTTCACCAGCCGCCCCAAGCGTGACCGTCGAATTCGACGCCTTGCCCTCGGAGTGTCCGCAGCCAACGGCCTGCGTGACGGAAGCCATCGCCAGCAGCATCGCAGCCAATCGGGGACCGAGCGTCATCATCAGGCTCCGGGATTCGATTCCATAAGTTCAATACGACGTCTTGGCCGGGCCAAAGTGCATCGCTTCCAATTCAAACGCGGGCTCCAAGTTGCCGGAATATCGCAAATCACGCAACCTGAAAACGCCGGCAACTGAGACCATGTGGTCGCTGAACCGCGCAGACTGGCCCTCGGCCATCTTGACTTTGATCATATCTTCCAGCTTCGGTTGTCCTCCAAAACAGCACTGGCCGTTGTCCCGACAAAGAATGAAGGACGAGATGCCATCCAACCTCCCCTCCGGGTACATGTAGCCCTTCAAGAAAAGCGGCTTGCCTTCAAGGGCAGCGATCGCAGGATGAGCACGCCGTTCGCCGTCTTCGTTAATCAGCCCTTTCTTCGAGATGTCCGCTCCGAAGCTGATTCGCTGATACCCTTCGGGCACTTCGGTTTGGTACCAGTAGATGTGCAGAGCCGTACTGTTTACGAGCAGGAACGCCGAGAGCGTCACACCCAGCGTGGCGATTTTGCGCCCGCCCAGATCACCCTCGGCTCGTTGGATTTGTCGCAGGCCGATGAATCCCAGAACCAGGCCGAACATCGCGAAGACGAGGCCCAACGGGCTGAGAAGTCCCGACAATGCACAAACGCCCAAAAGTGCGGAAACCGGAGCCAGCGGCGGAATCGGCTTGTAGCCAAAATCGTTGAAACCCGGCTCGAGCGAGGCGGGGCGGACGCCGGAAGGTTCCAACTGGTCGAGAGTTTGAGACATCATGTACCTCACGGCGAAAGAATCGTGGGCAGGAATCGCCGCCCAATACGTCCGCTCGCCGAAAAACGACGGAAACGGCCCACCATGATACCACCCCGCCGGCTTGTGGCCACTCCCGGCCGGTTCCGTGTCGCTCTCAGTCGGTCGAACAGGCCGGTAATATCGTTTTCGTAGCCCTGTCGCTCCGAGTCTGTGAATGAATTGGAGAGCGGGGCGGCGTTAGCCCCCTGGTGGTCACGATGTCCCGCTGAATACCGGGGGGCTGACGCCACCCCGCTCGCCTTCCCGTCAAATAAAACGTGCTCCTCGAAAGTCCCCCGATGACCGCATTCAGCGCGAACCTCAACAAAGTCGCCTTGCTGCGAAACACACGAGACAACGGCCTGCCCGATGTCCGCCGATTCGCTCGGCTGTGCGTCGCCGCAGGAGCTGCCGGGATCACCGTGCATCCCCGGCCGGACGAGCGCCACACACGCCCCAGCGACGTCCATGAGCTGCGGCAACTCACTCGTGAACTCAACGTCGAGTTCAACATTGAAGGCTACCCGACGGACGATTTCCTGAGCCTCGTCCACAACGTCCGGCCGGAACAATGCACGTTGGTTCCCGACGCTCCCGATCAACGGACGTCGGACCACGGCTGGGACGTCGTCGCCCAAGCCGACTTGCTGAAGCGCGTCGTCCCGCCGCTGCGAGCCGCCGGCATCCGCGTTTCGATCTTCATGGACCCGACCCCTGAAGCGATGCCGCTCGTCCTCGCGACCGGAGCGCATCGCATCGAACTTTACACGGAACCGTACGCCCGTGATTTCCCGACGGCTCGACGCGACGCCTCGCTGGCTCAGTACGCAGCGACAGGGCGAGCCGCTCAACAAGTCGGACTCGGAGTGAATGCCGGACACGATTTGAACCTCGACAACCTCGGCCCGTTTCTGCGAGCCGTCCCGCACGTCGAAGAAGTTTCCATCGGTCACGCCCTCATCGCCGACGCGCTGGAGTTGGGCATGTCCGAAGCCGTGCGGCGTTACGTCACGATCTGCCAACCCAAGTAACCCGAAGCGTCAGCGAGGGCGAACGCTTCACCGACAACCGATTATCCGTTGAGTCCATCATGATGTCACAATCCACCACTCGCCGCGACTGGCTGATGCGATCCACGACAGGCTTCGGAGCCACCGCGCTGGCCGCGATGCTGGCCGACGATGGTTTCGCCGCGCCGCCGCATCGGACTCCGAAAGCTCGCAGCATCATCTCGCTCTTCATGCACGGTGGTCCTTCGCAAGTGGACCTACTGGATCACAAGCCGAAGCTTCGCGAATGGCACGGACAGGAATTGCCCGCGTCGGTGCGAGGCACTCAGCGGCTGACAGGCATGACGTCGGGACAAGCGAGCCTGCCGCTCACCGCGTCGGCGTTTCGATTCGCCCAACATGGCGACTGCGGCACTTGGGTCAGCGAACTTCTGCCTCACACCGCCGGCGTCGTCGATGACCTGTGCGTGATTCGCAGCGTCACGACCGAGGCGATCAATCACGATCCGGCCGTGACGTACTTGCAGACCGGGCATCAACAACCGGGCCGTCCCAGCTTCGGAGCCTGGATCAGTCACGGACTCGGCCGAGCAAACGACAACCTGCCGGCGTTCATCGTGCTGCTGTCGCGAGGGAGTGCCGCTCGGCCGGCCGATCCGTTGTACGCGCGGTTGTGGGGCGCGGAGTTCCTGCCGTCGCAGCATCAAGGGGTGCAGTTCCGCACCGACGGCGAGCCGGTCTTGTTCCTCAAGAACCCGCCCGGACTGTCGGCCGACTCGCGGAGACGGATGCTCGACACGCTCGCCGAACTCAATCAGCAGCGATTGGAAAAACTCGGTGACACCGAGATTGAAACACGCATCGCGCAGTACGAGACCGCGTTTCGGATGCAGACCGCCGTCCCGGAATTGACCGACCTGTCTCGCGAGAGCGAATCCACGTTTGAGTTGTACGGCAAAGAGGCTCGCCGTCCCGGATCGTTCGCGGCGAATTGTCTGCTGGCTCGGCGACTGGTCGAGCGGGGTGTGCGGTTCGTGCAGCTTTATCATCGCGGTTGGGATCAGCATTACGACGTGCCGTCGGACCTGCCTCTGCAATGCGGCGACGTCGATCAAGCGTGTGCCGCGCTGGTCCGAGACCTCAAGCAGCGCGGCCTGCTCGACGAGACGCTGGTCGTCTGGGGGGGCGAGTTCGGCCGCACGGTGTATTGCCAAGGCAAGCTCACGCCGGAGAACTACGGCCGCGACCATCACGGCCGCTGCTTCTCGATGTGGCTGGCCGGCGGCGGCATTCGCGGCGGCCAAACCTTCGGCGAGACCGACGATCACAGCTTCAACGTCGCTCGCGATCCGGTCCACGTCCACGACCTCAACGCGACGCTGCTCGATCGCCTGGGCTTCGATCACACGCGCCTGACGTTCCGCTTCCAAGGCCGCGACTACCGCCTGACCGACGTGCATGGCCGAGTGGTGACTGAGGTACTGTCGTGAAACAACAGGGATTGGAGATTGATGATTGGCTATTGGCGATTGATGATTTTGAACGAGACATTGCGGCTGCAATCACAAATAGCCAACAGCCAATCACCAATCATCAATTGCCGATGACCAATCACCAACGATCCATTTGCGTTTGTTCTTACTCCGAAGGAGTTATGTCTCACAGCCCAGGGTTGCCGCGCATCGCGGCTACCCTGGGTTCGCAGCCCATCGCCACATCTACCCCGAAGGGGTTGCGGCCTTCGGGAATCCCGATGACGGAACCCCTTCGGGGTACATGGCCGGTTTGGATGACGATCCCAGGGTAGCCGCGATGCGCGGCAACCCTGGGCTATGTGTCGCAACTCCTTCGGAGTAAAGACGGAACTCATCCCGCCAAACTTGGCACGATGAATCTCCGACGATAGTTTGACGTCCGTTTCCATCGCCGCGTCCCAAATCGCGACCGTGAAAGGCCGCGTGCGGCACACTTCACTATTAGACGATGGGAGATACGAATGACGACAACGCGAGAGGTTCCGCTGATCATGGAAGATTGCGCTCTCATGACCGCAGGTGCCGAGTACGGCGACTCACTGTTTGGATTGGAGCCGGGATTCGACCCGGTCAAGGCGCAGGATCTGATAGAAGACTTTCTTGAACGATTTCGAGCAGGAAAGGTTGCCAAACCGATCGACGAGAATACCTCAGCGTACCTAGGTTGTTTCTGGGCCATGACGATTTCGATGGCTTACAAATGGGATCTTGTGGCCGTAGCCCACGGAGATTGGCGAGGACTCGGTGTGGCGGATAAAGAGCGAAAATACTTGGCACTTCCGATCAATTTCTTCCACACGCTAATGCACGAAACCGCCGGCAAAGAAATGCCTGGCCCGGCTGTCAGGTTCAAAGCGATTGGAGCAAACTACCTGCCGACATCGACGCCGGGTGCATTTACTGTGATTACAAGTTGACGTGAGATTGATTTTGCACTGTCTTTGGTGAGGAAATGCTTCATGAGCAACCGACGTCGGGTTCTCTTTCTCTGCACTGGCAACTCGTGTCGGAGCCAGATGGCGGAGGGTTGGTTGCGGCATCTGGCGGGGGAGCGGTTTGAAAGTCTGTCCGCCGGAGCGAATCCGGCTGGGTATGTCCATTCGCTGGCCGTGCAGGTGATGCGCGAGTCGGGCGTCGATCTTTCCCAGCAAGTGAGCAAACACATCCGCGAATTCTTGCCGCCGGAGGGAACTCCGCCGGACCTCATCATCAGCGTCTGCGGCAACGCCGAGAAGGAATGCCCGCTGTTCCCCGGCCCCGTCGAGCGTTGGCACTGGCCGTTCGACGATCCGTTTCACGCCGCCGGTACCGACGAACAACGGCTCGCCGAGTTCCTCCGCGTCCGTGACGAGATCAGGGCGAAGATCGAAAGCGGGCTCGTTGGTTCGACAGGCGAGCCGGGGTGCGTCAGCCCCCGGACGATTGCCGCTCGTGAATCGTCCGGGAGCTGACGCTTCCCGGCTCACCAAGGGGATGTCACTCCCTGTTCAGCGCTTCGTCGAGATTCAGCAGCACATTGGCGAGCACCGTCCAGGCCGCTAACTCCGGTCGATTGAGTTCGGAGGGAACGGCGTGTTCTCCAACCGCGAGCAATGCGTCGGCCGCTGCGATCTCTTTTTGAAATCGAATCCGCTCGGCCGACAGCAACCGCAGCAAAGATTGCGTTTCCGAATCCGATGGCCTGCGAGCGACCGCTCGGCGAAACGCGATCGTGATTCCTGCGCGGTCCGAGGCCGGCGCGGACAACAACACTCGCTGAGCCAGCACGCGTGCGGCTTCGACGAACTGCGTGTCGTTGAGCAGTGCGAGAGCTTGCAGCGGCGTGTTCGTTCGCTGACGGCGCAGCGTGCAGGTCTCGCGTGTCGGTGCGTCGAGTTGCAACATGCTCGGCGGCGGGACTTGCCGCTTCCAATAGGTGTAGAACCCGCGCCGATACAGTCCGTCGCCGGTCGACAGCACATACTCCTGAGTGCTCTTCGTGTCGTAGGTGATCGCTTTCCACAGATCGGCCGGCTGATACGGCTTGACGCTCGGCCCGCCGATCCGTTCCGCCAACAAGCCGCTGGCCAGCAATGCCGAATCGCGCAGCGTTTCTGCATCCAGCCGATATCGCGAGGCACGAGCCAGCCATCGGTTTTGCGGATCAAGTCGGCGATGATCGGCGGTGATCGCGGAGGACTGGTAATACGTTGCTGAGGTGACGATCAACCGTTGCAGTCGTTTGACGGACCAGGCTGGAGTACCGCCTTTAGGCGGTGAAGCGGCTTGAACCGGCTGAAGCCGGAACTCCAGCGCTAGCCAATCGAGCAACTCTGGATGCGACGGCAATTCGCCTTGCACGCCGAAGTCTTCCGTCGTGGCGACCAAGCCTCGGCCGAAGAGTTGTCTCCAGTGCCGATTCACGGCGACGCGAGCGGTCAGCGGATGCCGAGGATCGACGAGCCATTTCGCAAACGTCAGCCGGTTCGGCGGCGCGTCGTTGGGTAGCGCGAGCAGGAACGAAGGGACTCCTGCCGCCACCTTCTCGCGCGGCTGGTCGTACTGGCCTCGTTCGAGGATGAACGTGTCGCGTGGCTCGGCCTGATCCTGCATGACCATCGCGCTGGTGATGGTCGCCAGCAACGACGTTTCTGCCTGAAGCTGCTTGATATCGTCGTCGAGCGACTTCTTGGCGTTCGCATCGGTCTCTTTCGGCAGCGCGATCAGCTTCGCCTGCAAGTCGCGAATTCGTTGCTGCAACTGTTCCTGCTGCGCGACCTGTTCCGGCGTCGGCAGCCGCAGTTCAGGGACGGCGTTCTTTTGCTTGCCGCCGTCGATCCCTTTCTCCGGCAGTTGATTGAAGTACGCGAAGAGCTGATAGAACTCGCGCTGCGTCAGCGGGTCGAACTTGTGGTCGTGGCACTGAGCACACCCGGCGGTCAGTCCCATCCAGACGGACGACGTCGTGCGAACTCGGTCGGCGACGTATTCGGTGCGATATTCTTCGGGAGTGACGCCGGTCTCCTCGGTGATCATGTGATTGCGGTTGAAGCCGGTCGCGATCCGCTGCTCGATCGTCGCTTCGGGCAACAAGTCGCCGGCAAGTTGCTCGATCGTGAATTGATCGAACGGCATGTCGGCGTTGAAGGCGTTGATGACCCAGTCGCGCCAACGCCACATGAACCGCTCGTGGTCTGTGAAGTAGCCGTGCGTGTCCGCGTACCGAGCTTGATCGAGCCAGTCCCGTGCCTGATGCTCGCCGTAGCGTGGCGAAGCGAGCAGCCGATCAACCACTCGCTCGAACGCTGCCGGTTCCTTGTCCGCCAGGAAGTCATTGACTTCGTCAATCGACGGCGGCAAGCCCGTCAGATCAAGCGTGACACGTCGCAGCAACGTGACACGATCCGCTTCCGGCGATGGCCGCAGCCCGGCCGCTTCGATGCGAGCGAATACAAAGCGGTCGATGGGATTTCGAGTGTCCCATGTCTCCGATCTGAGATTTGAAATTTGAGATTTCAGATGCTGCAACACCGGTCGCTTCGGTGCGACGAACGCCCAATGCGTTTGAAACTTCGCCCCCTCGGCCACCCAGCGCTTGAGCGTTTCTTTTTGCGCGGTTGTCAGCGATTGCTGAGTTTCCTTCGGCGGCATGACGTCGTCATCGTCCGCGAAGATGCGCCGCACGAGTTCGCTGGCCTCCGGATTTCCCGACGCGATCGGCGTACGGCCGGACTTCGCCACGCGAGTGGCCTCGTCGTGCGAATCGAATCGGACACCCGCTTGTCTCTGCTTCGCGTCGGGGCCGTGACAGCGAATACAAAAGTCGGCGAGGATCGGCCGCACGTCGCGCGCGTAGTCGATGGCTGGCGGCGTCTCTGCTCGCGCAGCGTTGCACGCGATGGCAAAGACGCAGACGATCAAGCTGGCAAAGCGCATGTTGCTCTCATTCGTGGGGCAGGTTTTCAACCTGCCCGGCCAGCAGGGCAGGTTGAAAACCTGCCCTACGAGTCACACCAACAGCCGGCCAGCGTAGCCAACGCAGCGAGTCGTGTCGCCGCTCGCCTCGGCGGAGGTTGCGTAGCCGACTTCGATTGAACGACTCAAGCGGCCGAGTTTCTTCAACGTCTTCATCACGATCACGGCCGGCACGAGGCCGCACATGCTGATGTGATTCGCTTGGCAGGTCTCGAAGAGCGCGTCTTCGTTGAGCCGGTCGAATTCGGCGAGGGCCAACGTGTCGAGCCGCCGCGTTTCGGCCTCGCTGGCGTAGTGGTTCATGTCGCTGGAGATCAGCAGCAGCGGCGGATCGAGCAGGAAGTTCTCCAGCACTGACGCCAGTCCGCGCGCAAAATCCTCGCAGCGAGCGAGCGTCGCGCCGCTGACGCAGATGCCCACGACCTTCGTTTGCGGCGCGAGCCGATGAATGATCGGCAACTCGACTTCAATGCCGTGCTCTTGCTGATGCGCGGCCGCGTCGAATTGCAGACCGGGGATTGCCGAGACCAGCGCGCGAGCCAATTCGAGATCGGATTCGAGTTGCCCACCGGGGAACGACCAGACGCGATTCGGTGCGACGGCCCAATCGAGACCGTTCGGCGTGTGCTTCGGGCCGATGATGATGACCGTGCGCGGCAGTTCGATTTGCTTGAGAACATCGGCCGCCAGCTTGCCGGAGAATCGCCAGCCGGCGTGCGGCACCATCGCCGCTGCGCAACTGAGCGGCACGGCGCTAGCCGCCGGTCTGCGGTTGGTCGCACCGGAATCGGAACCGGCGGCTAGCGCCGTACCGCTGAGGGCTGTGCCCAGCATCCGATCCAACTCTGCCGCCACTCCCGCAACATCACCCGGATAGAACTTTCCCGCGACGGCCGCTGGTCGGACATCCGCACCGGCCGCCGGCCTCGGAGTCATCTCGACCGTGAATCGATCGCAGGAACTCAACGCTCGCAGGCTAAACAGTTGCGACCATTCGGGAGCGACGAGTTGCGCCAATTGGCTGGCGTCTCGCAAGAGTTGATCGGACGAAATGTGCCGATCGAACACAAATCCTTGCTTGTTCCGTTCGGTGACGAGCACTCCGCGAGTCGCCGTGTCGATGCCGGAGAGATCTGGTTCCGCAATCGTGCCGTGCATCGCGGTGTCATCCAGCGCGAGGATGTCGACCCGCAATTGATCGAGCGGCAGGTTGTGGCCGACGAGGGCTTTGGCCAGCGTCTCGCACTGCGTGAAGAGAGTTGTTTGCAGCGGATACTTTTCCTTCGGCGACAGCCGCGAGACCGACAGCCAGAAGTTCGTCCCCGGCTGAGTGATCATCACTGCCACGCCATGCACGTCGGCGTCGGGAACTCCGGGGCAGAAGTAGAGCGGAGTCATGCCGCTCAGCAGTGCCAGCACCGATTGCCGAGCGAAATTCGTGAGCTGTTCAAACTCGGACGACGTGAGGAGCGGTCGAGCCGGAACGCTCGCTCCAATCTGTCCGGCACTCGACATCGGGCCGTGAATCACGTCCCCCTCGAAACGAAACAGAACCGTGTCGTCGGACTTCCACGCGGTCGGCGGCAGGCCGGCCTTCACGCAGACTTGATTCAAAAACTCTTCGCTGTCCCAACCGTTGTCGGTCGCGACGCCTGGCAGCAACAAGCCGCGCTGCTGGCCACGAATGATCTGCAAGCCGTGCTTGCCGATCGTCACCGCGCTGATTCGATCGAGGCCACGTTCGGTGACTTGCTCCGGCGCGAACAGCAGCCAGACGTCCAGATCGAGATGCGGCAGTTCGCTGACGGAGACCTTCGGGAATCGCGGATCGTTCGTTGCCGTGCGATTCGCTGCCTCGCGCAAACACTGATTCAACTGCATCGCCTGCCCGAACGAGCCACAGCAGGAACGCAATCGGCCGCGACGTTTCAGGCTGACGAACGTCCCCGAAACGATGTTCAATCTCATGCCGCTGCGATCAAAAGCGGAGGTTTCCGGGGCACGTCCTTCAGCGGCGGCTCGGACCAGTTCAGCAGCGGTCGCGAACAGAATCTGCCGCTGTATTGGAGAGAGGTCCGGTGCGGTCTTGGGGATTTGCACGGTGATTCCTTTGGCATCGGACTTTGGCTGCGCGGGACGAAGAGGCGGTGATTGCACCAGGATCGGAGCCGCCGAAGACCCCAAGACGGCACCGCTGCGAGGACGCTCCGGCAACACAAGCGGTTGCTCGCGATCCGGCGAGTGGAACTGCCGCATGTCGACCGGCTGTCGCTTGCGGCCCCAGTTGCCGGGGCGGGTGGCGAAGAGGCCGGCGATGTGTGTGCCGCAATGCTTGCAGCAGTCGCGATTGAGCGCGTACTCGCCGAGTTCGTACCAGTTGCGTTCAATCAGCAATTTTTCGCAGTTCGGACAATAGGTGCTCTGTCGCGTCGCGTCATCGACGTTGCCGACATAGACGTATTTCAGACCGGCCTTCATCGCGACATCGCGGGCGGCGATCAGCGTTTCGTGCGGCGTGCGGGGGCGGTCGAGCATCCGAAAGTCGGGATGAAACGCCGAGAAGTGCAACGGCACTTCGTCGCCGACCGCTTCCAGAATCCAATCGCTCATCTGCCGGAACTCTTCCAGTTCGTCGTTGGCCTGTGGGATGACGAGGTTCGTGATCTCGAACCAGACGTTGGTCTCGTGTTTCAGCCAGCGGAGCGTGTCCAGCACCGGCTGCAAGTGCGACAGCGTCGTGTGGTAGTAGAACTCTTCGGTGAACGCCTTCAGATCGACGTTCGCCGCATCCATGAATTGATAGAACGCCTCGCGAGCTTCCGGCGTGATGTACCCCGCCGTCACCGCGACCGACTTGATACCGAGTTCCTTGCAGGCGAGCGCCGTGTCGATCGCGTACTCGGCCCAAATGACCGGGTCGTTGTATGTGTAGGCGACGCTCGAACAGCCAAGCTCCAGCGCGGCGCGAGCGATCTCTTCCGGCAACGCGCGCTGGCTGAGCCGTTCGGTTTCACGCGACTTCGAGATGTCCCAGTTTTGACAGAACTTACAGCCGAGATTGCAGCCAGCGGTGCCGAAGCTCAGCACGCTGGTCCCTGGTAGAAAATGATTCAGCGGCTTCTTCTCGATCGGGTCGATGCAGAAACCGGTGCTGCGACCGTAGGTCGTCAGCATCATCTGGCCGCCGAGATTCTGCCGCACGAAGCAGAAGCCTCGATCGCCCTCCTTCATCACGCAGCGGCGCGGGCACAGATCGCACTCAATGCGATCCCCTTCACGATGCCACCAGCCGCCCGGCACGATGCCGTCGGCGTGCAAAGCTTCGAGGTTGCTCAGCCCAGCAACATGCGTCGCCTGTTCGTGTTCGATGTCATCGGTGCGCAGGATCGGCAAAGCGGTCGTCATCTCTCACTCCTTTGAAGGATCGCAGGATTGTAGAAGCTGTTTCAAAACTCGAAAACTACCCCAAACGCCAGCGAGGGCGTCGGTAGAACCCGTGGGGGAAGATGCCCTCGCTGGCGCTTCGGGTTAGTTTTGAAACAGTGTCTAGTGAATCGACTGACCCACAAGGGGTCGAACGACGAACTCAGATCGCGTCGATCCAGGCACCGATGATTAACAGCGCGTTGTTGATTTCCGACGCGGTACCGACCGCGGTGTCGTCGATTTGCGGCGTGGCGTTGTTGCCCGCTCCGCCGGAGACCGCATCGTCGCCCGCTTCTCCATCGACGCTGTCCGAACCGAGCCCACCCACCAGTGAGTCTTTGTCGGCACCGCCCAGCAACGTGTCGTTGCCGTCACCGCCAACGAGCGAATCGAGACCCGCGCCGCCAGACAGTTGATCGTTGCCGAGATAACCAGACAGAGCATCGTTGCCGACACCACCGTCGAGTGTGTCGTTGCCATCGCCGCCGTTGAGCGTGTCCTTGCCGGCGTCTCCCGTCAGCGAGTCATTGCCCAGACCACCTTTCAGCGTGTCGTTGCCGCCGTCGCCAACTAGAGAGTCATTGCCCGAAAGACCGATCAGCATGTCGTTGCCGAGCTTCCCATCGAGCACATCGCTGTTGTTCGTGCCGATCAGCGTGTCATTGCCCACCGCACCAGCCAACGTCGCTGGTCCGTTGAACAATGTCATGTCGAACTTATTTCCGGAAGCTCCGCCGGTCAGTTGGATCGCTTCAATCTCGGTGTAGGTGTCGGTGCCGAACACGGAACTTCCGATAAGCTGAGTCCCGGAGACGTTCGCCGCCGCGGTGATGTTGCCGTTGCCGGTCTCGATGATCTGATCGCTGTCCGCGCCGCCAGTGAGCACGTCGTTGCCTTTGCCGCCGGAGAGTGTGTCGTTGCCAGTTCCACCGTCGATGGTTGAGGCTCCTGCTCCGCCCCACAGCGAATCATTGCCGGCTCCGCCGGTCAGACTGGTCGAGCCTGCGAACAGATGAGCGTCGATCGTGTTGTCGCCGTCTCCGCCGGAAAGGATCGCGACCTCGAAGCCGGTGACCGTGTCCGCTCCGACGCCGCTCAACGCGGACGTCGTGAGCGCGATCAGCGAGCCGTTGCTCGTTTCGACCAGTACGTCACCAGTGCCCTTTCCGCCGTTGAGTTTGTCGTTGCCGAGTCCGCCGGTGAGGCGATCGTTGCTGCCGGGTCCACCATCGAGACTGTCGTTGCCGTCGCCGCCGATGAGGGTGTCGGTGCCATCGCCGCCAAGCAGCGTGTCGGCTTCGGTGCCGCCAGCGAGCGAGTCGTTCCCCGCGTTGCCGAACAGCGAACTTGCGCCGTTGCCCCCAAGGATCGTGTCATCTCCGGTCCCGCCGTCGAGCGTCGCGTTGCCGGTGTACGCCGTCGCGCTGAGTGTGTTGTTGCCAGCCCCGCCAGTCAGCGAGGCTTGCTCGAACGAGTTGAGGACATCACTGCCCTGTCCCGCCAATCCCGCGTCGGCAAGCGTCCAATTCGTGTCCGCGGTTTCGACGAGTCGATCGACACCATCACCGCCGTCCAGGAGATCATCACCAGCACTGCCGGACAGGACGTCGTTGTCCCCCTGCCCTTGCAGGCTGTCATTGCCGCCGCCGCTGATCAGCGTGTCGTTCCCGTCGCCACCGAGCAGCGTCACGTTGCCGGTGAAAAGTTTCGTGTCGAACTTGTTCGCCGCCGCACCACCGGTGAATTGCATGGACTCGATGTTGGTGTACCTGTCCGTGCCCAGCGTCGAGCCACCTTGTATCTGAGCTGCCGTGACCGTGACGTTGGCATTGGTGAACTCAACGAGCACATCACTGCCGAGTCCGCTATCGATCGAATCGTTGCCAGCGCCGCCGGTGATCGTGTCGCTGCTAGCACCGGATTGAATGGTGTCGTTCCCCGCGCCTCCGTCGATCGAATCCACTCCCGAAGTGCCAACCAGCGAATCGCCGCCGGCTCCGCCAAAGAGCGTGACCACTCCGGAAAACGCGCTGGCATTGATCTGTGCCGCACTGGCTCCTGCGGCCAAATTGGCTTGCTCGACGCTGGTCAGGCTGTCGAGTCCCAGGCCGCTGAGCAACGTGTCGTTGAGCGTGACGACGCCGCGTAAATTGGAAGCGACAATCCGATCGACTCCACCGTTTCCATGGATCGTGTCGTTGCCCAAATCCATCAGGATCGTGTTGTCGCTGGCGTTGCCTGTGATCGAATCGTTGCCCTCGTCGCCGCGCATGTCGAATGCGCGGGTGGCGGCTGACGTGTCGATCGTGTCGTTCCCAGCTTCGCCTTGCAGGAAGATGGCGGCATCCTCCGGGAAGCTCTCATCGAGTCCTGTCGCCGTCAGGGTGTCGTCGCCGCCGCCGCCGAGAATCACCAGTGAACCGGTCGAGATCACCGCGTTGTTCGAGTCCAATTGACCGGTGGCGTTCGTGAACAGGAACTCCTGCGTGCCGTAAGACAGCTTCGACCGACCGTTCGCGGCAATGCCATCGTCTGACAGAGTCACCGCATCGGCGGTGGTGCTGAATTGAAACCCGCGATGCGCGGCGGTGAGTTCATCCGTCACATTTTCGAGACCGGTATACCCGATGGACTGAGCACCCTCGACCGAGATCAAGCCGTCCGCAGCGTTCGTCACGGAATGAAACGCCGACGTGACCGAGCCCCCCGACACGACGAGCTTATCCCGCTGGCCATCGGGTTGCGTGCCCCCCTGAAAGTTCACTCGGCCGGGCGGAATCGGAATTCCGTTGGCGTAGCTGATCGCCAGTGTGTCGGTCCCGACTCCGCCGATGACCGTCAGCGAACCGAAGGTGAAACCATTCGGCGATTGGATGGGCGCGGTGAAGCTGAGGCTCAGGTCCGCGCCAAACTCCATTCTGAGTCTGCCGTTCCCGGTCGCAGTATCGACGGAGAGGACCGCACTTTGCCCGTCGGGCGAGTATTGCACAGTGCGGTTCATCCCGCTGTTAGTGGCTGCGGTCAACGAGTCATTGATCGCTTCCAGCCCGGAAAATGTGATGTAGGTCGTGCCGAGCGAACCAAACGTCCCGGATTGCGCGCCGGTCAGCGCGTACTCAAACGAGGTGGCGAAGCCGTTCTTCAAGACCATCTGATCCTGACCGCCGGCCGCCTGAGAGCCCCCGTTGAATTCCAGACCGCCGGATGGAATCGGATTCCCGTTCACGAAATCGATGGTCAGTGTGTCGGTGTCGTCTGAGCCGTTGATGATCAACGTGTCCACGCTGTTGAGCGCCGCGTATTGGGCGACATGACCATTGATCGAAACCTCGATGCCGGAAACTGGTGTCTGAGTCGTCCCCAGATTCACCAACCGCACGACGAATGCGTCCGCTTGACCATCGCTGGCGGCGTTATGTGCCGGATCGTTGCTAGCCGAGAGCGACAGATCGGTGGCCGCGCTGACGAACTCAATGGGTGCGATTTGATAGTCGACCGTCGTCGCAGCCTCTTGAGCCGACACGATTCCATTGCCATTCAGGTCGCCACCTTTGCGGAATGCGGTGGCGACTGTGATGAACTCGGTGCCGACAAAGTTGTTGGCCGGAGTCACCGTCACCACGCCCGTGTTGAAGTTCGCGCTGTAAGTCAACCTGCTCGAATTGGCGGTGTACGGCACGTCAATCGTGTTGCTGGCGAGACTCGATTGGTCCAGAAATACGATTGCGGTCGGATTCGGGTCGGGATCATTCGCCACCAGCGGAAAGTTGATCGCTGTGTTTGTCAGCGTGCGAATCGCCGGCACGTCCGACAAGAACGGGTCGCTGTTGACCGCGTCGGAAGTCACCGTGACATCGAATTCCTGCTCGGAATAGTTCCCGCTGGGGTCCGAAACACGAATCTTCACATGCGCGGAACCAGTCGTCCCGGCAGCGGCCTTGAGCATCAGCACGGCGTTCTCGTTGTCCTCGACGACATCCACCGACTGCATCGTGACAGCGAAGGTCGGCAGGCCGTTGGAATTTGTCGCCGTGTTGCTGATCGCGTCCCGAACGGAATCCCCTTCGACGACCAGTCCGAAGATCGAATGCTGGAAGTCGAGACTCCGCTGCGGCCCTTCCGTGATGAAGAACTGCGAGTCGTTCGTATCGTCGGTCGACTTGGCCATCGAGATCAAACCGGTTCGATTGTGCTGCAAGTCGAAATGGAATTGATCGTTGAAATCGCCCAGCGTCGAACCGCCAGTACCTGTGCCAGTCGGATCGCCCCCCTGGATCACGAAGTTGTTGATGATTCGATGAAACGTGACATCGTCGTAAAAATCGTCGCTGGCAAGCTGCTTGATGCGCTCGGTGACGCGCGGAGCCAGGTCGTCGAACGTGTCGATCAGCATGTCACCGTAGCCAGCGACGGAAATCTTCAACGCACCGTTTCGCGGCTGCTGTGTCACCGTCAGGCCGGCGGTGTTGGCAGACAATGTCACCGTGTAGGTGAGGTTGTCGTTGTTCGGATCGAAGCCATCCAATGGCAACATCAACGGCGAACCACTCAGCACCGTTTGGTTCGCGATGGGAGCCATTCCGGGAGTGAATCCCTGTGGAATCTCGATTCCCGCCTGCCACGCCAACGTCTCCAGTGTTTGCAAACCGGTCAATCGCGTTTGGTCCGCAAACACCCAAGTTGGCGAGGTCGTTGAAATGTTCAGACTGGTGGCGATCGAGTTGAATGAGTGATTGGAGTTCGTCACCTCCACGAAATTCAGGAATTGCGCTCCGTCGCCGAAGAGTTGCCTCTGGGCGGTGGAGGTCGCGTCCCATGCCGCACCGTACAGCGTCACTCCGCCACTCTTCAACGCCTTGGCAAACGCAGCGGTGTCATCGACCGGCGTGCTTGCATCGAGCACCAATCGCGGCTCCAACGGTTCTGCGTACCGACTCACTGTGGCGGGACTGAACTGAGCGACCGAGTTTCCGCGGCCAGTGGAGCGACGTGTGTTCTTCAAATAACCCGCGCGTCGAGTCCAGCTCGACAACCACGATGAGAATTTCATCCGAATTCGTCCTTCCTTGGCGGCCCATGCTCTGCACCGCAATTCCCTGAGGTGCGGGCAGGCTTGTAGTCGCTTCAGAAAGGAACGAGGAACGGCACTTCTTACCGATTCCGCCAGTTACGGTGACTCTTCGCGGAGGTCCACCCGGCGACCGGAAAATTCTGCCGGTTCGTTGTGGGGCACGTTTTCAACGTGCCCGTGAACCAGGCAAGAGTCGCAGAGAATTGCAGACTGTGAGCGGGAACGTTGAAAACGTGCCCCACGACGTCACGCATCCACCCGCCGAGTGAACTCGTGGAAGAGTTCCAGCAGCCGGCGAGTGATCGGGCCGGGCTTGCCATCGCCAATTTTGCGGCCGTCGAGACTCACGACCGGGACGACTTCGGCGGCGGTGCCGGTCAAAAACATCTCGTCGGCGACGTACAAATCGTGGCGGATCAATGTCGTCTCCTGAGTTGGGATGCCCGCCTCACGAGCCAACCGCAGCACAGCGTTTCGCGTGATCCCCTCCAGGATGCCCGCGTCCGGCGACGGAGTTTTCAGCACACCGTTCTTGAGGATGAAAATATTGTCGCCGGTGCATTCCGCGACCTCCCCCTTGTGGTTGAGCATCAGCGCCTCGACGGTACCAGCGTCGGTTCCCTCAATCTTGGCCAGGATGTTGTTGAGGTAGTTCAACGACTTGATCCGCGCCGGGCACGCGGCCGGATGATTGCGGATCGTGCTGGCCGTAATCAGGTTCATGCCGTTTTCGTAGATTTCGGCCGGATAGAGCGTAATCGTGTCGGCGATGATGATGATTTGTGGATGGCTCGTGCGGCGAATGTCCAGGCCGAGCGATCCCGCGCCGCGCGTGACAACCAGCCGGACGTACCCATCACCGATGCCGTTCGCCGCGACTGTGTCTTTCGTCGCTTGAATCATCGCCGCGGACGAGATCGGAATCTCCAGACGGATCGCCTTCGCGCTCTCGTACAGCCGGTCGATGTGGTCTTTCAGCAGGAACACTTTCCCGCCGTAGACCCGAATCCCCTCGAACACACCGTCGCCGTACAACAGACCGTGATCAAACACGCTGACCACCGCTTGCTCTTTGCCGACAAGCTGGCCATTCAAAGAAATCTTCATCGTCCTGCACCTGTCCAAGTAGGGTTTTCGCCACGAGATTGTGGGGGGCGAACTAATATCTCGCGCGGAGTGTCATAAGAGGTTGGGCGAGCGGCGGGGCGTCAGCCCTCCGAGTCAAATCAG
>SXGU01148633.1_pt1 | contig 17763 bp, 11 predicted proteins | sample 3174531 | NCBI WGS metagenome assembly SXGU01 (sample SAMN11356863, study PRJNA531348) | freshwater metagenome | isolation source: freshwater sample F1-140 | place: China: Fuxian Lake, Yuxi | collected 2017-12-25 | reverse complement strand
TTGAGCCGGGGTGATCATGGGGTCTGCGTAAAGGCCCCAAGCACTACCGCTCACGCAGGCCGGCGCCCACGTAAAACCAGATACTTACGTGTCGGGTTCTAGTTGGCGCCGCTGTCGAAGATGAACTGGCGTTCTACAGACCACCGCCCGCTTCATCGCGCGTCACGTCGGGGCAGAGCGAAATAGTGGACGATGGGGCACGCCGAATACGCAGAAGATCATGCACCGCCCAACCCACTCGGGAATTCTCCGAATCACACCAGACGGATACGAAAGCTGCTGGCTCGAAGTTTGTCGCTTACATCCGGCAAATCAGGAGTTCGCGTTCATAAACCATTTCCTTCGGCAGGCGGTCGTGCAAATCGACAAAAAGTTCCTCATGACCCATCACCTCAGCGCGCCACAGCGATCGGTCGAAAGCCTGCAACTCGTCAAAGGTCTGTTTCGAAAAATCCATCCCGGTCCAATCGATGTCTTCGAACCGTGGCACCCAGCCAATGGGGGTCTCTTTGCCGAGGGCCCGGCCACGAACCCGGTCGACAATCCACTTAAGTACGCGCATGTTCTCGCTGAACCCAGGCCAGAGAAATTTTCCGTTCGCGTCTTTCCGGAACCAGTTGACGTGGAATATCCGCGGCGTCTCTGAGAGCAATTTTTGCATGCCGATCCAGTGCCGGAAATAGTCGCCCATGTGGTAACCGCAAAATGGGAGCATCGCCATGGGGTCACGGCGCACCTTCCCGACCGTGCCGGCTGCGGCAGCCGTCATTTCTGATCCCATCGTAGCACCGACGTATACTCCTGTGCTCCAATTGAATGCCTGATAAACGAGAGGCATGGTTGTAGCCCTGCGACCGCCAAAGATAATGGCGCTGATCGGAACGCCGTTTGGATTCTCCCACGCCGCGTCGATGGTGGGGCACTGCGAGGCAGGGGCTGTGAAACGCGCATTCGGATGTGCCGCCTTTGCCCCGGTGTTTTTCCCGATCTCTGGCGTCCAAGGCTGGCCGCCCCAGTCCGTAAGTTTCGCCGGTGGCTCGTCGGTCATGCCCTCCCACCAAACGCCTCCCTCCGGCGTAAGTCCGACGTTGGTGAAAATCGTGTTCTTGGCGAGTGAAGCCATTGCGCTTGGATTGGTCTTCGCTGAAGTACCCGGCGCTACGCCAAAGAACCCTGCCTCCGGGTTGATGGCACGGAGCCGGCCTTCTGCATCGGGTCGGATCCAGGCGATATCGTCTCCAACCGTCCAAATTTTCCACCCCTTCTTTGTGAATGGCGCTGGCGGAATCATCATCGCGAAGTTCGTCTTGCCGCAGGCACTCGGGAATGCAGCCGCCACGTAGGTTTTTTCTCCCTTCGGATCCTCGACACCAAGAATCAGCATGTGCTCTGCCATCCAGCCCTCGTCTCGCGCCATGTTGGAGGCGATACGAAGCGCAAAGCACTTCTTGCCGAGCAAGGCGTTGCCGCCATAACCAGATCCGTAGCTCCAAATCTCGCGGGTCTCGGGAAAGTGGACGATGTACTTCTCCTTGTTGCACGGCCAAGGGACGTCTTTCTGGCCGGCCGCCAGCGGCGCTCCCACCGTGTGCATGCACGGCACCACGCGCTTTTCCGCCTTGTCGATCTCCTTGAACACCGGGAGGCCAATCCGCGCCATAATTCGCATGTTCACCACAACATAAGGCGAATCTGTCAGCTGCACGCCGATCTGCGACAGCGGCGACCCAATCGGACCCATGCTGTACGGCAGCACAAACATCGTGCGACCGGCCATGCAGCCGTCAAAAAGGCCACGCAGTTTTTTCCGCATCTCGAACGGATTGACCCAATTGTTCGTCGGCCCGGCCCCATCTTTGGAAAGTGAGCAGATATAGGTACGGTCTTCGACCCGCGCGACATCGTTCGCGTCGCTGCGGGCATAATGGCAACCAGGCCAGAGCTTCTCGTTCAGCTTGATAAACGTTCCACCCCTCACCATCTGCGCACACAGGGCATCATTCTCCTTTTCGGAACCATCAACCCAATGAATCGCAGCGGGCTTGCAGAGATCGGTCATCTTTTCGACCCAGCGCAGGAGGTGCTTGTTCTCGGCCAGAGGCTTGGTGGTATGGTTTTTTCTCATCGCGAACAAAAATCGTGGGACGGCAGAGCAACAAGTAAATGGGAAAGGTGAGGTGGACCCATCGGTTGCCAAACTGTCGCCGGAAATTGGCGCCATGCCTGCGGCTGATCGAAACCGGCCCCCCGTAATTTTTCACCCACGGTGCGACCACTCCACCGAGCCGACTCCCCGCCTTGATCCGTTCTGCATCGCAACGACGTCTCCTCGATCCCAGTCTTCGGAGATGAACAAACTCTGCATCTTCGTCGGCACGACCGTGGGCGGATACGTCGGATGGGCGATCGGCGAGGTGCTGGGCCTGGGTTTCGGCTGGTCGTTTGTCCTGAGCAGCATCGGCAGCATCGCCGGCGTCTATGCGGGATGGAAACTGGCGCGGAAACTGGAGTCATAAAAAAGGCGAGCCTCGCGGCCCGCCTTTGAAAAACGAAGATCGTCGCTCAGAGTTTCTTGGTGACCTGCAGCGAGTAGGTGCGACCGCGGGCCATCGAATTGTAGACCGAGATTTCGTAGCCCGAGGAATTACCACCCGCGAGCGGCGGCTCGGTGTTGAACAAGTTGTTCACGCTGAAACGAACATCCATGTCGGACAGCCAGCGCTTTTGCGACGCCACGCGATACGACAGGAAGGCGTTGTAGCTCTTCGAATCATGCACCACATAACGGTAGGAATATGCTCGGTTACTAAAGATCGGTTGGATGTAGCCGGGCGAGCCCAACGCCTCATAGGTCGAGCGATCGGTCGTTGTGCCCACATCGGTGAAACTGCCGATGTAATACATCGCGAGGCCGGCGCGCCATTGGTTTTTCCGCCAGGCGACGCTGGTCGCGCTGCGCCACTTCGGGGTCGCACCGCCCACGTTGGCGCTGTTGCCATCGAGGTAGTTGATGCGCGCGCCGCCCGCGGCGGCGTAGACGTGAAAGTCATTCATGCGCGTCCAGTTCGTGTTGAACGTGAAATTGCCGATGGCCAGTTGCGGGAAGCGATACTTCAGATCGAAATCGTAGCCGTTCACGAACTGTTCGGCACGATTGTAGTAGCTAAGGTCGACCGTGACGATCGAGCCGACGACAGCCCGCTGGGCGCCGGGAGCCACGCGGGCGTTGTAGGCGGCAAAAAGATCGCGGTCCGCCTGCGTCACCGGCAGGCGCGTGACCGTGCTGCCCTTGTAGCCGGCGGTGCCGGAACCCAAGTCGATGGTGTTAATGGACTGACCCGCGGCGAGCGCCGCCTGGGTCGCCGCCACGAGCGCATCTCTATCAACCGCGATGCCACCATCGGCTGCGATCACGTCCTTTTGGCGGATTTCCCAATAATCCACGGAGACCGAGAGCCCTTTAATGAGGGGAACTTCCACCACCAGACCAGCCGACTTCCCGGTGGCCCTTTCCGGTTTGAGGTTGGGATTGCCCTGCGAGACGCTGCGGCGATTCGCCGAGCCATCGGCGGTGAGTTGCGTCACGTTGCTGCGATAGCTGTCGACGGCGGTCAGGCTGCGAACAAACGAGCCGGTGAAGAGTTGGGCGAGATTGGGCGCATGGAAACCCTGATTGAACGAAGCGCGCACCATCGACCAGCTGGTCGGGCGCCAGTTCACCCCGTATTTCGGCTTCGTGGTGTTGCCAAAATCGGAGTAACGCTCGTGCCGCGCGGAGGCGGAAAGTTCGAGGGACTGCACCAGCGGAAGGCGGTACTCCCGGCCCACGATCGGGATGATCGTCTCGACATAGCCCGCCGAGACGTGACGGTTGCCATGCGTATCGGAGTTGGGCGAAAAACTGATGAAATCGTTGTTCACCAAATCAAGTCCCGAACCGGGAGGGTTGAGACCCGCGTAGGGCGGCCGCCAGTCGTCGTAAGCCTCGTAGCGGAATTCGCCACCCACGGCCGCGCTGATGCTGTTGCCGCCCCAGATCTGGAACAGTTCGCCAGCGGTACGAAGATCGTAGCTGCCAAGTTTGGTGATGCCGTTCCGAATAAACGGAGCGCTGAACGTCGCGATGACGCTGGCGGGCGACTTGTAATCACCCGTGACGACCAAGGCGCCGTTTTGGACGGCAAACGTGCGGCCGAAGGGATTGTAAGCCTTCGTCGGGTCCGTCTGGCTGACCGCCGCCCTGAAGAAACTCCGGCGCGAGGCACCCGCCTCGTGCTCAATCGCCCGCGCCACCGAGTAGAGCGCGGCCGATTCCCAGGTCCACGAACCGGCTAACTTGCCACGCGCGCCCAGGACGCCGCGATAGACGTTGTTGGTCACAAAGTCGGTGCGTGACGGGATATCGACGAAACGCTTGTTCGTGATCGAGACGGACGCGGGCGTGCCCGTGAGCCGCGGCGTGCCGTCCGCATTCGGGGCCCCCGTGGGCGACCAATGGCGACTGCCGAACGGATTGAAGGGATTGTTGACCGACACGACGGTTAAGCCGTCAAAGGTCGCCGAATACTGGTCGGGCTCACGCACCGTCTTCGAGTTGGATTGGTAAAGGCTGAGATCGCTGAAAAGCGTGATGCGGTCGCTCAAGTCGTACTCGGCGCGGGCAAAAATATTCGTGCGGGCATTTTCCGGCTGGATGATGCGATGCGCACTGTTGCTCCAATACCAATCCCGTCCCGGGCCGGTCGCCGCTTTCGGCGGCGCCGCCTGGGCGAAACCGACCCCGCCCCCGGCGAGCGGAGTGATGACGAAATTCCCGTTCGCGTCAGCCATCGCGGCCGGCACGCCGGCCGGGCGCGCACCGGCGAACGTGGCGGGATTGCCAAACGCGTCGGCGACGCCGGGCGTGCCAACCCTATATTGGCCGTAGGCGCTCGAAGTGGAACGGAGGTTGAACGTGTTATCCGTAACGATATTCCACGGCGCTGGCGCCCTGCTGGTATTGTCACCATCGCCGCCGAAGGGCCGGTCGCGAATAAAGATCGGCTCACGGCGGTAGTAGTCGGCGGAAATCATCGCCCGACCTTTGCCCTTCGAAAACTCAAGGCCGTGCGTCAGTGTCGCGCGGTATTCCTGGCCGTCGCGATACGCGGTCTGACCGTAGCGAAGCGACAATTCCGTGCCGCGAAAATTGCGCTGCATGTTGTAGTTCACAACCCCCGCGACTGCATCGCTACCGTAGATGGACGACGCACCATCGCGGAGGACTTCAACACTTTCCACTCCGCGATTTGGCATGATGTTGACGTTGGTCGACAGCGTCGGCGTGCCCGCTTCACCCTGCGTGATGGGATGCGGGACCACGCGACGGCCATTCAAGAGAATCAGCGTGTTGCTCGAGGCGAGGCCGCGCATGGAGATAGTGGCGTTATCGCCGCGGGCGGTGGCCCCGGTGACGGCCGCTTCGTTGCCCGGCAGACCGGTAATCTGCGGGAGCGCGGTGAGCAAATCCGAGGTCTGCGAGGCATCGCGCACCTCCATCGCGGCCGCATCGATGACGGTCACCGGCAGCACCTTCTCCACTTCGAGTCGCTTGATGTTGGAACCTGTCACGGTAAACGCTTCGAGCTTCACGGTCTCGGCGCGAGTGGAGGCGGTCGAAGTGGACGGCGCAGGGGCGGTTTGCGCGGGGAGCAGCGAGGCCAGGGCCAGCGCTGCTGTGATCGGAATCGCTCGCAGCCAGTTCTTCGTATTCTTTTTCAACAAGGTAGCAGGTTCAATGACGTCCAACCGGCGGCAAGTTGATTCGGCAGCCCGCAGCGGGCGAGCAGATCTTTCTCGAAATCTGCCGCGCTGGGCAGTCGCCGTGACGCGCCAGCCCAGGCCAATCGCAGTCGAACCCAAGTTTGCTTCAGAGGTCGGAGCGCGAACCCGGCGCGGCAACCGTCGCAGCCGTCGTCGTGACTTTCGGCGGATGCACCAGAATTTCCGCCGCGAGCGTCGGATCAAAATCTCCATTCCATTTGGCCACGACGAGCGTGGCCACGGTGTTGCCAATGAAATTCGTGATCGCTCGCGCCTCTGACATGAACCGATCCACTCCGAGAATCAGCGCGAGGCCGGCCACCGGCACGTGGCCCGTTGAGGCAAGTGTCGCGGCCAGCGTGATGAAGCCGCTGCCGGTGACGCCCGCCGCGCCCTTCGAGGTGAGCAACAACACTCCGACCAGGCCGAGTTGGTGGCTGAGCGAAAGCGGCGTGTCCGTCGCCTGAGCGATGACCATCGCCGCCATCGTCAGGTAAATGCACGTGCCATCCAGGTTAAACGAGTAACCCGACGGCACGACGATGCCGACCACGGGCCGCGCGCAGCCGACCCGCTCCATTTTCTCCATCAAGCCCGGCAGTGCCGACTCCGATGACGACGTGCCGATCACAATCAGCAATTCCTCGCGAATGAACTTCAGGATTTTCCAGAGACTGAAGCCGAACGCCCGCGCGATTCCGCCCAACACCAAAACAATGAAAAGCCCGCACGTGAGGTAGACGCAGAGCATCAGCTTGCCCAGCTGCGCCAGCGTTCCGATCCCGTAGCGGCCAATCGTGAACGCCATCGCCCCGGCCGCAGCCAGCGGCGCCACGCGTGTCACGATCGAGACAATCCCAAAAAAAACGCGGGCCACTTCGTGCAGCAGATTGATGACCGGCCGGCCATGATCTCCGAGCTTGCCCAGCGCCAGCCCAAACAGCACCGCCAGGAGCAGCACCTGCAGGATTTCCCCCTCCGAAAACGCGCTGACAAAGGTCTTCGGAATGATGTGCATCAGGTAATCGACCGTGCTCATCCCCTTCGCCGCGCTCGTGTAGCCTGCCACCGATTTGGCATCCAGCGACTCCGGCGTCGCGTGAAAACCCGCGCCCGGCGTGAAGACATTCGCGACAACCAGCCCGATGATCAACGCGATCGTCGTGACGATCTCAAAGTACAGGAGCGCCTTGAACCCGACGCGGCCGACCTTTTTCAGGTCCCCCATCCCCGCCAGCCCGACCACGACCGTCGTGAAGATGATCGGCCCGATCAGCATCTTCACCAGATTCACGAACGCATCGCCGAGCGGCTTCAGCTCCGTCCCAAACGCCGGCCAGAAAAATCCGATCGCCCCGCCGACGACAATTCCGAGCAGGACTTGAAAATACAGGTGTCGAAAAATGCGCATGGGGTCGGGTTGAGAAGCGGGGCGGCCAACTAGGAACGGAAAAACAAAAAATTCAAGAGAACTGAACTCAAGCCGTCACTTCATCGGCTCCACGTGCACCGTCACGTCGCTGATTCGGTGCGCCGCTGAACCGATCAGCGCATCCTTCACGGCGTGCGCGATGTCATGCCCGGCGCGCACCGTCAGGTCGCCATCGACGCGCACCTGGATGTCGACGAGATGCGTGAGCCCGCTCTTGCGCATCCGCACCTTGTCGAGCGCCCGCACACCGGGCACGGACAGCGCCAGGGCCCGCACCGCCTGCTCGAAGGGCTCGGGCGCCGCCGAGTCCATCACATCGCCCAGTGCCTTGCCGAGCATGCCCCGGCCGTTAAAGGCGATGATCGCACAGCCAAACAGCGCCGACCAGTCGTCGGCCGTTTCCCAGCCCTCGCCGCCCCACAGCGCGAGGCTGATTCCAATAAACGCCGCCGCCGAGGTCATCGCATCGGACCAGTGGTGCAGAGCCTCAACTCCGAGCGCGGTACTCCCCGCCACCTCTCCGGCGGTGCCCAGCCGGCGCGAAAACCGCAGCTTCGCCAGGACCACCCCGGCGAGGACCAGCAAGGTCCACCAGGCCGGCCCTTCGTGCGGGGTGATGATTTCCCGCACCGCGTGCACCGCGATCCAACCGGCCATCACGAAGATAAACAGCGCAACCACCAGACCCGTCAGCGGCTCCGCCTTGCCATGGCCATAGGGGTGGTCGGCATCAGGCGGTCGCGCGGCCACGCGAAATCCCGCCCACACCAACGCCGAAGAAAAAATGTCGAGCAGCGACTCCGCCCCGTCCGCGATCAACGCGTAAGTGTTGCCAAAAATGCCCCCGGCAAACTTCACCGCCGCCAAAACGGCGTTGAGGAAAATGCCCCGCAGCACCAGCCGCGCGCTGCTCTCGGCATCACGCTGCGCGACGGCATGTGGGTTGAGAAGTTCGGAAGGCACGGGACGAGGTTGCCGGGCAACGCGTCCAGTTCAAACCGTTACACGAACCCGGTTGCACGCCAAATAACAGGCTCAGACCTGAATGGCGCTTCCCGTGATGCTTTCAGGCAGAAGGGCCCATTCCTCTACCGTCAGATACGTGGGCTTTCGCTGGCCTCTGGTCCACGTGACGTGCCGGTCGCTGGAGGAATACAACCGGCTCACGGCCACCCTGGCGCAGTCCGGTTGGATTGGCGAAGGCTACGTGCAGGACCGCGGCCCGGGTGCTGGCGGACCCTGCTACCAGTGGACCCGCAAAGTCAAAGGTAAGACCGTCAGTGTCGCTCTCTCCAAAGAGCAATACGAGTGGCTAAACGCAGCGATCACCAACTGGCACCCCGTGCAAGTGACGCTCCGCCAAATGCAACGGCTCAGCCGCCGAGTGCTCTTCACCACAGTCCCCGACATCGAGCGCCGCAAAACCGCTCAGCAGGAAAACTATGGGACTATCCCAAGCGCCATTCACCACGGACTTCGCGCCCGCCACCAACATGCTCGCCCAACCGGGATTCCTCCGACCGGTCACCGATGCGTTGCGCGACGCCCAGCACTGCGCCGAGGATCGGCACGGTTTCGCCCCGCCAGACCGCGACAATCTCCAGCTGAGCAAATCCCTCCAGCTGCGGCGGCGCGGAAGCCGGCAGGCTTTCCGACGCGGTTCACCATCCATCACCGTCCTCCGCCTTTCACCTCTGCCCGCCCACGAATCGCGATCCGATCAGTCACAAAAAAGCGCATTGACGGACAAGCCCCACCCACCCCTCCCATCGCTTTTCCTTCTCCACCTCCCCACATGAAATCCACGCTTTCACTTTTCCGCCGGGCCATGACGCTCGCGCTTTTCACCGCCGGGCTCGCCGGACAGGAAGTTACGCCCGCCCTCAACGACACCGACCCCGGCCTCCGCTCCATCTTCGCCGATCGAGGCGCCCCTGATTCGCGCGAGCAAGACCTTCGTTCCGCTCCGGATTATCTCTTCCCGCGCAGGGGAAAATCCAGCGCGACAATCGCCACGGGCATCCCCTATGTCGCCATCGCGGAAGTTGCCTACGGCGTCACGGACCGTTTTTCTGTCGGCGTGCTGGGCGGGATCGTGCCGCACAACCCGGGCTACGGGTTGCGCCTTCGCTATCTTCTCGCGCAGCCCTCCGAGGATTTCCGCGTCCATCTAAAAATGCCGGTCATTTACTACCCCAAGGCCAAATCCCTTGGCTGCCCCGAATGCGAACCATGGTTTCTCGCCTGGCCGGCCGTGAGCGCGGAATGGCGGCGCCCCTCGGGCACGCGGTGGTGGGTCGGGGCGGGCCTGGTCGCCACCGCGTGCCAGGACACCGTTTTCCGCCGCGAAAACAAGGCCATGGAAACGGGTGGCGGCATCCAGGAGGGGACGTGGAACACCCTCCAGTTCGGCTTGAGCAAACCCCTCACGCGGAAACTCGCCTTCCAACTTGAGGTCGCCCCAGTGCTCAAGGGTTTCCGGCTCGCCCCGCGCGGCAACTGGGTCGGTGGCCCGCCGGTGATCCTGACCACCGGACTCTCCTATTCGTTTTAGTCACCGTTTCGCCTCCCCGTCCGCGTCGAAGCACCACCGTCGAAAAAAGTATTCTCGAACCCTGCGATCCGTTTTCTTTCAAAACCTCGCTTTGCCTGTTGGACCCCCCACCCGCCGCACTTCACCCCGTCTCTCCGTCTCTTCCTCTCTCCCTCTCCCTTTTCCACCATCCCCATGAAATCCACGGCCTCCGTCCAGTGTCTCCGCGCCGGCCTGCTGGCGCTCGCTCCCGTCGTCCTCTCGGCTCAAGACATCATCCTGCTCGAGAAATTCGAGGTCACCTCCCAAAAACGCGTCCAGACGATTTCCGACGTCCCCGTACCGATCACCTCCTACTCCGGCTCGTTCCTCGAACGCGCCGGCATCAGCGATTACAAGGGCCTCGCCCCGCTCGTACCCGGGCTGTTCATCCAGGAGCAGTCGCCCAACAACCCCGGCATCAACCTGCGCGGCATCACCACCGACAGCGGCGATCCTCGCAGCGAAACCCGTCTCTCGATTTTTCAGGACGGCGTTTCGATCAGCCGCTCCCGAGCCAGCGTCGTCGAGCTGTTCGACCTCGAGCGGATCGAAGTCCTCAAGGGCCCGCAAGGAACTCTCTTCGGCCGCGGGGCCGAAATCGGCGCAATTTCCATCGTCCAAAACAAGGCGAAAAACGAATCGTCCGGCTCGTTCACCGCCAGCTTCGGTGATTTCAGCGACCGCCGCGCGTCCGGCCATGTCAACACTCCCGTCAGCAAGGACCAACTCTTCGCGCGGTTCGCCTTCACGTGGCGCGAACGCGACGGTTTCCTCGACAATCTCGCCGACGGCTCGACGCTCAACGGCAAGCAGACCACGGCCCTGCGCGGTGCGGTGCGCTGGCAGCCCTCGGCGCAAACCACGCTCGACGTCGTCGCCAACTGGCAGCACGACACACCGCCCGGCACCGCCTTCAAGAGCGGCGTCATCCCGACCTCGCGCGGGGACACCAACCACTTCACCGCGGCGGAACTCAACCGCGGGAGCGCGCTCGGCACCGATCGCACGGTTGGCGGCGTCACCGCCATTCTCGAACACACCCTGAGCCCGGCGTGGTCGATCACCGGCATCACCGGCTGGCGCCAGTACGATTCGTACGAGAACTTCGACGCCGACGGCGCCCGCATCAACCTGCTGGAGTTCGCGGAGGATTCGCGCGGCCGGCAGTTCAGCCAGGAAATCCGGCTCAATTTCAACGACGGTGGCCGCTTTTCCGGATTCGCCGGCGTGGGCTTCTTCCACGAAAACGGCGCGACCCGTGTTCCGTTTTACACCGACGAGCGCCAGCTCTGGCCGTTCCTCTCCGGGTCGTTTCGCGACAACCTCCTCGGCTCCGGCCTGCCGGCCGTGCTCGTGAACGGCGCGGTTCCCGCCGCCAACCCCTTCGCGCCCCAGGCCGCCCTGCCGTTGACGTTCGCCGCGTTCAACAATCCCGCGCTGCCACCGCAGCTTCGCGCGCTGGCCGGTCTCGCCGGCGTCCCGCTCCGCCCGAGCCGCACCGATGAATACATCCAATCCGGCCGCACCCGCGCCACCGATCTCTTCCTCGACGGTTCCTGGCGCGCGACCGACCAGCTCGAACTCACTGCGGGGGTGCGCCTCACTCGCGAAAAAATCGACTCCGGCTACGAGGCGAACAATGGCAGCGTGCCGACCCTCGGTTTTATCGTGAATGCGATTCCCGGTTATCCCTATCTTCCCACGACCGGTCGCCGCAGCGCGAGTCAGTCATCCTCGTCATGGGACGGTCGACTCGTCGGCCGCTACAAAATCTCCAAGACGCTCAACGCCTACGCCAGCATCGCCCGCGGCCACCGGCCGCGCAGCCTCCTGCTCGACTCGACCACGACCACCGCGGTGCGCGAGGAAAACGTCATCAACTACGAGGCCGGCCTGAAGGGCTCGCTCGCCGCGGGCAGGATCCAGTGGTCGGCGTCGGCCTTTCAGTACAACTACTCGCATTTCCAGACCACCGTGCTGAGCCTCGGCCGGTTCACCACCGAAGACGCCGGCAACGCCACCGGGCGCGGACTCGAGTTTGCGTTGCAGGGCCGCGTCAACGAACACGCCAGCGTCTTTGCCAGTTACGGCCTGACCGAGGCCAAATTCGACGACACCGACGACTCCGGCCGCCGCCAGCAATATGCGGGCTTCACGTTCCGCCTTACACCGCGCCACGCGTTCGCGATTGGCGGCACTCTCGCGTCCACCAACGGCGCCTCGGGGCAGTTTTTCGTCACGCCGATATGGAGCTACAAGGCGAAGCACTATTTCGAGGACAACAACGCGTCGTTCGGTTACACCCTCCGGCAGGACGGATACGGCACGGCCAGTCTCCGCGCCGGCTGGCGCTCGCCCAAAGGACGCTGGGAAATCACCGCCCGCGCCGAGAATCTCTTCGACCAAGCGCACCTGATCGACGCCGGCAACACCGGCGGCTCGTTCGGCATTCCGACCTTCGTCGCCGGTGAGCCGCGCCACCTCGGAATCCAGACCACCCTGCGGTGGTAAGATCGGGTCGCTTGGCAACCCGTCAACCCACGCGACGGACCCGCCCTGACGGCCGGTTTGGACAGCTATATTCGACTCAACAATCGTCCGCGGTTCGATGGAAGGCCGACCTCTGCGTCGGCCGGGGCCCGGGCGGAGCCGGGCCCTCCAAGAATGCGCAACGAATCACGACGCGGATGCCGCGGATAGTGCACGCGGCGGCCGGCCTCCAGCGCGATCGTCTCGGCGGCCGTCCGGATCCGTCCGGTCACCCCACGCACATACGTCTTGAAGTCTTTCCACATCACGTCGGCGTGCTGCAAATATGCCGACATGATCTCCGGCTGGTAGAGCGCGCGCAACGAGCCTTGCAACCGGATCCGGTCGAACCCGTGCACTACGCCCGTGACATCCTTCTCATGGCGTGCCAAAAACTCCTGCACGCCACGGCTGTGGTGGGGAATGGTTTCGTCTTTCATCACGCCGTTCTTACCGCTGCAGTCGTGGCGTTGCCAGCTCGCACGGTGGGTTCACTCCTCCGTGTCTCCCCATCGGCGAGCGGCCATGTCTTGGGGTCCCTTGGTCTTTTGGTCCGTAGTCCGTGGTCCGTCGTCCTGTCGTCTCGTGCCAATCGTCTGCTCTATTCGGTTGCGGCTGCGCCGCCTTGGGGCCTCTGTGACAGAAAAATCACGCACGAACTTTCGCAACGATTGATACCTCGGACTTCGCGCCCGCCACCAACAAGCGCGCCCTGCCCCCGTGGAGATCGTCACGGAAAACGCCGGAGGCAAAAAGATGCGGAGTAAAAAATAAGCGCCGGTTCCGACCGGTTCCATCTTTTCCCCCAGATTTTTTTGCCTTCAACGGCATGCTCGGTGACCTCCCGCCGCGCCCGCTGTCGGGCCGAAAGTCGGTTCGCCTTCGGACGGGCTGTGGTGGAGGTCACGTTGGATCACTGATCCATTTCACCGCGATTCCGCGCATGATTCGGCACACTCCGATGAATCCAATGCCTCAATCCCTGTTTTGCCGCTTCCGCTCCCCCACGCTGTTCGTCATCGCCGCGTTCACGCCACTGAGCGGTCAAGGTCAGATCGCCGCGGCCACGCCCGCTGACTTTGCCCCGCTGGCGTCCCACGTTTTTACCCCTCCGCCCATCCTGAAATCGCCAATGCATTTCGGCCGCCCGCTCGATCGTGGAACGGCCCCAAACGCGAAAATCAACTCCCATCCGGTTTCGGTCGCGCCTTTCGGCCACCGCTCCGTGCCGCACTTCGCACCCGACGCTTTTCTCTCGGGCAAAGGTCTGATCGCGGTCGAGATGCCGTGGGCCACGACCATGCCGGATATTTTCTTCCAGCTGCTGTTCGGCGCTTCCAAGGCACAGGCCGCGACGTGGCTCCACGCCCAAAAAGTGCGGGAGCGCAAAGTAAGGAGAATTCACGACATGATCGACATGGTCGCCCTCACCGATCCCGGACGGGCGCAATCCTATCGCACGCTGATGCATCGGGGGATGCCCGCTTCGCGCTGACACGCCGCCTCGTCCTCCTCGTCCTCCTCGTCCACGCTATCGAGCGCGGCCTGCGCTTCCTGCGACTTGAGGAATCGCGGCTCGGCCTCCGCGACAAGAAACCGGTTGAGACATTTCCCGGCAACGCGCGAAGATCGTTGGTTTCATTCGTGACACCTCGCGTCGTCTCGCCGAGCATCCGGTCTCCCAATACCCCGAGCGGCGCTACCGCGCGAGCGACCATGCCTCCCGCCAATTCATCGAATCGACCTCATCCCAGCGCCGCCGAACAGCTGCTGCCGCTCGTCTACGACGAGCTGCGCAAACTCGCCGCCGCCAAGATGGCGCGCGAGGCGCCCGGCCTCACGCTGCAACCCACCGCCCTCGTGCACGAGGCCTGGCTGCGCCTCGGTGGCGACGCGCAGCCCACCTGGGAGAACCGCGCGCACTTCTTCGCCGCGGCCGCCGAGGCGATGCGGCGCATCTTGATCGACCAGGCCCGCAAGCGCCGCGCGCAACGCCACGGCGGCGGGCAGCAGCGGTTGAACGTCGACGACTTCGAACTCGCCGCCCCCGGCGGCAACGACGACCAGCTCCTTGCGATCGACGAAGTGCTCGAAAAACTGGCCGCCAGGGATCCGGCCAAAGCCGAACTCGTGAAGCTGCGTTATTTCGTCGGGCTCAGCCACGCCGAAGCCGCGCAGGCGCTCGGCATTTCCGAAATCACCGCGAAACGCTGGTGGGCCTACGCCCGGGCGTGGCTGTTCGCCGAACTGGGTTCTCGCCAGGCGAAAACCCGATGATACGTTTTGCGACCAATCCTCGCGCTGGGAAAAAAACCCCATGAGCGTCCCGCACACCCCCAACGAAGAAGAACTTTTCTCCTGCGCCGCGGAATTGCCCGCCGCCGAACGCGCGGCGTATCTGGAAAAGGCGTGTGCCGGCGATGCCGGCTTGCGCGCCCGGATCGAGGCGTTGCTCCGCGCCGATGAGGCGGCACACAGTTTCATGGAGTCCCCGCCCGCAGCGGACCTCGCCGGCGCGCTGACGCAGCAGACGCCTCGAATCGTCGACGACGCCGTCGGCAGCCGCATCGGCCGTTACAAATTACTCCAAAGAATCGGCGAAGGCGGATGCGGCGTCGTTTATATGGCGGATCAGGATACACCCGTCCGCCGGCGGGTGGCGTTGAAAGTCATCAAGCTCGGCATGGACACCAAGGCCGTCATCGCGCGCTTCAACGCCGAGCGCCAGGCCCTCGCGATGATGAATCATCCCAATATCGCCAAGGTCCTCGACGCCGGCGCGACCGAATCCGGCCGGCCGTACTTCGTGATGGAACTCGTGCGCGGCATTCCGATCACGAAATACTGCGACGAAAATCACCTCGCTCCGGCACAGCGGCTCGAACTCTTCATCCAGACATGCCACGCCATCCAGCACGCGCATCAGCAGGGCATCATTCATCGCGACATCAAGCCGTCGAACATCCTCGTCACCTACCACGAAGGCGCACCCGTGCCGAAGGTGATCGATTTCGGCATCGCCAAGGCGGCACAGGGCCGGCTCACCGACCAGACGCTGTTCACGGCCTTCGAACAGTTCATCGGCACACCCGCGTATGTGAGCCCGGAGCAGGCCGAAATGAGCGGCCTCGAAATCGACACGCGGAGCGACATCTACTCCCTCGGCGTACTGCTCTACGAACTGCTCACCAGCCGCACGCCCTTCGATCGCCGGGAACTGCTCGAGCCCGGGCTCGACGAAATGCGCCGCCGTATCTGCGAGCAGGAGCCGATGCGCCCGTCGGCACGGCTGCACGCGCTGGCCCCCGCCGAACAGACGACGGTCGCGCGCCTGCGCGCGGCGGACGTCGACGCGCTGGCCCTCATGGTCCGCGGCGATCTCGACTGGATTGTGATGCGGTGCCTGGAGAAAGACCGCACGCGCCGCTACGAAACGGCGACCGGCCTCGCCGCCGACGTTCAGCGCCATCTGCGCCACGAACCGGTCGCCGCGCGCCCACCCAGCAGCGTTTACCGGCTCGGGAAACTCATCCGGCGACACCGGCTGGCTTTCCTGTCGGGCGGCGCAGTCGTCGCGTCGCTCATCATGGGCCTCGTCGTATCCGCCGTACCGGGGGGGTCCGCCGCCATCATTGTGCTGTCGATTGCCGCGGGGATCACGGTTTCCACCGTGTTGTATTTCCAGGAGCGCCTCGCTGAACGGGAGAAGAATGCGGCGGTGAACCGCGCGCTCCAGGAGAAAGCCGGGGCCGAGCAGGCCCGGGCCGACGAGGCGCGGCTGCGCCTCCAGGCCGAAGCGAACGAACACAAGGCCCAGACCGAGGCGGCCCGAAGCGAGCAGGTGGCCCGGTTCCTGAAGGACATGCTGAAGGACGCCGATGCGCTCGTCGCCCTCGGCTACGATACAAAGTTGCTGCGGGGCATCGTCGACCTCATGGCGGGCCGGCTGCAAACCGACCTGCGCGGCCAGCCCGACGTCGAGGCCGACCTCCGCGAGATCCTCGGCAGCGTTTACCTGAATCTCGATCTCTTTGAGACGGCGGCCGCGATGTTCGCCGAGGCGCTCGCGGTGCGGCGCCGGCTGCGCGGCGCCGAGCACCCGGAGGTCGCCCGTTCGCTCAACTACCTCGGGGTCGTGCTGGGCCGGCAGGGCAAACTGACTGAAGCCGAGGAGATGATACGCCTCGCCGCCGGCATGCAGGAGAAATTGCTGGGGCGCGAGACCCCGGCGGTCGCGGAGTCGCTCGGCAACCTCGGCGTGGTGCTCGCGCAGCAGGACCGGCCGGCCGAGGCCGAGGCGGCCATCCGCGATGCCCTGGCGATGCAGGAAAAACTGCTGGGGCGCGAGCATGTCGATGTGGCGCGATCGTTGAAGAAACTCGGCGCAATCCTGCAGCAGAACGGCAAGCCGACCGAGGCCGAAAACTGCCTCCGCGCCGCCCTCGCCCTCAACCGGAAGCTTCTGGGCAACCAGCATCCCGAAGTGGCGAGTTCCCTCCAGTTGCTGGCGGTCGCCCTCGTGGGGCAGGGCCACAACAACGAGGCCGAGGCGTCTTACCGCGAGGCCATCGCCATCCGCCAGCAGATGCCGGCCGCCGCAGCGCGCTCCTCGGCCAGCCTCGTCGCAGCGCTCGAACAGCAGGGTTCGCTGGCCGAGCTCGACCGGATGCTGTTGCGGACCCTCGATTTCATGCGCGCACGTTACGGCCGGGTGAGCTGGGAGGCCGCGTTCGCCATCGCGCCGCGCGTGCATGCCCTGCTGACCGAGGGCAAATACGCCGAGGCCGAGGCGCCGGCCCGGGAGTGCCTGGCCATCCGGGAACAGCTCCGCCCCGCCAACTGGAGCACGTCGCACATCCGCAGCATGCTCGGGGCCGCCCTCGCGGGGCAGAAGAAATTCGCCGAGGCCGAACCGCTCCTGCTCGCCGGTTATGCGGGCCTGAAAAAATGCGAGGCCGAAGCCACGCTGCCGGCCGAAAACGAAGAGCGCATCCCCGAGGCCGCCAGCCGCCTGGTTCGACTCTACACCGATTGGTGCAAACCCGAACAGGCCGCCGAATGGCAGCAGAAGCTCGCCGAGTTAGGTTTTCGCTCCGCGAAAACCTGATGATACGATCCGCCGCGGATTCTCGCGTTGAAGGATGAACACCCATGAGCGCCCCAATCCCACCGAACGAAGAGGAACTCTTTTCCCGCGCCGCCGACCTGCCCGCTGCGGAGCGGGCGGCGTATCTGGAAAAAGCCTGCGCCGGCGACGCCGCTCTGCGCGTCCGCGTCGAGGCATTGCTGCGAGCGAACGACGCCGCGCGGAGTTTCATGGAGTCCCCGCCGGCGGCGGACCTCGCCAGTGCGGTGACTCACCAGGCGCCGCGCGTGTTTGATACCGCCGTCGGCGAACGCATCGGCCGGTACAAGCTGCTCCAGA
>SXGU01350421.1_pt1 | contig 17765 bp, 18 predicted proteins | sample 3174531 | NCBI WGS metagenome assembly SXGU01 (sample SAMN11356863, study PRJNA531348) | freshwater metagenome | isolation source: freshwater sample F1-140 | place: China: Fuxian Lake, Yuxi | collected 2017-12-25 | reverse complement strand
GGCTGCGTTGTGCATGGGCGTCGGATACCTGGGATGAAAGTTTCCGCCAGGCGGTCGATGCGCCGCCAAGGCCGCTAGCCAATGGCTTGAAATTACAAACCTAAAAAAGAATGGGCGCTCGGGTTTGGATTTGCGCCCCGTCTGTTCGACATCCGCGCCAAGCGCGAAAAGGACGAGGCGGACCGCAAGCAGCGCGAGGCCGACGCCAGAGCCAAGGCGACCGATGGCAAGACCGCGCCGGGCACCGCCAAGCCAACCGAGGTATCGACGCCGATGACGACCATCTTGTACGGGGCGGGCGGCGCGCTGTTGGTAGGCGGCGTGGCGCTGGCGCTGGTCGGGCGCAATGCCGCCGGCAACGTCGACGAAGATGCCAAGGCCGGCAAGTACGCCACCAATCCGGACAAGTACACCGCCGATCGCGACAGCGCCGATACCACCGCGTATGCGGGCTGGGGCCTGGCGGCCGCGGGCGCTGGCGTGCTGCTGTGGGCGGTGCTGTCGCCGACGCCGGCCAAGGCGCCGACCGCGGGAGCGTCGTGGTGGGTCGCCCCAACTGGCAACGGCCTGGCTGTCGGCCTGGCGTTCTGATCGCGCACAGGGGCCGACCGAGCGCCGTTTAGACTTCGAGGATCTCAGCTTCCTTGTCGATCGCGGCCTGATCGATTTTCTTGGCCATTGCGTCGACCAGTTCCTGCACCTTCTTCTTGGCCCGGGTCAGATCGTCTTCAGGAAAATCGTCGATGGCGTCGAGCAAGTCGATGGCGTCGCGGCGGTGGTTGCGGCAGCTGACCTTGGCCTCTTCGGCGAGGTGCTTGACGACCTTGACCAGTTCTTTGCGGCGCTCGCCGGTCATGGCCGGAATCGGCACCAGCACCACGTCGCCGCGGTTGGATGGCGTCAGCCCAAGGTTGGCAGCCAGAATCGCTTTGTCGATGTGGGGGCACATGGTGCGCTCCCACGGTTTGACCTGCAACAACTTGGAATCGACGACGCTGACCGTCGCGACCTGATTGAGCGCCGTCTCAGCGCCGTAGTAGTCCACGCGCACGGAGTCGAGCAGCGACGCGTGGGCGCGGCCGGTGCGCAGCTTGGTGCACTCGCGGCGAAATGCGTCGAGCGCGCCGTGCAGGCCTGCGTCGAGGTCGTCCAGAATCTCCTTGTCCATGCCGTCCTCCACCGCGCCCGCCGAAGTCAGGCGCACACCAACGTGCCGACCGACTCACCCTGCACGACCCGCATGATATTGCCCGTGGTGTGCAGGTCGAACACGATGATCGGCAGCTTGTTGTCCATGCACAACGACAGCGCAGTGCTGTCCATGACCGCCAGCCGCCGCTGCAGCGCGTCCATGTGGGTCAACTGAGTAAAGCGCTTGGCGTTTGGCTCCTTACGCGGGTCAGCGTCGTAGATGCCGTCGACCTTGGTCGCCTTGAGGATGACCTGCGCCTCGATCTCCGCCGCGCGCAGCGCCGCCGCCGTGTCGGTCGAGAAATAGGGGTTGCCGGTGCCGCAAGCGAAGATGACGATGCGGCCCTTTTCGAGGTGGCGAATGGCTTTGCGGCGGATGTAGGGCTCAGCGATCTGCTGCATCGCAATCGCCGACTGCACCCGCGTCTGTACGCCGGCCGTCTCCAGTGCGTCTTGCACCGCCAGGCAATTCATCGCCGTAGCCAGCATGCCCATGTAGTCCGCGCTGGCGCGGTCCATGCCACTTGAAGCGCCAGCGACGCCGCGAAAATTGTTGCCGCCGCCGATCACGATCGCGAGCTGGACGCCCGTTCGCGCGACCTGCACGCACTCTTGGGCGATGGTGTGCAGGGTGGCCGGATCGATGCCAAAGCCTTTGTCGCCGGCCAGCGCCTCGCCACTGAGCTTGAGCAGGATGCGCTGGTAGTTGGGCATGGTTGGTCTGGCCTGGGTCCGCGCGGGGGCGGCGCGGTCGGCCGGCGGTGTACACCTTTTGGGACTGGCCGGACAAGGGGCGACGCCACGATTGCGCCACCATCGCTTGCCAAGGCGATCCGGCCGTGCTCTGATCGCACGGCGCGCGCGCGCATCTCTGGGAGGTCCGCATGGTTTCGCTGATGCCGCGGCAGGCGGCCCTGGTCTTGGGTGCCATCTCGCTCCTCGGCTGCGAGCGGCCCGCGGCCGGTAAGCCGACCGACCGCGGCGCTGAACTGCCGATCAGCAAAGTGGTGCTGTACCAGAACGGTGTCGGCTACTTTGAAAAGCGCGGCAAGACGGACAACAAGCTCGTTGAGCTGCGCGTGCGCCCCGATCAGATCAACGACGTGCTCAAGTCGCTGTCGGTGCTGGACCTGGGCGGCGGCGCGGCGAGCGCGGTGTCGCTGCCGGTCGAAAAGTCGGGCGACCGCCTGGCGGCTGAACTGCCACCGCAAGTGCGCAATGCCACGGGACTTGTCGGACTGCTGGCGGTGTTGCGCGGTGCTGAAGTGCAGGTTTCGGGCAAGGGCGGCAACCTGCGCGGTCGGGTGGTCGGTGTCGAACTGCCGCCGCGCCAGGGTGGCGACAAGGACAGCGGGCCGCCGCGCGGCGCGATCTTGACGCTGATGACCGGCGAAGACCGTCTGGCGACCACGCCCGTCGAAGGCATCAGCGAACTGGTGATCGGCGACCGGACGTTGAGCGTGGGGCTCAAGCAATCGCTGGACATCAGTCGCGCCGACGGCGCCTGGAAACCGGCGACGCTGAACATTCGGCTCGCTGGCGACAAGACCCACGACTTGATCATCAGCTACATCCACGAGGTGCCGGTGTGGCGACCGGCCTACCGGGCCTGGGTCGAGAAAGACAAAGGCGTGCAGCTGCAGGGCTGGGCCATCGTCGACAACACCAGCGGCGAGGATTGGACCGACGTCAAGCTGACGCTGGTGGCCGGATCGCCGCTCAGCTTCCGCTACAACCTGCACACGCCGCACATGGTTGATCGGCCTGACTTGTCGCCAAGGTTGCCGCAGACCGCAGACGCGCCGCCCGAGCCCGATGTGGGCGTGCAACCGGCGGAACCGCCCCCGCCTTCGCCAGCGTCTGCGGCCGCTCCGGCGGCACCGATGGAGGAGATGGCCAAGAAGCTCAGCGCGGCAAGCAAGGACATGGGCGGCGAAGCGGAATTGGACGACGAGTCACCGGCCAAAGGCGGTGGCGGTGGCGGCGGTGGCCCGATGCGGTCGCGCCGGGCGGGCGCAGCGCGCGAGATGGCCCTGGCAGAAAAACCCATGGATGCCCCGCGACCGAAAGCGCAAAGCCGCGGCCCCGGTGGCGGCGATGCCAACGAGGAGGCCAAACGTCGTGACGCAGCCGCGCGCTCAGCCCACGCGCTGATGAGTGGCCGCGAGGTGGGCGCACTGTACGCCTACGAAGCCCAGCATGCAGTGACGGTCCCAGACCGCTCCGCGGCGCTCATCAACCTCATCAACAAGAAACTGGACGGCCGTGACGTGCTGCTTTTCCGCGACATGGGGCAGCCCCCGTACCACGCGATCCTGTTCAAGAACGACGGCGGCGCCACCGTGGAGGGTGGGCCGATTACGCTGTACGTCGACGGCACGTTTGCTGGCGAGGGCTTTATCGGCCGCGTCGCCAAAAACGAGACGGCCTTTGTGCCCTACGCCCGCGAGACCGGCTACGCGCTGTCGCTGACCAGCAAGGACGAGGAGGCCGAACTGCATCTGGCCAAGATCGTGGACGGACGCATCCGCATCGAGGGCAAGCGCCTGCACAAGCGGACGCTGACCATCGACGCCACCCGCGACAAGCCGGCGCTGTGCTACATCAAGGTGTCGGCGACCGCCGGCATGACGCTGCGCGAACCGCCCAAAGAGCTGGTCAAAGCGGCCCAGGAGCTGTACGTGCCGGTGCAGGCGCCGGCCAGCGGCAAGGGCGAGACGGTGCTGGTCGAAGAGTCGCCGGTGTGGTTTGAGGAGACTACGCTCAATGACCGCTCGGTGGCGGCGCTGCAGCTGTACCTCAAGAACGCTACCGCCGAGGCCGCTGTCAAGGGGCCGATTACCCAGCTGCTGGCGCTGTGGGAGGAGATGGCGACCCTGGAGCGCGAGAGCAGCGCGCTACGCAAACAGCGCGACCTGCTGCAAGACGAGCAGTATCGCATCCAGGGCAACCTCGACGCATTGCCGCAAAGCGCGGTGGCGGCCGAGCTGCGGCGGCAGCTGGTCGCGCAGCTGACGGCGGCCAGCGACAAGGCTGCGGTGGTGGCCAAGAAGCTGGTCGAAAACGAAGTCAAACAGGCGGCGCACAAAGAGAAGATGATCACGCTTTTGCGCAGTGTGACCTTGAAGTAGCCGCTGGCCGTGAATCTACCTTCGCTCGCCCATCCACCGCTGCCCTGGCCTGCCGCGCCGCGACCGGTTCCCGCTGAGGATCTGGCTGCGCGCACCGCCGCGGCACTGTGGGCGCGCCTGTTGCTGGTCCGCAACCGCTGGCGCACGGTCACCGTGCTCGAAGCCGCGCTGTTGGGTCTGGTGGCCGGCACCGCGATCCTGGGCATCAGTCTGGCGGTGGCGACCGCGGTTGGTCGCGCCAGCGCAGCCTTCGGCCTGCTGTGGCCGTTTGCGCTGGTGCCCGCTGTGGGGACGCTGTTGGCCATGGTCGTCTATCGCCACCGGCAGGCGATCGACGTGGCCCGCTGGGCGCAGGTGCGGTCGGTGCGGCACAGCCCGGTGACCGACGGCGAGCTGTTGCGCAGCGGCATCGAATTGGCGCAGCAGGTTCAGCAGGCGGGCACGTCGGCGGCGGGTTCGGCGTGGATGGTGGCGACCACGCTGGCGCACGCCGATCAGCACATTGCCGGCCTCGATGCCGATGTGGTCGCCATCGGCCTGCGCTGCAAGCGCTATGCGCAATGGCTGGCGGCGCTGGTTGCGCTCGCTGGCCTGCTGCGCTGGCAGGCGGCGGAGACGGCGACTGCGTGGTTTGCCGACCCGCCGAATGAGGCGGTGGTGGTGCGCGAAGTCAGCACGCTGGTCGGCGACGTGCGCGCGCGGGTCGAGCCACCGGGGTACGCTGCTTTGGCGGTGGCGGCACGCGACCTGGAAGGTGGCGAGGGGTCGGCCTTGCGCGGCAGCAAGGTCACAGTCAGCGCCATGGCCTTGCCCGAGTTTGCGGTCGACGCGGTGCTGGTCGAGGTCGGCCCCGGCCGCGCCGGTCGCGGCGAGCGCCAGCCAGTCGCCACGCTGGAGGGCCGCGGTCAGGTGTGGCAGCTGGCGCTGTTGGAGCCGGTGCGCTATCGGTTTGTGGGTACCGACAAGTCCGGCCGGCCGGTGCGCGAGGCCGCGTGGCGCGAGCTGCGGGTGGTCGCCGACCAGCCGCCGCGTGCTCAGCTGCGGTCGCCCACCGGCGAAATCGAAGTGCGCCCCGGCCAGACGCTACTGCTGGAAGGCGCGGTAGACGACGACATTGGGCTACTGCAAATCGAATTGGCGGCGACGCGACCCCAAGGCGGGCTGGACCGTCGGCCGGTGACGGTCGTGCACGGCAGCCTGCGCCACGAGGTCCGCGAAGCACTGCCGGTTGACTCCCTGCAGCTGCGGCCGGGCGAAGTCGCGCAAATCCAGCTTGAAGCCGCGGACACCAATCCGTTCGACGGCGCGCGCAAAGGCACCAGCGAACGGCTGCGCGTGCGGATGTTCTCGGCGGATCGCCACCACGCCCGCACCATCGACCTGTTGCGGCAGCTGGCTGACACCTGGGCGTTGCGCCTTGCCGACCGGTTGGAGCAGGACCCCTCGCAGCACAAGACCGATCTGCCGGCGGCGCTGCGGGCGCTGGCGGCATTTCAAGGGGCGGAAGCGCGGGCGCAAGAGGATCTGAAAGCCGCGCGGGCGCTGCTGGGCGACGATGCCCTAGCCAAGACCCGGTCGCTGCCGGACCTGGAGGCGATCGAGCGGTCGCTCGGCGAGGCGCTGGCCGACGAGGCACGGGCGGTGCAGCGCACGGCGGCAGATCGGCGCGCCGGTGGCAGCCTGGACGACAGCCGCGAGCTGTACGCGGTACAACGTCACCACGCGATTGTCATTGAGCGGGAGGAAGCGACGGTGGCGGCGCTGGCCGATCTGGTCGGCGACGAGCTGGAAGCGATGCTGGCCCGCGACAGTCGGCAACTGGCGCAGGTCAGTCAGCAGCTGGTCGGCGCCTTGGAGAAGCTCGCCGAGAACGACAGTAAGCCACTGACTTCAGAGGCAGAGCGACTGCTCGACGCCTTGGAGCAGCAGCTCGAGCGGGTGGCAGCAACCGCCGGCGAGTCGGCCAAGCTGGTGCCCTTCGAGCACCTGAACGCGCGCGGCCTGCAAGCCAGCAGCACCCAGCGCGAACTGCAGGACCAGCGAACGGCGCTGGGCGACGTACGCCGGCTCTTGCGCGAGGGCAAGGTGCGCGAAGCGCTGGAACGGATGCGGCAAATGCGCGACCAGATGGCCAGCAATACCGCAGCGCGCGCCGATCGCACAGCCGAAGATGTCGCGCTCGATGCCCTGGTGCAGCAACTGCGGCGCGGCATTGCGCGGGCCCAGGACGCCCAGGGCCGGTTGCGCGACGACCTGCGCGGGCCGAGCGAAGAGCAGGCCCACGCCCAGGAAGAGTACTTTCGCAAGATGCGCGACCAGGCCCTGCCGCAGGTGACGGAGCTCTTGCGCGAAGTGCGCGAGTCAATCAAGGCCGGCCGGATGGTGTCGGCGGCGGGTCGGCGGCAGGCGGGCTTGGGCGAGGTGCGCCAGGCCCTGGACGCGGCAATGGACGCCCTGGACAAGGGCCACGCAGACGCCGCGCTGCAGCGCATCGCCGAAGCCCAGGACGGCATGGCCGGGGTCAAGCGCGCGCTGCAAGCCGAGGAAGACCTGCACGAGATGGCCAAGGCGGCGGCCGACAACCGCCGGCTCGACGGCGCGTACGACAAACTGAACCGGGCGATGCAGAAGCTGCGCGAGGCGCTGCCCGAGCCGACCGAACTGCTGCGCCCCGGCACCGTGGCGCGGCTGGATCAGCTGGCCCAGGGGCAGGCGCGGGTGCGGCTGGCGATGGACCGACTGCGCAAGAAGCTGGCCGAGTCGGGCGACGCCCAGCCAGCGCTGCAACGTCAGGTCGGCGAGCGCCTCGACCACGCCGCCGAGACCATGCGCAGCGCGGAGGACAGCTTGCGCCGCAGCGACGCCGCCCGGGCGTTCGATCAGACGGCCGAAGCGCTTTCCGCGTTGGAGCGCGCGCAGGAGATGCTGCAGGGCGGCGGCCAGGGCAACGCCAGCCAGGGCCAGCGCGACGAGGGCGTGGGCCTCGATGCCAACAGCGCGCCGGTGGACCTGCGCAGCGACGGCGCCAACCAGGAAGGCGAGCGCTACCGCCAGCAGCTGCTCAAGGCCATGCAGGGCAAAGCCCCGGCCGGGTACAAAGAGCGGCTGGAGCGGTACTACAAGGCGATTGGGCGCTAGGGCGGGTCAGGCCTCGGGCACAGGGTCAGGCTTGAGGCACAGGGTCAGGCTTCAGGGTCAGGCTCAGGTCCAGGTGCAGGTTCAGCGAAAGGGACAGACTCGGGCGCCGGCGGCGTCGGCCGGATGTCAAAGCCGGTGAAGGCTTCGATGGGCTGACGGGTGGTGGCGACGTCGGTGACGGCTGCTTTGAGCGGCCCGCGCTGACACCAGGCGACCATGGCGTGGACGCTGGGTTCGATGCCGACAAACACCGCCTCGACGCGACCATCGGGCAGGTTGCGGGTCCAGCCGCGCAGGTTCAGTTGCAGGGCCATCTTGCGGGTCGACGCCCGGTAGCCGACCTTTTGGACGTGGCCGGTGACCAGGACGTGGAATTGGATTTGGCGGTGGGTCATGGGGCCTTGGGGGCTTGCGTGATAGCGGGCGCAAGGTAGCAGCGGGAGCAGCGGGCGGACAATGGCCAGGTTGTTGGCCACCATGCAGGACCGGCGCTACAAGCCGGCCATCGAGCATGTTCAAGGCCGTCTACGCCCGCAAAATCTCAACATCATATCGAAAAATCGCCTCGTCGGCGGTCACAAACGTCATCCGCTCACAACGCGCTTGCGCCACCAGCATGCGGTCGAAGGTATCGCGGTGAAAATCCGGCAAGTCGGCGACCGCGAGCGCGTGGTCCAGTTGGACCGGCAGCGCCAGAATTCCGTCGCGGATCAGTCGCTTGACACTACGGCGCCGCTGGCGACGGCTGCGCTGACAATTCGCCTTGACGCCACCGGTCGACCGGCGCACGCGCAGTCTCAGTTGGCGAGATGGACACAGACCGGGCACCAGTGCACGACGCAAGTTTGACGTTGCGCCAAACAGGGGTGGAGCCAAGCGAGCAATCCAGGCGCGGCGCGGCCATGGGGCCGAACCAGCTGGACACGACAAGCCAAGGAGGTGCGAGCATGAAGGTCGAGAAGCCTAGTATTAATCATATTTTCTGTGACAATGCCCAATACGCAATCCCGGTCGGTGGTTTGGCCGAGCGGGTGCGCAAGGGGCTACTGGCCTCGTCATCAGCCGTCGGGCTGTGGCCAGATGACGACAAGTTCGAAGAATCGTGGAATATGCCTGCGTACAACCGGCTGTCGTCCTGGATGATCCGCATTGTGCTACAGGGCATCGATCGCGAACTCGCTCGCAGCCAAATGCCGGAGACCGTTTGGCTCGGTGCGAACCATGTCGAGCATCTGATGCCGCAAGCTTGGGAGCCGCACTGGCCCTTGCCGCCGGCCGCAATGGAAGCGGCCGGCGTGGCACGCCACGCAGCAGTCCATGCCTTCGGCAATCTCACGCTTGTCAACGCTAAGCTGAACGCAACATTGTCCAATGCGCCATGGTCGCAGAAGCGAACTCTGCTTGCAGAGCACACTTCATCTGCACTGAACCGCGCACTGCTGGCGCGGCCGGAATGGGTCGAAGTCTGGGACGAAGCCGCCATCAGCACGCGCGGCCAGTGGTTGCTTGGGGTTGCGAGACAGGTTTGGCCGTACCCGGGCACGGCTGCCGGTGAGTAGTGGCGGCGCTGTACACGGCGTGGTTGGGCGAGTGCATAGCGCTGCTACCCAAGGATGTTCCGTACCTATACGTGACGGACGAGTGCTTCAACCACCCCAAAATCGAATGCAAGAGCTATGGCGGACCGAATAAGCCCCCAAAGGTCCAAAGCCTTTCGCCAAAGTGCATCACCGACAAAGCCACCAACCTGCCCCACTGCGCCACCACCTGCGCAGAAATGGGCGTAGGCGGCAGCAAGCCGTGATGCCGACGACGGGCGCAAGCCCCGCAGTCTCACGATTAGACCATTGCAGCACTACCCCTTGCCCCACCCGCAATCCCCTGCAACCTATGCCCCTCACCTCAAGGTGCCCGCCCCATGCAGTCCCTGAACCCCGATGCCCACGGCCCGCACCTGCACAAATCGGCGCTGCGCTACCTGCGCATCCAACTGCGCCGCGCACCCAAGTTCGCCGAACTCTACGCCCAGGCCGAGACGGCCTATCGCCGCATCGCCGATACGCTCGACGCCTTTGAAGACGCCACCGACACCCGCCAAGGCCGAACCGCGGTCATCGAAGCCCTGGATGGCGAGCAGGACGACGCCATGTCGCGCTTGGCTATTCGCGGCAAGGCCGAAGTCGGCGGCAAGCGCAGCGACCCGCGCTACGTAGGCCTGTTCCCGGTAGCGCCGAGCGAGGCGATGAAGGCGATTACGGGCGACGACTAGGCGCGCTTCGTGCGCCATGTGATTGAAACCGTGCGCAAAGAAGCGGTGGGGGCGCCGTTGCTTGCCAGTGCCGATGACCTGGAGCAGCGCCAACAGGAACTGACCGCCGCGGTCGCCGCGCGTGAGCCGCTGTATCTGGTGGAGTCGCAGGCCAACGCGGCGCTGCCTTATGCACTGGACAACGGCCGCAGGGTGCACAAGCAGATGCCCAATCGCCTGGCGTTGCTGGTTGGCGCGGATCGCAAGCGCTACATCGACAGCTTTTTCAAGACGTTGAGTAGGCCGCGCAAAGCTGCCGCCGTGGCCGACGACGTACCCGATAACCAGCCGCAGGCGTGATTCTCGTTTCCTTGTCGTGCGGCGTTGGGCGCAGCAGCCCGTCGCCACCCCTTCGGTTTGACGCCGACCAGGCGACGACGTAGGTTGCAGCCAGCCCGGCAGGCATCTGCGCCGCGCAGTGGCAAGCGACCTTGACCCAGAAGCGGACACAGAAAAACGGCGCCCACAAGCTGGCGAACGACATGGTCGTGCAAGCGATAGTGGCTCGTTTGGCTCCAGTGCTGCGACCAGTCCAAATCTGGCTATTCGGATCTCGTGCGCGTGGAGACGGCGGTGCGGACTCGGACTACGACATCGCCATCCTGACGGATGCGCCGCCAGAACATTGCCTCGACCTCGAAATGCAGGCAATTGATGCGCTTTGGGGCATCCGCGCCGCCATCGACGTCTGTGTGTGGCCAGCCGTGGCGTTTCGCATGCAACTGCACCTGGCTGCAAGCTTGCCAGCCTCTGTCCAACGCGAAGGCCTCGTCTTGTATGAGCGCTAGCCCCACGCCCTACGACCTCGGGCTTGCGTGGCTGACGTACGCGACCGAGGATCTGGCTTGCGCCGACATGCTTGCCGGGGCGTACCGGCGCCCAGCCGCATACCACTGTCAGCAGGCGGCCGAAAAGTCGATGAAGGCGCTGCTTGCGTTGGCCGACGTGCCCTTTCGGCCGACCCATGACCTGCGCGAAATCGGTCAAGCCGTAGCTACCGTCTATCCAGAGCTGGCAGAACTGGTGCGCAAAGTGGCGCCTTGGCTTCGTGCGGCATTGGGGATTTCAGCGGACGCGTTGGTTGGGTAGCCGAAACGATGCCACAGACCCCGCAGTCACAGCGCGCTCTCGCGACGTCAGTCCGTAGATCGAAGGCTGGGCGACTCGGGCATTGGGCTCTGCGAGCAGTTGCGGATTCATGCGGCAACGAGCTTAGGAACTATTTGGCGTCGGCCTTGGCCACCGTTGCCTTGTTCATGGTGGCCCAGAGCACAGTTGCCACGGAGATCCCGGCGGGGGCAAGAGCAAGTGCAGTGGCGCGCGCGACGCTGGGTCCCGGACTGATGCCCGCGCGTCGCCGCGATGGCAGCCATCTATTCACTGTGGCGACGAGGTGGCGACGACTGCAATGGGCGGCTCCGGCGCCAAGTGCTGGATTTCGGCCCGTTGCGCGGCACTCACTGCCGGCATCACTGCGCAAATGTGTCGGGCAGCCAGTGGATTTGTTCACTGCCTCGGGGCGCGTATGCCAGGGCACCCTGCGCCGCTTCGGCGTCGACGAAGCTGTCGAGTGGGACAACCCCCAAGGCAGTGAAGCGGACTGGCCGACGACGCAGGAGGAGAGCGGCACCAGTGCCGTGCTGGTCGCCGAAGTCCGGCCCGACAAGGTCTGCAAGCGTGCGCCGTTCACATGGGCACGGATGGCCGCCTTGCCACAGGTTGACCTATACCGCGCGACGACCGCTGTCGGGCCAACAATTGGCGAGGTTGTGGCCAAAGCGCGGCGAAAGTTCAAGCAGCAGTATCGAGAATACTTGCGGGAGGATTACCGCTACATGGGCGACCCGCCATTCGGTGCGCACCTCCGTGACAAGGCTATCAGGATTTTGCACTGGGCCAGCGAAAAGAGTGGCCATCCCCTGCTCACGGTCTCAGCAAGTCGGGGGGGCAGGTATTGCGATACGGCATTTGGTCACGGCGCAGGCTATGCGACCGCCGACGGCAACCATCTGGGACGTCGGCTGTTTGCCCGGGAGGATGCTTTGCGAGTCCGCGGCGCGGCTGACCTCGACGCCGATGGCTGGCCGGAGCTCATCTTGTGGTCCTACTCGGCGATCCATTGGGTCGAAGACGGCACGATCCTCGTTTTCAGCGACGGCGGCCGGTACACCCGCAGGGTCGACCTGAGGTTGCATCATGCTTGCAACTGAACAACCTGGTCGTTCGCCGGTCTCGGCCCAGGTCTGCGTTGCCGCAGTTGGTACGCCATCGGTGCACTCGGGCTTGTTAGAAGGTCACAGCCCTCTGACCGGCGCAACCGCCACCGCCAAATAACAGCGCCCACACGTCTCGCGCAACGGCCACTTGAGTTCAATGCCCCCGCCCACCACCACCGCGGCGCCACAGCGCGGGCACGGCCCTACGCCGCCGAACACCGTGCGCTTTGTACCTGAGATGCGGCTGGCCACAATCGGCCCCGCGACAAGCAGCGCCGGCGGCACCACAAAGTGCAGGATCGGCACGAACACGAACGCGATACCCAACGCCCACAGCCCCGCCCACCAGCGCAGCGCGCGGCGACGGCGGTCGGCCTCGGACCAGTCGCGCACGAAGACCCCGCCGATCGTCACCGCACAGCCATCGGCGCGCAGCTCAACCGGCAGACGCGCAGCACCGGCGGCAGTCCAGACGGCCGATCGCTCGGCGATTTCGGCGTCGGCCGCGGTCATGCCCGGGCCAAGAGCCAGGCCTGATGCGGCACTGGACTGGACCACAGCAGCTCGGGCAGGGCGTTGTCCTCGACCACGCCCGGCAAAAGGTCCACGCCCGCCGCCGCGTAGCAGTGATGCACGAACGCCGAGCAGTAGATGGCGCGCTCGTCGGCCCGGCCGTAGCGCTTGCCGAGCTTTTCGCGCTTGAGCGCCACCCAACTGGCGATCACTTTGGGTATCGAATAGCGGGCGCCGGTGGCCAGCAGTTGCAAGCCCTCGGTCAGCACGGCGCGGGTTTGGGTCGCGTTCAGCCCAAAGTCTACGATCGCCAGCGTCGGCGCTTCGGCATGGTCCAGGTACTTGTCCACGCGGTTTTCTTGCACGCCCAGGCGCACGAAGTGGCTGTGCAGATCCAGGTCCGACTCGAGCAGCCACTGCTGGCCGTCGATGCGCGGGCCTTCCAGCAAAAAGGCATGCGACCACAGGCTCCAGCTGGCATCGGGGTCCAGGCGGCGCTGCGACTTGCGAATCGCGCGGTCGACCCACGACGACAAGCCCACGAGGCCGACGCGGCCGGGGGCAGCGTAGCGGGCGAAGAAGTCGGCGTTGCTGACCTCGGGGGCGATGGTGTGCAGGGTCTTCATGGGGTTGGTGCGTCCTCAGCCAGCCGGGCGTGCAGCCCTGGCAAAAGTTCGTCGGGAAAAACCGCGGCTCTGCGGGCGTCGGTGTCGACCAACGCGCAGGCGATGCGCTCGCTGGCGCAGCGCTCGCCGGTGGCGTCGTTGACCATCTCGTGGGTGCTGACGATGACCTTGGCGCGCACCTCGACCAGCCGCGAGCGAATGGTGACGGTGTCGCCGGCGCGGACTTCTTTGTGGTAGCGCAGATGCTGTTCGACGGCCGCCATGCCGCGCCGGTTGGCGCGCAGCCAGTCGGCGCCCAGGCCTACGTCTCCAAAGAACGCCCAGTGCGCCTCGTCGAAACGGCTGACGTAGTGGGCGATGTTGAGGTGCCCCACGTGGTCGCAGTGCCACTGGGTGACGACGCCGCGGTAGGTGATGCGGCCAGGCGAGGTGTGTGCAGTCACGGCTTTGCGCGCTGGGCAGCGGTGCCCGCGGCGATGGTAGCGGAAAACCGCCGACCGCCAAAGTCGGCCGGCGGTTAGCAATTGCGTTTGCGTATTCCCATTTGGCCCGCATTTGGCTAGCGTTGCGCCATGGACCGCCACTTTCTTGCCGTCGTTTCCTTTGCATGCATACAATCGGCCTGCGCAGCCGACCCGGGGGCGGTCGCTGCGCCCCCCGCGGCGGGACAGTGGCAGGGCATGGACGTGCGGTTCCGCATCGAGTCGGGCCAGGTGGTGGCGCTGCAGACGGCGGCGGCGTGGTCCTGTACCGGAGACGACGGCTGCAAGGCCAGCCTGCCGGCCCGGGCGCTCGACGGCACCTTCGCTGCGCCGCTTACGGGCCACACTTTTGAGTGGAAGACGGCCACCGAACTCGGCCCACTGTCGCTGACCGGCACCTTTGGCTCGGTCGCGCAGGTGTCTGGCACCTACAAGGCACAGCTGGGCGGGTGTTGCACCGCGGTCGGCGCCTGGTCGGCGGACTGGGTGCCGGGCTCTGGTCCGCAGGGTGGCACCCAAACGGGCAAGCCGCCACCGGGCTGGGGCAAGCACTCGACCGGCACCTGGCACCCCGCGCAGCCGCGCGCGACGGCCGCACCCAAAGTCCCCACCGATGCGCCGGCAGCGCAGAAGACGGCTGCGGGTCTGTTTGAAGCCGTGCGCGCGCAGTTGGGCCTGCCGATGGCGGAGCAACACGCGGCACTCAATGTCGCCGCACAAGGCCACGCCGACTTTTACGTCGCCCACAAGTCGGCGTACGACAAGAAGGGTCTGAGCCCGCACGAGCAGGATCCGAGCTTTGGCAAGGACTTTACCGGCAAGACGGCCGGCGACCGCGCCAAGGCCGCGGGCTTTGCCAATCCGGCGGTGGTCGAAGTCATGGCGTTCACTGGCGGCGCAGCAGGCGCCATCCAGGGCTGGATCGATACCGTGTACCATCGGCTGCCGCTGGTCAACCCGCGCACCGACGCCTGGGGTTGGGGTCAGGCCAAGGGCAGTGGCGCCCAGACCGAGGTCATCGACGCTACCCAGACCGGACCCATCGCCGCTGACCTGGTGGTGTACCCCTATCCGGGCCAGACCGGGGTGCCGGCGGCGTGGTCGGGCAACGAGGGGCCGCAGCCGCCCAAGCCGCCCGGTGGCTATCCGTCGGGGCCGGTCATCACCGCCCGTTTTGAGCCGGCCGTGCAAGTGCAGAGCCATGAGTTGGTCGACGACAAAGGCGCGGCGGTGGAGCACGTCTGGCTGACCGCGGCCAACGACAAGAATCTGGCCGCGTTCGACAGTAAGACCGTGGTCCTGTATGCCCACAAGCCGCTGGCGGCCGGGGCGTGGACGGCCCGCCTCAAGGTGCAGCGCGCGGGCAAAGACGAGTTGGTGCAGTGGACGTTCCAGGTTGGCAACTGACGCCCGATGGGCGCTTGCCGCCCAGACCTGCGCTGCGTATTGCCGCGCTGGTGTTGCATGCTCAGCAAGGCGATGATTTCTTTGGAGATACTTCCGAAGCGCGGGTGATCGCAGCGATGCGCGCTGCCGACGTCGCGGCCGACCTGGTGCACATCTACTATCCGCGCGGCGACGAACAAGGCTGTGCGGACCTGGACGCCGAACTGCTGCGCTGGGTGGCCGAGCACCGGGTCAACGTCGCGGTGGTCGGTCAGGTGTGGCGCGAGTCGCTGCTCGCAGGCTTGCACGCCGCCGGTTGCCTGGTCATCGGCACCGACCCGAACGGACAGTGGCAGGCGGCACGGCCGGACCTCCTGCTGACCCACTTTCCGCGGCACCGCCAGCCCTTGGTGCGCCTGCTGCTCGGGCTGCGCGACGGCGGCAATCCGCTGCTGTGGACCAACGTCGCGGTGGCGCAAGGCGATCGCTACGTCACCTCGCAAGCTGCGCCAGCGCCAGACCCCGAGCCGGCAGAACTCGCTGAGCCGTTCGCAGCCTGCACCGATTTTGTGACGTTCGGCGCGCCTCGCAACCGCGACGGCAGCCTGCCGCTGCAGCGCAAGACGCTCGACACCAACGTCGGCTGTCCGTTTGCCGACGACGCGACCGACAATGCCGCGTTTGCTGGCGTGGACCTCGACGCGCCGGGGCTGTCGCGCAAGGGCTGCGCCTTCTGCCCGATGGGCGGCGACTACCGGGCGCTGCCGGTGGCGCAGACGGTGGCCGCCCATGTCCAGCAGCTTCGCTACTGGCAAGATCACCTCGCGCAGCCGCTGGACGAGGCGGTGCTGCGCGACCAGAGTGCGCTGCGCTACCTGCCGCAGCTCGTGCAGGCCTGCCTGGACGCCGGGCTGCGGCCGCTCGGGCTGCTGGTGCCGGGCCGCGGCGATGCCATCTTGCGGTTCGGGCCGCAGCTGCGGCAGGCCGCCGAGCTGTGCGGCGACAGCGGCTGGTGGTTCACCATCCACCTGGTGGGCTTTGAGAGCTTCAGCCAGCCGCAATTGGACCTGTACAACAAGGGCGTGACGGTCGGCGAGTACGCGGAGGCGCTGCGGCAGATGCGCGCGTTGCACCGCGAATTCCCTAGCGCATTCAGGCTGTATGCGCACGGCGCGAGCTCGTTCATCCTGTTCAACCCGTGGACGACGCTCGACGACCTGGAAGCGACCGCGCAGTTCTGCGACGACCACGCGGTGGGCGACCTGGCACACGGTCTGACGCTGAGCCGCCTGCGGCTGTATCCAAACTTGCCGCTGTACTACAAAGCGCTGGCCGACGGGCTGCTGGTCGACGAGGCGCCGGCGGCGGACCGCGGCGCCGCCTTTGCCGGGTACAGCGCCGAAGCCGCCTGGCGCTACCGCCACCCGGAAATCGCGGCCGTTGAGGCCGTGCAGCGGGCATTAGCGGACCGGATTGCACCCAATGAGAGCGTCGGCCTGCTGCGGGCAGTGGTGCGCTGGGCGCGCGGTCGGTTTGTGGCGGGCGCACCGCCGTGGACGGAAGACGAGCTGAGCAAGCTGCTCAACCACTGGGCCGCGCTGCAGGCTTTGTGGAAAGGCGCGGCGCCGGAAACGCGCTCATCGGCGACCCGCCGCACACGCACGGTCGTCGCCGGCCGCACCTGCAACAACCGCTGCCGCACCTGCGTTGCCGGTCACGGCGAGTATGAGGACCGGCCCGACCACTTGCGGTCGTTGCTGCAAGCCGCCGCAGAGACTGGGCAAGTGGTGTTCGCCGGCCGCGAGCCGACCCTATTGCCGCAGTTCTTGGCCCACGTCCGCCGTGCTGGCAAGGCCGGCGCCGTTCGCACCGAGGCCATCACCAACGCCCGGGCGCTCAGTGCCCCCGGCACCGCACGGCAGCTGCGCGAGGCGGGGCTGACGGACCTGGGCATCAAGCGCCACCGGCTGGCGGACCGCGACGAAGACGAGATGACGCGCTCGCCGGGGTCGGGGGTGCAGAACCGCGAGGCAACCATTCAGCTGCGTGCAGCAGGCATGCCGTGGACAGTGCACTGGATTGTGGTGCGCGAGGGGCTGGCCGAGCTGGTCGACTTGCCGCTGTGGGCGCGGGCGCACGGTGCGCGCGGGATTGCGGTGCGGGTGCTGGCCGGTGAGTTGGACCTGGGCAACTTGCCGGCGTGGCAGCAGGCGTTTGGCGCGCTGCAAGAGGCCGGTCGCAAGACTGGGCTGCATGTGTGGTTTGAGGGGCCGTGAGCGGGGCTGTGCTCGGTTGCACCGAGGGATCCAAGAGCGCCCTACGCTTTTCCCAGCGGCACCTCAGCCGAAAACCGCGCTCCGCCCCCATCACTGGCCTCGACCCACGCCCGGCCGCCATGGCGCTCGACCACCTGGCGCACGATGGCCAGGCCGAGACCACAGCGCGGGCCGCTTGCAGCGAGATGTCCGGAGCGCGCGTCGCCTGCACCACCAGGTCGCCTTCGTCCAACTGCGGCACGAAGCTGCTACCCAGGCGCAACAGCCCAACCGCGCCAGCGAGCAACGTCAGCACCGCAACGCCCGCGACCAGCTTGGGCCAGCGCAGCGCCCAGGACAGCAGCGTCAGCGACAGCAACGTAACAGCCCAGCAAACCCCATCTACCACCGAATTCCACGCCAACTACACTGGGCACCAGGAGGTGCCCGATGCCCAGCCCGAGTTTGCCCCGTATTGCCGTCCCTACTCGTCAACCGTTCTCGCCACGCCGCTCGTCC
>SXGU01499537.1_pt1 | contig 17768 bp, 8 predicted proteins | sample 3174531 | NCBI WGS metagenome assembly SXGU01 (sample SAMN11356863, study PRJNA531348) | freshwater metagenome | isolation source: freshwater sample F1-140 | place: China: Fuxian Lake, Yuxi | collected 2017-12-25 | reverse complement strand
GTGGTACTTCCAAGAGGAGCGAAGCGCGGCGGAGGTGGAGGCGGGAATCAAGGCGCGACATCGACGACGGAAGCTGGCGATGGAATCTAAGTTCCGTCGCGAAGCCAGCCGGAAGAAAATTATAACAATGTAGAATTAAGCAAAACACCTCTATGAGTTCCCCCGAGAAACACCATTTCCAGGCGGAGATCCAGCAACTGCTGGATATCGTCATCCACTCACTTTATACCGACAAAGAGATCTTCGTCCGCGAGTTGATCTCGAATGCGGCGGATGCGTGCGAAAAGCTTCGGTTTACCCAAGCCGGTGGCACGCAACTTCATGACCCGGAAACCGCTCCCGCCATCTCCCTAACTACCGACGAAACCGGGGGTACGATTACGTTTTCCGATACGGGCGTGGGTATGACCCATGGCGAACTCGTCGAGAATTTGGGAACGATTGCGCATTCTGGAACCAAGGCCTTTCTCAAGCAGATCGCCGAGGATAAGAAACCGGATGCCAAGCTCATCGGCCAATTTGGGGTGGGGTTCTATTCGTCGTTTATGGCGGCAAATCGTGTGACGGTCCTCAGTCGGTCCGCTGCGGTGGACGAAATGGGATGGCAATGGGTGAGCGAAGGGACGGGTGGTTACGAGCTGACTCCAGCGGCGGATTTGCCACGAGGAACCAAGATCACTCTGGAGCTTAAGGACGACGCCAAAGAGTTCTCGAAGGAGTCGACCTTGGAAGGCATTATCAAGCGGTACTCGAGTTTTGTAACGTTTCCGATTGAGTTAAATGGCAAGCGATTGAACACCGTTCAAGCCTTGTGGACTCGGAGCAAAAACGAGATCAAGGACGAGGAGTATAATGAGTTCTATCAGTTCATCGGGCACGATCATGAAGACCCGATGCTACGGCTTCACTTCACAGCGGACGCTCCGCTATCGATTCAGGCCCTGCTGTTCGTACCCTCTCGAAATCTCGAGACCATGGGCATGGGCCGGATGGATTCGGAAGTAAACCTCTACTGCAAGAAGGTCTTGATTCAGGCCAAGGCCAAGAACCTGTTCCCGGATTGGCTGCGCTTCCTGAAAGGTGTGGTGGACAGTGAGGATCTACCGCTGAATATCAGTCGCGAGACCATGCAGGACACGGCGTTGCTGCAGCGCCTCAACAAGGTGCTCACCAACCGGTTTCTGAAATTTCTCGACGAGGTGGCCGAGAAAGAACCCGAGAAGTACGAGAAGTTCTACATCGAGTACCAAAAGTTCCTCAAGGAAGGCATCGTGACGGATTTCCTTCACAAGGAAGCGCTTGCGAAATTGCTTCGGTATGAATCGTCGACCCAGGAAGTCGGGAAGCGCACCTCGCTGGCCGACTATGTGAAGCGCATGCCGGAAGATCAAAAGGAGATCTATTGTCTGATGGCTCCCAACCGTGCCGCTGCTGAGAACAGTCCTTATTTCGAGGTGTTTCGCGAACGTAAATACGAGGTGCTGTTCCTCTACGATCCATGGGATGAATTCGTCATGGAACATCTCCATACCTTCGAGGGTAAATCGCTGAAGTCGGCTGAAAAGGCGGAGCTCAATTTGGCGGATCCCGCCAAAAAAGAAGGTGCCCTAAGCGACGACGCAGCTAAGTCCCTGGCGCAATGGATCAAAGAGAGTCTCGGTGAGCAGGTCTCGGAAGTGCGGGTCTCCCAGCGGTTAGTGGACAGTCCCGCTGCCATCGTAGATGCCGACAAGTTCATGACCTCCACCATGCGGCGCATGATGCGAGCGATGAAGCGAGATGGCGCGGAACCGGTTCCTGACAGGCAGGACCTGGAGATCAATCCATCGCATGCCATGATTGTGCGGCTGGATCAGATGCGGCAGAAAGACGCCGACCTGGCACGGAGTGTTGCGGAGCAGATTCTGGACAATGCACGAGTGGCGGCTGGAGTGCTCGACGACCCGCGAGTCATGCTGAAGCGCTTGAACCAGATTCTGGAAAAAGTGCTGACCCAGCCGGGGAGTTAAGGGGTGGGGTTTTGGAGTGCTGCAGACTTCTACCCAGCCATTATAATTCTGCTGTGGGTTGCGCCCGGGCCGCCTGAAGTCGGAACTCCAAACACTGTCCACTGCTGGCTGTGGGGTGTTCGGACTTCCACCTTCAGGCGGTTCGTGTTGATCCTGAGAACTGCTGGAAATCTTCGCGGCTTCTTTGCTGGCGCCGGCGCGGACTGGAAGGTGTGGTTGTGATTGAGGGGGAAAGCGGTGGAGGGCCACCGCTTTCCCCCAGAGGGTCATTTTGCCTTGAAGTTCAGGATCAGATCATTGGTTTGACGGCGGGCTCGCGGGGCGATGTGGTAATCGAAGAATAGGATATTAGCGAGTCCATCGGGATGGCGATTTCCGTGGCGCCACCCGATGTCATACGTGTTGTCGCCAGCGCGTCCCAAGTTACTGATGGCGGGATGGTTGAGTTCCATGGAGACATCGGCGCCGCCGAGAGTTTCTGCGGGGCGGAGTACGGCCGACATCTTCTCGGTTTTCGGACTGGTGACTGCAGACGGGAAACTGACCAGCGTGAATTGGCTGAGGGCGTAGCTGATTTTCCAGGGGTTACCGGGAGTGCCGCTGTTGTAGGTTTTGTAAGTTCGCCAGTGGTTTTCTTTGAGCCGATCGGGACAGGGGTAAACCAAGGTGGCGAAATCGCTGTTGGTGGTTCTCGTGCCGGATTTGAAGACCGTGGACTTTAGGTAGGGCTGGAGCAGGTAGTGGAAATTATTAACGTCGGCGGAGTCGCCACTGGCGTTGTACCACCAGGCGTACGGCATGTGATCCTGGTTGTCGTCGGTGTACATGGCCATCGCGACGCCGATCTGTTTGAGATTGCTGACGCATTTGGTTTTCGAGGCCTGACTTTTGGCTTTGGACAAAGCTGGGAGGAGCATGCCGGCGAGGATCGCGATGATGGCAATCACAACCAACAGTTCAATCAGAGTGAAGGCGCGGTGCGCTGCCTGGTTTACCCTGAGAGCGGAAGGCGATGTCGTGGGGTTCATGAATATGAAGGAAACTGAGATGGGGTCCAGTCTCAGGCGACAAGAACATTTCGGCAAGAAATGACCTCAGCAGCGCGGGCTTTTCCGCGCAACAACTGCAACTTCGGAGTGCAAATCATAGGGTCGAGCGCTCTAAGAAATCCACCATGGCTTTGGCGAAAGGGGCTAGGTCACGAGGTGTTCGGCTGCTAATGAGATTTCCGTCCACGACAACGGGTTCATCGACCCAGATCGCGCCGGCGTTTTCGAGATCATCTTTGATGCCCAAAGAACCCGTAGCGCGTTTGCCTCGAAGAATTTTGGCGGAAATGGGTATCCAACCGCCGTGGCAGATGAAGGCGACGAGCTTGCCTTGCTCGTGGAACTCCCGGGTCAAGGAAAGCACGTTGGTGTCGCGACGAAGTTTATCGGGCATGAATCCGCCTGGGATCAGAAAGCCGTCGTAATCCTGGCTATGGGCTTGGCTGAGCAGTGTGTCGCTGGTGGCTGGGTAACCGTGTTTGCCGGAATAGGTTTTGAGTTGGTGGGCGGCGATATGGGTGGAATAACCGGCCTCCTGCAATCGCAAGAGTGGATACCACAATTCGAGGTCCTCGTAGATGTCATCCACAACGGTCAGTAGAGTTCTGGACATGCCATGGAGGTAACGCAGGGAATGAAAAAGGATCAATTTCAATCCTCGCCAGACCCGGATTTGCAGAGGCTTTGATGGGACTTCCTGGGAATGGTACTCATCCAATTGAGGGTCAATGTCCCATTTAGTCAGCATTTTTTATTGTTTCGGCGTGACTTTGGCGTGGGTTCCTCGCCACTAATGATGCCGAGTTATGCGTCGCTTCGGGGTGGGACCGAATGCGCGGAAATTGGCTTTTGCGGGTCGAAAGTCGTTGTCCATGCAGCTACCGGCCAAATTCAATCTGGCTGTGGGCGCTCTTGTCGGCAGCGTTTTGCACGCCTCCGTCGTCTTTGCTCAAGCGCCTACCGGAACGTTCGAACTCTATGTGGATCCGGTGCATTCGAAACCCGCATTTGGGGTGACTCGCTTCGATGCGTCCGTCCGTTTGCGGGGCCTGCCTCCCGAAGGATTATTCAGTTATGGCGTGCTCCTTTCCTATCCAGCGAATCTGTTGACAGTAGCCGGGCTTGAGGACATTCAGGTTCCCGGAGAACTGGACTTCAATGGGCCGAACGGCGCTGGGGCATCCCGCGAAATCGGTGTCGGCTACACAGCGGTCAAAGGGACCATAGACCTGCTGGCGACAACCATTAACCCGTACCGTGGCGAGTTGTTGGCCACCTTTCGATTGGCTTCGGTGAATCCATTTCAAACTGCCAGCGGGCGATTGGAAGTCAGCATCTATCGAACCCTGGGCGATTCGGAATCTGTGTTTGTGACTGGCACGGGGGGTGTGTTGGATTCTGGCGCCGTTTTGACAGGGGGCACTTTTGCGGTGATTCCCGAACCCGGGGTCTTGGGTTTATTAGCCCTCGGGGGAGCATCCGTTGTGCTCTTGAATTGGCCTTTCGTACGTGGAAGAGCCGTGACCCCTGAGCTCATGCATCCCCCAACTATTGGGTTGGGCCACGGAGGTCCGCAATGAGTTGGGGGCGTTCCCGTCCAGCCCACCGTCCTTTCGCGTTGGAAGCGTTGGAGGCGAGGGTATTGCTGTCGGGCGCACCCGTGGAATCCGCCGTTGACTCTGCGGATCACGATTTTAACGCGGATGCCCAAGTGATGACCGCGGGCCTGGGTTGGGCTGATTCATCCGATGCCAGCGTTAGCACAACCGCCCACCTGGAGGGGGCGGATACTGGGGGGTGGTTAGGCGACCTCGGTTCTCTAGCCACATTGGAAGCCGTTTCGGATTCATCCCCAGACACGATGGTTTCCGCAACTGAAGTGGCTGAGCCAAGTCGACCCCGGTCTGGACGCCCGGGATTGCAAGCGGACCCTGCGAGCGGAACAATATCCACGGATACCACTTGGTCTGGCACGGTGGTGGTGACGGGAGATTTGACCGTGGCGCTTGGGGTTCGACTGACGGTTCAAGCGGGTACTGTGGTGAAATTTCAGGGCAAGATGGGAATGACCGTCCTGGGTACGCTGGTGGTTCAAGGGACTGCGGAGGCGGCTGTTCGATTCACCTCGGTGAACGATGACGCCGTGGGGGAGGACCTGACTGGCGCACCCATTGGAGCACCACGTGCTGGTGGCTGGGAGGGGTTGGTGATCAGTGGCGCCGGCAGTGATGCTTCCGTCCTGAATCAGTTGGAGGTTCGTTATGCTGGCAACCGGGAAGGACCGACAGCGAGTGCGGCTAACCATGTGCCGGCAGTGTCCTTGCAAAACACCGCAGCCACTCTTCGGGAAGTCCGGGTCTACGACGCCCGATCGACCGGCATTCGATTGCAAGGGGGAACGCCTACTTTGGAGGGTGTGGATTTCCGGCGTGTCGGTTCTTGGCCCGTTTCGATGGATCTGGACAGCGCCCCCAAGCTCAGCCGATTGACGGCTTCGGAAAGTACGTTGTTCGGGATTTTGGTGGATCGTGGAACCTTGTCGGCTTCTAGGACCTGGGATTCGACGGCGCTACCCTATATCTTTCCGGGTGCGGGACGTTATGCGGATATAGGGGTTCAGGTGCCGGAGGGCGTCCAATGGACGCTGAAGCCGGGTGTTGTAATAAAGTTGGCGGATGAGATGTGGATTACTGTGGCAGGGACGCTGACCGCCGTGGGGACACCGGACCAGCCGGTTATCTTCACGAGCACCCAGGATGATTCGGTGGGTGGCGACAGTTTAGGGAACGGCAGTGAGGGGGGTAATTCTGCCCGGCCTGGCGATTGGGAAAGCCTGTATTTTACCTCTACCAGCGGTGCCAGTCGGTTGGAGCACGCGGAGATTCGATATGCAGGGAATCTGTATGGTCCTTCTGACAGTGCGACACACAATCGCCCGGCGATATCCCTGAGCAGCACCGACCTTACCCTGGAGTCGGTTCGCATTGAGAATGTGCGATCGACTGGGATACGGATTACGGGTGGCAGTCCGGTGGTGCGCGACGTGGTGTTTGCAGGGACGGCGGGTTGGCCGGTGCGCATCGATTTGGCATCCAATCCGTTGCTTCGAAACCTGGACGCCTCGGGCAGTGCGCTGAAAGGGGTAGTCGTTGACAATGGCGAATTGCCTGGGGATCGAACATGGGACGTCACTGGCCTGCCCTATGTCCTGACGGGCGCGGCTCGATATGCGGACGTGTTCGTTCGAATTCCAGTTGGGATCACGTTGACCTTGAAGCCCGGGGTGGTCGTCAAGCTCGCCGACGAGATGCAATAGACCATCCTGGGACGACTGGATGCGGTGGGAACGGCAGAGCAACCGATCATTTTGACCAGTTACGGGGACGACATGGCTGGGGGCGACACCTTCGGGGATGGGGCTACGGCGGGGCGACCGGGGGATTGGGAGAGTCTCATTTTTACGGGGGAAGGCTCCCATGCGAGTCGATTGGAACATGTTCGGATTCGATACGCTGGGAATCTTTATGGCCCCTCCGATAGCGCAAATTACAACCGAGCGGCGGTTTATCTGATCGACTCCAACGCGACCCTTAAGTCGGTGCGGCTTGATAACGTGCGATTCTACGGGGTGCGGATCGAGAATGGGACACCGGTTTTGGATGGGGTGCATGTGGAGGCCAGCGGGAGTTGGCCGTTCTACATGAACCTGAAGGCTAATCCGACCCTCCTGAATATCACTGCGACTGGCGGACCAAACCATGGATTGGTGATCGATCGGGGTACTTTTGAAGACGATCGGACCTGGGACATCACCACCATGCCTTATGTCCTGACAGGTGGATCCCGCTACGACAACGGCATCGCCATGACATTACCAGCGGGGCGTCGGTTGACGATTGCGGCGGGAGTGATTGTGAAATCCGCCAATGAGATGGTTTGGAATATCCAGGGAACCCTATTGGCGTTGGGCACAGTGGATCAGCCGGTTATCTTCACGAGTTACCAGGATGATTTGGCGGGGGGCGATAGTTTTGGAGATGGATCCGAAGGGACCGATGGACCGCGCCCTGGCAACTGGGAAAGTTTGATCTTCTCAGGACACGATTCCGACTTGAGCCGACTGGAGAACGTGATCCTGCGGTACGCCGGCAATCTTTACGGCCCCGCTGATAGTGCCAGTTACAATCGTCCAGCGATCGTGCTCACGGATTCCAATGCGGTGCTAAAATCTGTGCGGCTAAGGAACGTACGTGGCATGGGGATTCGGATCGAGAACGGGCGCCCGACCTTAGACGGCGTGGATGTCCAGGCCTCGGGTGATTGGCCGTTTTACATGAATCTGGCGACCAACCCGGTACTCAACGGGATCACGGCGTCAGGCGGGAAGTATTTTGGGTTGGTGATCGACCGTGGCACCTTCAACGAAGACCGGGTTTGGGATATACTAACGATGCCGTATGTCCTCACGGGTGGCGGGCGATATGATAATGGTATCGGGATGATCATTCCGGCGGAACGTACCCTGACAGTCAAACCAGGCGTCGTCATTAAATCCGCTGGCGAAATGTTTTGGCAGGTCAACGGAACTCTGAGCGCGATCGGGACGCCCGAATTGCCGATAGTCTTTACCCACTATGACGACGATTCGGTGGGCGGGGACAGCTTTGGCGATGGATCGACCGGCGGCGCCCTGGCTAGACCTGGGGCTTGGGAGAATATTGTCATCGATGGGGATGCGTCTGGGAGCAGTCGATTGGAGCATGTCGCGATCCGTTATGCGGGAAACAAGTACGGGGCTGCGGACAGTGCGAGTTACAATGTTCCCGCGCTGAGGCTAACCAACACGACGGCTAAGGTTCAGACCGTTCGAATTCAAGATGTGCGGGGAATTGGCGTCCGGATTGAGGATGGGGCGCCGACGGTGACCGGGGTGGAAGTGGAGCGGTCCGGAGACTGGCCTTTTTACATGAACTTGGCGGCCAATCCGGTTTTGAGCGGCATCACGGCCTCCCAAACGAAATATATTGGCCTGGTAGTGGATCGAGGAACTTTTACTGGCGACCGCGTTTGGGACATTACCTCGATGCCCTATGTGCTGACGGGTGGCGGGCGGTACGATAATGGCATTGCGATGATCCTGCCGGCAGACCTGAAGCTGACGATCCAGCCCGGGGTGGTCGTCAAGTCAGCCAACGAGATGTATTGGCAGGTGAATGGGACACTGGCTGCGGTGGGGACCGCGCAGCGGCCGGTTATTTTTACTGGCTATGACGATGATACGGTTGGCGGCGACTCGTTCGCGGACGGCATGAGCGGAACCGAAGCGCCGCGGCCAGGAGACTGGGAGAACATTGTCCTCGCGGCTGGGAGCAATGCGTCGCGCCTGGAACATGTAGAGATCCGATACGCGGGGAACCGGTACTCAGCGACAGACGGCGCGACTCACAATCAGCCGGCGATCAAGCTCACGGGGGGGACCCAGGCCACGCTCCAGGATGTTTTGGTACGAGACGTCCGAGGGTATGGAATACGGATCGAAGATTCCGCCCCTACCTTGACGCGTGTGCATGTTCAAGATGGCGGCGATTGGCCGTATTATTTGAACTTAGGGGCCAGCCCAATTTGGTCGGAGATCACCGCCGCCGGTAGTCGGGAGCTAGGCATTTTGGTCGATTGGGGCACGTTGGTTCGCGACCTGATTTGGGATAATACCACAGTGCCCTATGTGATCACGGGTGGCGGGCGGTACGATAATGGCATTTCGATGATCATTCCCGAGACTCGCAAGCTGACGATCCAGCCCGGAGTTGTGGTCAAGTCAGCCAACGAGATGTTCTGGCAGGTGGATGGCGTGCTCGACGCGGCGGGGACGGCGGGCCGGCCGATTATTTTTACCAGCTGGCAGGACGACCTAGCGGGTGGGGATTCATTCGCGGATGGGGCTTCCACTGCGCCGCGGCCTGGGGATTGGGAAGGTATCATTTTAAATTCCGGCGTGGCAGCGGGGACGCGCTTGAACCATGTAACGATCCGTTATGCAGGGAACCAATACAGCGCGAATGACAGTGCATCCTACAACCGGCCGGCGTTGACCGTGGGGTCAGAGCTTAGCTCGACAGGACTGGTTGTGGAATTCAATCGGGCCGCTGGGGTCCAGGTGTTGGGAACGGGGAATTTGACGTTGGCTGGCAGTTTGATCGCCAGCAATGGTGGGACTGGCATCCAAGTCGACGCGACAGCCAAACTCGCCATTTCAGGATCTGTACTCGTCGAATTGCCTTCTGGGATTGGTTATGCTGGGACCCAAGCGGGTAATGTGACGGCTCGGGGTAATTGGTGGGGGCACGCAGGGGGGCCGCATCATCCGACGGGAGTGCCGCCATTAAATAACAATCCCAGCGGGACTGCTGTGGGAGACTTTGTGGATTTTTCGGATTGGCTTGCCACGGCACCTGCGATTCGCGGTGGTGCATCGGTCTTACGATTGACGCCTGGAGTTCAGACCGTCCTCAGGGTTTTTCAGGTGGTGTTTGATGGTCCGATGGATGCGACGACGTTTGGGGTTCCCGATGTGTCGGTAACGGATCCCAGCGGAATTTCCCTAGAGGTGGCGTCGGTGGTAGCGGTGAGTGCCAATGTCTTTGAAATCCGATTGACCTCCCGGGCAACTGCGGCTGGGAACTACACCGTTCGGGTGGGTCCCGACATTCAGACGAGGGCTGGAGTGCGGATGGACCAGAATGGGAACGCCACCCCGGGTGAAGTGGGCGACGCGTTCTCGGGGACGATTCGACTGGATCAGAGTGGTCCGCAAGTGGCCTCGCAAACACCCAGTGGGAGGATTGAAGAATCCGTCACGAGTCTGAGCCTCCGGTTCAACGAACCTGTTCGGGTCGATTCGTTACCGGTAGAGCGGGTGGGTTTGTACTTGAACGGAGCGGCAGAGCCTATCCGCCCGTTGTCGATCCGCCCCATTCAATCGTTTGTAGGCCCGTGAGTCTTAGCGGGCTGGGATCGAACGATGGGGTTGGCTTTGATGTTCGCTTGGTTCAAGGAGCGCAACTTATCAACACCTTGGCCGATGCGTTGGGGCTCTTGGACGGAACGGTCGCCTCGTTGAACGAGTTTGCACAAGCGATTCGGACTCTGAACTATTCGGGATTGAATGATGGAATTTTTCTACAAGGCAACAGCCTATTCCCGGGAGCGCTTCCTGGACAGAATCAGGATAATTTTGCGGTAAGAGCGACCGGCAAGGTGACCATTCCTGCCCCAGGTGCCTGGACCTTTGGTGTTCATTCCAGTGACGGGTTCCGTCTCAAGGTCGGCGACCAAACTTTCGAAGTGGATGGCGCGCGTGATGTCGCCACGAGTTTGCGGACCTTCCAGTTCGCGCAAGCGGGCGAGTATGAATTGGAATTGGTGTATTTTGAACGAACTGGAAATGCGACCCTTGAGCTTTTTGCTGCGGCGGGCGAACGCACCGCCGAGGACTTGGCCAACCAAGTGTTCGACCTTGTCGGCGACACGGCCAACGGCGGCTTGGAGGTTCGCACCCCGGAGACGGTTCGGGCTGTGGGTGGATTCGTGAATGGCCTGTTGGCCTCAGAGTTTCTCCTCGAGTTTGCTCCCATCTCACTCAATGGAAACTACCGGTTGCAGTTGGAGCCTGACGTGATGGATGCCCTTGGGAATCCCCTGAACCAGGACGGGGATAGCCGAAATGGCGAACCGATCGACGACCGTTATGAAGGGTTTTTTACACTGGATCGCAAGCCACTTCAGGTCGTTGCGACCAACCCTTCACAAGTGGCCGCTGGCTTGTTGTCGCAAGTCGAGGTGACGTTCTCGCAGCCAGTCGATGCGACGAGTTTTGGCGCACTGGATGTCCAGGTCTTCGGCAATGGGATTTTTGCGCCGATCCTTTCGGTGGTTCCTCTCAATGCCACCACGTTCCGGGTTCTGCTCCAGCCGATTAGCCTTGAGGGTGACTACACGCTTCGAGTGGGGCCGGACATTCGAGAACTCGGAGGGGTCCGAATGGACCAAGATGGCGATGGGATTGCCGGCGAACCTGAAGATCGATTCCAGACGACACTGCGTGTGGAGAACGTCGGCCCCAGTATTCGTGAAATCTCCCTCCGTGGCACGGTCGCTGGGCCGGTGAATTCCTTCACGTTGGATTTTTCCGAGCCTCTCAGCGCCGCGAGTTTCACGCCGTCGGATGTTGAAATCGTCGGGCCCAGCGGGGTTGTGACAATTCTTGCGGTCGACGCTGTGACGGGGACGCAGTACCGGATTCGTTTTGGTCCGATCACCCAGTCTGGCGTCTATCAGGTCCTGGTGGGCCCCCAAATTTCTGATGCGGGTGGATCGACGATGGATCAAGACGGCGACGGGATCACGGGTGAAGCGTCGGAAGATCGGTTTGGCGCCACGTTTACCGTAGATGCGACCGGGCCTCGAGTCGTGGCGATCACACCCGATGGACCGTACGCTCAACCGCTCAGTTTGTGGACATTGGTGTTCAGTGAAGCGGTTCGGGCGAATAGCCTTTCGACCGCCGATGTGCGGGTCACGGGGCCGGTTGGCGATGTCGGGGTAGCTCGGTTGGATATCGTCTCAACCACCGAGGTTCGGGTCGTATTGGTGAGTCCGCAGGCGCTCAATGGCATTTACCGCATCCAAGTGGGTCCGGACATTTTGGATCTCTTTGGCAATGCCATGGACCAAGACGGTGATGGGATCTTGGGTGAGCCGGCGGACATCGGCGCTGGTAGCGTGGAGGTGCGTTTGCCGAATCTTGTGGTAACTACCCTGGAGGCTCCTCCGTCCGTGTTCAATGGGGATGTCATCCGGATTCGAGCGGCGGTGCGGAATGTGGGCGTCGCTCCCATGGAGGTTTTGTCGCGCCTGGGATTGGTTTTGTCCGCCGACGCGATTTTTGGAAACGGTGATGATCGAGTGATCTCGACGCTGGACTTGCCGAATCCATTGGCCGCCGGGGGTGAGGCGGTTTTGGAAACCGACTACAACGTTCCGTTTGGTATTTCGGGTCCTTATCGAGTGCTGGCTCAGGTGGACTCACAATCCGCCGTCGTGGAATCGGATGAGACGGACAATGGTCGATCTCTCGTACTGAGTGTGCAGGAGGCACGTCCGCCGGCGGACCTAAATCTCTTCGAAGTGACCACCGTTGCGACGGCGCAAACGGGCTCAGAGCTCGAGGTACGGTGGCAGATCAAAAATGATGGCACGAGTGAGACAGTGGTCTCGTCGTGGACTGATCGGGTCTATTTGTCGCGCGATGGTGTGCTGGATGGGCAGGATATTTTGTTGGGGTCTGTGGCTCGAACAGGGGCGCTCGCCAGCGGCGGCAATTACTTGGGTGTAGGAACCTTCGTGGTGCCCAGCTTGGTGGCTGCGGGGGATTATCGAATCTTGGTGGTGGCAGATGCCTTGAACCAGGTTCAAGAACCGGCGGCGGAGGCCAACAATACTCGAGCCAGCGAGTCGCTGACCCTGTCGGTGGGTGCGGATCTTTTGGTAACCCAAGTGACCGCGCCATCCATCGCCCGGGGTTCGGATCGCGTCGATATTACCTGGGCCGTTAGGAACCAGGGTACTGGGACCGCCACGGCTTCGTGGTCGGATGCTCTCTGGTTGAGTTTGGATGGCAGTCTGCAAGGGGCGAGCTTGTTGGGCCGTTTTGAGCGTGGGGCGGAACTCGCGTCGGGCGGGACCTATGAGCGAACGGCTCGGGTGGCACTGCCAAATCTGGCTTCCGGGACTTACCAAATTTTGGTGGTCACAGACAGCCAGGAGCGGGTCGCCGAACAAAGCGAGGCCAACAATACGGCGTCCAGTGCAGGGATGACGTTGAGTTATCCCGATTTGGTCCCTGGCTCGCTCACGGCGCCGGTATCCGCCCAATCCGGCCAGGCGGTGGTCGTGCGTTTCACAGTGACGAATTCGGGAGGTATCAGCGCGAGTGGGCCGTACACGGATCGGGTTCAACTTTTGAATGTCGGCAATCCGAATGCACCGCCAGTTTGGCAGCAAGATGTCTTGAGGAATCCGGAGTTGCTTCCGGGTGGAAGTTACGAGGTTGAAACCTCCATGACGTTGCCCGTGGGGCTGGAGGGCAACTATCGATTCCGAGTTCTGGTGGATGTCGGGAATGTGGTTCAGGAATTGGGTGCTGAGGCGAACAACCAAGTGGATTCAGTTCCTTTCGCCGTACAACTCGCTCCCTATGCCGATTTGACGGTTACGGAAGTGAGTGGGCCTGAGTTGGTGATTGGAAATCCGGTTGATTTGACGGTTCAGTGGAAGGTGGTCAATCGGGGCACCGGTGCAGGTTCTGTGGATCGTTGGACCGATCGAGTGTTGTTGTCGCGCGACGCGACGGTTGGCAATGGAGATGACATTTTTCTGTCGGACATCGCGCATGAGGGCGGGCTGCCAGTAGGAGTGGAATACGCCGAGACCCGATTACTGACGACGCCCCGTGGGGTGGAAGGTCGGTTTCGATTGTATGTGGTGACGGATGTGTTGGATGTGGTTTACGAACACACCAATCCCGCCTCTAACGTGGGTGTGGCACCGACTTCAGTGGACGTGGCTACCAAGCGTTACGCGGATTTAGTGGTCAACCAAGTCACGGCTCCCGTGACCGCCTTGAATGGCCAAGCCATCACGGTCAATTGGCAGGTATCCAACGTCGGATTAGCTTCGACGGACATTGGGGAATGGTCGGACCGCGTGGCGTTGAGCCGATCCCCGGAAGGGACGGCACTTCAATTCATCGGCAGCTTTACTCATCTGGGCGGTTTAGGATCCAAGGTGGAAAGTCCAGAGGCTCTGGACAGTTATTCCGTGACGAAGCAAGTGCTACTGCCAGCTGATGCCAATGGGGTCTACTACGTCTTTGTCGTCACGGGTGGGCCGTACGAATTCATTTACACCAACAATAACTCGCGCGGCACAGCGACGCCGCTCGCCGTGACGTTTGTTCCGCCGCCGCCAGTGGATCTATCTGTGCGGAATGTCGCCTATCGAGTTTTTCATCCCAACCCCAACCAGGCGTTTGACACCGATGCGATTGAAGTCACGTGGCGGGTGGATAACTCCGGTAACAACCCCATTCGAAATGAGTCGTGGGTGGATCGTGTGTTTGTGGTTTCTGTGAACGATCCCAATCGAGTCCTGCAGATTGGTGAGTTTGGGCGCACCTTTGGCGATTGGGATGAGGCGACCGATCCCGATCATGCCAATGATCAGACCTTCCGGCCAGGAACGTTTTATGAACGGACGGAGCTCGTGCGCCTACCGCACTGGTCAGCTGGCCTCTTTGAGCCGGGCTTGTATCGGATCCTGGTTCGAACCGATGCGGGCAATGAAGTGATCGAATTGGGCAACGAAAACAACAATCGATCCGAATCCGATGAGTTGGAAGTTCAGATTCTTCCACGCGCTGACTTGAGGGTCTCACGGCCCAGCATTCCGGTGGAGATCACCAGCGGCGGCGTGGTTGATTTCTCATTTGTGGTAACCAATACCGGGACAGTTCCCACACCGACAGGAAATTCCCGCTGGACGGATCGTGCGTTTCTGTCGGCTAGACCCGATGGTGGTTCGCCGACGGGTGACGGCATCTTTCTGCCGAATGTTTCAGCCTTGGATCCTGGGCAGAGCTATTCGCAGCAGGGTCAATTTCGGGTCTCTGGGCGCGCAGCCGGACGGTACTTCGTGGTTTTTGAGGTGGACTCAGGCAATGTGGTGGACGAGTCGCCAGGTGAGGGAAACAACCGGTTGGCCGAGCAGATTGCCATTGATCAAACCCCGGTGCCGCCGCCCGACTTGGTCCTGGCCAGTGTTGGTGCGCCTTTGGAGGCCTTTGATGGCTCCACCATTACGGTTCGGTACCGCGTGGAAAATCACGGCGCCGGCGTGACCTTCCCATCCTCATGGTCGGACAGTCTGTGGCTGACACGCGCCAAGGATCGTCCGAATGGTTTCCGCGGCGATATCTATCTGGGTGGCATTGGCCATAATGGTGCGCTGGTGGTCGGCGACGGGTACAACGCTGAAATCACGGTTCGGTTGCCGATTCACCTCGGCGGCCAGTTCTTCCTCACGGTTTGGACCAACAGCACGAGTACCGTGTTTGAACAAGCGCGGGATGTGCGAAGTGACGGGACGCCCAATCTCAATCCAGACGCTTTGGACGATATCGACGGCAACAACTTCCGAGCCGTGCCGTTTAATTTGCTGATGACGCCGCCCTCCGACTTGGTAGTGACGCGATTCGACGCGCCAGCGACAGCGGTGGGACTACAAGATGTGACGGTTCGGTGGACGGTGGCGAACCAAGGGACTGCGAAGACGGATCGAAATCAATGGGCAGACCTCATTTACCTTTCGACGACGCCGACGCTCGAACAGGGGAAACATTGGCTCGTGTTTGGCACACCGCATGTCGGGGCCTTGGAACAGGGGCAGAGCTACGAAGAAGAAGCCACATTTACCCTGCCGCCATCGGCTGCGGGGAGCTATTTCATCGTACAGACAAATGCGGATCCCGGGCGGTTATTGACGAACAACGAGACCTTCTTGGAGCAGGTGGATGCCATCGTGAAACGGGCGGAGCAGCGTTTGGGCAAACCGTTGATCGAGGTCCGTGCGAATGAAACTCGGAAGCTGACTCGAAACGATCTAATCTTCATTCTTACTGGTGGCGGCACTGAATCCTTTGTGGGTGTTTGGGAAGGCCCCTATACAAAGAACAACACTCGAGCAGCAGCGAGTGTCGTTACTGATGCCCGTGCGGATCTGATTGTGACCGGGGTTCAATCCGTGCCCACAAGCTTTTCTGGGGAATCCATCGACGTCAGTTGGACCGTTCTCAATCAAGGGTTGTTCCCAGTGTGGACTGGTACCCAGCGATGGACGGATTACATCTACCTATCCCTTGACCCGGTGTTCGACCCTAGCCGAACCCAATTGATTGGTTCGGCCATCCGCAACAATTCGGATGGGATGGCCTCTGGCGCCAGTTACACTGGTCGCGCGACGATCACGCTGCCGGCGGGGATTGAGGGGCTTCGTTATCTGCACGTCTTTGCAGCGGTGTCTATTAATTCGAGGACTGGGTTGCCGTTATTGGAAGGTTACGGGCCTTCGGAATATCCGGGATGGCCTGAAGCCTTTCGAGTTCAGGTGTGGGAAGGACCGAGTAAGTCCAACAATACGGGGCCGTCGGCGGCCTTGACTGTGATTTACCGTGAAGCCGATTTAAGGGTGACCCGTGTGTTGGGGCCGGTCATAGGGAACTCAGGAGCTTTCTTGCCGATTGAATTCACGGTGACCAACAGCGATGGAGCACGGTCTCGGGCTACCCGAATCAGCAGTTGGCTGGATCATGTCTTCGTTTCCAAGGATCAGAGTCTGGACGCCTATGATGCGTTAGTGGGTACGATTCGGCACGATGGCGTCTTGTTGCCTGGGGCGAGCTATACGTCGCAAGGGCAGATCCGGTTACCCGATAACTTTGGGGGAACTGCGGCTGCGCCGGAAACGTATTACCTTATCGTCTACGCGGATTCGCCCTACTCCGGTGGATCGAATTTAGGCGGGCGAGGATTGCCATATCCCGATGAAGGGGGTGAAACGCGTCTGCGAGGTGGTGGCTCCGCGCAGGTATTGGAATTTGCGGGTGAACAGAATAACACATCGATTGTTTCGTTGGGTGTGGTCCGCACCTTGCCTCCGGATTTGGTGGTCAGCCGTGCGACCATTTCCGAACTGGGCATTCGGGGTGGCACGTTTGACATTCAGTATCAAGTCACCAACCAGAGCAACTCTGCCGTCCCGGACCGGGAACGTCGATGGATAGACTATGTGTTCCTCTCCCGCGATACTCAACTGGATGTCCGCGGCGATTATTACCTTGGCCAATTTGAGCTCAAGCAGGCACTCGCGGGTCAGGATTCCTACACGGTTCAGCGCACGTTCTCCGTTCCGCGCGAATTATTGGGCAAGTACTATCTGATAGTGCTCGCCGATGCCCCGAATGGGATTATCCCGCGCGGAGGAATCATTGAGGGCAGCGAAGTCAACAATGTGCGGACGGCGGTGGATTCGATATTGTTTCAGTTGCCTCCCCCTTCAGACCTGCGCGTGGACCGCGTCGATGTGACTGGGAGCGGGTTTGTGGGCGATACATTTAACGTGACTTGGACGGTGACGAACCATGGGACGGAACGGGCGAATGGCGCCTGGGCGGACTCCCTGTTCCTCTCATCGGATGCGGTTTGGGATTTGGGTGATGCCCTGCTGAGGGCGCAGGAATTACCGCGTCAGAGTTTGGGACCTGGAGAGAGCTATACACGCACTCTGAATAGCCTTCGGATTCCGACGGTTCTTCCACGGTTATATAAGGTGATAGTCCGCACCGACATTTTTGACGACATTCACGAGGCAGAAAACAACCGAAATAATACCACGACATCCAGTGGGGATGTGGAAGTGCGCGTTCAGGAGCTAGTTCCGGGGATTGTGTCGCAGGGAGAACGGTGTTACTACCTCAATGAGGTCTAGTCTGAACGTATGGCTTGTATAGCTTGCAGGATTCAGTTTAGACGACTCATAAAAACCCACTCGTACACCGGATTGATCGACACTTCGGAAACTCGCCATTCGACCACTG
>SXGU01307593.1_pt1 | contig 17787 bp, 20 predicted proteins | sample 3174531 | NCBI WGS metagenome assembly SXGU01 (sample SAMN11356863, study PRJNA531348) | freshwater metagenome | isolation source: freshwater sample F1-140 | place: China: Fuxian Lake, Yuxi | collected 2017-12-25 | reverse complement strand
GTCGCGTCTTGATCAGGTCTGTTAATGCTTAGTTTTTGGCAATAGGCCTAAAAATCCCCTATAAGACCTTCTCTTGTGAAAGTTTGCGCACAAAAGCGCCTTGTGCGCGCTCGAAACATCAAGAGTTTTGCAAGAGGCTCTGAAATTTATTAATTTGCAATAACGAAACAGGCTGCAGAGCTTTTTTTAACTTATGCGCTGAGAAAAACTGCTGATGGCGCATCAGCAAACTCACAAATCCGCTACCGCGTGATTATAGGCCCAATCCAGCCATGGCAGCAGAGCCGCAACATTTGCTGACTCAACTGTCGCGCCGCACCAAATGCGAAAACCTGGCGGCGCAGACCGGTAGGCGCCAAAGTCATAGCCTGCGCCCTCAGCTTCGATCATCTCCAACATCCTCTTGGCGCAGTCGCGGCGTTGGGCGTCGGTCTCAAATGGGCTGAAGGAAGAAAATTTCAGACAAACCGCTGTATTAGAGCGTGTCGCAGGATCTACGGCGAGAAACTCAATCCAAGGCGTTTTTTCCACCCATGCCTCAATAACTTTGGCGGTTTCATCTGCGCGCGCGATCAATCCGGGCAAACCGCCAATACGCTGCGCCCAGCTCAGCGTATCGATGTAATCCTCAACCGCTAACAGCGATGGCGTATTAATCGTCTGCCCTCTAAAGATTTCACCATTCACAACGCCATTTATGGTCAAGCGGAAAATCTTGGGTAATGGCCACGTTGGCTGATAGGACGCCAAACGCTCGAGCGCGCGAGGCGATAGGATGATCACGCCATGCGCTGCTTCGCCACCCAAAACTTTTTGCCAGCTAAAGGTAACGACATCGAGTTTAGCGAAATCGAGCGGCTGAGCGAATGCTGCTGAAGTTGCGTCACAAATAGTTAAGCCCTGCCGATCAACTGGAATAAAATCAGCATTCGGGATGCGTACGCCTGACGTTGTGCCATTCCAGGCAAAAACAAAATCATGATTGAAATTAAGCTCGTGAAAATCTGGTAGTGCGCCATAAGGCGCTTGAAAAACTCTTGTGTTGGCAAGTTTTAATTGCTCGACAATATCCTTCGCCCAATCTGACGTGAAGCTCTCCCAAGCAGCGACATCAACTGGTCGAGGGCCTAGCAAAGACCATAGCGCCATTTCCATAGCGCCTGTATCAGAGGCAGGCACAATCGCGATCTGATAATCTTCAGGCGGACAGAGCACCGTTCGAGTTAAGGCGATCGCCTGAGCTAATTTTTCTCTCCCAGCCTGCGAACGATGAGAACGCCCAACAAGCGCGCCCAAGAGCGCCGAGGGACTCCAACCAGGTCGTTTGGCGCAGGGGCCAGAGGAAAAACATGAGTTCGATGGCTTTACGTTTGGCTTGGCTAAAGCCTTACGGCCAATTGTTTCGCTAAAACGCCCCTGCGGCATCGATATCGCCCCAATTCATTCTTGAGTTCGGTCCGTGAATTTAAAGGGTTGTTTTTTCCTCAGGAGTCCAAGCTGAAATCGCTAGAGCATGCACCCGGCCTGCAAGCTCTTCGGCAAGCAAGCCGTTAATGAGTCGATGCCGATCAATACGATTTTTTCCCTCAAATTTTTCACTAATGACCTCAACGCGAAAATGCGTTTCGCCTTCGGGATGATGATGACCATGACCGGCATGATGATGGGACTCATCAATGAGTTTTAAGGACACGGGCGATAGTCCTTGTGTCAGTTTTTCGGTGATCCGGGCGCTTACAGACGCCTTAGCAAAAGCGCTCATTTTTCCTTTTTTCGCCTCCCCTGCTCTCAATAAGGACTATTTCCCTTTGGCTGACGCTTGCAGCATAATGGAAGCGTATCATAATGAGTCACAATGAACCTTAACTCGCCCCTTTTTGATCGGATCCGCACTCAGCGCGAGCCTCGGCAGGAGAAGTCGGAGGTTAAAATCCGCTGCCATGCCCCTGGGTGCGCGGCGGAAGGCGCCTATCGTGCGCCAATGGGACGTCTCCGCGAGGGCCAATATCTGTGTTTTTGCCTGGATCACGTGCGCGAATACAACGCGACCTATAATTATTTTAACGGCATGAATGACACAGATGTCGCCCGCTACGTTAAAGACGCGACCGTGGGACATCGGCCGACTTGGGCCATGGGCACAAAACGCGGGAAAAAAGGCTTCCGTGAGGAAGGTCGCCCCACGGAAGATCCTTTGGGGCTCTATCGCGCGCGTTACGGCGCTGGCGCGACTCCTGAAAAGCGCAAACCCACCTATTCGCCTGTTACGCTGCGCGCCCTGCATGCGCTGCATCTTGATGAAACCGCAGATGCGCAGGCCATCAGAAGCCGTTATAAGGAGCTCGTAAAACGTCATCATCCTGACGCCAATGGCGGCGATAGATCTCGCGAGGAAAAATTGCGCGAAATCATCCACGCCTATAAGACCCTGAGAGCCGCTCGGCTCGCCTAGGGGCGGCGAGATAATCGGCGCAGGGGGCTGTAAAAAGCGCAACGATTAGGAAAAACCTGCGCCCTTTCAGCCGCAAAGATGGAGAGAAAATTTTGGTCGCAATAGGAAATGCCGACGCAGGCCTCGAAGGACTGCCGGACATTAAGATCTCAGTGCGTAAGATTTTTGGAATTGATACGGACCTCGAGGTTCCAGCCTTCTCCAAGCGCAGCGAGCATGTCCCAGAGCTGGATCCAGATTATCTTTTCGACCGTCAAACGACCCTCGCCATTCTCGCCGGCTTCGCGCGCAATCGCAGAGTAATGGTCACGGGCTATCATGGCACTGGAAAATCAACGCATATTGAGCAAGTGGCGGCCCGGCTGAATTGGCCATGTATTCGCGTCAATCTTGATAGTCATGTGTCGCGCATAGACCTTGTAGGTAAAGACGCCATTGTCCTTAAAGACGGTAAACAGGTAACCGAATTTCGAGACGGCATCTTGCCCTGGGCGCTCCAGCATAATGTCGCTTTGTGTTTCGACGAATATGATGCAGGGCGCCCTGATGTCATGTTTGTCATTCAGCGTGTGTTGGAAGTGTCCGGCCGCTTAACGCTTCTTGACCAAAATCGCGTCATCCGACCCCATCCAGCCTTTCGACTTTTTGCCACAGCTAACACGGTCGGTTTAGGGGATACTTCGGGGCTCTATCATGGAACCCAGCAGATCAATCAGGGTCAGATGGATCGCTGGTCAATTGTCACGACGCTAAACTATCTGCCCCATGACGCCGAGACAGACATTGTCATTGCCAAGGTGAAATCCTACGCCGCGACAAAAGAAGGACGAGACGCCGCCAATAAAATGGTCCGGGTCGCCGATCTTACCCGCAACGCCTTCATGGCTGGAGATCTCTCAACCGTTATGAGCCCCCGCACCGTCATTACATGGGCGGAAAATGCGGAGATTTTTGGCGATCTTGGCTTTGCCTTTCGCCTGACTTTCCTCAACAAATGCGATGAATTAGAGCGACCGCTTGTCGCTGAATTTTACCAAAGGTGTTTTGGAAAAGAATTGCCAGAAAGCGCCGTCAACGTCGTCATGACGTAAAAAATTATCGCGCTCAGCTGAAATTAAAAAAATTCTTGCCTCTTGTGCTGCGGGGAAATAAATCCGCGCCGTTCGGCTCATCTTGAGCCGGGCGGTCGACGCGGCTGATGTTTAAAGACCTTAAAATCGGCCCGGCGGCGTTTTTGATTCCAATCAACCGCCTCTTCTTGATCTATGACGTTCAATGTCGATCCTGAAAACCTAACCCAGGGCCTGTTTCAATTTTCACATCGCAGGAAACTGCTCGCCCATTCATCGGATTTCTTCCTCTTTTGGCGCGGACTATTTGCGCCTGCGATTTTATTTGCTCCCTTTTTTTCGCAATTCATCCTCGATCACCTCACCTCTTACAGCTTTGCGTTGCTCTTCCTCATTGGCAATACAAATTACATTCTTCATCTCCACATCCACCGCCCATTTTCCGGGCGGCCAAGCGTTAACCTTTTACTTGATCTGACAATGGCGGCGGCGACCGGCATGACGGCGTCGAATTGGCGCATTCAACACATCGAGGGCCATCACCGCGGCCAAGAAGATATCTTCCGCGGCGTGGGACATAAAAAAATTGACCCGCTTCAGCTGTTTCAACGCCGTGAGCTATGCATTCTCTTCGCTTTGGCCTAGTTTTTGGCAGCCGATCCTCGTAGCGGCGCGACGATTAAAACAGATCAAATCCGCAAAGCTTTCGGATTATTGGGCTTTTATTGAACAGGCCGCACTCATCCTATTTTTTATAATTCTCGCGAGCTGGCAGCCAGCCCTAGCATTTTGTTACATCCTACCCTGGTGGGCGCTCAATTATTTTATGACGCGTTACGTCGATTTCTTGAATCATTTCGGCTGTGATGAGAAAAGTGGAAATCCGCTCCTATGTGCGAATAATTCCCTCAGTCCCACCTACAATTTTCTCACAAATAATTTTGGCTATCACACGGCCCACCATTGCCGGCCAAGCGCGCATTGGACGCAATTGCCAGAAATCCACAAACGGCTTTCATCGCGCATTCCCAAAACTCAATTAAAATCCTACAGCTGGTCCTGCGCTCTGATGCCCTGGCATTTTTATCTCTCGCTGCGAGGACGGATGTGACGCTTTACACCAAGCCTTTGCGCGCCTAGTTTCCGCGCGAATCTCCCAGCTAATCCCTGGCCTTTTATTGAAAGTAGTGACGATGCGCGCTGAGCCGCTTGCGCTGAAAGAACAGATTGAGCAGTCCGTTGGTCTGCTGAGGAGGCATCTTTGACGTCGAGGCTGCAACGCGCCGTCTCGCGGAATTGAATGTTAAAGCTGAAGATCCAGCCTTTTGGAATGACGCGGCTGGCGCACAAAAGCTGATGCGCGAGCGCACCCAATTGGAAGAACAGCTGGCTTCTCTTAGCCTTTTGGAGCGTGAGTTAGACGACGCTGTCACCCTCATCGAACTTGGCGAGGCGGAAGCAGACGAAGGGACAGAAAGGGAAGGCGTTGAGGCGCTGAAGTTAGTTTTAAAAGAAGCGCAACGTCGGCAAATCGAAGCCCTATTCTCTGGCGAGGCCGACGCAAACGACACCTTTATTGAAATTCACTCTGGCGCAGGCGGCACGGAGAGCCGGGACTGGGCGCGGATGCTCTTTCGGATGTATGCGCGCTGGGCGGAACGCAAAAAATTTAAGGTTGAGGTCATTGAAGAAACTGCCGGAGAAGAGGCGGGCATCAAATCCGGCACGCTCTTGGTCAAGGGCCACAACGCCCATGGTTGGGCAAAAACAGAATCTGGGGTTCACCGGCTGGTGCGTATCTCGCCCTTTGACTCAAACGCGCGCCGCCATACAAGCTTTGCTTCTGTCTGGGTTTACCCAGTTATTGATGACCGCATTGATATTGAGATCAATGAAGCTGACTGTCGTATAGACACGTATAGATCTTCAGGTGCTGGAGGACAGCATGTCAACACCACCGACTCTGCGATCCGCATCACCCATCAGCCAACAGGCATAGTCGTCGCCTGCCAAGCAGAGCGCTCGCAACATAAAAATCGCGCGACGGCCTGGAACATGCTGCGCGCCCGGCTCTATGAACTTGAATTAGAGAAACGCGAAGCAGAAGCGAATAAAGCGGCGGAAAGCAAGACCGAAATCGGCTGGGGCCATCAAATCCGAAGCTACGTTTTGCAACCCTATCAACTTGTTAAGGATCTCCGCACTGGGTTTACATCCGGAACTCCAGGAGATGTGCTCGATGGCGAGCTTGATGATTTTATGCAAGCTTCCCTGGCGCAAAAGATCTACGGCGGCGGGCCAGAAAGCGTTGAAGACGTGGAGTGAAGACACGAAACTTCTTGATCCTTCGGCCCCCTGCTAAGCCCAACTTACAATAGTCAATCCTCGTATATCCTCAAAGATTTCCGGCGTCAGCGTCATCAGCGTCAATCCCGCCTCAAGCGCTTGCGCTGCGACCATTCGATCAAGGATCCGCCGTTTTTTTGGGGCAACCGCTTCAAAAAGCGCGCCATAGGCCTCGGCGCTGGCGCGATGAAAAGGCAAAATATCAAGATTTTGTCGACATAAATCGATATTTTCCCTCAGCCTTGCATCCTGACCTGCCGCGGCAAGCGCCTCGCTCCACACAATCGCCGAAAGGGCGACTTGCTGCGTTTCTAGCTGTGCTAATTTTCCCAAAACCGTCTGTTCGCCGCCCAAAAGCGCAAAGCTAAGCGAAGCGTCGAGCAGATAGCGCGTCACGCCTTATGGTCCTTTAGCTCTAGACGCCGAGGCGATTTTAAGGCTAGCCGCTCAACGTAGCTTGGGGGAGGCGACGCACCCAGACGCCTAACCAACTCCGCCATCTTCATCCGCAACGGGCGGATGATAAGACTTTCACCCTCGCGGCTCACCGTCACCTCTACGCCTTCCCCAAAAGCAAGATCGCGCGGCAGGCGCACAGCCAGGCTATTTCCTGATTTAAATATTTTGGTTGTTCCCATAAAGAGAATGATTGCAGGCAAATTCTTCTACGTCAATCCATGTATCTACAAAAAATTATCGCCCCCTCAAAGGCCGTGCTGGCGCTATTTTTTCTCGCGCCTAAATTGAGAGCGTCACCCAGAAGCGCCAATAAGCGCAAACTCCAGAGAGTCTATTTTCCCTTAAATCGTAGAAGGAGGCCAATCTGAACAAAAAATAAAGCCAATAATTTTTTTAATTTTTCCCTCAAAGCGCCCGGATGACTTGTAAACCTCCCCCACAAGCATTTAACTGACTTCATGCTTAGATTCCTCGCGCGCCTCCTCGGTTTACTGCTCTTAGCTGGCGGATTTATCGCTCTCATTGTTGATGGCACCCGGTCAATTGCGGGTGGGGAATTAACCATCACAACCCTTAGGCGAGGGGCGGTGGAGCTCTTTCCCTCGGTTTATGAATCCGTTCAAACCAGCGTCATGCAAAAATCGACCCTGCTTTGGGATCCAATTTTAACAACTTTAATGATTCTGCCCGTGAGTATCGCTTTTGGTGGGTTAGGCGCGCTCTTCATTGTCTTTAGCACTAAGCGCGAAACACACATGCGCTATTGGCGACAGTAATATACGCCATAAATAACCCCTAAGCGTTCTGGGAAACTTTCTGGCCCAAGGGAGTATCCTTCCGCGCGACCGGTAACGTGGGATAAAAGCTGTGGTTACGCGCCATCATTTTGTAAATGGCCATGCCTTCGATGGCCCGTTCCCTCCCGGCACTGAGGAAATTATGTTTGGATTGGGCTGTTTCTGGGGGGCAGAACGTAAGTTCTGGCAACTTGGACCTGGCGTCTTCCTTACCGCTGTAGGCTATGCCGGCGGCGTGACGCCGCACCCAACTTATGAGAATGTCTGCACGGGTCGCAGCGGCCATGCAGAAGTCGTTAAGGTCGTCTATCTCCCCGAAATTATAGCGCTCGAAAAATTACTTCAGCTGTTTTGGGAAAGCCACGACCCTACCCAAGGCGCAAGACAGGGCAATGATATTGGCACACAATATCGTTCCGTCATTTTCACAACCACAGCGCAACAACGCCTTAAGGCGCTGGCTTCCCGCGACGCCTACCAAAATGTCCTCTCGCAAAATGGCTTTGGACCAATCACCACAGAAATTGCGCCAGCCCCGATCTTTTATCTCGCCGAGGACTACCACCAACAATATCTTGCAAAAAATCCTAATGGCTATTGCGGCTTAGGCGGCACAGGCGTCCTTTGTCCCATTCCAGTAGCTGGATAATCAATTAGGGCGCTTTGAGGACTTGCTGACAGGCGGCAGGGAGCTTCGCCATCGTCATCGGCGGCCATGATTTTCCAGGCTTTCTGGGACGCAACATTTCTTCGCTAAACCATCCTGCTAAGGACGCGTCGCATCCATCCCCAGAGGGCGTTGGATCTTGATCCCGGCAAGTTGAGCCATCTGGGCAAAAAAGGCGGATATGAAAATGATAATTATGACCCCACATCGGTCGTACTTTGCGCATCCACGGCTCGCCCGCCGCTGCGCGACACATGGCCCGCTTAATCGCAGCATTGACAAAGATCCGCTGAACTTTGGGCTCTAGAGCCGCAGCCCGAATGAGCGCAAAATGGCCTTGCGTCCAAACATCGGCGCGCACATCCAGCTGATCCTCGCGCACGACATCCGTTGACGGCAGCTCTTCGCGTTCTTCGCGGGTCAATTCTCGGTCAGGCATTGGACGCAACCAAATATCTGCATCCAATCCGATCTGATGCGATGCATGTCCCGTTAACATCGGCCCGCCTCTTGGCTGAGAAATATCGCCAATTAATATGCCTGGCCAACCCGAAGCGTGGGCTGCCTTTGCAGCAAATTTTTCCATAAAGGCGATTAAGGTCGGATGACCCCAGTTACGATTGCGCGAAAGACGCATCACTTGCCAATTTGGGCCATTAATTGGCAGCTGCTCACCTCCAGCTAAACAGCCATGGGAATAAAAGCCAATCGAATCTGGGCTAAGCGCTGCTGCATCCTGGGCCCGACCAAAAAGTTCTTTTGCCGGCGTTTGCGGATCGGATGGATGCGCCAGCGGCGGTAGAGGTTTTGGATCCAGCGTTCCCTTGTCCTGCGCAGCGCAGCTCAAACTGGCCCCAAGCACAAAAAAACACGCCATGACAACTCTAGTTGGCATCCTTACTCGCTTTTTTACTGATCAACCCGCCCAAAGCCTGAGCTATCACGTCAACCTTAATCATTTAATTACGTTGTTCGTGGATAGTGCATGAAAGATGCGTTGTGTTTCTGTTTGGCGTTGGAGAATCTTATGCGTTTAAAACTGCTTATTGTCGCCCTATTGGCCACCTTCGCCACATCGGGCGCCGCTCATGCAACAGCGCAAATCCATGTCGATCTCTCCACACAACGCATGCATGTGACCTCATCTCAGGGCAGCTATAGTTGGCCAGTCTCGACTGCGCGCGCGGGATATTCCACACCGCGCGGCTCCTTCGCGCCAACAGGCCTTCAACGCATGCATTATTCGCGCAAATATCATAATTCGCCGATGCCGCATTCGATCTTTTTTCGTGGCGGATACGCAATTCACGGTTCTTATGCAACCGGCGCGCTGGGACGTCCGGCCTCACACGGCTGCGTCCGTCTCTCACCCACAAACGCAGCATTACTATATCAAATTGTTCAAAACGAAGGCGGCAGCATCCAGATAACTGGGTCACGTCCAAGCAACCCTCAACGTTTTGCTAAAGCAACCCCCCACCGCGCTATCGCGCATTATATCGCCAAAACCCCGACGTCACATCACATGGTCAGCCGCCAGACGCGCGCAACGCATGCTCTAGCCTATGCTCCAACGCGCCCACAAAACCAAAACGACTCTGTGCGCGCTTGGCAAGCCGACCCTTTTTCTGACTTTCCATTCTGACCGCCGCGCCAGATGGGGTGGTTGCCGCCCTCCCAGACGGCATCAAGATGTGCCAAGTTTGTGAGTGTCAGAGCTCACAGAGCGGAAAGGGAGGCAACCATGGATAAGAATATGATGATCGGCGTCGATCTGGCAAAGAATATTTTTCAACTTCATATCGCCACAATGACTGGTGCGCTTTTATCGAAAAAGAAGCTGTCTCGAGATAGATTTAGAGAATTTATGAAGTCTCATGAGCCAGCTCTTGTTGTTTTAGAAGCCTGCGGCAGCGCGCATTATTGGGCCGAGACGCTTGGCGAGATGGGTCACGATGTAAAACTGATCGCGCCCCAATATGTTAAACCTTTTGTCAAACGCCAGAAGAACGACTCGGCGGACGCCGAGGCGATTGTTGTGGCAGCGCAGCGCCCAGAGATGCGTTTTGTTGCGACTAAAACGAAAGAGCAGCGTGCAAAAGCAGTTGTTTTTCGTTCGCGCGAGCGCTTGGTTCATCACCGAACAGAACAGGTCAATGCGCTACGAGCTGTGCTCTATGAGCATGGCTATGTGATCCCGCAAGGGATCGCCTCTATCAGCCGGGTTGAAGATATCCTTGGGGGACAAAACTGCGATTTGCCTGATCTTGTCTGCGAGGAATGTCGAGAATTGCTTGAACAAATTGCCAGCAACACGAAGCTTATCAACGCCAAGACCGATCTCATTAAACAATTGGCAAAAGAAACGGATATGGCGCGTCGGCTGCAAACAATCCCTGGCGTTGGACCTTTGACAGCCATGGCGATTGACGCCTTCGCGCCCTCCATGGAGCACTTCAAAAATGGCCGCGGCTTATCAGCCTGGCTGGGACTTGTTCCGCGCCAATATTCGTCAGGCGGTAAAGAACGCTTGGGACGCGTCTCAAAGGCTGGGCAAGCCGATATCAGGCGGCTGCTAATAATCGGCGCGATGTCTCGCCTAAACTGGTTGGGAAGAAAATCTATTCCTGAGGGATCCTGGTTGGGCAAGATGTTAGCGCGTAAGCCGAAAATGCTTGTTGCGATTGCATTAGCCAACAAAATGGCGCGAACAATCTGGGCCATGCTGACAAAAGGAACAGATTATCGAGATCCGACGATATCCGCGACAGCATGATCTACGAGATCGGCAAAGTGGGATTTCTTCGGTAGAGGGAGTGTGAGAAGTCGACCATCTGAATGGGCAAAAGGATCGAAAAGATCTGGGTCAGGAAAACCTGTTGACTCCTAAGAGTCTTTGAGCTCGTGCGTCAGATTAGGACCTGATCCGCAGATCACCATACCGGCCAGCGGCTTCTTATAAGGCTGCATTCAAAGGCCTTACAGAAGACAGCATTCGATCACGCTGCTCAGAAAGAAAAAACTTCTTGCATTAGGGGCGGCAACCACAGAAGGGGTTAGGTTTGATTCAAGTATATAGCGGCCTCATTCTGGCAGTCGCACTTTGTAGCTCTACAGCTTTAGCGCAGTCTGTCGCCCCACACGAAGCAAAGCAGAAGACGATCCCGGCGGCGCGTTCGACGACCCCGCCGCAAAAAACTGTTCCAACAAACCCTTCTACCGCCCCAGTCGCAAAATCTATTGCCCCGACACCGGCAAAAAAATTGGACAGCTTAAAACCAGCACAGGCTCCAGCGACGCCGGCGCCCGCCACCCCGCTTCCACCTCTGCCGCCTATCGATACAACTAAGCCGCCTCCAATGCTGCCGCGCGCATCGAGAGAACAAATGCACGCCTGCGCTGAGCAGTGGCATGAAATGAAGATGTCATCGACGCAGGATCTGCCAATGTGGCGACACTTTGCGGCGCGTTGCCTGGCCCAGGAACAAAAAACTCAAGCTGATAAATAAAAACGCCCGAGAAACTGTCGCCAGTCATCTCGAGCGTATTAAGCTTTGAACAAAGCGCAATCCAAAGATTGCGCTTTAGACAGTAGTCTTAAGCCGTAGCTGCAGCTTTAGCCTTGCGGCCACCGCGCTTCTTGGCTGGACGACGCTTCTTAGCCGGCGACTTCTTAGTAGCCGTCTTTTTAACTGCACGACGCTTTTTGGTCGCCGTCTTACGAACAGCCTTGCGAGCCGTCTTTTTAGCGCCGGCCTTACGAGTGGCCTTGCGGGCAGTCTTCTTTGCACCAGCTTTTTTCGCGCTAGCCTTGCGAGTTGTTTTTCTCACAGCCTTGCGCGCACCTTTTTTAGCCGCCTTCTTGGCTGGCTTACGCTTTTTTGTAGTAGCTTTCGCCATTCTAAAGTCCCCTTGGTCCGTGTCGTCGGAAAATTGGTCACCCGACTATACGCGTCGATAACGTAACGACGTTAACCAGAGGTTCAAGCCCTAACAGACATAAAAACGACAATCAGAGCCATAATCGCGGCTATCCAGCTCAACGCATGCATGATCTTGAAGCGGAATAATTTGAGAAAATTTTCTTAACCAGCGCATAAAATTTCATTTTGAGGAGAACCAAAAATAACGCGGCATTTCGTTCTTAGCTAGAAGACTAATTCATTCTCTTGTTTTAAATTTTGATCGATCGATGAGGCGTCATCTCTCCCACCAACCCTCTTCTCAATTATCTGTTTTTTATAGAATAACCGCCTGGGATCAGTATCCTTCTTTTGATTTTTATCCCACCAGGATCAGGCCTGCCGTCACTTACTCATCAGTGAAAGGCCGCATGTAAATTTCAACTCATGCGCATCATCACGCTGACATGCGCACGACGCATTTGAGAGGTCAACGCCACCTGTAACGATGCTCAAAATTTTGCTGTTAACGCTATGAAAAAAAAATTGTGTCTGAAGCGAAAAAAAGCAAAAAAAAACGCATTTCAACTGGACGCAAAACGCAAAATCGCGCATCTGCGGAAAAAAACCGATTCGTGTTTAGTAAATTTTGAGACGTATTAGACGTCGAGTTTGCGTTTTAAAAGGTCATTCACAGACTGTGGATTAGCCTTCCCGCCTGTCTGCTTCATGACCTGTCCAACAAACCAACCCAGCATTGTTGGCTTAGCTTTCGCCTGCTCAACCTTGTCAGGATTTGCTGCGATGACGGCGTCGACTGCAGCTTCAATCGCGCTGGTGTCAGTGACCTGTTTCATCCCTCTCGCTTCAACGATCTCTACAGGATCGCCCCCTTCGCTCCAGACAATCTCGAAGAGGTCCTTAGCAATTTTTCCCGAAATCACATTGCTGGAAATGAGATCTACGATCGCTCCCAAAGCCGCAGCTGAAACCGGCGACTGAGCAACATCAAGACCTTCCTTATTTAGCCTGCCAAATAGTTCATTAATAACCCAATTTGCAGCAAGTTTTGCATCGCGTCCTTTGGCGGTCTGTTCAAAAAAATCCGCGCTAGCCCGTTCCATGACCAGCACGCCAGCGTCATAAGGGGGTAGGCCATATTGCTCTATAAACCGCGCGCGTTTTGCATCTGGCAGCTCTGGCAATTGCGCTTTCAAGCCATCAACATAGGCTTGATCGAATTCTAGCGGCAGCAAATCCGGGTCAGGGAAATAGCGATAATCATGCGCCTCCTCTTTTGAGCGCATAGAACGCGTCTCGCCTTTGCCCGGATCGAAAAGGCGCGTCTCTTGGGCAATTACGCCACCATCTTCAAGAATGCCAATTTGACGACGCGCCTCGACCTCAATGGCCTGACCAATAAAGCGAATTGAATTAACATTTTTAATTTCACAACGCGTGCCCAACTTTTCTCCGGGCCGTCTGACAGACACATTCACGTCAGCTCGTAATGAGCCCTGCTCCATATTCCCATCGCAAGATCCGATGTAGCGAAGGATGGTGCGGAGTTTTGAAACATAGGCTCTAGCCTCTTCAGCTGAGCGCATATCTGGCTTGGAGACGATCTCCATCAAGGCCACGCCGCTACGATTTAAATCCACATGGCTCTCAGCAGGAGAAAGATCATGCATCGACTTTCCCGCATCTTGCTCCAAGTGAAGGCGCTCAATTCCAACTGAAATTCGTTCAGTAGGCGAGACATCGACGATAACTATACCCTCGCCAACGATCGGATGCTTGAATTGCGAGATCTGGTAACCTTGAGGCAAATCTGGATAAAAATAATTTTTACGGTCAAAGATTGAGCGTAAATTAATTTGCGCCTCTAGCCCCAAGCCGGTGCGCACAGCCTGACGAACGCACTCTTCATTTATAACTGGCAGCATCCCTGGCATGGCGGCGTCAACAAGCGATACATGATCATTTGGCGCTCCGCCATATTCGGCTGATGCGCCGGAAAAAAGCTTAGCCTGACTGGTCACCTGTGCATGGATTTCCATGCCAATGACAATTTCCCAGTCGCCCGTAGCGCCTTTAAGATATTTTGCAGAAGCTTTTTGAGACACAGATAAATCCTCGATACAAAAGGCGTATTTTGTAGGTAACGCGCCCAACCGCGCCGCTTGGAAATTACTTTAACTTATGATCGCTTATCGCCGCTGCTAGCAGAAAGGTCGCCCTTGGGCGCCTTCTCTCCCATCAGACGTTCTTCATATTGTATCGACCACTCAATAATCATAGTCCATAATTTCATAGCAACCTCGACAGAGAGTCCCTCTCTTCTCGAGGCGCCAAGCACGCGTGCGATGACTTCATCGACGCGCTCAGGCGCCCGCGCCGGGATACCCAATCCTGGCTTTACTCGCGCCGCGCGTTCAATTTGTCTTTGACGTTTTGCGAGCAAGGCCACAAGCTCATCATCTAATTCATCAATCAATCGACGAACGTCTGACATTTCATCTTGAAGCGCTTGCAATGACGGCTCAGCGCTATCTTGAGTTGCTGGAGGTGTGCTCATCTTCTGTCCTCAAGCCCACCATGGTTTGGGATAGTCAATTTTTGGCGCTGCTTGTTCAATTGCGCTCGCAAGCGAAAAGAGCGTTTCTTCGTCAAAGGGACGACCAATCAGTTGCAATCCTAATGGTAAGCCATTCGCTGCACAGCCGCCTGGAACGGCAATGCCGGGCAAACCAGCCATATTCACTGTAACAGTGAAAACGTCATTGAGATACATTTCCACGGGATCATTGGAGCCCTGCTCACCTTGCGCGAAGGCCGTTGATGGCGTGGCTGGCGTCAAGACAGCATCGACGCCTGCTGCAAAGGCTAAATCGAAATCTTGCTTGATCAGACTTCTAACTTTCTGCGCACGTACATAATAAGCGTCATAATAACCGGCAGATAGCACGTAAGTTCCAATCATAATCCGACGACGGACTTCTGAGCCAAAGCCCTTAGCTCGGGTCTTTTCATACATATCGGCAATGTCACGACCAGTCTCTCTTAGTCCATAGCGAACCCCATCATAGCGCGCGAGATTGGAGGAAGCTTCAGCTGGAGCGATGATGTAATAGGTGGGTAGTGCGTATTTTGTATGCGGCAATGAAATCTCAACAATTTCTGCGCCCGCGTCCTTTAACCAAGCCACGCCTTGATCCCAAAATTGCAGGATCTCAGGCGACATGCCCTCGATCCGATATTCTTTCGGGACGCCTATGCGGCGGCCTTTTACGGATAGGCCGACTGCCTTTTCGTAATCTGATACCGGAGCGTCGACGCTCGTTGTATCCTTCGCGTCATGACCCGCCATGGACCGAAGCATGATCGCAGCGTCTCGCACCGTACGTGTGATCGGGCCCGCCTGATCAAGTGATGAAGCAAAAGCCACAATCCCCCATCGGGAACATCTCCCATATGTAGGCTTTATACCCACTGTGCCCGTAAAGGCGGCGGGCTGGCGTATGGAGCCGCCTGTATCTGTTGCCGTCGCAGCAAGGCAAAGATGCGCCGCCACAGCGGCAGATGAACCGCCGGAGGATCCACCAGGAACTATTTTCGCCTCTGGGTCGCCGTGGCGCCGCCATGGCGAAATGACTGGACCAAAGGCGCTCGTTTCATTTGACGAGCCCATTGCGAATTCGTCAAGATTTAATTTACCGAGAGAAATAGCGCCATCTCGCATTAAATTTGATGAAACGGTTGATTCATATGTCGGAGTAAAATGACCCAATATACGACTTGCAGCCGTCGTCCGAACGCCTTTCGTACAATATAGATCTTTGACGCCAATTGGCAGACCCTCTAGGGGGCCTGCCTTTCCCTCAGCGAGGCGGGCGTCGCTTTGTCTTGCTTGGTCTAATGCTAGTTCCGGCGTCTCAGTTATATAACAATTGAGCAGACGCGCTTTCTCCATAGCATCAAGGTGCGCTTTCGTTAGTTCTGTTGCTGAAATTTTTTTTGATCGTAACGCGTCGCGTGCTTGAGCAAGGGTGAGGTGTGTTAGTTCGGACATTTGGCTCTTTGAGATAGAGGAAATTGCTTTTTGAAAGCGTTCGATTATTCGATAACTTTTGGCACGACAAAGTAATGATCCTCACGAGCAGGAGCATTAACTAATATATCATCGGCAATGCCGCCATCCGTAACAACATCGGGACGCTTCTTCATCTGCATTGGCAAAACGGAGGCAATCGGCTCAACACCTTCCACATTGACAGAGCTCAACGTCTCAACAAAAGACAAGATCGCATTGATCTCTCCATTCAGTCGAGAGACTTCACTATCATCGACTGCGATGCGTGAGAGATGAGCGATGCGGCGCACCACTGATGGGTCGACAGACATATTCAACTCCGTCAAATTAGGTAAAAGGCGCTATAGCGCTTAGGCTATCAGGGCGCAATGCATGTTGTTGGAGAAAGATAGATTTCGCCAATACTATCAAAGCGCGCCCGGTCATGATAGCGCAATTGCATGAGCGAGCTTGTAACATCTTTAGATCAACTATCGCGCCTTTTACCACTAAAAGGGCGGCTCATGGGGTTGGATCTTGGAACGAAAACCATCGGTCTGGCCCTTTCTGATGTTGAAAGACGCTTGGCGAGCCCGCTTGAGACGATAAAACGCGTTAAATTTTCACAAGATGCGCATTTGCTGCTTAAAATTGCTGAGGATCAAGAAGCAATGGCGCTCATTTTTGGACTACCCTTAAATATGGACGGCTCATCCGGCCCGCGCGCCCAGGCGACTGAGGCCTTCTTGCGAAACCTACGGCTACTGACATCCTTGCCCTTCGCGCTGTGGGATGAACGCCTCTCCACCGCCGCCGTAACCCGAGACTTGATTGACCGGGACGTCTCTCGAGCTAAGCGCGCTCAAGTAGTCGATAAATTAGCGGCCGCCTATATCCTGCAAGGCGCGCTCGACAGGCTGAATAGCATAAAATCTCATTCAGACCCGAGGTGAATGTATACCCAGAGACGCCGGGAGTATTTGCTCTCAAGAGCAAAGATGCGCGACTAACTATGACTCAACAGCCTTGTGAATAATGAACCTATGAAAGGTTTATCCGACCGCTATGATCGCTATTGCAAAAAGGAAGCAATTCTCTCCCTATTCGGGGAGCTCAAAATAGCGATCGCTTATTAGACGCAGCATTAAAGTTCACAACAAACATTAAAATGCGCAAAAAATTTCTTTATTTTTGACCGATTTTACTTTCTTCGCTCAAGCGCAATCTGCGGAGATTTTCCCTATGCTTATAAAATAAAATCAGCGTCATAGCTGCGACAACCCAAGCTGCCTTTAAATCCTGCATGATAAAAAAACTACCAGTGGATGCAAAGCTGGCTATGAGCGCCGCCAAAGAAGAATAACGCCAAATCGCAGCAACGCTCAACCAGACGCCACAAAAAAAGAGACCAACTTGCCAATTAATTGCAACAAGACATCCAAGAAATGTTGCAACGCCTTTGCCGCCTTTAAACCTCAACCAAACAGGCGCCACATGGCCGACAAAAGCAAAAAAACCAGCATAGATCGCCCAAGTTGGCGACAGATAGCCCCCCAATAATACGGCCGCCGTTCCCTTCAATGCATCTAGCAATAGGGTCGCGGCGGCGAGATCTTTTCTGCCCGTGCGCAATACATTTGTCGCGCCAATATTGCCTGATCCGATGGAACGCAGGTCAACTGTTCCCGCGAGAGACGTCAATAAAAGTCCAAAAGGGACAGAGCCCAAAAAATAGCCCTGAGCCAATGCAAGCGCATCAGTAAAGTGCATGAACATGAGGAAAACACGAGATTGAGGGAAATTCGCCGGTTGAACGCAAAAGCTGAGCAGCTTTTAGAGGAGCGACCGCGACCTCGCAACTCCACGAAATACTTATTTACTCGAGCCTCTTGCAAAACTCTTGATGTTTCGAGCGCGCACAAGGCGCTTTTGTGCGCAAACTTTCACAAGAGAAGGTCTTATAGGGGATTTTTAGGCCTATTGCCAAAAACTAAGCATTAACAGACCTGATCAAGACGCGAC
>SXGU01201223.1_pt1 | contig 17790 bp, 19 predicted proteins | sample 3174531 | NCBI WGS metagenome assembly SXGU01 (sample SAMN11356863, study PRJNA531348) | freshwater metagenome | isolation source: freshwater sample F1-140 | place: China: Fuxian Lake, Yuxi | collected 2017-12-25 | reverse complement strand
TATGTCCGCCATGTGTCCAAAACCAGCCGTAAAAAATGAAACTGATGACCAGCAGATAAATGGGATAAAAAACTTGCTCCCTAGTGAATGCTGCGCCGGCATTAAACGGAAGTAACAAAGCGGTCGCCAGAAATAAAACAGCGATTAGCAGAAAAAAATCGTAAATTTGCGCCGCCATGCAACGTAAAAAACCAGGTGTAGATTTGCAATCTGCGCCTGGTTTTGGTGGTTTTTTTATGTGCAGGAACAATTAATCTTTAAATAAGGCTATTTTTTGACCGAAATACATGCACATCGCTATCAGTCCTCCCAGCATTGCCAGGGAAAATAGGAACGGCGGTCTATGAAACAGAAGAATTAAAAAATCTGTTGCAAAAAGGCTGGTTAATAAAGGATGGTCAATGAAGCCATTAATAATCTTTTTGAACATAAGTTTTCCAGTCAAGCACGCTAATGTCTGATGCAAGTGTTTAAAAAATGGTTGTCTGATTTTTTATCCGGTGTTACGCGTGGCCAATCGCTTGTAAAAATCAGTGTGATGATTCTACTATAATCAAAAGGGGAATGTAAAAAGAAAAGAAACTTCTCAATTGGGATTAGATTGTATCAAATGATATGATGTATCGAATGATATGATTAGATTAAATAGAAAAACTATCAGGGAATTAAGGCCATTTTAAACTTCTTGAAAAAAATTATTAATTCAGCCAGGCATGAAGCGGAACCTGTGGTTGCGCGTGTCAGAGTATACGGGCGCGCTGAACATACTATTTCACGTACCCAGATCAGTGAAAATGCCTTAAAGGTGCTGTATCGTCTGCAAAAGGAAGGTTTCGACGCCTATCTGGTCGGTGGTTGTGTGCGTGATTTATTGCTGGGGCGAGAGCCCAAGGATTTTGATGTCGTCACCAATGCAGACCCCGAGCAAATCAGAAAGGTGTTCCGCAATTGCCGCTTGATTGGTCGCAGGTTTCGGCTGGCCCATGTTCATTTCGGCAGGGAAGTGATTGAGGTTGCGACTTTTCGCGGTGTTGGCGAAGAGCAAAATGACAATCAGGTGCTGAACAAGGAAGGGCGCTTATTGCGGGATAATGTCTACGGCACGATTGAAGAGGATGTCTGGCGCAGGGATTTTACGGTCAATGCGCTTTATTACAACATCAAGGATTTTTCGGTAGTGGATTATACCGGCGGCATGGATGATCATAAAACCGCGACACTGAGACTGATAGGCGACCCGGAAACACGTTTTCGCGAAGATCCCGTGCGTATGCTTAGAGCCGTACGTTTTGCCGTGAAGCTTGGTTTTAATTTGCATCCTGATTGTGAAAAATCCATGCACGATGTGGCTGAGTTATTGTCCAGCATACCTTCCGCCCGGCTTTATGATGAAGCATTGAAATTGTTTTTGTCAGGATACGCGTTGCAAACGTTTGAAATGCTCAGGCATTACGGGCTTTTTCAGGTGTTGTTTCCCGCTACGGAACGTAGTTTGTCCTTTGAAGACAACGGTTTTCCGCGGTTGCTTCTGATTAAGGCACTGGAAAACTCGGATAACAGAATTGCCGAAGGTAAAACTGTTACCGCCTATTTCCTGTTCGCAGCCTTTTTGTGGGATCCCGTACAAATTCTCGCCAAAGAAAAAATGAAGCAAGGCATAGCGGAGTTTATTGCCTATCAAGATGCGGCAAATGAAGTTATTTCCAGACAGGTTAAAAGCACGGCCCTGCCTCGCCATATCACGATGGCAATGCGCGAAGTCTGGAGCCTGCAGTCCAAGTTTAATTTGCGTATCGGCTCCAAGCCCTGTCGATTGCTGACTCATCCCCGTTTTAGGGCTGCCTATGACTTTTTATTGTTGCGCGCGGAAACCGGCGGTGCCGATCCTGAATTAGCCGAGTGGTGGCGCAAATACCAGGACGCCGGCGAAAACGAGCAAAGAAAAATGACTCAGCCGCCCCGTAAATCGGGAAGCAGCAAGTCATCCGGACGCAAAAGAAGTTACCGCAAGAAAGAGGCATGAAGACAAAAGGTGCAAGGTAAAAAGTTCTGCTGTTTTGAAACCTTTTACCTTGAGTCTTTCGTCTGTTAACAGCTACTCACTTCAAGTTTAGATAAATGATGAAAAATTCTGCAGCTGACAGTGTCATTGCCTATATAGGCTTAGGCAGCAACCTTGCAACGCCTGTCGAGCAAATTAAGGCAGCGCACACCGATTTAAATGCGCTGGATAAAGTAAAGGAATTGGCATTTTCCGGTTTGTATTCAAGCACACCCATGGGGCCGCAGGATCAACCCGATTATGTCAATGCCGTGATGGCGATTTCGACAAACTTATCGCCAATCGATTTATTACGCTGTTTGCAAAATATCGAAAACCGGCACGGGCGGGTAAGAAATGGTGAACGTTGGGGCGCAAGAACACTGGATCTGGATTTATTGGTTTATGGGGACAGGCAGATAGATTTGCCGGAGTTGTCGGTACCGCATGTGGGGTTGGCAGAGCGCTCTTTTGTTTTGTATCCCTTGTACGAAATTGCCCCGCAATTGCTTGTGCCGGGCAAAGGCAGTGTTGCCGATCTGAAAGCAAACTGCCCGTTGGCCGGCTTGAAACGCCTGGATTGATATGAATGAGATGACAATAAAACCGCTGACCGTCAATGACTTGGCGGCGATGAAGCAACGCGGTGAAAAAATTACTTGTTTAACGGCTTATGATGCCAGCTTCAGTGCGCTAATCGACAAAGTCGGTGTTGATATGATGCTGGTTGGGGATTCGTTGGGGATGGTCATTCAGGGTCATGAAACCACAGTGCCTGTGACTATCACCGACATGGTCTATCATACCCGTTGCGTCAGTCATGCCAAACGTCGCGCGTTTGTCATCGCCGATTTGCCGTTTATGAGTTATAGCATGCCCGAAATGGCCGCGACTAATGCCGCCCTCTTGATGCAGGTCGGTGGCGCGCAGATGGTCAAGTTGGAAGGTGCGCGCGTTGATATTGTCAGCTTTTTGGTAAATCAGGGCGTGCCGGTATGCGGGCATTTGGGCTTATTGCCGCAATCCATTTACCGGCTTGGCGGCTATGCGGTTCAAGGTAAGGAACCGGCTGAGGCGGCAAAAATTCTTGCCGATGCACAGGCGCTCCAGGAAGCCGGTGCGAGTCTGGTAGTGTTGGAATGCGTTCCTGCGATGCTGGCGAGGGAAATGAGTACTCAACTGAGAATTCCCGTTATCGGTATCGGTGCAGGGATTGATTGCGACGGACAGGTATTGGTCCTCCATGACATGCTCAATATCGGCATCATCAAGCGTCCCCGCTTTTCCAGAAACTTTATGAAAGAGGCCGCTAGTATTGAAGAGGCGATTCACGCCTATCACCAAGCTGTCAAACAGCGACAATTTCCAATGCCCGAACACAGTTTTTAAATCTTATGCAAGTCACTTATACACTATCTGAATTGCGCGAAGTCATTGGCGCGTGGCGGTCAACCGGTGTGAGCATTGCTTTTGTGCCGACTATGGGCAATCTGCATGCAGGTCATTTAAAACTGGTGCATGAAGCGAGGAAAAGAGCCGATAAGATTGTCGTCAGTATTTTTGTCAATCCTACCCAGTTTGGCATCGGCGAAGATTTTGAGACTTATCCCCGCACCGAACGCGAAGACATGGAAAAGCTCATTGATGTCGGCGCCGATTTATTGTATCTACCCAGTGTGGCAGATGTATATGCGCCCGACGCTCTGACCTTTGTCACCGTCACCGGATTGTCCGATCGCTATTGCGGCGCATCCAGGCCCGGCCATTTTAGCGGCGTCGCAACGATTGTCTGTAAGTTATTAAACAGAGTACAACCGAATATCGCTCTATTTGGTCAAAAAGATTTTCAGCAGTTGGCTATTATACGAACCATGGTCAGAGATCTGGATTTGCCGGTTGAAATAATCGGTATCGAAACCGTGCGGGAAGCCGATGGCTTGGCCATGAGTTCCAGGAACGGCTATTTGACAGCACAGGAAAGAGCTGTCGCTCCCATGCTTTATCAATCTTTATGCAGCGCCCGCGATGCGCTTATAGACGATAAACAGTCGATGGCGCAGATAGAGCGGGACGCTTTGCTGTTTTTGCAGAGTGCCGGTTTTCAAGCGGATTATTTTAGCATTGCCCGGTCCGGCGATTTGCAAAGAGCCAACGCCGAAGACAGCGATTTGGTCATACTTGCAGCGGCAAAGCTCGGTAAAACCCGCTTAATCGATAATATTTGTTTTTCCAGGGAAAGCATGAATAAACCATGAATGCAGCGGATTGCAGACGTTCGGAAAAGTCTAAAGGTTGATGCAGTTCGTAAATTAATGGATAATTAGCCGTTTTTTAACGTATTTATATTGTTTTATTATGCAAATTACGATGCTTAAAGCGAAATTACATAGAGCCACGGTGACCCGGTCTGAATTGGGTTATGAGGGTTCTTGTGCGATTGACGGCACAATTCTTAATCTATCAGGCATCAGAGAATACGAGCAGATTCAGATTTACAATATTAATAACGGTGCGCGTTTTACCACCTATGCCATTCGTGCAGAGGACGGTTCCGGGATTTTTTCGGTTAATGGAGCGGCGGCTCGTCTGGCCTGTCCAGGCGACCTGATTATTGTTTGCGCCTATGCCGTTTTGGATCAACAGGAAGCCGAAGTTCACAAGCCTACGTTGATTTATTTTAACGAAAAAAACGAAGTGCTGCGCTCTGCGTCTTCGATACCTGTGCAGGCGGCTTCTGCCTGATTGTTTTTCATTTCCGGCAATTCTTGTTTATCACCAGGAACGCGAAGATTATTTAGAACTTCGTGTTCCTCGTAATCAAAAAGCAGGACTATGGTTTAATGAAGTCGTCACCAGCAAACCATAACGCCTTATGCCATTGTAACTGAAACAGCTTGCCTGCTTGGCTAAAACCGGCGGTTTCTGCCAGCGTGTTCAGCGTTGCAAGGGTTTCGGGCAAATCATTATTGCGAATATGCTGGAAAATCGCCTCAAATTCCTGCTCTTCACAATTCGTCCATTGTTCGTGAAGCCATTGACAATAGTTGTCAAGATAAACCTCCAGTGTTTCATGCGGTTCCCTCATCGTGTCAATGATCAGCAACACGCCGCCTTCATTTAAAGCAGCGCGAGCCAGAACAAAAAACCGGGCTTTTTCTTCCTGAGTGAGATGGTGCAAGGCAAAGCTGGTAAAAATAACATCAAAACGCGTCTCCGTCTGCGCCAATCCCTCCATAAAATCAATATTTACCAGCCGCGCTTCACAACCCAATGCAGCGATATTTTCCGCCGCCAATGCCAGCGCCGGATCGGACAGATCAAACCCCGTGTAATGCCTGATAGCCGTGCCTTGCAGCGAGCGGGCGAGGAAGCTGGCATCGCCGCAGCCGAGATCAAGCATGCTGAAAGGTCGTGTCCCCAAATGGGCGTGCAGCCATTCCCCGAGAGCTTGATAGATTTCCCTGTGGTGCATGTAATTATTGTCCAGCACCTTGCGATAAATAGCCCAGGCGCTAAAAAATTCACCCACTTCGTTAACAGCATTCGTCATATTCTTCGTCTCAAGCAAAAAATCCAAATAAGTTCGGCGGAAATTATAATTCGGATTAAGCCGGGGCAGTAGATTTATGCAACAAACTTGCGTGGCGGCGCTATTACAAATTCGTTACGCCGGTTTTCATTCCCCACATTGGCAAGAGGGGCTGAAATAATAATAGGCTTACTTAATCAAGCGTTCTTTCAGTTGCGATATGACCCACTCGCCGTCATCGACCGTCAGGTCGTGACCGGCCCAGGGGTGTGTGCAAAGTTCCAAATTCCATTTTTTATGGATTGCTTCCGAGCAGGCAGGGGCTACCAAACGGTCGCCTGCCGTATTGAGTAATAAAACGGGTGCTACCGGTTTGGAGTTGCCGGGGTTATAGTTTGCCGCCGCTACAATTTGCCGAAAGCTGTTCTTAGGACTGATGGGGCGTTGGCTTTGTATTTGCGTCCACTCATCGGCGATTTGTTCATCCTTGTCACGGCTGTTATTCACTAACTGCAAAATAGCCAATTCCCGTTTGCGCAGGTCGCGTTGCATCGCCAATGCAAAAAATTTGCCGTAACTTTGCCAGCGCAGGCGCTGGTAAAACGGGCTTAAGCCGGCAAAACTGGTATTGATCAGCGCAGCTCCGCAAATATCCTCAGGATGGGACAGCATCCACTCCCAGGCGACCATTGCGCCCAGAGAAAGAGCAAGAATCGTTACCGGTTGTTCCAGTAAGCCTTCGGACTGTGCCAGACTGCGCACCTGTTCCGTTATGTCCTTGATGGTGTTCGGGCTGTCGTCTTGATAAAAGCGGCCCGTACCGGGTAAGTCCAGCAAGGATACTTTGGCATCGGGAAAGCTTGCCTGTAACAGCGGAACAAAAGCACCCCAGTGCGCGGATTCACGCGAGAGACCCCGTAATAGAATCCAGTGTTTACCTGCGTCGTTATTAATACCGATAGAGCTGTTCATATTTCAGGGATTTAGTGACTATGGCCGGCGGGATATTCAGCCCTATCCGCGCCGGTGGGTAGGGCTGAATGCTTTTGCTTTTATGTGATAGTTTATTTTCCGGCTGCGGTGGCTTCCGGCACTTCAATCAATTGTCCTGATTTAACATCATAGATATAGCCGTAAACAGGAATGTCGGAAGGCACCAGCGGATGCGACTTGATGCGCACCACATCTTCAAGAACGCTTTGCGCTTGATCTTTGATGGTTAACCAATCAATATATTTAGCTTCGGCGGAACCGGGGCCTTCACAGCAATCATGCCAGCCGTTTTCATCAATAGACGCTGTTTTCAAGCTGCTGCCCAGCAAGTCACGCATGATTTCGTCGGTGAATGTTTCCATGCCGCAATTGGTATGGTGAATGACAAACCATTCACGGGTGCCGAGCAGTTTATAGGAAATAACCAGTGAGCGAATCGCATCATCGCTGGCCCTGCCGCCCGCATTGCGAATAACATGCGCATCGCCTTCAGAAAGTCCGGCATATTTGGCCGGGTCCAGACGTGCATCCATACAAGTCAGGATCGCAAACCGGCGGCCCGGCGGCATCGGTAAGTCACCTTTGTCAAAGTTGGCGACATATTCGCGATTGGCTATCAAAACTTCATTTAATATTTTGGTCATTGTTATTCCTCGTGTTGTGCATTGTTATTGTTAGCTTAAGAAACGTTTAACATTTTTATTATTCAGGATAACGTGTCCATAGCCGTTATTATTGCCGCTTTTTATTAAGGCCAAACGTGTTGCTGTGTAATCGATCCAATAGTCCGCGTTTTCAGCGCCACTCGAAAATTGACTGCTATTCTGAAACACCGGCGGAAGTTAATGTATCATAAAATTCTTTTTTGTAATCAGCGCCAACCGTTCTTTAATCGGAAAGTTAAAAATGCTAAAAATAAATGGTGTTACCAGAGAAACCAATAACGGACTGCAAAAATTACCAGTAACTCTTTATCGCGCTGTACAAGTAAGAGAACTTGACCGGATTGCGATAGAAGAACGGGGTATCCCCGGCTTTGAATTGATGAGTCGGGCCGGATACGAGGTTTTTATGCGCTTGCGTCAACAATGGCCGGATGCGCGTTCCGTCACTGTGTTTTGCGGTGCGGGTAATAATGCCGGTGATGGCTATATTGTCGCCCGATTGGCGCTCGACGCGGGCTTGCAGGTTTGTGTCGTCAGTCTTTCAGATCCTGAAAACCTGAAAGGTGACGCCCTGACGGCTTACCGGCGCTACCATGAAGCAATGGGGCGGGTCGATTTGTTTCAGCCTGGACAGCCTATCGAGACCGATGTCATTGTCGATGCGTTGTTGGGCACCGGCCTGGATCGGCCTGTTACAGGGCTTTATGCCGCGGCCATTGCAGCCGTTAATGAATCGCCTGCGCCTGTTATTGCAATAGATATTCCCTCGGGATTACATGCCGATACCGGCAATGTGATGGCCTGTGCGGTAAAAGCCGATTGCACTGTTACCTTTATCGGCTTGAAGCAGGGTTTGTTTACAGGGCAGGCCGCCGAATATGGCGGTGCTGTTTTCTATACTGCGCTGGATGTTCCCGATGATGTTTTTCAGGCGGTCTTATCATCGGTCTATCTGGTAACCGATACGCCCTTGCCGCGTCGTAATCGCTGCGCACATAAAGGCAGCTACGGGCATGTATTGGTCGTCGGCGGTAACCGGGGCTTTTCTGGGGCGGCCCGTCTGGCGGGGGAAGCGGCTTTGCGGGTGGGTGCCGGTCTGGTTAGTATCGCTACACGTTCAGAGCATGCCGTAATGATGAATCTGGCTCGACCGGAATTAATGTGTCACGGCGTAGAATCTACGGAACAATTGGAGGTTTTGCTGGAAAAGGCCGATGTTGTTGTAATAGGGCCGGGCTTGGGTCAAAGTTATTGGGCAAAAGAGCTGTTGATGGCTTCGATAAGCTCTCAAAAAAAACTGGTCATTGATGCAGACGGCCTCAATCTGTTGGCGAACCTGTTTGTTACCACACCATCGATGACCAATCCTGACTGGATTTTAACGCCGCACCCCGGCGAAGCGGCGCGCTTACTCGGCTGTTCGATTGCCGAAGTTCAGCAAGACCGTTTTGCTTCAGCGTCAAGGCTTCAGTGCAAATACGGCGGTATTGCCGTACTTAAAGGTGCAGGTACGGTGATTGCGTCGGAAACCGATATTGCCGTTTCTACGAGCGGAAATCCGGGTATGGCGTCAGGAGGCATGGGCGATGTGCTGGCCGGTGTCATTGCAGGTTTTTTGGCTCAGGGGCTCAGTCTGAAAAATGCCGCGCAGCAAGGCGTTTATAGTCACGGGGCAGCGGCAGATCTGGCTGCTGAAGATCACGGGGAAAGAGGCTTGTTAGCCGGCGATTTAATGCCCTATCTCAGAAGATGGGTAAACAGATGAAGAAATATTTAAAGGATACCGAAGCAACAGAGCGGTTCGGCGCCGAATTATGGACGTTATTGCCGCCTGCCTTATTATCGACGCGGTGTCTGGTGTTTTTACAAGGTGATCTCGGCGCAGGCAAAACGACGGTAGTCCGGGGGTTCTTGCGTGAAGCCGGTTTTACAGGCGCTGTAAAAAGTCCTACTTACAATCTGGTCGAAGAATACCAAATAGGCGATCGTAAAATAGTCCACTTTGATTTATACAGGCTTGCCGATCCCGAAGAGCTCGAATGGATAGGGATAAACGATTATTTTGACCAGGCGTGTGTGTGCTTTATTGAGTGGCCGGACAAAGGCGAAGGTTTTTTACCGGAACCGAACAGTGTCATTACGTTAAATAGCGAAGGAACCGGGCGCGTAGTAGAGATGAAAATAATGCTTTAAAACAGAAAAAATATTTTATAAGCACTGTGAAAAAACAAAGACATACTGCTATAATTTAATCCAGATTATCGCTTATGTGGGTTAGGCTATGAAAAACTGCTGCAAGGTTCTGTGTGTGTTTGGTTTACAGATACTGTCTGTAGCCGGTTATGCGCAACAAATCAATGTTAATTCATTGCATTATTCGAGCAAGTCACAGCAAACGCGCCTGTTGTTTGATGTAAGCTCATCCCCCAAGCATCGCGTATTTGTCATGAATAACCCGTCGCGATTGATCATTGATATTAAAAACGCCAGTCTGGAAGGAACATTAAGCCAGCCTGCCGCTTCTCATCCGCTGTTTTCGAAAGTGCGGGCGGCGCAAAAAAATGAATCCGATTTAAGAATTGTTGTTGATCTGAAAAAACCGATTGATTCAAAAAACTTCTCTTTAAGCTCGAACAATAAGAACGAACATCGTTTAATTGTTGATTTGCTGAATAAAGGCGCGGTGCTTTCTGCAAAGACGGAAGATAAAGCGGTAACCAAATCCCTGGTAGCAAAAGTCGTAGAGAATTCATCGGCTGAATCAAAAAAAACAGCGCGTGAATCAGTGAAGCCTACAGAGGTTGCCGATAATTCCACAGTCGATAAACCTGATGAGTTAATGTCGGTTGCACACAGCACAAAACCGACTGATGCAAAAGTATCTGCGAAAAGACCCAAAAATCTGGTGGTTGCCATTGATGCCGGACATGGCGGTGATGATCCCGGTGCTCATGGGCCACATGGTACGGAAGAGAAGGTGGTTACCTTCGCCATTGCCAAAAAACTGGCTGCTTTGATCAATGCACAGCCGGGTATGAAAGCGGTCATGGTACGCAAGGGCGACTATTATGTCGGTCTTAGAAGCCGAATGGAAATTGCCAGATCTCAAAAAGCCGATATTTTTATCTCGATACATGCTGATGCCTTTGAGAATGCCGACGTTAAAGGCGCCTCTGTGTTTACCTTATCGACCAGAGGCGCATCCAGTGAAGCGGCGCGCTGGCTGGCAAACAATGAAAACGCGGCAGATCTTGTTGACGGGGTTAGTCTTGACGATAAAGACGAAGTGCTAGCTTCAGTGTTGCTGGATTTGTCACAGACAGCCACCCAGGATGCCAGTGTGAGCCTCGCAGGCCATGTCTTGAAAAACTTTCAAAGTATCGGTCAGCTGCACAGGGATTCCGTACAAAAGGCGGGATTTCTGGTGCTGAAGTCGCCTGACATCCCGTCCATTCTGGTAGAAACCGCTTTTATCTCGAATCCTTCAGAAGAGCAGAATTTATTGAGCGACCGTTACCAGTCGAAAATGGCTCATGCGATTTTTAAAGGTGTTTATAACTACTTTAAACAATCTGCGCCGGTTGACAGCCGGATAGCGGCTTTGTAGTAAGCATCAGGTATAACTTCAGCTAAATTACCCCCCATTTTTATTCCAGTCATATAAAATACGCGTTTTGCTTTAGGTCGGCTGATGCGTATTCATTCACTCCCCACTCAACTGGTCAACCAGATTGACGCCGGCGAAGTCGTCGAAAGGCCCGCATCTGTGGTTAAGGAACTGGTTGAAAATTGTTTTGATGCGGGCGCCGGTCAAGTCACTATTGAAGTCGAGCAGGGCGGCGCCCGGCTGATAAAAATCAGGGATGACGGTTGCGGTATAGCCAAGGAAGATCTGGCATTGGCGTTATCCCGGCATGCAACCAGCAAAATCGCCACGCTGCAAGACCTGGAGCGGGTCGCCAGCATGGGCTTTCGGGGCGAGGCTCTGCCCAGTATCAGTTCGGTTTCCCGGCTCACGCTGATTTCGCGCGTCGGCGGTGCCGATTGCGCGTGGAGCGTACGAGCCGATGGTTCCGAGCAAGACTTTGATCCGCAACCCGATCCGCATCCGCCCGGAACGACGATTGATGTGCGTGACTTGTTTTACAACACGCCCGCCCGCCGCAAGTTTTTAAAAACCGAAAAAACCGAATTTGACCATATCGAGACGCTGATAAAAAAAATGGCGCTTAGCCGTTTTGATATTGGTTTCAGGCTGAGCCATAATCAAAAAGAAATACTGAACTTAAAACCGGCGCTGGCCGAGATCGAGCAGGAGCAACGAATTGCCGGTATTTGCGGATCGGCTTTTATTGAAAATTCGGTCAAAATCGATTTCGAAGCATCGGGCTTGCGGTTAACGGGTTGGGTTGGGTTGCCGACATTTTCGCGCAGCCAGCAGGATATGCAGTTCTTTTATGTCAACGGCAGATTGATAAAAGACAAGCTGGTTTCTCACGCCGTCAAACAGGCTTACCAGGATGTGCTGTTTCATGGCCGGCATCCGGTTTTTGTCCTGTACCTGAGTCTCGATCCGGCGCTGGTCGATGTCAATGCCCATCCGGCAAAGCTTGAAGTCAGGTTCAGGGAGGGGCGATTGGTGCATGATTTTTTGTTTTCAGCGTTGCACCGGTCACTGGCTAATCTAAGGCCGGGCCACCAGGACATAGACGCCGGATCAACAACGGAATTTATAGTACAGCCGCCGATGCAAACGCAACAGCCAGATCGGGTTTTTGATTCCAGGTCGGATTATAATCCAAGGCAACCGGAGCAAGCGTCACTGCCTTTACAGGTAGAAGAGGAAATACGCGCCTATGCTGCTTTATATCCGGAAACGGTGCGTAAACCGTTTCCGGCACAGTCTGATCAAGCCATACCACCGCTTGGCTTTGCCGTCGCGCATTTGCATAATGTTTATATACTGTCGGAAACCCGGAACGGCGTCATCCTGGTTGATGCGCACGCCGCGCATGAACGCGTCACCTACGAGCGTCTGAAACAGCACTATGAACAGGGTGCAGTGCCGAGCCAGCCCTTGTTGTTGCCGATTAAAATAAAAGTCAGTTCGAAAGAAGCCGATCTGGCCGAACAGGAACACGAATTCTTCAGCTCACTGGGATTTGAGCTCAATCGCTCAGGACCGGAGACCATTGTCCTAAGATCAACTCCTGCACTGTTGGGTTGCTCCGATGTTGAAACGCTGATTCGCGACGTGCTGGCCGATATGGCCGAGCACGGTATGAGTCAACGCATACAGGAACACTCGAACGAACTGTTGGCAACCATCGCCTGTCACGGTTCGGTGCGCGCGCATCGCCGTTTAAGCATAGACGAGATGAACGCTCTGCTGCGGGATATGGAGCGAACCGAAAGAGCAGGGCAATGCAATCACGGCAGGCCCACCTGGATAGAATTATCGACCGGTGATCTCGATAAATTTTTTCTGCGCGGTCAGTAAATACTTTGGGCGCGCCGTGCGCCTTCTCACTCATCAATTTATCAGTCATGCAAAAACCAGCCTATCCTCCCGCCATTTTCCTGATGGGCCCGACCGCCTCAGGTAAAACCGCGCTTTCCGTGCAATTGGCGCAAGCCATCAATGGCGAAATTATCAGCGTGGATTCTGCGCTGGTTTTTAAAGGCATGGATATAGGCACTGCCAAGCCCACGGTGGAAGAAAGAGGCGGCATTCCTCATCACCTGATCGACATACTCGACCCGGCGGAAGCATTCTCTACCGGCCAGTTCAGGACCCGTGCGCTGGCATTGATGGATGATATAACCCGGCGCGGAAAAATACCGTTATTAGTCGGCGGCACCATGCTGTATTTTAACGCCTTAAGCAGCGGATTGGCGGTGTTGCCGGAAGCCGATCCGGTTATCAGGGCCAGACTTGACCGGGACCTGGAGCAATTAGGCAGGGAGGTATTGCATCAACGTCTTGCCGACATTGACCCGGCATCGGCGGCGCGCATCCATCCTAACGATCCGCAACGGGTTCAACGCGCCCTGGAAGTTTATGAAATCAGCGGTAAACCGTTAAGCTCTTTTTTTACGGCAGCCCAGGAGTCGGCAATACCTTATCAACCGATAAAACTGGTCATCGCCCCGTCGGATCGAAAAATCCTGCACGACATCATTGCCAGACGTTTCAGGCAAATGCTCGAACAGGGCTTTATCGCCGAAGTCGAAGCGCTCTACAACCGAGGCGATTTAAGCGAAAAGCTGCCATCAATACGGGCTGTCGGCTACCGTCAAGCCTGGTCTTATCTGCAAGGCGAAATGGATAAAGAAACCATGATCGAAAAAGCCATTATCGCCACCCGGCAACTCGCCAAGCGCCAGTTTACCTGGCTGCGCAGGGAAACCGATGCGGCTACTTTTCAGACGGGCGAGGCGGGTTTGTTGCAAAAGGTATTGAAAGAGGTGGGTTTGTCTGGATGATGACTCAAAAGTCCTCGTTGCATTGCCTGATTAAATTTTGAATTTTCTAACAGTGTCAGCCGGGGCTTGTATCCGTTGGTGTCTTGCTTTCCTGGAAGAATGTGCGTTAAAGGCGCCTGTTTCCAGTGCTGCTGAGAGTGTTAAAGCAGCAGACCAGGCGCCGGCCAACATGATTAGGGCTTGTAAAGCAGTCAGTTTTTAGTTCATGGACTGTTTCTTGATATTGAATGATGCTGATTATCTGTGACAGGCAATTGTAAGAACAGATTAAAGAAAGCAGGCTATTTACCGCTTCGCGACTCTAAACGGCTAACTGCTATTGGCTAATTTGGCAATGAGAGTTAAACACTTGCAACACGGTTTTGAGTCCCCGTAGATCCATAGTCCGATTTTAATCCGCCTTGATTTAATCAGGCTCGGTAGCTATAATCCTTTAGCTATTATGTTTGGGGAAACGTGTGACAGATAGAAAAATATCTACTGTCGTTAAAATTCTTGGGTTTCAATTCCTGATTATCATGATAATCACTGCCGGCTTTGTTGTTGGGGAAGGGGGATGGCGATATGGTCTATCTCCGATTTTAGGAGGCATGGCAGCTTTTATTCCTAATCTCTATTTTGCCTTGCGCATACACAAATCCACCGGGAAAGAAGCAAGAAAGATTGTAAATTCTTTTTATGCCGGAGAATCGGGCAAGTTGCTGTTGACTGCGGCGCTGTTCGCAATGATTTTTCAAGTTCCAGGTATAAAAATATTACCGCTGTTAGCCACTTATGCTGCAGCGTTATCGGTTTTCTGGTTTGCGCTATTGATGCGCTGATACAATTTATTTTTTAAGAGAGGAACAATGGCTACCGAAGCTCACGCCGCCGAAGGTGCAACCGGGTATATTATTCACCATTTAACGCCGCTTAGTGCCGGCTCGGGTTTCTGGACTTTGCATCTGGATACCTTGTTTTTCTCAGCTGTTTTGGGTGGCCTGTTTGTCTGGTTTTTCAAAATGGCGGCTGAAAGGGCTACAGCCGGCGTTCCCGGCCTGGTGCAAAACTTTGCCGAAATGATGATCGAGTTTGTCGATACTCAGGTCAAGGACAGTTTTCACGGTAAAAGCAAATTGATCGCACCGCTTGGCTTGACGATATTTTGCTGGGTATTTCTTTTCAATTTCATGGATTTGTTCCCGGTCGACATCTTGCCGTTAGTGGGTTCGCTAATGGGCATTGAATACCTCAGAGTTGTGCCAAGTACCGATCTGAATGCGACATTCGCGATGTCTATTTCGGTATTCTGCCTAATCATTTTTTACAGTATCAAAATCAAGGGCCCTTGGGGCTTTGCCAAAGAGCTGATGTTTCAGCCTTTCGGTCCGTGGTTGTTGCCGTTTAATCTACTGTTGAAGTTAGTGGAAGAAATTGCCAAACCCATCTCACTGGCGCTTCGTTTATTCGGTAACCTGTATGCCGGTGAATTGATTTTTATTCTGATCGCATTATTGCCCTGGTATATTCAACCTGTTCTAAGCTTTCCCTGGGCAATTTTTCATATTTTGATTATTACCCTTCAAGCATTCATATTTATGGTATTAACTATCGTATACCTGAGTATGGCGCACGAAGATCATTGATTTTTAACTTTTTTATAACTTAGATAATACGTTTTGGAGGTATTATGGAAATTGCAGCGTTAATTGCTGATGTACAAGGTATGACCGCTATCGCAGTGGGTTTGGTGCTCGGTATGGGTGCTTTGGGAACCGCTATCGGCTTTGGTCTGTTGGGTGGAAAATTTCTGGAAGGTGCCGCTCGTCAACCGGAAATGGTACCCATGTTGCAGGTAAAAATGTTCGTTGTTGCGGGTCTGTTGGACGCGGTAACAATGATCGGTGTTGGTTTGGCGCTGTTCTTTACTTTTGCCAATCCGTTCCTTTCTGCTGTGCAAGCGGCTGCAGCTGGTTAATACAAGCTGTCTACCTTTTTAGTAACGCTATAGTAACAAGAGGATCGCATCGTGAGTATCAATGCTACTCTGATTGGGCAAATGATTACATTTGCACTTCTGGTATGGTTTACCATGAAGTACATCTGGCCTCCTTTATTTGACTCTTTAGAAGAACGTAGAAAGAAAATTGCTGAAGGTTTGGCGGCGGCTGAAAGAGGTCATGAAGACATGCTCCTGGCCGAAAAGAAAGCCAAGGGTGTTTTGAAAGACGCCAAAGCGCAATCTTCAGAGATTGTTAGTCTCGCTCAAAAACGTGCTAACGAAATTGTTGAAGAATCAAAAGACACCGCTAAAAAAGAAGGTGAACGTTTGATTCTTGCGGCAAAAGCGCAAATTGAACAGGAAATTCAGCAGGCTAAAGAAGGTTTGCGTCAGGAAGTGGCCGCTTTAGCACTGAGTGCAGCAGAACAAATTCTGTGCGCGGAAATCGATCAAGCCAAGCACCAGGACATCATTAGCAAAGTTTCAAATCAATTATAGGATAGGCGGCATAATGAGCGAATTGGCAACATTAGCAAGGCCTTACGCAGCAGCAGTATTTAAAAGGGCAAAGGAAACGGGAACGACGACGAAGTGGTCGCAAAGCCTGGCGTTTATGTCGGGTGTCTTAAGCGATACCGAGATGTCCGGCATCGTCGATAATCCTAAAGTCAGCAATGAGCGCTTATTGGCGCTCATACTCGATATATGTCAGGGACAAGTTGATAACGAAGGTGAAAATTTTCTGAAATTACTTGTTTCCAACAAGCGACTAACCTTGGTGCCTGCTATTGCGGAGCTTTTCGAAGCCTATAAAGCGGATGATGAAGGCTATGTGGGTGTTGAAGTATTTACCGCTTATGCTTTTTCTGAAGAGGCACAGCTTAATTTTACGTCAACACTGGAAAAGACATTAAGCAAAAAAGTCCATATGAATATAACTGTGGACAAGTCATTAATTGGTGGCGTTCTGGTACGAGCAGGCGACCGGGTGATTGACGGATCTATCAGAGGCCAGCTTCAACACATGCAAAAGGCTCTACAGTGAGAGTGAGAAAAACAACATGCAATTAAACCCATCTGAAATAAGCGATCTGATTAAAAAGAAGATCGAAAACTTCGACCTGAGCGCCGAAGCACATACAGAAGGTACCGTAGTCAGTGTGACTGACGGTATTGTAAGAGTACATGGTCTTTCGGAAGCAATGCAAGGCGAAATGCTGGAGTTTCCCGGCAATACCTTTGGTATGGCGCTTAACCTTGAAAGAGATTCAGTGGGTGTCGTGGTATTAGGTTCATACCAGCACATTTCTGAAGGCGATACCGTAAAATGTACCGGAAAAATTTTAGAAGTACCGGTTGGTGAAGCATTATTGGGTCGTGTCGTTGATGCGCTGGGTAATCCTATCGACGGCAAAGGCGCTATTGAAACATCCGAAACCGCGCCGATTGAAAAAATTGCACCCGGTGTTATTGCCCGTCAATCAGTTGACCAGCCTGTGCAATTAGGTTTGAAATCTATTGATGCGATGATTCCTGTGGGTCGCGGTCAACGGGAATTGATTATCGGTGACCGGCAAACCGGTAAAACCGCTATTGCCGTTGACGCCATCATCAACCAAAAAGGTACAGGCATTAAATGTATCTATGTCGCTATCGGTCAAAAACGCTCGTCAATTGCCAACGTCGTTCGCAAGCTGGAAGAGCACGGCGCTATGGCGCATACGATTATCGTAGCCGCATCGGCATCTGAATCAGCAGCCCTGCAATTTATTGCCCCCTACACCGGATGTTCAATGGGCGAGTTTTTCAGGGATCGTGGCGAAGACGCCCTGATCATTTATGATGATTTAACCAAACAGGCATGGGCTTATCGTCAGGTTTCCTTGTTACTGCGTCGTCCGCCGGGCCGTGAAGCGTATCCGGGTGATGTGTTCTATTTGCACTCGCGTTTGCTGGAAAGAGCTTCCCGTATCAATGCCGATGAAGTTGAAAAACTGACCAACGGTAAAGTAAAAGGTAAGACCGGTTCATTGACGGCATTACCTATTATTGAAACGCAGGGCGGTGACGTATCGGCTTTCGTACCGACTAACGT
>SXGU01509225.1_pt1 | contig 17799 bp, 16 predicted proteins | sample 3174531 | NCBI WGS metagenome assembly SXGU01 (sample SAMN11356863, study PRJNA531348) | freshwater metagenome | isolation source: freshwater sample F1-140 | place: China: Fuxian Lake, Yuxi | collected 2017-12-25 | reverse complement strand
TTCTCGTGACCAATCCAATGAGGATCCCATGCGACGTAACTGACGAGTAATGGTACCGCCGGACTCTTCTTTCCATTGCCAGACTTTTTCGACAAATTTTTCCCGGCCATAATCATGCCGGGTTTTGCCTTCAGCGTTACATAAACGTTCAACGACCATTTGGGTCGCAATACCTGCATGGTCAGTACCTGCTTGCCAAAGCGTATGGCGGCCTTGCATGCGATGGAAACGTATTAAAGCATCCATAATAGTATCTTGAAAAGCATGCCCCATGTGTAAGCTGCCAGTGACATTGGGCGGCGGGATCATGATGCAATACGGGGCGCCTTCCGGTTTGGCGGACGCCGAACCTGCTCCCGGCAGGTTTCCGGCATACACACCATCCTTGGCGATAAAATAGCCTTTTTCTTCCCAGATCTGATACCAATGTTGTTCAATTGAATGAGGTGCGTATGTTTTTTCCATGGATGAGCGCTAAGTTTGATTATAAAGTCTTGTTAAAAATGGGGTTGAGGGCAGCCGCCTAGTCACCGGTCTTGTCGGCTGCAATCTTATGAGTACTAATATTTATGCCTGCTTGTTGATAGCGACGGTAACGATTTCTGCCGTGTGCTTTGGTTTCTTCGTTGTTATCGAGTATTTCCAGGATACGCTCGACCGGTTCGAAATCCTCAGGGCAGTGGGAAGAGAGATTGACGATGGTTTTTTGCCAATACACAGGGGCTTTGAGTGAGCCAATTAAAATGACGTTGCGCTCCCAGTCATCGGCGGGGAGCGCATCAGTGTCGCCATTATATAAATGATGCGGAATAAAACTGCCCGGCCTGAAGCTCCAGAGCAGGTCGTCAATCATCCGGCTTTGCTCCGCCGAGTCGGTAAGCACATAGCAGAAGTGTCCGCTACGGTAAATTTTTTCTATCAGTTTGCAGGCAAATAGATACCGTTCCTGGGTAGACTGGGATGATAGACCGCCGGACGATAAAATATAAAAGCTGACTTCAGGCATTTACGCCCTTCAGCTATTCAAGGCTTGCGCCCGATTGATAAGATATTGGCTCAATAGCGGCACGGGACGACCGGTAGCGCCTTTGGTCTGGCCTGTACGCCAGGCTGTTCCTGCAATATCCAGGTGTGCCCAGCGAAAGTTTTCGGCAAAACGCGACAGGAAACAGGCTGCGGTAATGGTGCCTGCATCTTTACCTCCGATATTGGCCATATCGGCAAAATTGGATTTAAGCAGATCCTGGTATTCTTCCCAGAGCGGCAAACGCCAGAGACTGTCGCTGGCTGTCTCGCCGGCGGCCAATAAATCATTGCACAGGTTATCATCGTTGCCCAATAAGCCACTGGGTACACGGCCCAACGCAACCAGGCAAGCGCCGGTCAAGGTGGCGAGATCAATGACCACATCAGGGTTATAGCGTTCGGCGTAGGTCAAGGTGTCGCAAAGAATCAGGCGACCTTCGGCATCGGTGTTTAGTACTTCAATGGTTTTACCGGACATGCTGGTCAAAATATCGCCGGGTTTATTGGCATCGCCATCCGGCATGTTCTCCGAGGAAGCAATCAGGCCGACAATATTCAACGGTAGTTGCATTTGTACGGCGGCCTGTAAGGTGCCGAGCACTGCTGCGCCGCCGCACATATCGTATTTCATTTCGTCCATGCCCAGGCCCGGTTTTAATGAAATACCACCGGCGTCAAACGTCAAACCCTTGCCGATTAACACAATAGGCTTGCTGTTTTTTTCGCCGCCCTGATAGTTTAAGGTAATCAATTTGGCGGGTTGACGGCTGCCTCTGGAAACGGAAAGAAAAGAACCCATGCCCAGCGCTTCCATATCCGACTCTTCGAGGATTTTTACAGCCAGCTTGTCGTATTTTTTACCAAGCTCGACCGCTTGTTCGGCAAGAAATGTCGGGGTGCAGATGTTGCCTGGTAAATCGCCAAGGTATTTGGTCAGATCGACGCCTTCGGCAATGGCTTTGCCTTGTATTAATCCGGCTTCGGCGGCTGCCAGTTCATTTTCAGGCGCGGTAATGCCGATCTTCTGAATTTTGCTCTCGATTTCCTTATCTGATTTGCATGCTGTAAATTGATAAACGGCATCGCCGAACACTTCGGCGATTTGCCGGGTTTTCCATTGTCGGTCGTAAGTTTCGACGGCGCATTCGGCCAGCGTGCAGACGATCGATTTTATTTGCGGCTTTTTTAGATTGTTAATTGCCGCAGACAACGCTTTTCTGTAGTTTTTACCGGATAAAGGTACATTCTCACCCAGGCCGACCAGTAAAATTCGTTCAATATCACTGCCGGGAATGACATTGATCAGTACGGTTTCGCCATTTTTTCCACTGATGTCGCCACGGTTGACAACTTTCTCAATGAGGCCTGAAACAGAGTTGTTTAAAGCGCTTGCCGAAGGACTGAGTTGCTTGTCCTGGTAGACACCCACAATAATACAGTCATATTGCAGTTTTTCTAATGGCGCGGTTTCTATAGAATAGTCCATAACATTTATCGGTTAGTTGATGAAGAGTAGGGTACCCGGATAGGCTGAAAAAACATTCCCTTAAAGAGGATGTTGCTTGATGCCGGATTATACAACACACGGCTTATACAAACACATAGCTTATACAAACACACAGCGCTTTTGATTGAGGAGAGATTTTGATTGAAGAAATAAGCTTGGAAGCAAATTGGCCGGAAGGCTATAAAATCGGGCGGCGTCCAATGATCACTGTTCTGGATAAAATGATCGCTTTGGATTTGACAAGAACATTGTTGTCGGTCTGGACGGTCATCGTTGTTATTATCGTCAGCCGGGCATTCATTCGGGTTCTACAGAAGGCTATTGAAGGACAAGTATCCAATGAAACATTACTGACCATCCTGTCCTTAAAAACGGTTATTGCCGGCGTCGAGCTTTTGCCCGCGGCTCTCTTTATGGCTGTATTGATGGTCTTGGGTAGAATGTACAGGGATCAGGAAATGTCGGCGATTGCTTCAGCCGGAGGCGGCATCGGCATCATTTACCGTGCGGTATTCCTGCTGGTTTTACCGTTAAGCGTGTTGGCAACCGGCCTGTCGTTATATGCCGCGCCCTGGGCGGAAGCCGGAATTGAGAAATTAATGCATCAGGACGAGGAGTCATCGGACTTACGAGGCATCGCCGCAGGAAAGTTCAGTGAATACAGTCAGGGTGACCTGGTGTTCTACGTAGAAAAAATAACAGCCGACAAGAAGATGCACAATGTCTTTGTGCAGAACAGGCAGCATGGCAAATTGGCGATCATTAATTCACAAACAGCGCGGCTGCAGGATTTGCCGGACGGGCGTTATATTGTTTTTGAGCACGGAGAGCAGGTGCAGGGCCAGCCGGGGAACCTGGATTACGTGGTCGAACAGTTTAATGAATACGCGGTGAGAATAGAGGCAAAAAACTCGGTTGTTAATTTTCACCGGAATGCGGTGGCTGTCGACAAGCTCTGGAATTCTGATGTGATTACCGATATTGCCGAATTGCAGCGCCGTTTTTCAATCCCTGCCGGTATTTTATTGTTGACTTTTCTCGCCGTTCCGCTGGCGCAAATTTCGCCACGCGGCGGTGTTTACGGCAATATGCTGACCGGTTTCCTGATCTATTTCAGTTATGGAAATTTTGTTCATATTAGCCAGGGCTGGGTAATCAAGGAAACGATTCCTGCATGGCTGGGCAGTGTAGGGGTCAATGTTTTCCTGTGCATCATCGGCGGGATTCTATTGGCAAGATTATATGGCTGGCAATGGCTGATGATAAAAATCAGGGAAAGGGTAAAGGGTATTTAAATGAACGTATTAACGGGTTATATCGTCAAGGAAATTTTAAAGGGTTCATTTATTGCCCTGTTATTGCTGTTAACGCTGTTTAATTTGTTTACTTTTAGTGACGAACTTGGTGATTTGGGCAAAGGCACTTACGGTTTAAAAGAAATTTTTTATTATCTGGCGCTGACCTCACCTCGCGTTTTTTATGAATTGATGCCCGCATCGGCTTTGCTGGGTAGCCTGTTTGTACTAGGCGCCATGGGCAATCACTGTGAATTGGTCGCGATGCGCGCGGCAGGCTTGTCGGTACGGGGCATTATTAAGGCGGTTATGCTGGCCGGCGCTATTTTAGTCATGATTTCTATTGGGGTCGGTGAATTTGTCGCGCCGGAGGCCGAGCAAAAGGCGCAAATCATCAAGGCCACCGCTCAAAACAAACAAGTGGTTCTAAGCGCCAGATACGGCTTATGGCTCCGCGAAGGCAAGAAATTTATCAATGTCCGGCAAATACAGGATGACGGCAATCTTGCCGATATCAGTATTTATGAGGTGGATGATCGGCAGCATTTACGTCATGTCATGCACGCCGAAAAGGCAAGTTTCCTCGGTAATCAGCAATGGCAGTTACAGCAAATAAGGCGATCTGAAATTTCAACGGAGCAAATGCTGGCAAGTAGCGATAGCGAGCAGGTCTGGACATCATCCATTGCCCCCGACTTATTGAAAATAGTGGTTGTTAACCCGAATAACCTGTCGTTATATGACTTGGCGATGTATGTCGCTTTTTTAAAAGAAAACCGGCAAAAATCACAATCCTTTGAACTGGCGTTTTGGGGAAGAGTCGTCAATCCGCTGGTGACTTTTGTCATGTTGCTGGTATCAACGCCCTTTGTCATCGGGGTAAAGCGAGGTGTCGGCTTCGGAGGCCGCATGCTGGTCGGCGTTGTAATTGGGATGGGATTTAATATTATCGACCGGACGGTAGGTCATATTGGCTTGATTTATGACCTTAATCCGCCGTTAATGGCGTTTCTACCCAGTTTGGCGGTGTTGGCGCTGGCTCTCTTTGCCGTGAAGCGGGTGCAATGATATTTTGCACCCTCATTGATAGCAGCGTTTGAAATACTCAGGTGTGCTTACATCAACTGACCCAATGCAAAAGCGCCCAGATAAGTGGCGATAAAGTAGGCCAGCGATAAGACCATGCTGGCGGCCATATTGACACCTATGACCTGTCTTATGATATAGGCGACCATTGCGTAATCCCATAGCAAAATCAGCCCCATGACATAATAGCTTAGCGGATCTTCGCTGACTGTCAGCCAGATAAGCACAGGCACGATGGGAATGGCCACCACATTTGAGCAAAATAAAACGGCTGTCGCCACTTGTACATAAGCGGATAAAGTCTTGTTCAAAAACAGCATGATGCCAATAAACAGAAGTGTCAGCAGCATTTCCAGGCCGACTTCATAAAATGACTCAAAGGGGTCATCGGTCATATTGGCCTGCATAAAAAACTCAACAACAAAACAAAACAACAGATTTTGTTTAAAAAAACTGACTGATCTTGTTAACTTAAGTGGGTCCGCTTTAAACCAGCACAGTGGCAGATAGTCTTTTATAGTATCCATAGTTAAACGGGAGCAAATTAGCCGGGTTTGTAACAGTTATGGAAGTGTTCAGGTCCTTTGCTTGTACTTTCACCTACGGACGCTCTTTTAAATTGGATAGTTCTGAATAATTGGTATAGGCCTGTTCGGTATAAGAGCTGAAGTTGTCATTCAATGCCTGCACCAGTTCCCTGGTTTTATCCGATAACTGCGATAGCCGGGCTTTGGTTTTTTTGTTCCAGTCAACCGGCTCGCTGATCGGCAGCAGTATGCGGTTAAAAGTCAGGCCTTTCTCGAAAAGACTGGACAGGTTTTCCATCAAATGAAGTTCTTTTTGTCTTGCAATCAGTTTGGTTATTATCAATTTTGCTTGCAGTTTGCCGAATACGACATGCACCGGGATCATAATGGCGATTAAAACCAGCAGAGCTATCGGGCCCAAAATGGGATCGACAACGGTCGATAAGACGATGCCGGTATTAATTTCAGCAAAGACACTTAGAGTCATGATAAAACCCAGAACAAGCAAGCTGGATATGTTGGCTCGCTCTTTCCATAACAGGATGCCTTTTTTGACTTCCGGCATCACTACATTTTCAATCTCGCGTATATTTTTTTCCAGCGAATCCAAAATCCGGTAAGTACGGTCATACGCGACATTCGCCATACGCTGGTCTATTTCGCTGAAGTTAAGCGGGTTCTGCCGGTTAATGCTGTTTTGCTGGTTAGGCAGGACAATGAATTGCCCGGTATTAAGTCCCAGTTCGGATAGTTTCTTTTGCCAGGAAGACACGAGTTCGCCGCTGTTGACCGGATTTAGAAAGGCCACCGGTTCATCTATGATGTAAACAAACTTGTTGGAATCCTGATGGGTGGAAATGGTTTGTATTAACTCATTAACCAGCGGTGTTGCGGACTCAAACGCGTCGGTAAAGACCAGTACAAGATCAGAGGTTTCAAGGATATGTTTGGTTAAAAACGACATAATCGGCGTTGTCGGGGCGGCGCTTATGTTGGGAGCGTCAATAAACAGCTTGCCTTTTAAACGGTCGGTATGAATGGTTTTTAATTCCAGGTAAGAGTTAATGCGAGCGCCTTCACCTGCCTGTAGCTGTTCGATTTTGCGGCTGATTTGATAAAAAGGGTAGCGAGGGTCAACATCCAGCGCCGTGCCGGGTAATGTCGCGGAGGTGGGCTGGCTGTTATGCAGTAATACGGTAAATTTGTGGCTGGATGTTTGAATGCCGGAGAGCAGGTGTTCGGAGCCCAGGTAGCTGTTGATAAACCGGGATTTGGCGGTCGAATTACCGCCGATTAAACTGATTATAGGCCACCATGACTGTTTGCAGGCAGTGGTTTCGTCCGACTCAATTAAGCCCAGATCGTACTCGACTTGATCAAGGTCCTGAAAGACTTTTGCAGCTTTTAGCAATATCGGATTGTCATTGGCGAAGTGTTTTTCAAGGTTGAGCAAGTATCTGCTCGCTGTCTTTTCAGTCATCATTTTGACACCGTTTTTATTTAATTATTATAGGTATGAAGGTAACGAAGTATACACCCAGATTGACCGAATAATACATAAAAACAGGGAGAATATTATAGGGCTTCAATCGTTGTCGAATAATTGCGGCATTTGCCCGATCTTGCATTTTGTACCCGGAATAATCTGAATTATAGTATATTGAGAACTTAATCTAATGAGTCCCTTTATGAGTGCAATCAGTATCATAATGATAAAGTGGTTTTAAAGTATCAAATGACAATAGGGAAGAAGGGCTTGGTTAATCGTCAACTTATTATCGTGATAGCAATTATTCCGCTATTGTCAGGCTGTACCGTGCCGTTTTTTGGCGGTTATGGCGCAAAGGGTCAAACGCTGGAAGAATTTTCCCACTATGTGGAAAAGGTCTTTCGGTTCCAAAACAGAATGACCAGCGAGGTCATGATGTTGCAGGACAGTGATGATATTAAAAAATCCGAGGACTTATTGAAGGCGGAGCAGACTATGCAGCATGTCTGTACGCCTCTCAATGAATATGTTTCCCGTGATATTGATGGTTTGAATATTGGGCTTTTTTTGCGCCAACGGGTTGAGAAATCGGCTGAGGACTGTGAAAAATCAGCTCAGGAGCTTCAATCACTACTTGAGCGTTTATAATTAAGGCGAAAGGCGAAAAAACAACTTAAGCGGATCTTTCTTTAGCCTTTAGCCTTTAGCCTTTAACCGACCACCTCCGTCCGATAGCGATAAATCCGAATATTTTTTGACCAGTAATCCGGCGGCAGTCCTGCCTTTTGCTTTAAGTGTCGTAAAAACTGCCGGGGTTCAGGCAAAGACTCCCATACCGAAGGCAAGAAAGTTCCGCGTCGGTAGCCTTCTTCCAAAATCAGCCCATCGATACCGGGCTGCAATTGCGAAAGCACATCCTGTTCGGAGCTGAATGCCATCGGTTCGGCGGGTGTAAGTATGGATAAATGAATGTCCAGATCGTCCAGTTCATCGGCTTGCAGCGGAGGAAAACGCGGATCTCTGAAAGCGGCGGAGAACGCGTTTTCGGCAATATCTTTAACCAGCGGCCTGACGGCTTCTAACATGCCAATACAGCCGCGCAACTGGCCGTATTTTTCCAGGGTCACAAAAGTAGCGCGTTGCTTTGTTAATTCCTCCGGATATTCAGTCAAATTGACCGCTAACGGCTTGCCGGTTTGCAAACCTTGCTGAATGGAGTCACGCGCTACTTGCAGTAACAACTGCTGATGATCTTTATTCAATGACATAGGCGCCGTATCCCACCACCCGGTTTTTATCGCCGGCCGTATCGCCGGAATTGCGCAGGTCAATAGTCTTGACCGATAGCGATTTTTCCCGAGCCAGCTTTAACAAACCGCTGACTGGGACTCTGCCGCAAGCCGATTCAAAATCGAGTTGTTCATAATGCAACTGTTCTATTATCTTGCTGGTTGACCTGTCCTTTTGTTGAGCGGTCGGATAATCATGATAATGACTCAAATCAGAGCTGATAACGATCAGTGTTTCCTCTCCGCCCCAAAGCGCATCAATCACTTGGCTGACCTGCTCCGGTGAGGCATCGCCGGCGACAATGGGAACGATTTTGAAGTCATCCAGCGTTTCCTGCAAAAACGGCAGATGCACTTCCAGGCTGTGTTCATAGGTATGCGCCTGTTCAAGGTATTCAACAAAAGGCAAATGGGCTATAGTTTGTAAAGCCTCCCGATCGACAGGAATAGCGCCTAACGGGGTGACGAACGCTTCCGCTCTGCTGATGGCGAGCCCCCGGAAAGCGACTCTATGCGATGGGCCGATGATAACGGCTCGGGTTATGCGGGCATGGGCTTTTTTTAATCGCGCATAAGCACTTGCGGCGACAGGTCCGGAATATACATAGCCGGCATGCGGAACGATGATGGCCTTGGGAACTTTCGCGTCAGTTTTGACATCATCCAAATAATGGACCAGCATCTGATGTAGTTTGGGCGCACTTGCAGGATAAAAGGTGCCTGAGACGGCAGGCTGTCTTTCTATAGGTTGTCTATTCATTGGCTTGTCCTGTTATTTTGAGTTAAATGATTGAATTCATTGTAATCTTTAAATGTCAGTATCGGCTGTTTTGTGGTAGTAACTTGAGCAAAGATACTAAATGACAACAGACGCTTCCGACAACATTATTTATTAACGGTTCCAGAAGAATACACGGGAGAATATAAATGACAGCTTTTATTAGCCACGATACAGTAAAAACCCGCTATTGGCACGCACTCGACGATGGCCGCATTCAATGCGATCTTTGCCCACGGTTTTGCAAGATGCACAAGGACCAGCGCGGCCTGTGTTTTGTCAGGCAAAACCTGGATGACCAGATTGTCATGACCAGTTATGGTCGCTCCAGTGGTTTTGCTATAGACCCTATCGAAAAGAAACCCCTGAATCATTTTTTACCGGGCACTCCGATATTTTCATTCGGCACGGCGGGTTGCAATCTGGCCTGCAAGTTTTGTCAGAATTGGGACATCAGTAAATCCCGGGAAATGGATACCCTGATGAGCAAGGCTTCTCCCGAAGCCATAGCGCAGGCGGCACTGGATTATGGCTGCAACAGCGTGGCTTATACCTATAACGATCCGGTGGTTTTTCATGAATATGCGATAGATGTCGCTCAGGCTTGCCGAAGTCTCGGTATCAAATCGGTAGCGGTTTCCGCAGGCTATGTTTGCGAGCAACCCAGGGCCGAGTTTTATCAATGGATGGATGCCGCCAATATTGATTTAAAAGCCTTTAGCGAACGTTTTTATCACGAAATCACCGGCGGTCATCTGCAAGCGGTATTGGAGACGCTGAAATATATCAAACATGAAACGTCCGTCTGGCTGGAACTGACGACGTTAATCATTCCCGGAGAAAACGACTCGGAAGCCGAACTGGAAGCGATGACGCAATGGGTGGTTGAAAATCTGGGGCCCGATGTGCCTATGCACTTCACGGCATTTCATCCCGACTGGAAAATGCAGGACAAGCCTTCCACGCCGATTGCATCGTTGCATCAGGCGCGGCAAATAGCCTTAAAGAACGGAGTACATTATGCCTATGTCGGCAATGTTCATGATAAAGCCGCCGAAAGCACCTATTGTCATGGTTGCGGGGAATTATTGATAGGCCGGGACTGGTACGAGTTATCCGAATGGAATCTGGATACATTGGGCCATTGTCGATTTTGCGGCGAGCGCTGTGCCGGTGTCTTTAACGCGCAGCCGGGCAACTGGGGCGCAAAGCGAAAAGCCGTTTATATGGGTTAACCGGGATCAATTGATTGGCGATACCCATCGGGGTTGATACGAGCATGAGCAGGGCTTCACCGCTCATGCTGAAACAATTGAAACAAATTTCCTGTTGCCGGAAATCGTTTGGAAACATTGCCGACTTATTCTTTCTCCCAGCCAGCTACCGAGAGCAGGCGAAAAGACTCATCCATCCGGGAGAATAAACGTGAATAAAAAGATAATGGCTGCAAATGATTTCCCAACCGGCGCAGCAGACAAGCTGGCGGTAAAAATCACCAACACACTTTACTTGATAGTTGCTTTATCTATTAAGCCGTTTCTTATCCGCATTCTCCGATTCCTCAGGAAATTATTTATCCCTTATTTGAGAAAGTGGATATAAATAATTTCCGCCGAATACCGGCATGATGTATCGATCAAGCAAACGATTTAAAGACACACATGTTCAATTATCAAGAGGATTCCGCCATGAAAACCATTCGTACAGCACATTGCTCCGCACTGTTAGCCGCAGCCTTAAGCCTGTCGGCAGTCGATGCCGCCATCGCCGCTACGCCGATTGCTCAGGCGTCGGCAGCCAATTTAATTCTGTTATCGCCCTGTAGCAGTTACAGCACACCGGCCGGAAAAGTCAAGGCGCTGTCCAGGTCAACGCTGTTCTCGGCGCACAGAGATTTCTCCGGCGGCATTGAAGACGGCGTAGCCTATCCTGCCGGCACATTCGGCGCTAATGCACTCTTTAGCACAAATATCACAGTAGGCGGCGCGGCAAAGTCATGCGTAGTGGCGACACTGAGCGTCAATGCCCAACCCAATGACAACGGCATGGTCTTTCAGGCGCGGATTGATGGTCAGCCGATGGGCGGTCAATGGAACCCGATTGATTTTCTTAGCTTACCTGCCGGGTTTAACCAACCGATTGTATGGTTGCCCAATGTCGTGTCTCAACCGGGCGCATTCGAAGGTATCGACCCGCCGCACATGGCCGCTTATACCTTCACAGCCGTAGTGACTCCGGGTGTGCATACCCTGGAGGTCCGCGTTGCCGGTTGTTGTCACCAGGATATTGATACGCCGGCAGACACACCGGACGGCTATATCCGCTCAGCTACCTTTGCCATTCAGCACCAATAGCCATCCTTTCAGCCGCGATCGGATGAAACGAACGGGAAGAAGGAAGCACACCAGAATTGAACACAAAAACTGCACTGCGCGGCGAGCCGGTTTAGGGCAACCCGCAAAGACTACAACTAAATCGCCAAAGTTCGCATGCCCCGGCGTATCGCAATGATGTAGTGAGCTTATGTTTTTGCGGGTTACCTAATTCCATATTGCCGGGCGGATTCAACCATCAGCAGCATGTCGTCAGGATTACTTAAAAACGGTTTTATCGGCAATTTTGAACAAGGTGGTTGCTTGTTGCGTAACGCCCGATGTCGTTGCCGCCTCCAGATAGCCGTGAGCATTCCATTTAAACGAGAAGTTTAAAATAACCGGCTTAAGGTAGGGTTCATTGGTCGGATCGGCCAAACACTGGATTTTCATTTCGGCATTGAGATTGCCTTCTTGATCAGGCAAGCCCTTACCAAGAAAACTGCCGCGGTTGCCTGCGCAAGTTCGCAAATAGGTGTCGTTCACACGCACCTGATAGGCCGTGCCTTTACGAGCGATAATCCAGGTTTGCAAGCCGCCGTCATTGGGATCGGTGCCGGACCAAACACCTTCAATGGTGTCTGAGGCAGAGCCGCTTTTGAAGATTGTAGTCGGTAGTAAGGTGGAGTCTGCCGTACCGACCGACAGGTAGCCGGTCTGATGGATTTTAAAGATTAAAGTGACCGCGACGGGAGGCATATAGGTTTCGTTGGTCGGATCGGCAAAACATTGAATTTTCAAATCAGCGATCAAATTACCGCTTGGATTCAGGACGCCTCTCCCGAGCACGCTGCCGCGGTTGCCGGTACAGAGGCGCAAGTAAGTATCGTTGCCGCGCACCTGGTACACGCCGTTTTTGTTAGTGGCCGCAATCGACCAGGTTTGCAAACCGCCGTCGCTGGGATCGGTGCCTACCCAAAGTCCCTGGAGCGGATCAGCCGTTACGGCGAGTGACGGGGCAGCCCAACTGCACAATAGTGAGCCCGCGATGGTTGTAATAAGCAATCGTTTTTGGTGGTTGTTCATCAAAATAATCCTGTTGAAAATAGTAAAAACGGATGTTTCACAACCCACAGACACTGAAGTTCTGTATGGCGTTTGTACACCTCGTCCTGCGTGAATCTTGAACCGAAGTATCCAGTTGGCTTAAGTATAAAGCTGAGCCTTTATTCTCCATAATTATCATCGGAAAAACCGGTACAGACTTCCGGAGTTCCGGCCCAATCCGGCGGATATACGCCAAGACGCACAAAGCGGTGAAAACTCGAGTAAGGCCAGTCGCAGATACGGGAAACCAGGCCGTGTTTCACCGGATTTTAATGAATGTAATCGCAATGTTTTTCGAAATCCCGGTCATCGCGGATTTGATGTTCCCAGAAGCGCGGTTGCCAAACGGTTTGAGAGCGTTTATGTTTTTGAGCGGCAGATTGAACGGGTTTATAGTTGGCCGGGCAATGGCGGGAAAAATGCCCTTTTATTACATTCCAGCGCATTGAATAATCGCAGTCGCCGGCCGGCAAGGTCCAGATACAGTGCAGATGTTCCGGCAACAGCACAAAGGCGTCGATGGTAAACGGATGATGCGTTTTAATCAGATGGAATGCCGTTCGCAGCAAATCCCGGTTTTCCGGTTCACAGAGAATTTCGCGCCGCCGGAACGTCACGACCGTAAAAAAATAAGTAGCGCCCGGCGTTTTGGCGCGGCGATATTGCATATCAACAATTCCCAATATGACAGTGGTTTAATTGTAACATCGGAGGAATATCGAACATCCTTAGCATGGTTCGGTATGGAAATGCCATGTGTAAAAAGAATCCCCATACGTAGGTCGGGCAACAGCTTTATCGTTGCCCGACATTCGGTATCCGACAATGCAACAACGATGACCAAATCAGCAAGCCATTGCCATAGTGAAATGTCGGGCACGAACAGCCTGTGCCCGACCGGACTGCTTTGCTTAGTCGTGCGATGAAGGAATGTTGAGTAGGGCAGGCGTACAAAGGATACGAGCAGCCGGACTGCCCGTTGAACCGCCCGTCGCAGGGCCCAGATCACCTCGGTCAGATTGCCCTTCATGAGCCGGACATACCCCAGCCACAGGGCAAAGCTCGATATGGTCTATGGCGACCCCGCTTCTGCCGATGCCGAACCACTCCGGCAAAGTGGATGTCAGCGAAGCGGTCAGCAATTTGCCGTCATTAGAGCGGCAAATGGTTCCATGTGATGTACCGACTACGGATATAGAGGTGCGGACTATGCCGAACCACGGACTGCAAGCTCCTTTTATCGGCACTTCGATGCCTTTACCGACAAATGTCGTTCCACCCGGATTATTCGGATTCCACCCACCGTTCACGGCGATGCAAAAATTACTTGGGGCGGAGAAGGCGGGGACACTAACCCCCAAGAGCATCATTAGTGCGACGCTATTCAATCGATTCATTTTTAATACCTCAATTAGTTGCTGTTATTTACAGAATAAGTACCGAATCAAACTGATAGCAATCAGGCCTAAAGTCAGAGCAACAGGTTTTGTTCGGAAACTAGTCCCGCTTGGCTGAACAAAAAAGCTTACCCAAATCTATTGACATCGTCAGCTTGGTAGGTAACTTAAAATATAGTATGAGTTTTTTTTGTTTCTGCACTATTTCTGAAAAAACAGATTTTTGTTTCAGTTGTTTCCGTAGCAAAAACTTGTATTTTCGATGTTATGCGGGTTCGAAGCGCCGTTTCTACTGTGTTGAATTCAGGCGAGGGAATGATTTATTTTCTTAAATGATAAGATCCTTCTTATAGTGAAACATCGAAATGTCGGGTATGAACAGCATGTGCCCGATCTACCCGACTGGATGCGGAAAACCGCATGTCCGGTGGTGTGGGAGAGGTGGCGGGCACAATCCCGTCACCCCGACCCGATCTTGGCTAACCTTGTGTGGTTGCAAGACCTGCCCCCCATGCTTTTCTTAGCGCAATTCATAGATTTCATCTACCGATTGGGGATTTGAAAAGGAAAGCCGCTAAGCTTTTTAAACTTTTCGTAGTTATCATTGCAAAGGTCTTCCCGGATTAATGAATAAAGGAGTGAGAAATCTCTATTATCAGGGCCGCCAGATGCAAGATTAGCAACATGCTCCACAACGCGTTGTGAAGCGTACAAAGGAAGTCTATTGACTTCGGTGCAGAATCCTTGATTTACCTTTATGGCATCGTCACTAGTTTGATTATTAGTATATGAAAGCTTCTTGGACATACTTTCGAGGAATACATTGTAATACTCTTGCTTAATTTTTCGCGACTCAGCGTTACGCTGCTGTTTTGCAGTTGCTGCACTCGTCAATAGAGCGACTGTAAAAGATCCTACAATAGTTATTGTTGCGGCTATAGCGCCAACCAAAGCAACTACGACATTATTCGGGAGTTCCGGTGTTACGGTAACGTATTGATAAACAATGAGGACTAGGCTATAAACAATGAAGACTAGGCTGATTAAGACGCAAGCTATAAGAAGGATGGAACCCCATTGCATTAGTTTTGTCACTTTGATCTTTCCTTGGCCTAACGTTAAGTAGACACCTAAGCAGGTGTATATAGATTTTGAATCACAGGTGTATAAAACTTGCCCGTAACCCATAAAGCCCGATGTTAGGGTATTTGTCAATTGATAGCAACCTTAACGATGCAAAATTAAAAACACCCAAAAAACCCACGCCGAATCTTTTTGAAAACACCCATTTTTGCCGGATCAGACCAACTAAACACCATCCGCCTCATTTCCGCGCACCGCTGTTGATCCCCCCGATTTACTATTAAAATCCTTCTGAATCTTCGTAAATTGCAACAATTGCGATTCTATCCGCCCATTAAACGATTCCGGCGGATACGTTCCTTGCTCATTAACAACACCCGCTTCCATATCAGTCAACAATTCCAGCGCCTCATCGATGGTGCTGACGGCATAGATGTTGAATTGACCGGATTGGGCGGCGTGGACGACATCCCAGCGCAGCATCAGGTGTTTGATGTTGGTGGCGGGGATGATGACGCCCTGGCTGCCGGTTAAGCCTTTTTTGGCGCAAATATCGAAAAAACCTTCGATTTTTTCGTTAACGCCGCCTATCGGCTGCACGTTGCCGAGTTGGTTGATCGAGCCGGTGATAGCCAGATCCTGCCTTAACGGAATTTGCGCCAGCGACGATAAAATCGCGCACAGTTCGGCCAGCGACGCGCTGTCGCCTTCGACCTGACCGTAGGATTGTTCGAACACCAGGCTGGCGGCGATCGAGAACGGCGATTTCCGCGAATAGCGCGCGGCAATATAGCTCGACAGGATTAAGACGCCTTTCGAATGGATGGCCCCGCCCAATTCGATTTCGCGTTCAATATCGACGACTTTGCCGTTGCCCAGGCGCGTCGTGGCGGTGATGCGGGACGGCTGGCCGAAGCTGAACTCGCCCAGTTGCAGGACCGACAGGCCGTTGACCTGACCGCATACCTTGCCTTCGGTATCGATCAATACCGTGCCGCGGTGAATGTGTTCGTAGAGCTTTTCCCGGATTTTATCGAGTCGGCGGATTTTGTGGTCGATGGCTTGTTGCACATCGCTGTTGGTGATATGCACATGGCCGTTGTCTTCGGCCCAATAGTCGGCTTCGGTTAGCAGGTCTTTGATGCTGCGCAGGTGGATTAACAGTTTTTCCGCATCGCCGGTCATTCGGGAACTGTGTTCAATGACTCGGGTGACGGCATTCTGGCTGAGCGGGCGTAACTTTTCCTGGCGGGCGATGGTGGCCAGGAAGCGGGCGTAGTCGTGGCTTTTATCCTCTCTGGAGACGGATTCGTCGAAATCGGCGGCCACTTTAAAGAGGTTGTGAAACTCGGGGTCGTAGGCGCTTAATAAATAATAAATCAGCGGCTCGCCGACCAGTATCAGTTTGACATCCAGCGGTATCGGCTGTGGTTCCAGTGATGAAGTGCTGATCAGGCTGAGCGCGCGTTCCAACGATTCGATGCGGATTTCACCGGCTTGAAGGGTTCTTTTCAGGGTTTCCCAAGCATAAGGCTGAAACAGCAGTTTACGCGCGTCGAGAATCAGGTAACCGCCATTGGCTCTATGCAATGCGCCCGGCTTGATCATCGTGAAATCGGTGACCAGCGAGCCCATGTAGGCCTGATGGTCGATGCGGCCCAATAGATTACTGTAGTTCGGGTGATCTTCGTAAATGACCGGGGCGGATTTCTTGTCGCTAAAGTCCACCATCACATTGACATGGTAGCGTTTGAACGGGTCGGCTTCCTGGGGCATTTCCATAAACGGCAATGTTTTTTCGCCGCGCGGGATGAAATCGCGGACATGTTCGATAATGTCTTTTTGCACATCATGCAGATAATCAAGCACCGCCGTTTGTTTGGCGTATTTTTCCATCAATTCGTCAATCGTGTGATTGACCGCCAGTTCGGCAATTTCACGATTAAGCGCCTGCAATTTGCGCTTGGTTTCCTTGCGCCAGGCGGGGAATTTTTTCAGTAGCGAGGCCAAGCGCTCCTGCAAATTCAGGATGGTGTTTTGTATTTCACGCTGCTTGTCCTTGTCGTACTTATTGAATTCTTCGGGGGTGATCTCTTCGTTGTTTTCATTGGCCGGTGCAAAAGAGTAACCGGTCGGCGTTTCTGCAACGATAATATGAGCGTTGGCGGCCCTGTCGCGTAATTCGCTGAGCTCGGCGATTTCCCGTTGCCGGGACTGGCTTTCAATCTCGCCGGCTTTGGCGCGGTATTCATCGCCGTCAAATGCTGACGGTATCGCCACGCTGAGTTCGTCTATCAACTCATCCATATCGGCCTTGAAAACTTTGCCTTGGCCCGGCATCAACCGGATCGCGACCGGTTTTGCCGCTTGCCTGAAATTGTTGACATAACACCAGTCGGAAGGCGGTGCTTGCCGAGCGGCCTGGTGTTCAACCATCTGCATAACGGTGGTTAATTTGCCGGTGCCGACCGGGGCCATCGCGAAAATGTTGTAACCGTTTTTATGAATGCGGATGCCGAACTTGATCGCTTCCATCGCGCGTTCCTGGCCCACGCTGATGTCAATGTCTTCAAGCTCTTCGGTGCTGCTGAATTTTAATTGCTCAAGGTTGCAGGGTTTATAGAGCTGTAACGAACTCAGGGGTGTGTGTTTCATGGGATGGAAGCTCAGCGTGAAAAATCCGATTTGCGGGTGGCGGTTAATATACGTCATGCCCGGTTTTTAGAATAGTTGCAATTATGTATTTGTAAAGCGCCGGGGAATTATGGCTCTTCCCGATTTCGTGGGGTAACCACTACCTATAGTATTAGGCATAACCGAATAAACGCCGACCTTCGACATCAAGCCAGATATGTTGGAATAACCGGCCTAAGTCATAGATGCCGTAGCAACGCCGCTTGATG
>SXGU01394096.1_pt1 | contig 17803 bp, 11 predicted proteins | sample 3174531 | NCBI WGS metagenome assembly SXGU01 (sample SAMN11356863, study PRJNA531348) | freshwater metagenome | isolation source: freshwater sample F1-140 | place: China: Fuxian Lake, Yuxi | collected 2017-12-25 | reverse complement strand
TACAAGCCGGCGTACTTCGCCACCACCGCCGAGGTAGTCGAGATCCTCAAGCCGGCGGGCCGGTGGCGGACCTTCTTCCCCAACCACGACCGGTCGACCCCCGAGACCGGCTACAGTTCCCGGGCTGGGGTCGAGGAGACTCGGCTGATCGGCGAGCGGGCAGGCCTGGTCGGCCAGTTCACCCACATGAAGATCCAGGGCCACGAACAGGGTACCGCGGCTACCGTCATCGAGATGATGAACCGGGCGTCGGCCGAGGGACGATGGGTGGCGGCCGACGTCTATCCCTACTTGGCGGGGCAGACGGCTCTCTCGGCCTTGATCATCCCGGGCTGGGCCCAGGACGGCGGCACGGAGGCCATGCGGACCCGATTCAAGGACCCGGAGCTTCGAGCCCGGATTGTCAAAGAATCCGACGAAGCCATCAAGGCCCGGTTCAACGGGCCCGAGTCGATCATGGTTCTCGGCACCCGTCGGCTTTCGGACATCATGCGCGAGGTGGGGGCCGCCTCCCCCGGCGACGCGGTGGTCAAGGTCCTCGAGACCGAGTCGCCCTGGGCCATTCTGGGATTCGGGATCGAAGCCGACCTCGTCAAGATCATGCAGTACCACTCGTCGGCCATCGCTTGTGATTGCGGGGCGGCGACTGGCAGCCGGGGTCACCCTCGGTACTACGGCAGCTTTCCCAGGGTGCTGGGCCGGTACGTCCGGGAAACCCGCGCCCTGACCTGGGAAGACGCGATTCGGAAAATGACTGGGCTCCCGGCCGCCATGATCGGCCTGGTGGACCGCGGGCTACTGGCGCCGGGCATGGCGGCCGACATCACGGTCTTTGACACGGCCACGGTCATCGACCACGCCACCTTCGAAAAGCCGGATGCCTGGTCCGAGGGGATTCGCCACGTGATCGTGAACGGGCGGGTGGCCCTTCGAGACGGGAAGGCCACGGGGGAGCAGGGTGGCGTGGTCCTCCGGCGAACCGGCAACATGCCGAGCCGGCCGATGGACCTCGGGGCGACGCGGCGGGTTACCGTCGCCGGCGTCGCGACCCGGTTGTCCGACGGAACGCCGGTCCAGGTCACGATCGACGTTCGCCAGGCGCGCCAGAGCCAACACGCGAGGGGAACGATCACCGTCGTCGACCGCGCCGCCAAGACCACGGTCCGGTCGGTGGTCCTCGGCACCCTCCAGACCAAGGCGGGCTGGGCCTCGCTCACCGGCCGGGCCCGAATCAACGCGGCCGGTCAGGAGCGGTCGTTCACCCTGATCGTCGAACGAGCCGATCCATTTGTGGACGGGAGCCCCTCCACGATCCGGCTTTCCGTCGAAGGTCTTGACCCGATCGAGGGGCGGCTCAACCGCCTTGCCACCGTAGTGCAGAGCGGGAAAGCGCCCCAGATCTAACTGATCCGGGCCACGATCGCCGTCACGTTGTCGGTGCCGCCACCGGCCAAAGCCAGGGCGACCAACTCCCGCGTGGCGGCTTCGGCGCTACCCGGCTTGCCGAGTACCGCCGCAATCGCCGGATCGTCGACGTGCTTGTTGAGCCCGTCGCTGCAGAGGAGCAGGGTGTCGCCCGGCTCGAGGTCGATCAAGCCGACCGAAGGGGTCAACTCCGACCCACCGATGGCGCTGGCCAGTGACTTGGCGGCCGACGCCTTCGCCGCCTGGGCCTCGGTCCAGGCTCCCAAGTCCATCATGTATTCGCCGATGGTCTGGTCGCGGGTGATCTGGCGGAGCCGGGTCCCGCGGAGGTAGTACGCCCGGGTGTCGCCCACGTGGATCAGGTAGGCGCGCCGACCGACCAATACGGCCAGGGTCAGGGTCGTGGCTGGAGCTTTCTCCGACTCGCCGTGGACTCGAAGCAGCTCCTCGTGGGTGTCCCGGACGGTCTGTTCCAGCCGTTCGAGGAACAGATGCTCCTCTTCGAGGCTGAATTGCTGGTAGCATCCCGCGGCTCGGCCGACATAACCCAACAAGCCGGTCACCACCGCACCACTGGCCAACTCGCCCCCCGGCCTGCCGCCGACCCCGTCCGCCACGGCCAGCAGAACCGCCTCAGCGCCGCCGCCCTGCCACCGCTCGGCGTCCGCTGGGCCGAGACTGCTCTGACTGATGGTGACCGACTTCCTCATCGAGGCGACCACGAAGTGGTCCTCATTGCCGGCCCGGACCCGGCCCACGTCTGTCAGCCCGAAGATGTCGAGTCCGCTCATTGGGTGGCTCCGGGCAGCGTGGCTTTGGCCAGCCATGCAAACGAGGCCTCGACCCCTTCGCCGGTTTTCGCACTGGTCCGTATCACCTTCCACCGCTCCCGGGCCATGGCCGCGTCGTCCGCCGGCTTCAACGCCCATGATTCGGTCAGGTCGACTTTGTTGAGCGCGAGCACCGAGGGTACGTCACCGATTGCCTGCGTCACGATGGTACGGAGCTCGAAGATCTGATCGAAGGTCTCTCGGCGGGTACCGTCGACCACGTAGATGATGCCATGGCCACCCCGGAGGTAGCTTACCGAGATGTCCCCCGCGTCGTCACGGCCGGCCAAATCCCAGAGCAGCAGGGTCAGGTCGGTGCCGTCGAGCGCCACAGTCTTTCGGTCGATCTTCACGCCGACCGTGCTATGGTACTTGGTCGAGAACAGGGAATGGACGTACTGTTGGACGAGGCAGGTCTTGCCCGCGCCGAATACCCCCACCATGCAGATCTTCTTCTGGATCATTCGGTCCTCACGAGGCGCACGACGAACGATACGCTGCGATTGATTCGGGCCCGGTCCGCGGCATTGGACTCCTCGAGCGGCTGCACGACACCGACACCGATCGCGGTGATCAGCCCGGCCGGAACCCCCAGTGCCGAGAGCCGGGCCGCTACCGCTTCGCCCCGCAACCGGCTCAATGCCTGGTTGGTGGCGTCGGTGCCGGTCGGATCGGTTCGGCCAATGACTTCCAAGCGAATCGATCCCGGGCGTCCACCGGCCGCAACCACCAAGCCCTGAAACGTCGCGGCGACTTGGCCGAGCCGGGCCCCGGCACCCAGGAGCGCAGCCGAGCCGACGTCGAATAATACCCGGCTCCGTTCGATCTCGGTCCTGAGGAGGGCGGCGTCGGGGGCCAGCACGGGCTCGACCCCGGACCAGTCGACCCGTTCGACCCCGACCGGGTTGCCGGCCGCCGCGGGGTTCCAGGCCACCGGGGCGGTGCCGCGGGCCACCAGTGTATCGCCCTGGAGCGAGAAGAGGACGCTCTCGGGCGCTTTCAGGAATCGGCGAGCGCGGGCGGTGACCATGTCTGGTTGCAGCGAGAGGAATGGCGCGAACCGGCCTTCGACGATGGTGGTGTCGACGCCTAGCGCCGCCAAGACGGTGCGGGGATCGGCGGCCAGCGGATCGCGGAGGCCTGACAAGTGCCACCGCCCGCCCGACCGCTCCGCCGACACCACCACCAAGCCGGGTTCGGCCCGAAGCCGGGCCACCGCGGCATTCCACCGACGGGAGGACCGGACCGAGAGGGCCCCGGCGATCAGGACCACAAGTGCGATCGGCACGGCCCACACCAGCCACGGCCCGGGCCCGGTCCGAGGCTCCCGCCGGTCGGTACTCAGCACGGTTTCGAGACACGCCTCGAGCGCAGGCCGGGCCGATCCAAACGGTGCCGCGTCGCCGTCGAACGCGGCGAACGCCCCCGCCAGCTGATAGTGGAGGCTCTCGAGCGCGTCCTGCAACCGGGGGAGCAGGGTGTCCGGTGCCTGGCCCCGGACCACGGCCGCCAGCACGGCCTGGGGCCCCGGTTCGACCACGACGGTCAGCTCGCCAACGCTGAACGTGCGGAGCTTGCCGCCCGACTCCGCCGTCGCAAACGAATCGCTGACGAAGTCCTGAATGGCGGTCAGCATCCCGGAGATCAGATCCGCGTCCGCCACCTTGAGATCGGGGGGTGCGGCGTGGCACAGGAGCAAGCCGGTCTCGGCGTGAATCAAGAACACCTGCTCGACCCGGTAGAGCAGGGCATGCTTGATGACGATCTGGGCGTAGGGAATGCCGGTGCGGATCGATTCCCACCGCCACCGGAGGCCCCGGACCGAGAAGCTGTGCTCGATGGCCGCGTTGATCGAACGGACCAAGCCGGACATCGCTTCCGCGATGGCTTTTCGAATCGCCGGCCCGAGCACCGGAAAGATGGCGGTGGCAATCTGACGGGGATTCCGGCGGACCGATTCGCTGATCGCGCTTTCGACGGTCGGTCCCAAGGCCCGGGCCAGGTGCTGGTCCTGGCCGGCTCGAAGCGCAATCGCCTCGGGCAAGTGCTCGGCGATCGCGTCCGGAGTCAGGCGCGCCGCATCGAACTCCTGCTCGAGTTGATCGAGTCGCAGGCGTTCCTGGCCAACCACCAGGTCACGAAAAGTCTCGAACGCCTCCGGCCCCTGGTTCGGATCGGGCACGGTCAACCCCGCGCGGCCTTCTTACCTGTCTTACGGCCTTCGCCGGCCAGCGCTTCGGACATCCCGGCAAACAGCTCCGAGAGGCTTGCGGAGTCGAGCTTGTCGCTCTGAAGCTCGGCTACGGCTTGGTTCAGGTCGTTGGTAAGCCGGTCGGCCAGATGCTTGATCTCGTCGGAGACGGCCATCGAATGCTGGAGGATCTGATCCCGGAGGTCGGCGTCGGCCTGACCGGTCGTTTCTTCGAGCTTGGTGTGACGCTTCTCGATGGCCCGGAACGACTCCTTGCACTCCGCCGCCAGGGCTTTGAGGTCTTCCGACCGCTTGGCGCGCTCGGCGGCGAGTCGTTCGCCGAGGGCGTCGAGTTCCTTCCGGGCCGCCGCCTCGAGATCGCTGAGGTTCTTGGTGAATTCGGTCCGGATCGCCTGCTGCTCGCGTTGAATCCGCTCTTCGAGGCCCTGAAGCCGGGACTCGACGAGGCGCATTTGTCCGCCGAAGAGGATATCCCGGACCTTGTCAAGGCTCTCGGGCGTGGTCTCGGCAGGCGCGGGGCGGGCTTTCTCTTTGTTCTTGGCCATGGGTCTCGGTCGTCGGGAAGGTACGGGTGGCATGCTCGACCCGAAGTTACCGTCTGGCTGGCCGACTGGCTACGGTTCTGCCGGCCGGACGGTAGCGCGTTAGCGAAAGCTGCCCTAGCTTGAACGGGTGACCTCCTCAGGTTCTGCCGATTCAACGCCGATGGCGGGCTGGCGGCCGCGCGACGAAGATCTCGACTTCTTCGGGCTCTCCCACCAGGGTTTGGTGCGGAAGAAGAACGAGGACCATTTTCTGTTCTCCACGCTCCACAAGACGATGCGGGTCGGCGGCACCAATCTGCCGAATCCGGAGCTGCTCGAACTCCCGAGCCAGCGGTTGGCTTCGTTCGCCATGGTGGCCGACGGGGTCGGGGGCCGGGCTGGGGGTGAGGAGGCGAGCCGCGCCGCGGTGGAGACCATTGCCCGATACGCCACCGACGCGATGCAGTGCTTGCTGACCACCGACTCGCAGGACGAAGCGGCGTTTCTGACGGTACTCCAAGCCGGAGCGGCCGCCAGCCATCAGGCCGTGGTATCGCAGGCCGGTGCCGGGGGCGGGAGCGCGACCACCCTCACCGCGGTCATGGCGGTGTGGCCCAACCTCTATATCCTCCAGGTAGGCGACAGCCGTTGCTACCGGTTCCGCGCCGGGCGACTCGAACAGCAAACCCGCGATCAAACCATGGCCCAAGAGCTCGTCGATTCCGGCGTGCTCACCGCCGACCTCGCCCCGAAGACCCGGTTTGCCCATGTGTTGTCGAGTTCGATCGGTGGCCAGGTCAGCAACCCGGTGGTAGTCAAGGACACCATGCTGCCCGGGGACATCACCTTGATTTGTAGTGACGGTCTGACCAAGCACGTCACCGACGCCCAGATTGCGGCGCGGCTCGCCAATCTTCAGTCGTCGGAGCAGGCCTGTCGGGCCCTGGTCGATGACGCGCTGGCGGGTGGCGGGAGTGACAACGTGACCGTCGTCGTGCTTCGCGCTATCGTATCCGGCTCCCGCTAATCTCCTTCCCGGGTTTCCCCATGAGACCGATCTGGTATTGGTTGCCCGCCCTCGCCGCGGCAGCTCCGTATCCCTTGCCAGCCCAAACCGACAATGGCATCGTCATTCGGGGTGCGACGATTCACACCGCCGCCGGGGCTCCGTTCGTCGGGAGTATTCTGCTCCGGGGCGGCAAGATCGTGGCCCTCGGCGCCAGCGTCTCGGCGCCCGCCGGCGCCCGGATTATCGACGGCACCGGTAAGGTCGTGACGCCCGGGATGATCGACAATCACTCCCATATCGGGGCCAAGGTCACCGATCTCAATGACTCCCCGATGCTGATCGGCCCCCAGCACCGGTTCATCGACGCACTCGACCTCGGTGATCCGGATTGGAAGGATGCCGTGTCCGGCGGGGTTACCACGATCGTGACCGGCCCGGGCAGCGGCGAAAACGTGAGCGGCATGGCGGTGGTGATCAAAACGTTCGGCGCCGAATTGGGAAGCCGGATGCTGCTCGAAAAAGGCGGAATGAAGTTCGCGATGGGGGCCAAGTCCCGCGATCGCTATCCCACCACGTCGATGGGCGTGGCGGCCAACCTGCGCCAGTATCTGATCAAGACCCAAGAGTACGTCCAGACCGGCAAGAAGTGGGAGGACGAGGGCCGGAAGGGCAATCCGCCGGCTCGCGACCTTGGCTATGAGTCGATGGCGGAGGTGCTGGCCAAGAAGACCTACGTCCGGGCCCATGTTCACCCCGCCACCGACGTGATGACGCTGGTTCGGTTGAAGGATGAGTTCGGATTCGATCTGACCTTGCACCACTCGACCGAGGCCTACAAAGTGGCTCCGGAGTTGGCGAAACGCGGCATCTCGGCGGTGGTACTGCCGTTGGGTCCCCGAATCGGCGTCGGCGAAGATGCCATGGCCGGTCCCTACGTGCTGTGGAAGGCCGGCGTCAAAATCGCGATGCACAGCGACGCGCCGGTCATCAACCAAAAATGGCTCCGGCTCTGCGCCGCGTTGGCGATGCGCTACGGGATTCCGGAAGACGAAGCCCTGAAGATGGTCACCCGGAACGCCGCCGAGATTGCCCGGGTCGGTGACCGGGTCGGAAGCCTCGAGGTCGGGAAAGACGCCGACCTCGTGATGTTCGACGGTCCCTGGTACGAGCCGCGGTCTCGAGTCGAACTCGTCATTGGCGACGGCCAGGTGATCTTCGAGCGCAGCAAGGAGGGCAACTGATCATGCGAGTCTCCGCAACGCTCCTTCTGCTGCTCGCGACCGGCACCGGGGTGGCGGCCCAGACCCGGGCCATTGCCATTCGGGGCGGGACGGTCCTGCCGGTCAGCGGTTCGGCCATTCCGAACGGCACCGTCGTGTTCAAGGATGGAAAAATCGTGGCCGTCGGGGCCGCGGTGGCCATTCCAAGCGGCGCCCTGATCATCGACGCTCGGGGTAAGTACGTAATGCCCGGGGTCGTCGATGCGGCGTCGCACATTGGGATCGAGGGAAGCGATCTGAATGAGGCCAGCGATCCGGTGACGCCCGCTCTTCGGGCGATCGAGAGCTACAATCCCTTCGGGAACTTCGGGTCGGGGAAGGGCGGTCCGCTTCGGAACGCCGAGGCGCTGTCGGGTGGGGTCACGACGATGTACATCGCCCCGGCGGACGCCTCGTTGCTCGGGGGCCAAGGGGCCGTGGTCAAGACCGCCGGCCCGACCCTCGATGCGGTCATCGTTCGGGAACCCGCCGCCATGGACATGACGCTGGGCACTCCGCCGAAGACCGCCGCCCGGGCCCGGAATCGCGACCCCTACACTCGGATGGCCGAGGTTGCGATGCTCCGCCAGGCCCTGATTCGGGCGACGGAGTATCAGCGCAACAAGCAACAGACGCCGACCCTGCCGCGGGACCTCGGGATGGAGGCGTTAGGGAAACTCCTCCGGCGAGAGATCCCGGCCCGGATTCAGGCCAACTCCGCCACCGACATCCGCTCGGCCCTCGGCTTGGCTCAGGAGTTCGGGTTCGACCTGATTCTTGACGGCGGGGCTGCCGCCTGGGAGTACCGGACCGACCTGGCGGCCCGGAAAGTCCCGGTAGTGCTCGGGCAAGTGTCCCACCCCTATATCAGTAACGAAGAGATCCCCGACAAGGGCGATTATCCGCCGGTCGACGAACGGCTGCCGGCCAAACTCACGGCGGCCGGCATCAAGACCGCCATCGCCACGTTCTCCCGGGCATTCGGGTCCCTGGCGCCCGCCGGCGCCGGCAAGTGGCTCCTGATCGACGCCGGGATTGCCGCCGGGTACGGCATGTCGGAGGCCGATGTCCTCCGGTCGGTGACCTTGATCCCCGCCGAGATCCTCGGCGTCTCGAACCGGATCGGAAGCCTCGAAGCCGGCAAGGACGCCGACATCATCGTCCTCGACGGCCCCCCGCTCAGTGTCAAAACTTGGGTCCAGCAAGTTTACGTCAACGGCGAACTGGTGCATTCCCGATGAAATCCGAATTCCAAGTGCCGAGGGCCGACAACATTGGCTCCATGCTTCGCCCTCCGACTCTGCTGGCCGCGCGGGCGCGCCACCAGGCCGGCACTCTCGACGACGCCGGCCTGAAGACGGTCGAGGACCGGGCGGTCGACTACTGCGTCGCGGTCCAAGAACTCTCGGGGATCGGCGTGGTGACCGACGGCGAGATGCGCCGGAACGTCTTTTCGTCGAGCCTGGCCCAGGCGGTTGAAGGCTTCGACACCATCACCGGCAACACCGTCGATTGGTTCACGATGGAGGGCAAGAAGGAGACGAGCCCGGTGACCGTCGGGCTGGTCAGCAAGATGAAGCGGAAGCGGCATCTGTCGTCGGAGGAGTTCGTCTACCTCCGAGCCAAGACCCGGCTGCCGACCAAAATGACGATTCCGAGTCCGACGATGTACGCCTACTACTGGGTTCCGGGTGTCAGTACCGCGGCCTACCCGAATCCCGACGCGTACATGGCCGATGTGACCGACATTCTTCGTGACGAGGTCCGGGAGCTGGTCCGGCTCGGCTGTCCCTATATCCAGTTCGACGCGCCGGAGTTCGGGATGGTGCTCGACCCCCACCAGCAGGAGTGGTTTCGGCGGAAGGGCTTCGAGCCCATGAAAATGGTCCACGATGGCATCGACATGATGAATGCGATCATGGCCGGGTTCCACGACCGCTGCACCTTCGGTCTCCACGTCTGCCGGGGCAACGACGCCAATCGGTACATGGGGAAGGGAAGCTACGCCACCATTGCCGAGGATATCCTCCGGCGAACTCACGCCAAAGTGCTCCTCCTCGAATACGATGATGAGCGGAGCGGCGATTTCTCTCCGCTCTCCAAGACCGCCGAAGACAAGATCGTCTGTCTCGGGCTCATCACGACCAAACGCCCCCACGAGGAAACCGAGGACCAGGTCATTGCTCGGATCCACGAAGCGGCCAAGTACGTCCCGCTCGAACGCCTGACCCTGTCGACTCAATGCGGGTTTGCGTCGGTCGCCAAGGGCAACAACATCCCGTTCGAGCTCCAGGAGCGGAAGCTCAACTTGGTCGCCCGGATCGCGGCCAAGGTCTGGGGCTGAGTCCCCTTGCGCTTTTTGCGGGAGAGGCCAAAATTGTATCCAGAGGGCGGTACGCCTTCGATTCCCTGCCAATAGACAATTTAAGGAGGCGCGTCATGTTCGACTCAGTCGAGCGGGCTCTGCACCGAGGAAGGGCAACGGCACTGTTGCTCGTTCTCGCTACTGGGGCCGTGGCACCATCGGTACTCGCGGCGCAAGCCAACGTCGTCAGCGGGACGGTGGTTGATTCGCGGAGCGGCCGGCCACTGGCTGATGCTACCGTTCGGGTCGAGGGCACCGAACTCACCGCCCGCACCGGGACCCGCGGCGAGTTCCGCCTCGCCGACGTGGCCGGGGCCTCGGTTCGGATCCGGGTGACCCGGATCGGCTACCAGGCCTCCCTCACGGAGGCGTCGACGCGCGGCGTGCCGATTCGGATCGAATTGACCGAACTCGTCGTCAAGCTCGACGAATTGGTGGTCACCGGCACCGTGCAGGAAGCCACCCGGCGTTCCCTCGGCAATGCGGTTGGCCAAGTCCAGGTTAGCAACACGATTGCCCTGGCTGGCGCCCCCGCCAAGCTCCAGGACATGCTCTCGGTCAACGTGCCCGGCGTCCGGATCGTTCGAGCCAGCGGCGCGGTCGGCACCGGCGGCACCACCCGGATCCGCGGGTCGGGCAGCTTGAGTCTCGCGAACGAGCCCCTGCTCTACGTCGACGGGGTCCGGGTCAACAACCAGGCCGCCACTCGAAGCCTCGGCTTCAACGGCCAGGAAAGCCCGTCTCGGATCAATGACTTGAACCCTGAGGAGATCGAATCGATCGAGGTCCTCAAGGGACCCTCGGCCGCCACGATCTACGGGACCGAGGCCTCGAACGGCGTCATCCAGATCATCACCAAGCGGGGCCGGGGCGGCCGACCGACCTACGAAGTCCACGCCGATGCCGGCGCCAACTGGATTTCGAATCCGTGGGACCGCTACCCGAAGAACTACTATGTGAGCCGGGTCGATAACAAGATTAAAGAATTCGATGTTCAGCGGTTCCGGCAGTCGCGGGGCTTCCCGGACATCTTCAGCACCGGAACGCCGCTTGCCGCGGGTGCCAGCATCAGCGGCGGTTCCGACCAGCTCCGTTACTTCTTTTCCGGCGACTATAACCGTGACGAAGGCCCGGTCGACTACAACTGGCAGAACAAGCAGGCCATTCGGTCGAACCTGAGCTACTCGAGCCCGAGCAACAAGTTCAAGATGGACTTGTCCCTCGGCTATGTTCGGAGCCGGACCCGGGGTGCCTCCGGCGTTCAGCCGATCACGACGTCGATCCTCTGGGCCTGTAACTTCCCGTGGTGCGAGCCGAGCGGCGACACGACCAAGACCGGCTGGAACAGCCCGGGCCAGGGTTTCCAGTTCTATCGCCCCGGTGATTACCAGGGCGTCCAGGGCTACGACAACATCGACAAGCTGACGATGTCGGTCCAGTTGACCCATCGGCCGTTTCCCTGGCTCCGTCATCGGTTGGCCGTCGGTCCGGACTACACCAATAACAAGTCGTCCCAACTGGTTTTCCGGGATGCCACTGGCTACAACCCGTTCTTTGCCGCAAGCTTGGGGCAGAAGCAGGCACTCCAACTCCGATCGACCTTCCTGACGTTGGACTACGGAGCGAATGCCGACTGGAACGTCAGCAAGAACTTGGTGTCCACCACGTCGGTCGGGGCCCAGTACTACTCGAAGGTCTTCGATCAGGTTCTGGCCCAGGGCTTCGAGTTTCCGATTCCGGGCCCCTCGGACGTCGGCGGCGGCGCTCGGCGCGATGGAGCCGAGTCCTTCATCCAGAACAAGAACTTCGGGATGTACGCGCAGCAACAGGTCGCGTTCAAGAACCGGATCTTCCTGACCGGCGCCATCCGGGCCGACGACAACTCGGCGTTCGGCAGCAATTTCGACGCGGTCTATTATCCGAAGGTGAGCTTGGCCTGGGTGCTCTCCGAGGAAGGGTTCCTTTCGAACCTGAACTGGCTCACCCAGTTCAAGGTCCGGGGTGCTTGGGGCCGGGCCGGCCAGCAGCCGGATGTGTTCTCGGCCATTCAGACCTATCAGCCCAGCGTCGGTCCATCCGGTAGCGGCAACGTGACTCCGCAGAACATCGGTAACACCGACCTCAAGCCGGAAGTCGGCGAAGAGCTGGAGTTGGGCTTTGATGCCGGCATGTTCAATCAGCGGGTCGGCATCGAGTTTACGTACTACAAGAAGACCAACAAGGATGCCATCATCTCGGTGCCGAACCGGCCGTCACGCGGGTTCCCCGGGGTCCAATTCCTCAACATCGGCGCCGTCCAGAACAAGGGCATCGAAATCGGGATCGACGGGTCGGTCGTGAATTCGAAGAATCTTGGCATCGATCTCCGCGGGACGATCGCCACGAACGGCAGCCGAATCACCGATCTCGGCGGCACCCCGACGGCCTTCGTCGGCAACTCCTACATCCAGCAGTGGAACGCCAAGGGCTACGCCCCGAACTCGTTCTTCTACAAGCGGTGGAAGGGCTCGACGATCACCCAGGTTCCGGTCGGTCCGTGGACCCTTCCGTTGGCGACCAACCCGATTTGTGAGGGCGGCACGGACTTGGCAGCCAAGTTGGCTGATGGTTCAGCCGATCCGAACGCCGGCGTCGGCAACGGGACCGATGTTCCCTGCGGCAGCGCTCCCCGGCTCTATGCCGGCCGGCCGACCCCGTCGTGGAACGGCTCCTTCAGCGCCACCGTGCGGCTCGGCCAGCGGCTTCGGTTGCTTGGCTTGATCGATTACGTCGGCGGCCACTCGGCTATCGTCGGCGACGTTGGAGCTCAACACACGTTCTTCCGGAACTCCCGCGCTTCGCTCGAGGGGGACCCGATCGTCGAGGCCATGCGACTCGACGCCAACGGCCCTGGCGCTGCCGGTCTCTTCAACGCGGGCTTTGCCCGGCTTCGGACCGTGTCGGCCAGCTACGACTTCCCAACCTCGCTCACCGACTGGCTGGGCGCCTCGCGCGGCTCGGTCACGCTGTCGGCCGAGAACATGATGTTCCTCTGGCGAGCGCAGAAAACGTCGTTCGGTGCCGAGTGGATCGATCCGGAGCTGCTGCCGAACCGGGCCACCGACGTCAACGGCAACTTCGGTTACACCCAGGAGTCGTGGCCGCAACTGGCCCGAATCCGGACCACGTTCCGCTTCACCTTCTAACCGACGACCAAGGAGAAACTTCGATGAATACCATGGTTGTTCGGCGGATCAGCCGACTCATGATTCCGGCGGCGTTCGTGGCCACCCTGGGCGCCTGCGGTAGCCTGCTCGATGTTGAATTTCCGGGCCGGATCCCATCCGAGCAGATCAATGATCCCGGTCTGGCCCCGGTGTTGACCCGGAGCGTCATCGGCGACTTCGAGTGCGCCTACAGCAACTACATGTCAGGCTCCTCGGTTCACTCCGATGAGTATGAGACCGCTAACTCCAACGTGCCGCTCGCCAACTGGGGAGAACGGACGATCGACGCCGACCAAGACGACTACGTCATCGGCGCCTGCGAGGGCAACTTCGGGATGCAGCGGACGCTCCACACCGCCCGGTTTCAGTCGGAGGACATCTACAACCGTCTGAACGGTTGGACCGATGCTCAGGTGGCCGGCCGGGCTGGGTTAATGGCCACCGTTCGGGCCTATGGGGGCTATGCCTACCTGCTCATGGGCGAGAGCTTCTGCGAAGTGGCGTTTGATGGCGGTCCCCGCCAATCCAAGACCGTGGCCCTAACCACCGCCGAAACCAGACTTGCCGAGGCCATCACGCTCGCTACGACGGCTGGCAACCAGGATATCCTGAACTTGGCCCGGGTTGGCCTGGCCAGGGCCAAGTTGGACCTGAAGAAGTATGCCGAAGCGGCGACCGCGGCCCAGGCCGTAACGGTCGACTACTCCAAGAACGCCGACCGTGGCGCCGAGAGCCCCCGGCGCTGGAACAAATTGTGGCGTCTGGCCGATCAGCAGGGCGCCTACACCGTTGCCACCGCCTACCGTTCGTTGAACGATCCGCGCGTGCTCGTCGCCGATGCCGGCCGCGGGGCATTCAACGCCGAAGTCCGGTTGTGGCGGACCACCAAGTACACCGGCCTCAACTCGCCGATGCGCTTGGCGAGTTACATCGAAGCGCGGTTGATCCTGGCCGAGGCCTTGGCCGAGCAGGGCCAGGTGGCCAATGCGATGGCGATCCTCAACGCTCGGCGTGCGGTCCCGGCGGTCGGGTTGCCGCCTCTCGTGGCCAACAACAAGGCCGAAGCCGTGGCCCACGTCATCGAAGAGCGGCGGAAGGAACTGTCGTTCGAAGGCGGTCACCGGCTGAACGACCTCCTCCGGAAGAACATCCCCTGGAAGGTCGGTGCCAACCCGTTTACCAACCGCGCGTACGGGCCCACCACCTGCTGGCCCCACCCGACCAAGGAAATCAACGGGGCGTGAGCTGGGATGGTGATATAGGATAATTGGCATAGTTTTGGGGGGCCGGAGTTGCTTCCGGCCCCCTTTTCTTTGGTACCCTCGAGGAATCATGATCAGAATGGCGCTCCGGTGCGGGCTCGTCGTGACGCTGGTCTCCCTGGTTCAACCCCTGGCTGCCCAAACCCCGGCCGACACCGGCTGGGACGTCACCAAGGCTCGGGGCCGGACTCGGGATATCGATTTCACGGTCGACGAAGGAACTTGGACCTCGCTCGATGTGTCCACCGACGGCAAATGGGTGGTATTCGATCTGCTGAGCCAGATCTATCGGGTGCCGGCAACGGGGGGTCAGGCCGAGACCCTGACCCAGGGGTCCGGGATCGCGGTCAACTTCCATCCCCGGTTCTCGCCCGACGGCAAGACGATTGCCTTCATCTCGGACCGGAAGGGCCAGAATAACCTCTGGATCATGGATGCCGATGGCGCGAATCCACGCTCGGTGGCGCTCGAACCAACGGGCCTGATGCGCTCTCCGGTGTGGACCGCCGACGGCCAGTACCTCATCGTGATCAAGGAGGCTGGGTTCGCCGGCCGGTCATTGGTGATGTATCACCGAAGTGGCGGCCAAGGCATCGAACTGGTGAAGGGTGCCCCGGGCAAGATGCCCTCCCGGCCCACGACCTCGGCCGACGGCCGATATCTGTACTATGAGGTTTACACCGCCCAACCCACCGGGTTCTGGGGCCAAGAGGACGTGCTCAAAGGCACGATCCAAATCCACCGCTATGATCTCAAGACCGGCGAGGTCAGGCCGATTACCGCCGGCGAGTCGCAGCAGCAGGACCGCTCCACCAGCGGCGGGGCCTACGCCGCCGAGCCGAGTCCCGATGGACGCTACCTGGCGTTCATGCGGAAGGTTCCCGGCGGGACCCTCGAGTTCAAGGGCCAGGTGTTTGGGCCTCGGTCGGCGCTGTGGATCCGCGACCTCCGCCTCGGGACGGAGCGGCTCCTGATGGACCCCGTCGAGATGGACCTGTCCGAAGAGAGCATCCCGCTCAATGGTACGTACCCAGGATACCGCTGGGCGGCCGACGGCCGGAGCATTGTCCTCCACCAAGGGGGCAAGATCCGCCGGGTCGACGTGGCGACGGGGCGGGTGTCCACCATCCCGTTCTCCGCTCGGGTTCGCCGGACCATCTCGGAACAAGTGTGGACCAAGAACAAGCTCTCCGACGGCGCGTTTGATGTCCGGTTTGTTCGGTGGGCCAGTGCATCGCCCGCCGGCCGGACCCTCGCGTTCCAGGCGCTTGGCCGGATCTATCTGATGGACCTCCCGGCCGGGACCCCCCGGCGCCTGACGCCGGCCGGGTTCGAACCGCACGAGTTCCAACCGGCCTGGTCGCCCGACGGACAATCGATTGCCTTCACCACGGTCGACGACGCCCGCAGTGGCGCGCTGTGGCGGGTACCGGCGGCGGGGGGCACCCCGGTCCGCCTGACGGCCGATGCCGGTGAGTACTTGAACCCCGCCTGGACTCCCGATGGCCGAGAGATCGTGGTGGCCCGGGGGTCGGGCGCCACGGCCAGGGGCTCGACGCTGGTTCGGAATCCGTACTACGACCTGGTCCGGATCCCAGTCGCCGGCGGCCAGGAAACGGACGTCACCCAGGTCGTGGTCGCCGGCAGCGGCCCCGACGACGTGCGGGTTACGGTCGGAACCGACGGCCGGCTCTACTACGGCCAGACCAAACCCGCTGGGCTCCAAGTTGCCTCCGTCCGGATGGACGGCACCGATCGGAGGATTCACGCCACCGTCAAGAATTCGGCTGACGCGGCCGTCTCGCCCGATGGCAAGTGGATCGCGTTCAATCAGGGCAACAACATCTACCTGGCTCCGCTGCCCCCTGGTGGCGCCGGTGACCAGGTCCCGCTGATTGCCAAGACCGGCGGATCGTTCACCGCGGTGCCGCTTTCGACCTTGGGTGGTTTGTACCCGAAGTGGCGACATGCCGGCGCCGTCGACTATGCCAGCGCCAACAGGTTCTTCTCTCATGATGTCACCACCGGAAAGACCGACTCGGCGACCATCAAGCTCTCGAGTCCGCGGGCGATTCCGTCCGGCACCATTGCCCTGACCGGCGCCCGGATCGTCACGCTGGAGAACAAGCGGGTCATTCCGAGTGGGACCATTCTGATCAAGGCCGGCCGGATCACCTGTGTGGGATCCTGCAGTACCCGAGGGGCCGACCGGGTCGTCAGCGTCTCCGGCAAGACCATCATTCCCGGGTTGGTCGACATGCACGCCCATCATCACCGCGAACATGTCGGGATGATGCCGAAGCACAACTTCGAATCGGCCGTCTACCTGGCGTACGGCGTCACGACGACCAGCGATCCGTCGACCTCCTCGACAGCGGCCTTTCCGACCGCTGAGCTGATCGAAGCCGGTGAGACGGTGGGGCCCCGGGTCTTCAGCGTAGCCGAAGCCATGACCGCCGGCGATTCACCGGGCACCAACGAGGTGACCACCCGGGACGTGGCCGTCACGGAGATCAAGCGGCGGATGTCCTGGGGGGCCATGCTGCTCAAACAGTACCTCCAGCCCACCCGCCAACAGCGCCAATGGGCGGTCGACGCGGCCCGCGAGCTGGGCCTTCGGGTTACCTCTGAGGGCAGCGCGGATCTCAATCATAAAATCGGCATGGCCATGGACGGGCACACCGGCTTCGAACACGTCACCGTGCAGTCGCCGCTCTATCGGGACTTCACCACCTTCATGGGCAAGACCCGGTCGGTCTATTCCCATACGCCGCTGGTCAGCGGCTTCGGCGGATGGAACGAAGAATATTTCTGGCAGGAAAGCCCGATCTGGCTCGATGCCAAACAGCAGAAGTGGACGCCGTGGCGCCAGTTGATTCCGCATACTCGCCGGTTCATCAAGCGGCCGGAGACTGATTACTCGATGGGCATCCAAGCCCAACAGATCGCCGACATCATCGCGGCCGGCGGGTATTCGGCGGTGGGCTCCCACGGGCAGCAACCGGGGCTGGGTACCCATTGGGACATATGGATGGCGGCGAAGGCAACCGGGAACATGACGGCGCTCGAAATCGCCAGTATGCAGGGCGCCATTTTCCTTGGGCTCGAGGATGATCTGGGCTCGATCTCGGTTGGCAAACTGGCCGACTTGGTGATCCTCAATGCCAATCCGCTCGATGACATTCGAAACACCGCCAACATCCACTCCGTGATGAAGGCCGGCACGCTGTACGACGCCAACTCGTTGGACGAGATCTGGCCCGGGACTCGGAAGTTCGGCGACACCTACTGGCTCGTGCCGGAGATGTATCGGCGCGACACCAAGCCGGTCGGGACGTTCGACCGGCCCCAATGAGAATCGGAGCCCCGGTGAAATCGATCGCGGCCCGGCTCCTTGCCGGGCTCCTGACCGCCTGCGGTGGCGCGGAGGGGCCTCCGGTCGCGGTGTTGATCGAGAATGTCGCCCTGATCGATGGCACCGACGCCCCGCCCCAACCCGGCATGAGTGTCGCCGTCGATGGCGACCGGATCGTGGCCGTCGGGCGGACCGGCAAGCTCAAGGTTGGAACGCCGGCCACCAAGATCGACGGCACGGGGATGTACCTGATCCCCGGACTGTGGGACATGCATGTCCACCTCGGCGGCTACCGGGAGCGGGGCATGCCGCTCTACCTCGCCAACGGGGTCACCACGGTTCGCGAAGTCGGTGGC
>SXGU01216074.1_pt1 | contig 17804 bp, 14 predicted proteins | sample 3174531 | NCBI WGS metagenome assembly SXGU01 (sample SAMN11356863, study PRJNA531348) | freshwater metagenome | isolation source: freshwater sample F1-140 | place: China: Fuxian Lake, Yuxi | collected 2017-12-25 | reverse complement strand
GTTTCTGGATGTCAATCATCAACCTGCCGATTGGATTGTGCATTTACATAATACCGGATTGCCCGGGCAGGCGATTGTGGTGGAAATTACCGAAGGTCTGTTGCTGGAAGCCAGTGAAAAAACCGCTGAACATTTGCTGGTGTTTCGCGATGCCGGAGTGCAAGTAGCTATCGATGATTTTGGTACCGGCTATTCAGCCTTGTCCTATCTGAATAAATTCGATATTGAGTATTTGAAAATCGATCAATCCTTTGTGCGTAATCTCAATGCCGAATCCAGCGACTTTGTTCTTTGCGAAGCGATTATCGTCATGGCCCATAAATTGGGCTTGAAAGTGATTGCCGAAGGTGTGGAAACCGACATGCAACGTGATTTGCTGGCTTCAATTAATTGCGACTTTGGCCAGGGTTATTTATTTGCTCGGCCCATGTCTGCCGAAGCTTTTACCGAGCGTTATGCGCCGGATCCGAAGAATGACTAACTATTCAGCACGGGGATTATGGACTAAGTCTTTCGTTGGAGATTATCGGGCTGGATGCCTTAATTCTGGTGACCACTGATCAGCCTTTATTTCCCTCTAAGCTTTACCCGAGGTTAGCCACTGTTAATAAATAACCGTTCCTTAACGTGCCGAGTCTTTGGTATCATTCTGGACGCTAGACTGAATAGCCAGAATTTGCTGAGGTGGTAAAAATGGGTTCGTCGACTACAAATTTCAAACGCTTGCCACTGGCCGCTGCAGAAACGGAATTAGAACAGTGCCGGGATCAAATTCTGCTAGCCATTTCTACCCACAGTCTGGATCAAGAAGTTAAAAGGCTGCTGAAAAATCATGGTTTCAAGCACTTCGAAAACCTGTTCGACTTCGAAACCATCACGGCCTACGTACTAAAAAAACAGCCTATTCTTTTAATTTTGGAATCGCCGTGGCTAAACGGTGTAGATATATTAAAAGAGGTTTCAGCGCTCAGACAGCTTGAAAGAAGGCTACCGATTATTTTGGTGACCACTGATAGCTCAGAAGCGTTGGCCATTTCGGCTTTAAGAGTCGGTATCAAGGACTATTTTACTACCCCCATTCCAACCGGCACTTTTAATGCTGCAGTCAATCAATGGATAACTCACAATCATTCTCGAGCCATCTGTGCAAATAATAGCGACACCATCGCTTCCGCGAAAAGCGAACAGTTTGTCGGTGAAAGCTTTCAGATTCGCAGGGTAAAAGACTATCTGAACAAACTGGCCTCTATGGATAGTCATGTGCTGATTACTGGCGAGACTGGCACGGGAAAAGAACTCATCGCCGAGCATATTCACCAACACAGTCACCGTAACGATAAGCCTTTCATAGCCATAAACTGCGCTGCAATTCCGGATGGACTGTTGGAAAGTGAGTTATTCGGTTACGCGAAAGGTGCTTTCACCGGCGCAAACTTTTCTTATGCGGGCAAACTGAGACTTGCCGAAGGTGGTACGATTTTTTTTGATGAGATCGGTGACATGAGTCCTTATGCTCAGGCCAAGATTCTTCGGGTACTGGAAAGTAAAGAAGTTTACCCGTTAGGCGGAAAGCACAGCATTCCTCTCGATGTCCGGATTATTGCCGCTACCAACTGCAATCTGGAAAATATGATCTCCACAAAAGACTTTAGGCAAGATCTTTATTTTCGGCTTAACGTTGCACGTGTGCAATTACCTCCGCTACGTGAGCGTAAGGAAGACATAGTGAGTCTGGTCAATTATTTCCTGGAAAAATTCAATGCGTTGTTCGGTCGAAACATTATTGGGTTCACTGAGGAAGCTTGGGAATTACTACTCCAATACGATTGGCCTGGCAACGTTCGAGAACTCAAAAACTTTCTGGAAGCCATCTATATCGAGCTACTTTCCGGTGTGATCAATGAAAGCAACCTTCCTGATTTTCTGCGTTCACCAGACACTAAAAAACCTGAAAAGGTTTCGTGCGATGAGCGGGAATTATTATTTTCCACGTTGTGTTCGGTAAACTGGAATAAGAGTAAAGCCGCCGAGAAATTACACTGGTCGCGTATGACTTTGTATCGGAAGTTGACTAAATATCAAATCATCCATTCATAACAAGCAGACTGTAACGTTCCCGGTAGCACTGCGACACTGTGTATCAATCACTGTTACACCTTCCCAAAGCCATTTATCATGTAATCAGTTCTGGATCCAGAGTCAGTGATTCAATACCTGTCTCAGGCGAGATACAAATCAAATGATTCATAACCTGCTGTAAATATTTCTATTTTTAGCGAATCTGCGGGTTCAACGACTACCGATACTCGGTAGATCTACAAATCTGTTTGCGCTTAATCGCTTTTGGTTTATGAAAAAGCAGCGTAACAGCGCATAAAAAATGTGTAACAAGGGATTGTTACAGTCAGTTCCAATGCCAGATGTTGAAAAGACTTTAAATGTTTTTAATTTCAAAAGGATAGCATGCATTTTTTAACAATACAGAGATTGGTATCGTTATTGCTGATACATATTAACTCGGCGATCTAATGTTCAAATGACCGCAGGGCTGAGATTCGTCCATTAACGCCAAAACCGGTAGGTGTAAGGAAATCGATATGTTGGAAGGGAAATATGTCAACTACTTCAAGGTCGGCCACAATGCTTTTGAATTTGTTCTTGATTTTGGGCAATCCTATCTCGAAAACGAAGATCCCCAAATTCATACGCGCATTGTCACCAGTCCGGCCTATGCCAAGGCATTACTGGATACTTTGCGTGAGTCGCTTGCCCAATACGAAAAAAATATTTCCGATTCGTCTGGTGACAGCTGATGTGCCCAAGGCCCTGTCCAAATATTGCCTCTGCCTTAATCACCAGCAGCAACTTGAGGAGCAATCATTGCCATGGCCAGCTTTAATGCGATAGGAGCAACCAGCGCCACTTTGCTGGGGCTTATTAGAGATGGTTATCCGCGAACTGAGTTTGGCAATTCGCTCAACATCGAACTGTATCAAGCCAAAAGTTTTGAAAAACCCATGGATGAAGGTTTCTCAATTTACCTGTACCGCACGGCAATCAATGGCAGCGTGCGGAACATGACCTTTAGACGCACAGCCGATGGAAGCCGGTTTAGACCTTCATTACCGCTCGATTTGTTCTATTTGATTACCCCTTGGGCACTAAACGCCGAACGACAACAGCGGATGCTTGGTTGGGTGATGCGCATGCTGGAAGACGTTGGTACGCTGAGCGCTAGCCATCTAAACCACTATATTGCTGAAACCGATACCTTTGCTGAAACTGAAAGTATCGATATCGTCTGCGACCCACTGGCATTGAACGATTACTTTACTATTTGGGACAGATTAAAAGCTTTGCCGTTATCAATGACTTATGTACTGCGTATGGTGATGCTGGATTCCGAGGTTGGTATTCACGATGGCGCATTAGTCCAGACTAGACGCTTTGACATGGGCGAGGTCACTTCATGATGCCTAATGTCAGTGTATGGGAGCAATCTCTGCTCACAGCCCCCCTGGGATTGCAAGTCTGGGATGTCGCAACCTCTGCTCGTGTAGTCAACGGCTTGGATATTCAGGTCACCACGGGCGCGCGCTTTGCAAAACGTACCCGCGCCTTTACCAATCGTAGTGGCATTTATTGTGCATTTGGTGTTCCCGGCTTGCATCGATTTGAGTTGAATACCGAGGATGCTACTAACCGGAATAGGCAAACTCGGCCCTACAAAATCGAGGTGCGTGATCCAGCGGAATACTTTCTGCCCTATACCTTCGACGCCCATTTACCAACCAAAGGATTATTAGAGGGAATCCTCTCGAGAACCTCTCCCCCGCAGTTCTTCGAACTACCTATGGAGCAGGATTCGCCGCCATCGCCTATGATCCGGCAAGTCCCGTTATTTTCCTCAATCAACCGTCCGGTACCGGATAACTTGGCGGTTGTACGTGCTCAATTAAGAGAGCTGGGGACTGAACGCGAGGCCGCCTGGTGTTTGCTGACAGTCAGTATCGATGCGGTAGTCAAAGGTATAGGTCTGGCAGATCAGCAAGGACGAGTCGCTGTGTTATTCCCTTATCCTGAACGACCAAGACCGGCGTTGACATCGCCACCATCGGCCAATCGTGATTTTCACTGGAACATTCAGCTGACTGCTTATTACATCCCTCGCCCCATAGACAGTGTTGCGCCTGCCATACCGGATATGGCGGATGTACTAGAACAATTTAATTCGCCGCCACGCACTCTATATCGGTCGACGCTATCACAGCCGGAAACATTGCCCTCGCAGCCGCTTGAATACCGGGTGCCCTTAACTGTTCGGACTGAATTAACCGCGATTGGAAAGTCGTCTTTTTTATTTATCAACCCAGCGTGATATGCCTTAGATGTAACCAAAAAGGCGAGGAGAACCACAATGCCTGAGTACTTAGCCCCTGGCGTCTACGTTGAAGAGACGTCTTTTCGCGCCAAATCGATCGAAGGTGTAAGCACAACGACGACTGGCTTTATTGGTCCGACCCGCTTTGGCCCGGTACATCTGGAACCCGACATTCTCACCAGTCTGGGGGATTTCGAACGGCTTTACGGTGACGGACAAAAGCTGAAAGTAAAATTAGCCACGACAGATACAGACCCCTTGGAGCCGCACAATTATCTGTGGCACGCTGCTGGAGCATTTTTCAATGAAGGTGGAAGGCGTTTATACGTTTCTCGAGTGTTTCGCCGCATCGATGATAAACCTTACGATCCGGATCTGTTGACGAATAATAAGACGGGCGACTTATACAATGATGGGCATAGTCGCTTCACTCAAGGACATGTCACCTTTCGGGCCCGGTATCCGGGGGCTATGGGTAATTTCAGGTTGCTGTTGGACATTCGCGCCGGTCGCAATCTGCTGGGCTCGGTCATCGAAGGCGGTAGCGAGAAGGCCGTGATTGGGGCATTAAAGCAAAATGATATTGTCTGGATACGCGATGAACAATCACCCATTGCCAGTCCGCTTTTTGCAACCGGCGATCTTTGGATAGCCAAGCGGGATGATGCGAGCTCAAACCCTGAAATTGACCCGCGCAAACCGGCCTACTGGAAATTCGATGGTGCTATCGGCAGTCCGATTTCGAGTCCGCCTGCTCTGGATCGCAAGTTTGGCGGTGGCGACATTCCCGCAGCCGAACCGGGACAAGGCATATCGATTAGGGTCGTTACTTTAAGCATAACCGTATTATCACCCACCGGCGAACCTCTCGGCAGCTGGCGTGATCTTCCTATCGATCCCAATCACAAAACCGCAGGTGCCAGTGACTCATTTGCCAACCTGTTCAGGGATGAATCCGATGATCGCACCCTGCCGCTTGTCGTCGAGTTGGACAAAAATGATGAGCCCAATGGATTGGAAATTATTGAAGCCTTATTCGGTTCCAGGCAAGCGGACATTGCCTCGGGAGAGCCGCTCCTGAAAGGCATTTCGGTCACAGCCGATCTGATAGGCGGTAATGACGGCCTGTTTCCGTCGGCAGCGGATTATGAAGGTACAGACGAAGAGGCACGTAGTTTCAAAACCGGGCTCAAGCAATTCGAGGATTTGGAAGATATTTCGATTGTTGCGGCTCCGGGATCAACCTGGAATTACACCAACGAGAGCCGTACCAAAGAAGCCAATACCATCATCCTGAATTTGCTTTCTCATGCCGAGCATATGCGCTATCGAATTGCCGTCATCGATTCGGCGGAAAAACAATCCATTGCGGAAGTGCGTAAAGTTCGCGCCAAGATCGATTCCAAATATGGCGCGTTTTACTATCCCTGGGTACGCGTGCTCGATCCAATCACCCGTGAAGAAATTTCCCTGCCGCCATCCGGCTTTGTCGCCGGCATTTATGCCCGGAATGACATTGAACGTGCCGTCTACAAAGCACCTGCCAATGAGGTGGTACGCGGGGCCATCGGTTTCGATATTTTCCTTAACCACAGTCAACAAGAAGTCCTCAACCCTGAAGGCATTAACTGTTTCCGATTCTTTGAAGGTCGGGGTATGCGCTTATGGGGCGCGCGTACCATCAGTTCTGATCCCGAATGGAAATACGTTAACCTGCGGCGCTATTTTGCCTACCTGGAGCGTTCCATCGATAAAGGTACTCAATGGGCAGTGTTCGAACCCAATGGCGAACGGCTATGGGCTAATGTGCGCAGCACCATTCAGGATTTTCTGCTGAACGAATGGCAAAGCGGAGCATTGCTGGGTGATAAACCCGAGAAGTCATTTTTCGTTAAATGCGATCGCTCGACGATGTCACAGAATGATCTCGACAACGGCCGCTTGATCTGCCTGATTGGCGTAGCGCCGCTTCGTCCCGCCGAATTCGTCATTTTTCGTATCGGTCAGTGGACATCTGACCGCAAAGTCTGAGGAGAAGCATTATGGCCATACTAAGAGACCGTCCGTATGTACAGTTCAACTTTTTGGTGAGTTTTGACGGTAGCAGTACCGATGGACCACAGGCAGGGTTCCAGGAATTGAGCGGCATAGGTATGGAAGTGACGGTATCTGAATATCGTACCGGCAATTCCAAGGAAAACAGCGTAATGAAAATCACCGGGTTGAACAAATCTTCCGATGTGACGATGAAGCGAGGGGTTATCGGCTCGCTGGATTTATACGAATGGTTGCATCAAATTCGTAATGGTGATCAAACCGCCACCAAGACCGTGACTATCGAACTGCAGAATGAGGATCATACCGCCACTGTGCAAACCTGGAAGCTATTGCGGGCGAGGATTATCAAGCACACCAGCGGGCCTTTTAACGCCAAGGGTACCGATGTGGCGATGGAGGAGCTGGTATTGGCCTACGAACGTTTAGAAATGGCCTAGCCTGAATGGAAACCGCCCGTCGCCTTCCCGGCATCCGTATAGTCATGACTCCGCCGCCGTTGGCAGAAGTGCTGCCGCGCATGGATGTAGCCGTGTTGGTCGGTTTTGCCGCGACAGGCCCAACTCATAAAGCTATTCCTATTGAGAGCGCTGCTGAATATGCTGCAATATTCGGTGATGATTTGGCGCTGGCCTGGAATGTAGAGCAAGAAGAACGCATTTATGCGCATTTAGGCCCAGCAGTGCGGGCATTTTTTGCCAATGGTGGGCTGCGGTGTTGGGTCATCCGGGTGGCGCTGACTGCTCCACTGGCCCAAAGTTGGCGTGAGGCATCGGCAGATACCCATCTGGCTAGTCTTGGAGAACCCGCTAACGCTAATCAGTTTAGCATTCCTGGCGTATTGGTATTGAGCGAACAGGCAGATTCCAGTGTTTTAACCATTAAACCGGCTTTGGCTCAAGCCCGTAGTGTCGGTGCATGGTCCGATAACGTAAAGGTTTCTTCAGCACTGACGGTTTCAGGCTTCGAACTGCGTAATTGTCAGCCATTAGTATCCGGCATTGAAGATCGCATTCGTTTCTCGACCAGCGCGACATTACAAACCGGCGACTTGATCGAATTGGGTAACGTCGTGGATTTTAATCATGCGGCCAAAACCCGGCTTTACGCCATCATAAGTCAAAGTCTGGCTGCAACCGACAATGATGCTGCAAGCCCACGAATAGAGGCAAGGCTCTGCGCCGCCTTCCAGCCTATCGATGAAGATCTGGAACAAGTCGAAGGTAAGGCGAGTGTGTCGGGTATGTTCACAGAATTATCCGCCACCCTGACCAGCAGTCACTTATCACCGCTGCAGGCTACAGTCGTGTTTAACAATAAACAGCGGGTTGAACTTTCTTCAGGCCAATGGCTTCAGTTTCGTCCGGTTAGTCAATTCAGAACGCTATGGTTACGGATTGATGGAGTGGGGCGCCGCTCAGCAAAAACTGGCCCTAATAGCATGGAATATCTTGTAGAGGGTTTAGCCTGGTTTGAGGTAACACCTTCATTACCCAACCCTTTACCGACGCGTGGCACTCTTTTGAATTTAGAGTTGCAGGTCACGGCCGGACAGGGAAAAGCCTTCCGTCTCAGTGATGCTGGACTGACACCGCGCCATCGTAATAGCTGGTGGCGGCAATTAAGCGATGATGTGTTCTATGCCCAATCAAATTCTGAAACAGGCTTGCAAGCAACAGTTGGTGGAGCCAATGAACAAAGCCGCTTTCCACTGGCGGCGCTGGATTGTGAACGCAATGACTACGCTCCGGTTGCCTGGATACCCTTAGGCGTTACCTCCTTACCCGGTGCTGAACTCGGTCCACTGCCACAAACGGCAACTGCTCTGGAACGCGAGGGCTTGTCCTGTTTCGATGAGCGCTTATTCCTCGATCCCGAACTGGCGGTGCTGAATATAGACAATTTGATAGAACAGGCGAATGAAATCCGCTACCTGTCCAGTTCACCACGCGGATTGTTCGGTATTCATGCCGCATTATCCATAGGTAATAGCGGGCTTTTTAATGAAGCCAGCCTGATCGCTGTACCTGATGCATTGCACAGCGGTTGGGAAAAACGCCCGGATGTTGTGGCACCTGCTCCGCAAGCTGCGCAAGAAAAATCATCACCTGCTCATTGGCTCCATCATCGCAGCCCTTGTCATAACAACCATGGCTTGTTCCTCGAACAACCTGATTTCAGTCAGTTTTTAGATTGTGGTACCCGAAAATTGGAGTCACCCATTTTGCTCGCTCCGTCGGCAACCGTTGTCCGTGGTTACTTCAATTTGACTTGGGTGAGTCCCGAATCAGGTGTCAGTTATATCCTGGAAGAATCCCGCCGAGCCGACTTTGCCAATGCTTACGAAATTTATCGCGGCGCTGCCAGCGAATACGCTGTGCATGCTCAACAAGAAGGCATTTTTTACTATCGGTTAACAGCTATTTCAGATCAAGAACACAGCACATCGGCGATACAGGCTGTTGTTGTCCGAGATGAGGCCTGGATGCAGGTAAGCCCGGAAAAATTTGCCGTGACAGGGGAAATATCCCTGTTAAATATCCACCGCGGCTTGTTGCGGCTGGCGGCAGCCAGCGGAGAGTTGTTTGCGGTACTGGGATTGCCCAAACACTATCGGCTTGCTGAGTCGCTAGCGTACGTCAAACGCTTACGTGCGCAACCAACACTTCAAAATGTCAGCAACAGTCGTGAACTCGATTTCAGTGAACGACGCGCTCTGTCCTATGCCGCGCTCTATCATCCCTGGGTTGTGCGTACGACTCAAGCCTCTTCAGGAATCACACAACGTATTTGTCCCCCTGACGGCATCGCTTGCGGCATGTTGGCTGCACGAGCAAACCTGCGCGGAGCCTGGATTGCACCCGCTAACCAATCCTTGCAGGATGTAGTGGCCTTGACGCCGCAAATTCAAGAGGAAGCCTGGCCTTTGCTACAAAACGCGCAAATTAATTTGTTGCGCAATGATCCACGTGGATTTATCAGTTTATCGGCTGACACCTTGGCAGATGAGATTGAACTACGTCCTATCAGTGTACGCAGATTACTAATTTTACTGAGACGGTTGGCTTTGCGTCGAGGTAGTCATTATGTGTTTGAACCCAATGATGATGTTCTACAACGCGCAGTCGAACGCGGTTTCACCTTTTTACTGACGGATTTATACAGGCGCGGCGCTTTTGCCGGTGCAACCCCAGCCGAGTCCTTCCGCGTGGTCATCCGTGGCATGATCAATGGCAAAGCTGATCGCGATAATGGCCGTTTTGTTGTCGAAATACGGGTAGCGCCTTCACTGCCGCTGCAATTTCTAACCATCCGCTTAACTCAGCAAGGTGAGCGCTTCAGCGTATCGGAAGGGGGGTAGACATGGCTGAACCGATTTATCCCTTTACAACGTTTAATTTCTCGGTGGAGATCAATCGGGGCAACAGCGGCGCGCCCTTGGTGAACGCGGCTTTTTCGGACTGTGATGGTCTGGAGATGTCGATGGAAGTGAAAACCCTACGCGAAGGCGGCGGTAACGATAGGCAGATCAGGTTGAATGGACCGGTCAGCTACGGTCAGCTCACGCTCAAACGCGGCATGACTGAAAACTTTGACTTATGGAAATGGTTTCACGACACGGTCGAACAACCCCGGCTACGCGCTGATGCAGATGTCGTGATTTTGGCTGCTGATGGGGTTACCGAACGGGTGCGATTCCGTCTGGAACGCTGCTTGCCCGTGAAGCTGAAAGCTCCGGCGTTGAACGCCAAAGATGGGCAAATCGCCATCGAAGAGCTGCAAATTGCTTACGAAACGATGCGCTTGAATCCAGCCGATAAAGTTTAACAGGAGGCTAATAATGGCATTGGAAAAAGCAAAACTGATCGAACTGGATCAAGCCTTCAAGGATAAAAAAGGCGATGGTCAGACAATCGATGTGCAGTTTAACCCTGAATCACTGAAGTTGACTTATGCCAACCAATTGGAGCAACCCAAGGGCGGTGATCAGGGCAGTGGGAATGCCGGACGGCAATTTGTGGGTGGCGGTACCACCAAACTGGCTTTGCAATTGTGGTTCGATGTGACCGCGATGCAGGAAAATCCTGTCGATGATGTGCGCCGATTGACGAAAAAAGTGGTGTATTTCATGAATGCGCAAGATTCGACCGATCCCAAAGACAAAGGCAAAAAGGTGCCGCCCGGCGTCCGGTTTTCATGGGGATCTTTTTTATTTGACGGCATGATCGAAGGCATGGAAGAAACCATAGAATTTTTTTCGCCCGAAGGTAAGGCGCTACGAGCCAGTATTTCGCTGACGATGTCACAGCAAAAAATACTCATCGCCGAGTTCAAAGACCCTAACAATGTTCCGCAATTACCTGGACGCACCCCTTTAACCCGAGCAAAACAAGGCGATTCAGTGCAGAACATGGCGAATAAACATGGCAATAAAGACTGGCAAGCAGTCGCTGCCGCCAACGGCATCGAAGATCCCTTGCGTCTTCCAGCAGGCCAACTGATCAATTTAAACGCAGGCATGACAGCCAATGCGAGTGGAGGGCTTGCTTCAAGTGGTGTTAGTGCATCCTTGGGGACTAGCGGCAGCATGACTGTGTCAGGAAATGCCAACATTAAAACCAAAGGACTCAATGCCTCATTGACAGCCGGTTTTTAACACTGTGATTTATCGTTCCTACGCAAACGCCTGAGAACGAAGCGATACGATTCAAATTAACCAGGAGTAACCCATGGCAGTTGTCATTAATAGTTTTGAAGCGGTTGCAGAATCACCGGATCAACGTCCACAACGGCAGGATCACAACCCCGCCGAAACCGACCGGAAACCCGCTATTCCCGAGCCACAGGATTTAGCGAAAGTACTGCAAGTACTAGCTATTCAAGCCGTCAGGTCTTGGGCGCATTAGCGTGAGCTGCAATTAAAGGAACGCAACATGGCTGCCGTGATGAGCTTACCCGTCCAAAGTGCCAGACCCTCGATAGAAATCGATGGTCAACGCCATGCTGCGGTCACTGCATCACTGTTTGGGCTGGATATTGTCGACTCGGAAGACGGTCTGGCCCGGTGTGAATTGGTGTTCGGCAATTGGGGCGGCCCGGAAAAATCCGGATTCCAGCACTTTGATCGCAGCAGTATCGAATTCGGCAAGGCCATTTCGGTGAAATTAGGTACTGACACACTGTTTGAAGGCCGCATCAGCGCCATTAATGGCCGCTTTCCGGAAGGCGGACCACCACAAATCGGTGTCTATGCCGAAGATCGTTTGCAGGATTTGCGCATGACCCGACGCACGCGTTGTTTTACTGATGCCACTTTGGGCGACGTGCTGCAACGCATCGCCAATGACCATGGCTTACAAGCCCAGGTTTCATATAACGGCCCACAACATAAAATTCTGGCTCAGATGAACCAGAGCGACCTGGCTTTTCTGCGTGATCTAGCCAGAAGCGAGGATGCACAAATAGGCTTAAGTGGAACCACTTTAAAGCTTGCGGCGAGATCGCAGGGCCAGGGTGGAAGCGTCGAATTGGCGTGGGCAGGTAAATTAAGAGAATTTTGGGTTAGTGCCGATCTGGCGCATCAACGAACCAGCTTGGTCGCCAGTGGCTGGGATGTTGCCAGCAAGCAAGTCGCCAGTCACGAAGCCGATGAAAGCGCGGTGCGTTCTGAACTCAACGGTGGCGACAGCGGTATGACAACCCTGCAACAAGCGTTCGGCCAACGCACCGATACGCTGGCACATGGCTTGCCGGTTTCGGCCAGTGAAGCCCGCACATTGGCTGAGGCCAGTTTGCGGCATTTGGCCCGACGCTTTGTCGTTGGTCATGGAGTTGCGGAAACCCAGGCAACACTGCGCATCGGCACCAAACTTAAATTAAGCGGGTTGGGACCTTTATTCGAAGGCGATTACACCTTGACCTATGTGCATCATCGTTTTGACACTGCAGGGGGGATGCGCACTGAATTCCGCTGCGACCGTCCAGCCGTGGGCAAGGGGCAATAATCGTGCAGACCATTGACCTATCCGCTCACGAACAACAATTATTCGAACGCAATCAAAGCGGTTGGGGTGGGCTGTGGTATGGAGTATTTTCCGCCGTAGTGCTGGATATCAAAGATCCGGACAATCAAGGACGCGTCAAGATTACACTGCCTTGGTCGCCGGATGCCAAAGGTGGACGTTACGAAGCCTGGGCCAGACTGGCAACCTTATTTGGTGGTAACAACCGTGGCAGCTGGTTTATCCCGGATGTCGACGATGAGGTTCTGGTGGCCTTCGAACAGGGCGATGGCCGACGCCCTTACATTCTCGGCAGTCTCTGGAATGGCCGTGACCAAGCACCTGAATCCATGGATGGCGCGGGTAATAATTATAAAAAAGTCCTGCGTTCGCGCAATGGTGTGAAAGTGACGCTCGATGATCAGGACGGGCAAGAAAAACTGCAGCTGGAAACACCGGGTGGCCAAAAAATTACCCTCAAAGATGGGCCTGGTGCCATCGAAGTCATAGACAGCAATGGCAACTCAGTGAAATTGGAGGCCTCCGGGATTACCGTTACCGCATCGGCGAAAGTCACGGTAAACGCCAGTCAAGTCGCCATTTCTGCCGGTATGGTGACTGTCGATGCCGGCATGTCAAAGTTTTCCGGCGTCGTACAGGCCGATACCGTCATTACCAACAGTGTCATTTCAGCATCCTATACGCCGGGTGCAGGGAATATATGGTGAAGCCATGAGCACCCATCCTCTGCAATGGCAAGCGCCGGAACCTTTATGGGCACGTTTTGCAGCCTCATCTGAACTGGCTGTCACCGCACCGGATCAGTTCCGTCCTGCGATTCTGCGTTTTGCCAGTGACGATTTCATGGAACAGATGCTGGCAACCCTGTCACGCGATCCGGCCCACCTGGGGCACTTGTTGGCAAGACCCGAGACTTGGCGCACCCCGCCCGCCGCTGATGCAACGGCTAAAAAAGACATGGTGGAACGTATTGCCGTGCCAAGTCTCATGCAAACCATCAGTCGTGGCCTTAACCTGAAACGGCAAAAATCGGCGCTTCAACCTGTCGAATCGAGCACGTTGGTTGAAGAACAAAAACAAGCCCGTAACTTGGCCCTGAAACTCTATCAACCCGCCCACCAACGCTATTATCTGGTCAGCGCCAGTTTGGTTTGCCGAGTAGCTGGCTTGCCGGATAAAGCCGTCGCACAGGGTGGTGCCGAGCAAATGGGTTTTGTATTGCGGCGATTGCTTCCCAGTCAACCCGGTCGCCAGAACTCAGCAGAAAAACGCGAGTTTGCCTTTGTCAAAGACGCGCAAGGTCCACGTTGGCAAGCCATTGCCGCCGATGCGGAAAATGCCGGGCGTTTGGCGCCCGGAGAAGAGTTGTTGCCATTGTTTCCGCTCGGTTATCGCGATGGGCTAGATCATCCCCGCACCCTGTGGACAGGATTGATTCCGGTCGGACGCCGTGAGGAATATATGGGCACAACAGTTGACTTCAATACCCTTGCACCAACATTCGCTGCGGGGCAATTGCAGTCGTTGCAAGCCGCGACGGTCGTTACAGCCAGTACCGGCGTCAGTGCTCGTATGACCCAGTTCAAGATGGAAGTAGCCGAACCCTGGAAAAACCTGATTCGTTCCAGCGTGATTGCGGGGGAGTCAATTAAACAGTCAGGTCCGCCTGAATTGTCGGGTTCGGAAAGCACTGAAGCCAAAAATGACCGACTGTATACGCTGAATTTGCAATGGCAAATGCAATCCTGGTTGATTTTGCTCGACTTTAACGACTTTTTAGCAGTTCATCTGCCGGAAGTTTGGAATGCGGTGGCGAATGGTGTTCCTCTTTCAGACCCGCCCTTATCTTCGCGGCGAGTGCTATTCGACTGGTTAAACAGCGCAAACATGTCTACGGCATTGACGGATGCGCTCATCAGGCCTGTGACTAAAGTGAATAAACCCGCAGGTTTTGTCCAAAAAACATCAGCGGTCAGCTTGCGGGCGGCTTTGGCAGAAATCGGCACAGCCCGCGCCGGTTTGGAACGCACCCTGAAACTTTACGGTGATACAACCACCAACGATCCGGCTTGGCCAGACTTTCATTTTCTGTTGGCCGGATTGAACACCACCTACCAAGCGGATGGCCCTTATCAATCGCTACAACCATCAACACCGCCGGTACTGGATACAGAATCAGCCCCGTCAGCACCTGCCAATCCTCTGTCCGAGACGGCAAATGCAGCGGCTGAGATACTGGATCGTTTGACTGTGCTGGTTGTCCGCGCCCTGGATGACAATCCGGCTGCCGAAGCCAACGCACCTGAACCGCCTTTCGCGTTGAAATTGAGCAAAGCCTTAAAAGATACCCAGGGTGATGTTGGTTGGTTCGTGGTCCGCTATGTGCATATGAATAAAGACTGCGGCCCGCTGCATCCTCCCACACTATCCGAACCAACCCAACGCTTTCAGTTGGCCAGTTTTTTCGATTTTGACGCCCCGGCCCGGCCCATCCGCATTACCCTGCCGACTGATACGACGCCCGCTGGTATGCGCAAACACCAGAAGAATACCGCTTTTGTGATCTCGGATATGCTTTGCGGGCAAATTCAGCGGGCCAAAGGGCTGGGTTTGGTGGATCTGGTTCGCTCCGTATTGCCCTGGCCGTTGCATAAAGACCTTGATGTCGGCGATGGCGGAGCCTGTAGCAATAGCTCGGGCAATATCGGCATGATCTGCTCGTTGTCGATACCCATCATCACCATCTGCGCGTTGATTTTGCTGATCATTATCGTATCGCTGCTGGATTTTATTTTTCGCTGGTTGCCGTATTTCATCATCTGCTTTCCGGTTCCAGGACTCAAAGCCAAACCCGGAGATAACCCATGAGCGTTGCCAGCAATATTTTTGGCCGCAGTTTATCGTTCCCGCTGCGAATCGGTGCTGATGGTCGCTTTGTCTGGTCAGAAGGCGAGGACAACATACGCGAATCCATCATAGTCATTCTGAAAACAGAGCCGGGTGAACGTATTGCACTGCCGGAGTTTGGTGCCGGTTTAAACCGCTTTTTATTCGAACCCAACACTGCGGCGACTCACGTCCTGATCGAACAAGCCATTAGCCGCGCTTTGGCCAGTTGGGAGCCTCGAATTAAAGTCGAGTCAATAGACGTGCTGGCCGATCCGACTGACCCATTCGCCGCCCTGGCCACCATCACCTATCGCTTGGTGGCGACCAACGACCGCGAACGTATCAGTGTTGCCGTCCCACTTGGGATTCAATAATTTAGGACGATAACGATGCCATTGACACCGCCTACCATTGATGACCGCCGCTACCAACAGTTGGTCGATGAATTGCTCGCCCGAGTACCGGTACATACACCCGAATGGACTAATTTCAACAACAGCGATCCGGGCGTTACCTTAGTACAGTTGTTTGCATTTCTGACCGAAAATCTGCTGTATCGCGCGAACTTGAGTCCTGAGCGCAATCGCATCAAATTTCTGCAATTGTTACGGCTGCCGTTGGCTACAGCCTCTGCCGCACGTGGTTTGGTTACCTTTAACAACGAAAGAGGCTTGCTGGCTAGCGAAACCCTGCCTGCCGGCTTGGAAGTTCGCGCAGGCAATGTGGTGTTCCGCACCGAGTTGGGTCTTGATGTATTACCCGTTGAAGCCAGGGTATTCTTCAAACGCCCCCTGTCCCCGGTGCCAAACGATCTGAAGGAATATTACCGATTGCTGTATGCCTCTTATCAACAACAGTTTCCGCTTGAACTCAATCTTTATAGCACCATAAAGTTTGATAGTGCCATAGTCGATCAGGTAGATCTGAACAACGATACCGTCGACCGCTCCCTGTGGATCGCAATCCTGGCGCGCAAAAATGACGTCAAGAGCACTGATCCGGATGATCCCTGGAAATCAGTTCGCGACAGTCTGGGTGGAAGAACTTTGACCCTGGGTTTAGCGCCTGCGCTGGATACCAGGCAATCCAGTTTAATACCAGGCGGTCAAGCGCAATCGAATGATTTACTGGTTTGCGAGCTGCCCAAAATAGCTGGCGATAGCAAGGTGCCGCGTGACGCAAGCGGTCGTCCCGCCCCCGGATATCGGCAGCTGGAGCCACGCACCGACGTGGATTTACTCAATATGCCGGGGGTGGTGCAACTGACTTTACCCGATGCCGCTCAGATTGGGGTCTGGCGAGATCTTGATCCTCTTGAGGCCGGAGTCGGTGAATTGCCGCCTACGCTCGTGGATTCGGCGCTTGCAGAACGGCTGGTCACTTGGCTCAGAGTGCGGGCGACAGGTGCCGCCAAAGCCCGCGTGCTGTGGGTTGGCATCAATGCAGCCCCGATTAGCCAGCGCGAGCGCATTATTGCCGAACGTTTGGCGGATGGTAACGGCACGCCCGATCAAACCCGCCAATTGTCTAAAGCGCCAGTGCTAAAAGGTTCTATAGACGTTTTCACCCAAACCGGTGCAGAAGCGCTGCATTGGACCGAAATTGACGACTTGCTGGCCGCCCAGCCTGAAGTACCCGTCGTGGACTCACGCATGCCACCATCAGCCATCTCCCAATCTTCGTCCAGCGAATCGGAAGCAAAACGTCATCGGGTGAATGTATTTCAAGCCGATCATGAAGCAGGCAGCCTGCTGTTTGGCGACGGTCTACGCGGACGCCGTTTGCCGCTGGGCGCCAGTGTGTTCGCGAGTTATGAGTTTTGTCAGGGTGCAAGCGGCAATGTCGCCCCCAACGCCATCAATAATGCACCATCATTACCTTCAGGTTTCACGGTGACTAATCCTGTGCGTACTTGGGGCGGGGCCGATGCGGAAACAGCCCGCGATGGCGAGAAACAAATTCAACGCTTTCTACAGCACCGCGATCGTTTGGTCAGTGTGGAAGATTTCGAGTCCATTGCCTGGCGAACACCGGGCATAGACATAGGCCGTATCGAAGTTTTACCGGCTTTTCATCCGGACTTCACGCCTGTCGAACCGGGTGCTGTTCCTGGCATAGTAACGGTCATGGCTATTCCACGTTTTGATCCCGCCCAGCCAGATGCCCCGGTTGCCGATAAACTGTTTTTAAACAGCTTATGCCGTTATCTGGAACCCAGGCGCTTGGTTACCACGGAATTAGTGGTCTGCGGCCCGGTTTATAAAGCCATTTGGATTTCTATCGGCATTGATGTTGCTTCCGGATTTGCGGTAGCGGAAGTAGTCGAAGCCGTTAAGCAAAGGTTACGGCAGTTTTTGGCACCTATTCCCGCTATCCCGGAAAGCAACAGTTTTGCGGCCCAAACTGGCTTGTTGTTTGGAAATCAAACCGACACGACTTCCCGGGGCTGGCCCTTG
>SXGU01103134.1_pt1 | contig 17820 bp, 15 predicted proteins | sample 3174531 | NCBI WGS metagenome assembly SXGU01 (sample SAMN11356863, study PRJNA531348) | freshwater metagenome | isolation source: freshwater sample F1-140 | place: China: Fuxian Lake, Yuxi | collected 2017-12-25 | reverse complement strand
GCTTGATTCAACGCATTTTGGCCAATGCTTGCATCTAAAACTAGCATCGTTTCATGCGGGGCGAGTGCATCAGTTTTTTGTATGACACGTTTTACCTTTTTCAACTCGTCCATCAAATGAGCTTGCGTATGTAAGCGCCCTGCGGTATCCGCAATTAATACATCGATACCACGCGCTTTTGCCGCTTGAACTGCATCAAAGATAACTGACGCACTATCTGCACCCGTATGTTGCGCAATAACGGCGATCTGATTGCGTTGACCCCAGGCCTGCAACTGCTCAACAGCCGCTGCACGAAATGTATCGCCTGCGGCAAGCATCACTTTTTTACCTTGTTGTTGATAAAGCTTTGCAAGCTTACCAATGGTTGTCGTTTTTCCAGCGCCATTGATGCCAACCATGAGAATAACAAAAGGCGATTTATCCACTGTGGTCAATATTAAAGGGGATTCATTCATGGTCAAGATAGCTTGTAAGCGGGTCTTTAGCGTCGCAAAGACCGCATCCCCATCAGCCAATTGCTTTCTTGCCAAACCATCACTAAGCTGCTGCAAAATAGCATTGGTGGTGTCAATACCTAGATCTGCTCGTAATAACAATACCTCTAACTCATCAAGTAATTGTGCATCAATTTCTTTCTTGCCAAGCAGCAACCGGCCAATACCATCACCTAACTGATGACGGGTTTTACTGAGACCACGCTTAAACCGAGCAAGAAACCCCTGTTTGACGGGTTCGATGCTCATCTCATCATGCTGTACCAAGTCAACATCCAACAGTTCAGTTCCCTCTGTTGTTGGGCTGACCGACTCTACAGCAGAGGGTTCTGGCGTAGGCAAGTCCTGATTTCTTTTAAACCATTTGATCATTTCATGAGCCCTAAGGTGTACAAAACGGGTGAAATGTGAAATTCTATCACTTTTTTTGTATCCTCTCGAGGATACTTTCTCGTAACGTTGCAAACTCCTCGGACAAGATTGCCATTAATAACCCATCGTATACGCTATGGACAGTTTTTGAAAACAACATGGACGTGCGTTAGCGGTTTGTCAAAGGCAACCTTACCCGAAAAATTGCGACATTACGCTCACTCGATGAGGGGTGCACCATGCGCGTCGTGTTTATGACCATATTAACACTGCTATCCTGTCAAACATTCAGCCAGATACAGCAGTTTACCTTAGACAATGGCCTAAAAATACTCGTAAAAGAGGATCATCGCGCGCCCATTGTTGTCTCTATGGTGTGGTATAACGTAGGCTCTGCAGACGAACCCGGCGGGGTCACTGGCACATCGCATGCGCTGGAACATCTGATGTTCAAGGGTACAAAAAAATATCCACTAGGCGTCTTTTCAAAAACCATCGCATCGATCGGTGGACAAGCCAATGCGTTTACAAATAATGATTACACCGCCTATTTTGAAAAAACAGCGGCGAGTCACCTTGCCGTGAGTCTTGAGCTCGAAGCAGATCGCATGCAAAATTTACTCCTTGATACAGAAGAGTTTGGCAAAGAAATAAAAGTCATTCAAGAGGAGCGACGGCTACGTACCGATGATAATCCTCAAGCATTAACATTTGAACGTTTTTTAGCATCTGCTCACCTCACCGCACCCTACAACCATCCTGTCATCGGCTGGATGATTGACCTAAAACAGATGCACATTGACGATGCAAGAGCTTGGTATCAGCGCTTTTATGTGCCCAATAATGCAACCCTCGTTGTCGTTGGTGATGTTAAGACTGCTAACGTTTACACCCTTGCAAAAAGATATTTTGGCACATTAGCATCCTCTCCACTAACAACACGACGCCAACAAAAAGAACCTCCGCGTTTAGGTAAAAAAACGGTTGAAGTACATGCGCCAGCTCAAGTACCAATGCTCATGCTCGGATTTACTGTTCCAACGGTAAAAACAGCGACACCCGAAAACACCGCTGATCCTTATGCCTTAGAAATTATCGCTGGGATCATTGATGGCGGTGACTGTGGTCGGGTGAGTTCGCAATTGATCCGTGGTCAACAAATAGCAAGCAATGTTGATGTTTTTTATAATTTATATGCGCGATATCAAACTGAATTCATACTCTACGGGACACCAAGTCAAACACACTCAACACACGAGTTAAAAAAAGGCATACTGGCTGAAATCAAGCGCCTACAAATTGAGCCTATCAATGAAAAAGAATTACAACGAGTAAAAACTCAGATCATTGCACAAAAAACGTTTGAAAGAGATTCCATTTTCGGCCAAGCAATGGAGCTAGGATTGCTAGAAACGGTTGGCCTTGGCTGGCAACTAGCTGAAAAATATGTCGAACGAATCAATAACATCACCACGATGCAAGTACAAAAAGCCGCTCAACACTATTTTCAAGAAAATAATATGACGGAAGCGTTATTGATACCTGCAAGCCCTATAAGCAAAAAATAAAGGAAAGAACATGAGAAAACTCGTTTTACTGGTCGCTACGCTCTGTTTTATTTCACCAGTAACCAGAGCGGCTAGGCCCTTCGACACGCTAACGTGGGAAACGAAAAATGGCGCACGTGTGGTGTTTTATCAAGCCATGGAGGTACCGATGCTCGATATCAGTGTCGCTTTTGCTGCAGGATCAGCCTACGATGGAGAGGCTTTCGGTCTTAGTTCACTCACAACGCGTTTGTTAAACCAAGGAAATGGCGGACTTGATGCGAATGCCATTGCAGAACAACTGGCAGAAACAGGCGCTCAGTACGAAGGTGGCAGCAATAAAGACATGGTCGCTGTAAATCTCAAGACACTAACTCGTCCCGATGCACTCAAAAAAGCGACTGAAACATTTGCCAGCATCATTGCTCACCCGGACTTTTCGGAGGTGGCATTTAATCGGGAAAAAAAACAACAGCTAATGGCTATTACACAAGCAGCAGAATCACCTGATGACGTTGCCAATGAAACCTTCTATCAAATTCTATATAAAAACCATCCTTATGCGCATCCCATCCTTGGAAATCGTGAGTCTATTAACCTGCTTAATGTTGAAAAAGTGCATGATTTTTACCAACGTTTTTTTGTCAGTCGTAACGCTATTATTGTGCTGGTCGGTGCAATTGATAAAACAACCGCCCAACAGTTGGCGGAGCGTATCACCCAGGACCTCCCCAAGGGCCAGCCTGCAGACACTATACCGATGGCCGACGCATTGTCAGAAGAAATGGATGTAGAGGTTCAATTTCCTTCTTCACAAACCATATTACGCCTAGGGCAATTGGGCATATCACACCATGATAGTCATTATTTTCCCTTGATGGTTGGCAATTACATCCTCGGTGGCGGAGCCTTAGTGTCTAGATTATCGAATGAGCTTCGCGAAAAAAGAGGGTTAACTTACGGGGTGTATAGTCAGTTTTCCCCAATGCCTGGCAAGGGTCCTTTTTTGATCGGTTTGTCGACAAAAAAAAGTCAGGCCAAAACAGCCATAGACGTTACCCGAGAAGGTTTGACGTCTTTCATCCAAACTGGACCAGATGAGCAAGAATTGCGCGCTGCCAAACAATATTTGACAGGCAGTTTCCCTTTATCACTCGCCAGTAATCGTAGTATCGCAGATATGCTATTGAAAATAGCGTTTTACCATTTACCGGACAGTTACCTGCACACCTATGTTGACCGTATTAACGCCGTCAGTGCCGACGAAATAAAACAAGCATTTCAAAAACTAATTGAGCCCAATAAATTGTTGCAAGTCTCCGTGGGCAAGGCGGTGGCATCAACATGAAACAAACTATTCGCATTATCGGCGGTCAATTTCGAGGCAAAAAATTGCACTTCCCCGCAATTGAAGGGTTACGTCCAACCCCTGATCGCGTGCGCGAGACGCTATTTAACTGGTTGATGCATGACATTTGTGATGCCCATTGCCTGGATGCTTTTGCTGGTAGTGGGGCGCTTGGTTTTGAAGCCTTTTCCAGAGGGGCAGCCAAGGTGTCCCTGCTTGAGAAGGACCCACGCGCTCATGCCAACCTGCTCAAACTCGCCTTATCGTTCCACTCGTCGAAACTCACCGTCAGTAAAATAGATGCCACGGAGTTCTTACAACAAACCAATGAGCATTTTAATATTGTTTTTCTTGACCCGCCATTTGCAAAAAACTATTTACCATTATGCATTGCAACACTTGCTAACACGAATGTACTGCAGCAGGGTGGTTTACTCTACATTGAGTCCTCACAAAAGATAGTCGTAGACGAAAGTATCTGGCAACAGCTTAAATTAAAAGAGGCAGGACAAGTCGTGTATGGCTTATACAAGAAGAAATAACGCTCTACGAGGTAGCCCTCTTGAGAGCCATCTTCATAATAGATGACGAAAAATCCAGATCAAGATATTTATTCTACGTCATTACACGCCAAAAACGGATGGTAGACATCAGGATAAAAGGACTGCGAATTTTTGCCTACTTGAACAATAAAAAGATCTTGGTTTTTCATCACTCCTCATCATATACGCTTGACAAGCTGTCAGGCTCCTGTTTCAATCAATGCAATCCCCTTTGATAGTAAACGGAATAGATGAACAAAAAGCTTCTTTTGCTTTTTTTGGCAACTGCACTACTCGCAGGATGCGCCGCAACGACTTATAAAAAGCCACCACATAATAATCCTAGTGATGACGCTAGTATCAAACTTGCTGAAGCGGCAAGTTCAGTGAGTGATTCTATGCTGCAAATGGCTCGCGTTGAGAAAGTGATTAAACCACCTAGTAAAGACAACACATTAACTATTCCAAATGCCTACAATTTACAAGCACGCGCCTCCGTGGACTGGTCAGGACCAATCGCAGAACTGACGGAGAGAATAGCTAAAGCGGCGCATTTCAGACTACGTATTCTTGGTAAGGTACCTTCCGTTCCTGTTTTGATTAGCCTTAATATCGAAGACGAAAGTTTGGCAGAAATTTTGCGCGATATCGATTATCAAGCCGGAAAGAGGGCATATATTCACGTTTATCCTAACAGTCAAGTTATTGAATTGCGCTATGCTAAAATTTATTCATAATGGGGCTTATGTTCCTATATTTATTATTGTACTTCTTTCTGGATGCTCCTCATCCAATGTACAGCTGGGGGACACGGGTTCGCTGGCTGGATTGCAAATGATGGCTAACACGAAAAGTGCTAGCGTAAACAGCATGCCGTCGATGAGCAAAATTAGAGAAATGTCCCTAAAAGAAACGGCGCTGAGTTTAGGCGCACAGTCTGGATTGGCTTGGCGAGCAAAATATGTAGATGAAGAGCTGGTCAAGCAGTCCCATAACCTTGATGCTATATATGATTTTAACGCGATAACGCTTGAGCATAATATTTTGCCGCCCGTACTGCTTGAAGGACGAAATACCTTAAACCTTGCAGACGCACAGACCATCCGCATTTCTGATCGTACCTATAAAGTTGCAAAACAAGCGCGCTTTATTACGACACCACCCAATTGGCGTCAATATTTGTGGATGGATTACAAAAAACCTGATTACCCCCATGTTACGCTATTACCAAAAACAAAAGAAGAACGAGCCGTTTGGTGTTTTTATGTCGACAAAGGCTGGAGCAATGGTGTAGAACAGGCGAATACAATTCTTGAAGAAAACATCGCGCGGATTAAAGAAGATTTCGCAGGAATGATCATGTACCGTAAACTACTGGCAATGAATATGGTGTCCCCTCCTTATGTTTCGCACACAGATTTGGGAGTTACTGGAGATGGGGAAGAAATTCACATTGACGATAGAGTCTTACGAATCACGGCATTGCCTGCCTTGAATACCAACAGCAACGAATGGCGTGCAGCAGTTGACAAAGATGAAGAAGCACTAGAACAGTTTGCTCATATGGAAAAGCTGATCAAGTCTGCCAAAATCACCATCACCAACAAAGCATGGCAACCGGTCATTGCCACGAACAATTAAACCATCAGCGTAATACTCAGGGGATTGTTTGTTGAACACAACACATATTAATTTAATGCCAGATGAGCCCACTCGCTTTACGCCTGTTTTCATGGATAGGATGCTGGAGCACGCCGAAAAACTCAATGCCTCAGATGTCACTATTCAAACCAATGAACCTATTTATGCAGAGGTTTACGGCGTATTATTAAAAATAACTAATCGCCGACTTTCAAACACTGAGTTAGGCGATTTAATTAACTCGATTTATGGACCAAACGCTACGACCCAGCTGCTGTCCGGTAATGATATAGATACTCATTATGAATTTCGTCCTAATCGCAGTGTACGCTATCGATATCGCGTCAATGCCACTGCTTGCCTAGTCGAAGGGCACGATGCCATTCAAATTACGTTGCGAACCATCCCAACCACCCCCCCTAAGCTCGAAACAATGCATTTGCCAGACAATATCCTTGAAGCCATTGCTCCACAAGAGGGTATCGTGTTTATTACCGGTGCAACAGGATCGGGAAAATCAACACTACTGGCGTCTATTATTCGTGATCTTATTGAAAACGAAGACTCAAACCGCAAAGTATTGACCTATGAATCACCCATTGAGTTTGTTTATGACGAGATTGAGACCATTTCTTCAATCGTTAGTCAATCAGAAATACCACGACACTTGCCTACCTTTTCTGAAGGTGTACGCAACGCTTTGCGACGTAAGCCACGATTGATCATGGTGGGCGAGTGCCGTGATGCCGCAACGATCAGCGCGGCCTTAGAGGCAGCTCTTACCGGCCATCCCGTATACACCACCCTGCATACTTCCGGCGTTGCTGAGACGATGCGTCGACTAGTCACCTCCTTTTCTGGAGAGGAGCGGCTGGGCCGAACCATCGACATTTTAGAAACAATCCGACTCTGTATATGGCAAAAGCTAGTTCCTACGGTTGACGGTAAACGGGTTGCTTTACGGGAGTATTTAGTATTTGACGAAGAAGCACGCGATATATTACTCGAAGGAGACCCCAACGACGTCACCACAACCACTCGTAAACTAGTTCGCCAAAGAGGCCAATTGATGACGCATGATGCCAAAGAAAAGTTCAATCAAGGGATCATCAGTGAGCGTGTTTACAAGCTGATTATTGCCGGCACAAAAGAGTATCAACAATAAGTGCCTTCGAAACAATAACAGCCTGAGGACGCCAAACGATTTGTTAAACAGCCCCATTTGATCAAAAAATGGTTATACGCGATGTCCATACTGTCAAACTTAGGGCATCATCAGCTTAAATCAAGACGCGATCAGCACCAGCGTGGTGGCCAAATCACTCTGGAGTAGCGCCGACTTTTCCACCACCACTGCCTGACATACCCTTTTTAAGTTTACCCACAGCTTTACCACCATAGGCTTGCAGCGCTTTATCCATTTGCGCTTGCCCTGCACCCGTGTCTTTACCAGCTTCACCTATTTTACTTTGGACTTCCTGTCCCCATTGAGCAGTGTCTGCACCATAGCTTTCCTGCTGCCCGCCAATCCAGCGCAAGACTTTATCCGGGAGCGCCGAAATTAACGTAAATGATTTTTGCACAACGGTCAGATACAGCATCGTATAGATGAGTATAGAGAAAAAGTAAGCAAAAACACCAGCCCAACCAGAATAACCCCCAGTAATCGTTTGCGTGTTAACATTCCCGCCGATGTTTTGTGTGGCGCCTTTGACGGTTACCGTACCCCCCGCTGTACCCCATTGGGTACTCCCTTGCATAAAACCGATGGCATTATCAAATCCGGCATTGATAATCCACACACTCACATACGTCAACGAAATGGCGGTGATATAACCAATAATCATCATAGCGGGCCGAAGAAAAACATTCATCAAAATTAAGATGGCCTGCTCGCCTTTACCAAAGGCATCATGACCCTCTGGATGAGTCACTCCCAATGCAACAATGGGTGCCGCCACCATGGCCTCAATGACAGCCATCAACCACGAGATCGATCCGAAAGTAAATATCATATACGGCAAAATGGGTACATAGTAGGCCGTAGTAAAACCAATCTGCAACATAATACCTATCCACGCCAAAATGATAGGCAATGCCAGGGAAATCAGCGCGAAAATAAAGATCCCAAAGATGGGGATTAGCGAGGCAACAATGGACATTGTAATCAGGCTCAACCAAAAACTGGCTGCAAAATTAATATAAAAGGTTCCCATCTGAGCCAAGGCCACGACGGGATTAACCCCTGGAGTAGCAATAATTGCTAACCCTTGTTGAAATATTTCAGCAATCCCTTGTAAGGGGACCTCCAAGAACGCATTGATGGTCTGTGTAATAAATGTTCCAAAAAGATCCAGGAAAAAATTATACATGACAACAAATATGCCATTGTAAAATAGATTACCAAACAATGAGCCGACGCATGCCCCTGCAAATCCAAACCACACCCAACCGCAATCAAAGCTCGCCTTAGGGAGATGATAGATTGAGGTATCTGGATTAATATCGATCATGTGTGCAAACATCAGCGGTTTGAAGCCAGGCTGTCCTGGCAGTTGCAATATCGTCGAGTTATTCGTATAGCCATAGACTGTTACAGAACTCAGGTTATCGTCTACTGGGCGCGAAGCACTACCGGTGAAAACAGGCGTTTTAACCGTTTTTATAGCCGTTGAAGCAGGGGGTTGATTGCTAGTGCTGGTGGGAGGCGTCCCGTCAATCAACTGTCTTACGGCCTCTACTTTAGTAACATCATGGTTCAACCAAGTACATAATAACCCAAAATCCCCTTGGCAGCCATTTGGACTGAAGGCCGACGTCAGGGAGTCTGCCGAAAAGTCGCTATCCTGCAAGCCCGTATCACTATCCGTTAAATTATTTGCACCCCCTTGACTCGCCTGCACATTAAGATTGACCAAATTAAAAAAGTAACTTCCGGCCATAATCCAACCTTCCGTTGAGGCCGATTGTATAAATGCCCTACCATTTTTAGCTGCCTGCGAATTGGCTGCCTGCATCACTAGATTCAGTGTTGGCAACATGATGCCATTGTAATCAAGAATCGCACCAGGAAACTCTGTGCCATTAAACATAGGAGCATTCACGGTGTTGCTACCATTTGAAGTACCGCCCCAACTAATGCAATTTTGAGTAGTACTATTAGGACAGATGCTACCCGCTGCCGTTTGTGGCACACCAAATTGCTGAACAGCCCAAGGAGCGAAATTGCCACTGGCATCCGTTTGATTATAATTCTGCTTACCGAGGAGAGGGTCATTCCCCACCATGGCTTGCGCAACACTAGCCAAGTCCATATACATTTGTGCAAGAGCAATCACCCTCGACTTTGATGCTGTTTGCACATCATCATTAGTCAAGGATGGGATTTGCTCTTGCGCGTTAGTCAATTTGTCTTTTGGAAATGGTTTCCAAGCTATTTTTCCACAAATGCCATTCAAGGCGTAGAAAGGAGAATCCTCGCTGAAATTAGGCATTTTTACCGTAAATGATTCATCCTTAGGATGCTTATCCTGGTAAGCGACCAGATCAACCGTTCCGACAAAACTTGGCACTTGATTTGTGTTGCAAAACGCCTTCATTGGCAAGGCTGGTGAAAAACAGGGCCCCCCTGATGCCTTCGCCTGGGCTTGGTAAATTTGTAGCTGGCTATTCAGCTGAGCCTGCAATCCAATCATACAGACTTGCCCTGCTAGTATCACTTGGGCGGCATATGGAATCCCTGAATCCCCCGCTGACGTCAACGATTTTGTTGGGTCCATTTGTGCTTGGATGATAACGCCGCCGCGATTAAGGTAGGATAGAGCGGCGTCCCAAATTTTATCGGCAGCGCCAACACCCTGCACCACGACCCACATTACAAAAATTTGCATCAAACAATAACCCGATTGCTTAGGAATCAATAAGGCCAATCCCATCGTTGAGCGAACTGGAATCCAAATTGACGACCATTTTTGGCCAAGCATTTGCCCTTCATGCGCCGTATTCATCGTCGACACCAAGAGGGTATACATGATGACAATGCCGCCCAATGCAAGAACTGCTGAGTTAAATACGGAAAACATGGCGCCCATGATTTGACTGCCCGTGCCATGCAAAACACCGTCTACAATTCCAAAAATATTACCAAGAAACACAACTGAATAATCACTAGGGGGTGGTGCAAAACTTAATGAGCTATCTGCCAAAGCCAATATCGGGAAGAAGGAGAGAAGTATCGCTAGTAATTTATTCATCATTTATCACCCTTTATACTTCGCTTATACCATTCTTGGATCGTGCATCCCAATTTTTGTTCTTTAATTTGGAAATACCAAAAGTGATAACGGAAAGCCAGTACCAGGGCAATGGACATCACCACTAGACTTAAAATACCGCCCTTAAAACTAAGATAGTAGAAGAGGTAAGTGGCATAGGCAAAGAGCAAAAAGGCGAAAACCACCATCAGTATGCATACTCTTAACAACCCCTTTTGGCGCATGAGTAGATCATTATCTGTTAACTTCAAGCGTTTTTTAGCCTCTGCAAATGATTCTTTCTCCGTGCTTTCTTGAGGCACAAAGAATTTTTTAATCGCTTTTACCAAGTATCGTGTAAATGACCTCATGCGATCCCAATCAGACCATGCTCGCACGTTTAAGATACTGACTAGAACGCGCCCTATTCTCGAACCAGATTTATTTTTCATAAATTTTACTGTTTTCCAATAGACATTTACTCTTCATAATATATGATAATAGTGAGTGAAGGAGCAACCATCAATGTGCTTACCGTAAAAAAAGAGTAAAAAATGCCCGATCTGAGCCATGAAGCAGCCGCACAATATTGGAATGACTATGTTGATCCGATGATTTACCGGGTGGTGACTTTTATGGAAAGTGTTGAAGACTGGACCCTTGATGGAAATCCTGAACTTGAACAAGCGATTAACCAGTTGGGTAGAGAACTGGATGATATCGCGTCAATTGACATGGGCATGTTAGGTGATGAAGACAAATTTATTCGCTTAGTGGGCAATATTAAATCCGGCCGAGGACTTCGTTTGTTGCAAGCCATAGACACCGCTCACCCTGGAAGCGCCTCAAAAATACTTATTCATGCAGAAGAGACGAGCACCGACAGTCACGATGCGGCCGGTTTTTTTCTCAAACGCAATATTGTCTTTGAACGTCTTCGTTTATTAGCTCGGGTTTTTTCCGAATATCGATTAAAACTGATAGCGCGCGCTCTCGAGGGGGAGGAATAATGAAAACTATATATCGCCTGGGGCTACCCAGCCTGCTGTTGACAACAACCCTGCTCTCCCCCATCGCCTATGCGGATGATGGGGCTGACCCAAATGCTATTGGTGACAATACAAAAAGTATCGCCGATTATTTGCAAAATTTAGGCTCCTATCTAGGTTTTGATGTGACTAAAGCACCACAGACCACTGCATCACCCTCATTGTTAGTGGAGACCAGCACGTTATTACTCAGCTCCGCAGGTAACCAAACTTTTTTACAAAATGTACTTTATGCCTTTGTCGGTGCAATACCTGTTAATGCATTATTCAAAACATTTGTTCCCCAGGGCTCTGCTTACGAGACCATTAACAGCTACGCCAATGCGGCGCTCCCCTCGTATGCGTCTACCCAGTCATCAACATCGTCGCCTGTAACAGTAAACCCGATGATTGATCAACAACCCTATATGCAAGATCCAGTGAGTCAAGGTATTTTAAATATTCTTGGTACACCCAATTACACATACTGCATGGATAAAAATACGAATACATGGTCTGGCGCACCTCCCATGTCGAGTGGAGGTGGGAATAAAGACTTTCCCGACTGTGTCCTTCAATATAACACCAAAGTCATGGGCGACGTATTAGGATCTCTGCCTAACGCCCTGCAAGTATTTACAGCCGACTACAATCAGCAATTTCTGAGCCAACTGAACAGCAATAACTTAATTGCGCCGTTAGTCTATTCAACCACTAGTAGTAGTTCAACCGGAGGATCGAGTGGCGGTAGTCCTCAACCACAACCCCAAGGTAAAAACTCAGGTTTACAAGCGGCAAGCCAAGCAGAGCAGGCAGCCAACTTCATTCGTTATGTGACGAGTGCTGTTGTACCGGTTACCCTACCTCAATATACAGACTATTCTAATCTCTACATGGCGGCCATGGCGACAGGCGCTACCCCTAACACCCTGACCCAAGTACAAGCGCAAGCTACATTAGCGAGCTATCTCACCAAGCTTCGTGTTTATGCGGCTCAAACCTCTGTGGCCTACAGCAACCTCTATTACATATTGTCGAAAAGAATGCCACAAGGCGCAACGGGAGCAGACTCATCCTCCCAGACCAGCCAGGCATTGAACGAATTCACTATGGCAACGTGGCGTTTATATAACCCTTCAGGCACTGCCAACCCACAATGGCTCAATCAAATTAATTCTGCATCCACATCAACTGCAACCGTACAAAAAGAAATGGCGATACTACTGGCTGAAATAAACTATCAATTGTACTTATCTCGCCAGCAGCAAGAGCGCCTGCTATTGACCAATACCATGTTACTGTTACTGAGTGCGCGCACGTCTCTACCTCTCGCAACGGATCTCAGCACATCGACGCAAAATCCTCAACAATAACTCCGCACACGCAGAACACCTGTTAGTACAAGTGAAGAACAGCCACTTGCACTAACAAGTGTCGGTCGTCTAACGATCGTAATAACCGCTCAATCAAACTGCGCCTACATCATCGAGAGCGCGATGATGGATCTCTCGAATATTAGTTAAAATATAGTCAGTTTGAGATCCCTCACTACGTTCAAGATGACGACGCTGGGAAGCTACAATGTGATTTATGGCGGCAATAGGATTGACTCAAAACAGTTTCTAATTTGGCGATCACCGCATCGACGCTGATGAGCTTCATCGTATCGTTGCCATGCACCTGTGTTCCCCAACGAATAGTGTCAGGCGTACTCTTCAACACGGTTCTTACAGCGTCTGGATAACCGTCAACCGCTAAATGTTGGTAGAGATAGGGCCCCGATACGCGAGCGCTCGTCACTGCGTGTAGGGCGACTACCGGTGTTGACACAGCAGTCGCCACATGTGCAGGTCCGGTGTCTGGGCAAAGTAACACATCCGCGCATTCAATCAGAGCTAACAATTGCTTGGGTTTAGTTTTACCAATCATGTTGGTTATGAGCACCACCTTTTCGATAGCATCACCCAGCGCTTTATCATGCGCACCAGGCCCTCCGGTTAATACCACGTGCGCGGACCCATTCGCGGTCGGCTTGCTGTATAGGTAAATTCCAACCTATCTTTTTTTGTTCAACTCCAAGTGCATCGGCAAATTTAAGAAAGCCATCTAACGTATGATCATGCCCCGGTTTAATGAACTCATGGATAAACCAACCATGTCTGTCTTTCGCGCGCACGGGATCATAACCAATTTTTCGAGACGCCCGAATCAGCGGATACAAAAAATTGGCGCGAAAACACGCCTGCACAGCGAGTAAAACATCAAAATGCCTACTGCGCATTTGTTTTTTAAATTGCCAGTAATCAAACACATTATTGGGTTTATTAATGACGATAAACTCAACACCATCCATCCCCTCCACGAAATCATAGGCCGGGCGTGATATAACCCAGGTGAGGGCGGTGTTTGGCAAATAGGCTTGTAGCGTCCTTATTAACGGCACCAACATGAGCACATCACCCAATGCAGATAAGCGGACAATGCAAATCGATTTAGGGCTAATCATCATTTAAAATGAAGCGGGAACCGCAATAGGGACAAACCTCAGTGCCCGTTCGCTCGATGGGCAAATAGACTTTGGGATGAGCATTCCAAAGCTCCATTGCGACCGTTGGGCAACTTAAGGGCAGGTCACGGCGATGCACAACATAGCTCTTCTCAGTACATGCGGTTTTTTTTTTAGTTTCAGACATAATTAACTCCTGCTAGGATAGGATTAAAGCCAGGGCTGTCCCTTTAAAATATCCTGATAGTAACGAGATTTGATGTGTCAATGCGCCCTAAGTTTCTTCAAAAGGATTATCCAATATTTGCTGCATGATAGCCATGATCTCACCTGTACTTGCAGGATTTTCCGCCACAAAGGCATAGGTATCAGGCCAGTGCCGCAACCAGGTTAGTTGCCTCTTGGCTAATTGCCTGGTGGCGGCAGTGCCATTCGCACAAAGAGTGGCATAATCATACTCTCCCTGCAAATGAAGCAGCACTTGACGATACCCTACACTGCGCATTGATGGATGCTGCAGCGTCAATTGCCACTTCTGCAATAGCCCCACCACCTCATCAACAAGACCATTCTGCAACATATGTGTAAACCGCTGGGCAATCCGCTCATGTAACCAGCTGCGCTCTTCAGGAATCAGCGAGAAATTAACAAAACGATAAGCAGATGGAGCTTTTGCAGTCTGCAAAAACACCGATAATGGCTTGGTCGTTAACTGATATACCTCAAGCGCACGCTGTATTCGCTGCGAGTCATTGGGGTGAATTCTTGCGGCAGTTACTGGATCAACACGCCCTAATTTTTGATGCATATATGCCCAACCATGCTCTTCGGCTTGCTGCAACAGAATAGCGCGGATGCTCTCATCCGCCGGTGGCAATGATGACAACCCTTGTTGCAGAGCACGAAAATACATCATCGTCCCCCCCACCAGCAAGGGAACTTTTCCCCGACGTTTGATCTCGTCCGTCAAGTGAGCCACATCATTACAAAAACAGGCCGCCGAATAACTGTCAGGGGGATCGATCATGTCAATTAAGTGATGGGGAATTCGTGCTAAGATCTCAGCATCAGGTTTTGCCGTACCAATATTCATTTCGCGATAAACCATCGCTGAATCTACACTAATGATTTCAACCGGGACCTGTTGTGCTAACTCACACGCCAGTTGCGTTTTACCCGATGCCGTCGGACCCATCAAACAAAAGATAAGATTAGTCATGACAATGAAACTCTAATAGTTCTCGGCATTTATCAGTATCTAAACGCAAACAGCCGGAGATGAAGGAATTAGACGCTGTTAACTGTTGATATAGATAATCAACTAACACTGATTTATCGTCTTGAGTTAATTGATATGCATCCAACGATTGACAAGCCACTAATAGCGCCAATAACTCCATTTGATCAGGGGGGACAAGGTTCCTTTCCAAGCGGCAAAGCAAACGCTTAAGAAATTGATTGATATCCAATTGAGGGAAAAGCAAGGGGATGGTTCGCATCACAAGCTTCGTATTACCCATCAAATCAAGTTCTATTCCTAAAGGTATCAGCATGGAGCAGTACTGCTCAAACAATTGGCCATCTATTTTTCCTATAGTATAGCTCACAGGGAGAAGAAGCGGGCGACTAACTAGCGGCAAGGTTTGCTCGTGTAAATTAGATAAAAACCAATGTTGTTGCACCTGTGCGACATCCATCAAATAGGGCTGCTCATGCAGAAAGACCAATGCAAACTGCGCATTTAAATTAACCCAATTGTATACCTTAGAGCTTTCCGCTCCCACCACTGCACGGTGGGGTTTCTGGATATAAACCTCACCAACGTCAGTGGAAGTCTGTGCCCTTGTTAATGCAGGAAAAAGTGCTGGCGTTTTCGTTGGCTTTAACTGCGTCAATGCCTCTGATATCTGTGAGCTAACAAAATCATGTACTAATCTTGGCTGCTGAAAGCGCACCTCGTGTTTGGTCGGATGCACATTGACATCAACCTCGTGCGTTGGGAGCGTTAAATAGAGCAAACAGGAAGGATAGCGGCCTGGATGAAGTAAATTTTCATACGCCTGTTTAATAGCATGGTGAATTAATTTATCTTTCACCATGCGTTGGTTGATATACACCCATTGCTTATCACTTTGACTACGTTGGTCTTCTTGTCCACTCACCCATCCTTGTAAGCGCATCCCAGCCTGTTCTACCTCAAGATAGATGGCGTGTTCAATGAATATTTTTCCTAATAGTTTTCTAATCCGTAACAACCTTGTTTTTTCACAGGTTGCAGCGGGTAATGCAAAAATTGGTTTTCCATTGTGCTGTAAGCTCAACGCAAGATAAGGCGCGCTTAAAGCGAAGCGCTTGACAACAAGCTCAATGGCTTGGTATTCACTACGTGCTGTTTTAAGAAATTTTTTACGCACCGGCGCATTAAAAAAAAGGTCAAGCACATCAACCGTTGTACCCTGGGTCCTTGCGCAAGGCGATAGTTTAGGGGGGAAATTACCATCCACTTGCAGCAGCATCGCATGATCCTGCATCGCAGGCTTAGAGCTTAAAGATAACCTTGAAACCGCCGCAATACTGGCTAACGCTTCGCCACGAAATCCCATGCTAGAGATGGCATATAAGTCATCCAATTGCTTTATCTTGCTCGTCGCATGTGCAGCTATGGCTAAAGGAAGATCGTCTGCAATGATTCCGATGCCATTATCACTGATTTTCACCTGATTCAAGCCACCAAAACCGATGTCAACACTAATCGTGTCAGCACCCGCATCCAGAGCATTTTCAAGTAACTCCTTTACAACGGAAGCTGGACGCTCGATCACCTCACCCGCAGCAATTTGATTAGCAACAGCTGCCGATAATTGCTGAATTCTAACCTGGTTCATGTTAATGATGTCGGAATACTTAGCTTTTGCCCAGCTTTAAGCCGCACATCCGTTAAGCGATTGGCCGCCTTTAAAGCGGCAATAGAAACATGATAACGAGCGGCAATGGTAGGCAATGACTCACCGGACCGTACAATATGCAAGTTCGCCGCCGACATCACTTCTAGGCGAGTGCCCTGTGGAGGGTGGTCAAAAAAATAACGCTTGACCCCTTCAAAGATCGCTTGTGTAAGCCGCTCTTGATACAAAGGGCTACTTAAATTAGTTTCTTCACGCGGATTGGTAATGAATCCTGTTTCAACCAGAACAGAGGGAATATCGGGTGACTTCAATACAACAAAACGCGCCTGCTCAACCGCACTGTTATGCAAACTAGTGATTTTATCCATATGATGCAAAACTTGGCTTCCCATTTGCACACTGGCAGTAATCGTGGCCGTCTGCGACAAGTCAAGCAAGACGGTGCGAATTAACCCATTCTGATCATCTAAACTGGACAAATTGACTCCACCTAGTTCTGAATAATTTTCCTTCTCAGCCAGCCAACGTGCGGCTTCACTAGTTGCCCCTGTTTGAGATAGCGCGAACACCGAAGCCCCATTAGAGTGTTGGTTGATGAACGCATCTGCATGGATAGAGATAAATACATCCGCATTGTATCGTCTGGCCATATTCAATCGCTCGCGCAAACCTACATAATAATCACCGTTGCGCGTTAATACAGCGCGCATTCCGGGTTGCTTATCCACTAAGTGTTTTAATTTAAGAGCGATAGCCAGCACTACATTTTTCTCTGCTATACGCCTTGGACCCACTGCGCCAGGATCTTTACCGCCATGACCTGGATCCAAAACAATGACCACATCTCGCAACGATTTACTGGGAGTATGTTGTACGCGCACAGGAATTTTTGATCTATTTTTATTAGTGACACTCACGCCCTCAACACCCTTTTGCCCCCCCCCACTGACCGCGGCCCCCAGGAATGGAGGTGTGCTTTTTTTTCGAGCAACAACTGTATATTTTTTTTGTAATATATCGATACGTAAACCTTTTAACGTCACATTATTGGGGTTCCATGTTGTCGCTCTAATATTAACCGCTTGTTTCACATCAAAAACCAGTCGTAACATGTGTGGTCGTGGGTACCCACTACGCACATGAACAATCAACCCTTTGCCAAGAAACACCTTGCTGACAT
>SXGU01110247.1_pt1 | contig 17826 bp, 4 predicted proteins | sample 3174531 | NCBI WGS metagenome assembly SXGU01 (sample SAMN11356863, study PRJNA531348) | freshwater metagenome | isolation source: freshwater sample F1-140 | place: China: Fuxian Lake, Yuxi | collected 2017-12-25 | reverse complement strand
CCGACAACAGCTGTCATTCGAGGCGCGAGACGTGACCAACGATCCAGTTGTCCGATGAATGAGCTGTTAAGGGGCTGTTGACGTGTTGGAGGCTGAGTTAAAACGGTTGGCGCGAAATCTCTTAGTGATTTATCAGATGAGGCGAGAATGAATTGTACAGCGTCTGTAAGCCTGTCGAGTAATGCTGTAGCCGAAGCATGAGAGAGACGGTTTGGGTCACGCAGCAGCGACAGATGAAGGCCATCGCTCTTTTCTGCAACTAAAGTAGCTGTGAACTCTGTAGCCTCATCCACTTTTTCCAGACGAAGCATCATTCCTTTCGCTGTAAGCTGTTTTGGTCGCGGATAATTCTGGATCAAAACCAGTGTGTCGAATGGTACCCGTGGATCCATCCTGTTGGTTGATTGGAGCGCTATGGTAAGGTCGGCGTGAGGATAGCTCTCTCTCTCACTCGCCTGGTCGAGCATTGTGACGATAAGATCTCGTGAGGTCATTTCCTCGTTGATGTCGACGCGAACTGGTAACGTATTCACAAACATGCCGACAGTTCTCTCGGCGCCCGCCAAGTGCAGGGGACGTCCGGCGAGAGGCAGTCCAAACATCACAGTTTCACTGTCGAGTAATCGATTAAGTGTAAGTGCCCAAGCAGCCTGAATCAGCATACCCCAGCTGGTTCCAATCTCCCGAGCTATTGCGCTCAGTTTGATCATCGTTTCTGGAGAGAATTGACGGGTTAGCAGGGTAGGCAGTTTTTTTTCGGGGTCACCGGAAGTATGGTCGCTAAGATGTGGAAACTCGTCGTCTCTTAGCAGATGAACGATCCACTCATTGCCGCCTGCACGAGCAATTTGGGCGCGAACAACATCCCCGAGCTCAGCAGCTTGTGCAAGATTGGCTGGCCGACGCTCAATTAGTGCTGTGTAACGTTCAAGCCATTCTTCAATAATAATCGATACCGACCAGCCGTCAGTAATAAGATGGTGGCAACTCCAAATTAGACGCCAGCTTCCTTCTGGCATTGTGACTAATAGGAAGCGTTGCAGAGGGCCGGTGGAAGGATCAAAATATTGCGCGCGGTCTGCTGCCTGAAGACTTGCAAGATCATCCTCTGCTTGTGTTAGCGGGTGGTTGCTGAGGTCAATCTGCCGCCATTCGGGCTTGAGCTCTGATAGTATGGCCTGATGTAATCGTTCATTGGCGTCAGATATGAAGATGCAACGAAGGGCGGCGTGAGCTGTAACTATTTCATCAAAAGCTGAACGTAAAAGGTTTACATCGACGCAGCCTGACAAAGAAAAAATAAGTTGATCATGGTAGGTCGCCGCGTTGCGACGACTGTGTCGAAAGATTGCGGATTGTGTCGGAGTTGCTGGAAGTATCTCAACACAATTCTCAGGCAGGGCTTCTCCAAAATTTTTCTGCTGTGCAGATTTTGCTAGGTGAGCAAGCTTCGCTATGACAGCCTTAAGCCATTCTGAAACTAGCTCAGAGGCTCCTGTTCTGTTTGGGAAGCTAACTTCAAGCCGCAATTCACCTTCGATTACTCCAGCATTCAACTCTAATAAGTGTGTGCGTCGTACTCCCGGAGCGATCGCTGCTCCGGTGTCTGTATCGACGGGCTGCCAGAAGCCTCGATTCCAGTTTTTATGAACGCCGATGTAATTTAAGAGTAGATCTGCCGTAGGCAGGGTTGCCAAGATCGGCGCTGCGGGTCCCAATTCTCGCGCAAGGCCATAGCCAAGGCCGTTGAGTGGTTGTTCATCAATTGCGTTACGGATCATCCTTGCTTGATCAATGATTGTTTCAGCTACAGGAAGACGCAAGGGTAGAACAGCTGTGAACCAGCCAACAGTGCGGCTAATATCCAGTCCGCCTAAGTTTAACGCACGACCATTTCTTTCCAGATCGATGCGCAATGGTGCTGCATCGCGGCTCTTTGCTTCGTCAATAATTGCAAGAACAAGAAGCTCGTCAACCGAAAGACCATAAGCGACAGGACCGCCAGAAATCAGATCTCGCGTGGAGCTTGAGTTTAGTCGCGCGCGGAGAGTTGTTACCTCTGCCTCTAAACCTGGGTCGGCATCCATCGCTGGAAGTAATGGTTTAACGAAACCAGCGAGCCGCGTAAGCCAAAATCCAACTTCGGGCAGTGCATTTTCTTGATACAGGAGCTCTTGGAGTCTACGGGCCCAAGAAACAAAACTTGTTCCAGGAGCTGGCAAGCTTGCTTCGGGATTTTCATAGAGTTGGACCATCTCTTCAAGCAGTGTTGGCCAGGAGAGTACATCAATAGATAAATGATGAACGACTAGGAGTAGACGCCGCTCATCAGTAAAAAGAAGCGCGGCGACATTTTCTCCGCGAGTAGGATCTAGACATGCGTGAGTAGTGTTAATCTCCGCCGCGCGATCCATCATTTTAGGGTCGAATTCACGCCAATAGAGTTCGGGAAAGCTTTCAGAAATAAAATGCTTTGGGGGATTGGAAGTCGGATCAACTTTTATCCGCAGTCCTGCATGTCGGCCAATGAGTCTGGTTAGGGCTAAGCGGAGTTTAGTCGAGTCTAAATTTTCGGGTAATGCAATCATCACAGCCTGGTTAAAGTGTCTCCAGGCTGGTCCAGTTGTTCTGTGGAAGAATGACAGGATTGGCGTTAGTGGTAACGCTGAATCAGTTGTATCCAGCTCTTCAGCATGAAGAGGGCTTGCTGCTTCAGCGATCCCTGCAACTGTTTGGCTTTGGAATATTATCTCGGCTGAGATACGAAGGCCTTTGCGGGCCGCCTCCGCAACCAAACGCAAAGTTGCCAAACTGTCTCCGCCCAAATCGAAGAAGTTTGCCTGTCTGTCTGAGATAGTAAGTTGGAGGATCGTTGCGAAAGCTTCTGCTATTTTCAACTCACGAGCGTCACGCGGCAAATCAGGGGCTTGCTCTTGGGTAGGCATAGAAGAAAGCCGCGCCAGAGCGTTTCGATCAATCTTGCCAGAGTTAAGACGTGGCAGATGTTTGATGGACATGAAACGTGAAGGCGTTGCCGCAGGCCCTAGCCGCTTTCGAGACCATTCTTGGAGGACTGAGGGGGCTGCTGCGCCTTCATAAAACGCAATAAGACTGAGATTTTCAGGCGAGGAGCCTACAGCCAGAACGATGGCTTGATCGATATGCGGGTGCGCCTCTAAGTTTGCCTCGATTATTGATGGATGCAGTCGGACGCCACGTATTTTTACCAGTGCGTCGCGTCGGCCAAGGAACTCTATTGTCCCATCCAGCCGCATTCGTCCAATGTCGCCAGTATAGAAGGTCGGCAAATTATCGGCGTCAATGTGTCCAAATCCGCCAATCTCTGAACCTGAATAGCCAGAGCCAACGCTCATTCCCTCAATGACGATTTCACCGACGTAGTTTAGTGGAACGATTTCACCGTAACTATTTCGAACCGTCAGGTTTGTATTGGGTAAAGGCGTCCCCAGTGGTGCGTTCGCCAAGGTTTCAGGCAAGGAGGCTGTGTCGGATAAAAAACTTGTTGTGATGGTTGCTTCTGTGGGGCCATAGCCGACTAGTGTGCGTATGTGAGGGAAGCGCGCCTTCCAGTCTAAGAGAGCGTTCGGCCTCACTCGATCGCTGCCCGTAATGGCTAAACGCAGAGATGCTGGAGGCGCAAGCGTTTCGGCTAGCATCCAGTCTGTCCAAGCGTGCCAAAAAGGTGCAGGAAGATTCACAACGCTGATCGCGCGTTCAGCAAGTGCTTCATTAAAACGTGCAGGATCGGTTGTTTTATCTGAGGAAGAAAAAACCAAGCATGCGCCTGACAAGAGTGTCGGAATGATCTCCTCTAAAGCGACGTCAAAGATCGGAGAGGCAAAGGCCAGGACGCGGTCTTGAGATCTCAGTTGAAATAATTCGATTACTCCAAGCGCATGGTTGCGTAAGGCCAATTCTGGAATGAGAACAGCCTTAGGCTTCCCTGTGGAGCCAGAGGTTAAACAAATATATGCCACTCCAGGCTCTAGAGCAGGCGCGCTGAACTCAGGCGCACCATCAAGGACAAGTTGTTGTATTTTTGTGTCGAAGCGGATGGATTGTTTTATTCCGAGACGTTCGCACTCTTTAAGGCGACTTGTATCCTCTAAGCTTGGTGGCAGGATTAAAAACGGGCGTTTCGCAATAAGGCAAGCCGTCACAGCTATGGCAAGAGGTGGGCCGGCCTCTAGGGCTATACGGATAGGTAGACGATCTAGACCTGGACCCTCGAGTCCAAAAGCTAAGAGACTTTGCGCATGATCGAGAAAGAAAGAGGCTCTAACGCAATTTCCTTTGTCTGGATCGAGCAGGATGCGATCAGCATCAGAAGAGGTTAGCGTCTTTAAGAGCCGTTCGCCGAGGTGCTCTTTTGGCAAGAGACGTTGTGGCCCGATCGTCCGTGATATTGGAAGATGCGGAGTTGCTTCTTTTTTTCCAGTAACCAAATCTTGACAGGCGGCAACGAACAGCGCGGCAAAATGATTGATGGTTTCGCGGTCAAAAAGAGTTGGGTCATATTCAAGAAGGGCCGTGTATGGAGCCTCAGGCTGCCCATCTCGTGAGATTAGCAGGAAGAGATCAACTTCTGGTGCCATGGTCGGTATCTCAACGGCCGCTGGAATGGCTTGCGGCCAGCTGAGTTGAGGAAGACCTTGAGTCTGCAGCAGGAACATGGCCTGAAATAATGGGTTGCGATCTAGGTGTCGTTGCGGTCGTAATTCGGCAACGATGCTTTCAAAGGGTGTAGATTGATGCTCCAGAGCCGAGATCGTTGTTCGGCGGATTTGCTGCAGGAGTTTTTCATCGTCCGGATCAGTCAAATTTATGCGCAGAGCCAAAGTGTTAACAAGAAAGCCCACTGCATTGATAAGATTGGGGCGGTCGCGGGAGCTTACAGGACAGCCAATCACGAGATCGGATTGACCGGAGATGTTTGCGAGTAAGCGGGCATAAACGGCGAGATAGGCCATAAACGGCGTTAAGCCTCGTTGGCTGGCAAATGAATTCAATTCCGCATTGGCGGGAATTGAAAAGCGAAGAGCGGCGCCAACGTTTGAACGTCTTGTAGGGCGGGGTCGGTCGAAGGGCAGTGCAATATCTGCAGGTGCTTCTTCTAAATGCGTTTTCCAGTAAGCCAGGTCTTCCTCTACATCCATCTGGGAACGAGAGCTGGGTAGGGAGCTCTCAATAAGTGATGGAGCAGGCGGAAGAGCATCTGCCGACTTAGATAGATAGGCGGAGAGGTCGCGGATAACAAGCGCCATCGACGCGTGGTCAGAGATAATGTGATGCGTTGCTAATACAAAAATCGGTGATATTCCGTTGCCGGTGATCAGCCGGGCTCGAAAAAGAGGGCCGCCTATTAGGGTAAAGGGCAGCGCCATTTCCGCTGTGAGCAAGGCGCTTTCGTCAGCGGTAGCCGGCGCTTCGACCCTTTGGAGCCCAGGGAATCCATTTGGAAGAGGCGTCAGATGCGGTTCGCCAGCTAAGTCGCTGACGGTATAACTCAGAATTTGGTGTCTTCTCACAAGGCCTGCGAGAGCCTCATCGAGTTGTTGTGCGTAGTCAACTAGGCTGCCTTGATTGCAAAGGCGCCATGCGGCTATTAGCGTATATTCATGACCTAGGAGAGAAAGCTTATCAAGAAACCAAAGTCGGCGTTGGGATGCGGTAAGGGGCGTCTTTGTAGTTTCATTTGGCAGCGCTCGAATTTGACTAAGGTAAGATATGAGTTCCTGCTTACGCGAGCTTAATTCGGATTTTAGTTGCTCGTCGATGGATCCGCTTGGTCCGCGCACTCGCAGCTGATCCCCCGAGATGCTGAGACTTATCCCTTTTTCTGCAAGATTTTTAACAAGTTCGCCGATCATCAAAGGAGAAACTCCTCTTCTGAGGCGCTTTTGGTTAAGGGTAGGCTGTCTCGTAACTCAAGTCGTCGTCGCAGCATCTCTGTCATCGCAGAGATTGTGGGAGCCGCAAAGAATTCTGCAATTGGGAGTTGGATGTCAAAGCGACGCTCTAGCACTTGTTGCAATCTAACAATGAGCAATGAATGGCCGCCTGCGTCAAAGAAAGTCACATCATCAAGCTCAGCATCCGTTTGCAGTAGATCACGCCACGCGCTGCAAACAGCGGCTTGCAGATCTGTCGATGAGGATACTGGGCAATGGTTTTGACGTGCGGATTGTTTGGGTTGAGGCAGCGCCGAACGGTCTATTTTGCCATTGCTGTTGAGTGGAAATGAAGTTACTTCAACAATTCGAGATGGTACGAATGCGTCAGGAACAAGAAGTTTTAAGCGAGCTCTTGCATCATCTCCCACTGTTTTGGAACTATCTGGCGATGTCCTTATCCAAGCGCAGAGCACAGGGGTTTCTTCGTTTTCTAGCATAATAAGATCAACGTGAGCCTGCATTATCCCTGGCGTCCGTTCAAGTAAGGCTTCGATTTCTATCGGCTCAACTCTATTGCCGCGCACCTTCAATTGTCGGTCGATGCGTCCAAGGAAGATGATACCTTTCTGCTCTAGCAGCACTGCACGGTCTCCAGTTCGATACCATCGAAGCTGGTTAGGTAGTGCGGGGTGAGGGGGTAAGTCGTCAAGGAAAAGCTTGGATGCTGCAGCGAGGGGATCGGTATATCCGGGAGAAACATTCAAGCCGCCAATCAGCAATTCCCCAGGGTAACCTGGCGGTAGGGGGATAAGATTTGTGTCAACGATCGCGAGTTGTGCGCCTGCGATGGGCCAACCGATGAGCCCTTGCGGACTGTCTTCAGTTAAGTCGGCGGCGCTAACGCTTACTGTTGCTTCGGTTGGTCCGTAAATTGTTAATAAGCGCCGTCCGGCTGACCAGACCTGTCTGGCATGTTGCCCTAGCGCCTCGCCACCAACAGCGATGAGGCGGAGTGACGGTAATGGGATGGGTTCTGTCGCTTGAAGTAATGCGGCTGTGACCTGCATTACAGTTGCCTCATGGTGTGAAATTGTATCTGTTATACTGCGGCCAGGCATCACTGCTGTGCGTGGCATAACAATCAGCGTTGCCCCAGCGACAAGAGCCATGGCGAGATCTGAGAGCGCCACATCAAATGCTGGAGAGACGGTTTGTAAAATTCTATCTTGTGGCGTCAAATTATAGAGATCGCAAAGCGCCACTCCGAGACGACACAAGGCCGCATGTTCAATCTCAATTGCCTTTGGTCTGCCTGATGTACCAGAGGTGAAAATCACAGCTGCTATTGGGGATGGCGGTTCCTCGGAAATAGGAACAGAGCCTGTGCAGCTTGCCTTTTCGAACTCAAGTAGATCAGTGATGACATGGGTCGCCTTAGCAATGTCTAAGGCCTGAACACGACGGGCCTCTGGCCAGACGGGATCTAGTAAGATCGCTGTTGCTCCGGTCGTCCAAATTGCAAGCAACAATGCTACTTGATCTGCAGATGGCGGCAGTGAAACGACTATGCGACTGCCTGTTGTAACTTCTTTTTGGTTTAGAATGCGGCTCAGTTCTTTGACGCGAGTATTGAGTTGAGAGAATGTCCAGATTTTATCTAAATAAATAATGGCTTCAGTTTTAGGTTGTAGCGATTTTTGTTTAAACAACATTTGTTCAAGTCGGATTTCTCGCGGATGGATTGGTGGGCAGGAAAGAAAGGAGATTGGCGTCGTAATCGAGTTAAGCTTTAGGTGTGAGATGGGTAGATCAACTGTCTCAGCCATTGCGCTGGCGAGTTGGGAGAGTCCATTGACGATTTGGTACGCAAAAGCTTTGGGAATTCTGGAAGGTGCATATTCCAGCGTCCATCGCGTTTGGTTCTCTTCATGATTGAGAATTAGGGCCAGATCGGCACGAGCTGCTGGGGAGGTTGGCGGCAAAATTAGTGACGACGTGCAGTTTGGCACCTCAAGTTTCCAAGTAGTTGGGGACTGTTCTAATACAAAGCAAGCAAGGCCGGAACCAACAGATCCATCAAGCATGGAACCAGCGAATTGAACCCAAGAAAGCGGGATATCTTGGAAGGCTAGCGCTTGCTTAAGAGAAGTGCGGGTAGCTTCAAGGGCTTTGGCAAGTGTTGGGTCATGTGAAAAGTCTGGAGCTATAAGGGTCGTGCTGGCCAGGAACCCTACTGCTTCAGCTATTTCTGGGTTCTCGCGTCCGGATTGCACAATGTTGACCAGTGGCCGCTCCGCGCCTGTTAGACGAGTTAGCAAGACGCACCAGATCGTTACAACAAATTGATAGAGAGTCGCCCCTTTCTGACGCGCCGTCCAGCTCAATGCCGCGGATAAGGCGGGTGAAATCTGAACGTTAATGGTGGCTATGGTCTGGGTTCGATCTACATGGCGCATTGCTGCCGGCCGAGGTGCCTGCGCGTTTTCTAATGTTTTGAGATAAGCTGGAATCATAGATTGAAGTTGATGAGTGCGGCTGGCGAATGTGTTTGCGTAAGCCAAGGGCGATAGACCTGCCGTATCTTCTGGAGGCATTCCGTCATTTTCAAGAATATGGCTCAAATCTCGCATTAAGATCTGTCCAGACCAGCCGTCGGCAGCGACATGGTGCAATACTAAGCAAAGCGTCGCGCGTTGTGGAGACTCGATCAATAGAGTGGCGCGGATAGGCAGGTCATGAGAAAGATTGAAGGGGATCTTTCCGAGTTCTGCCATTCGATCTTCGACAGCTATGGTCGAGTTAGCTAGATCTTCGACGGCAAGTAGAGTTGAGGGCGTAAGTTTTACTGATTGTCGAAGCTGCGTGTTCCATTCAGCCAATACAATTCGAAGACTAACATGTCGTTGCATGAGTATGATCAAAGCGCGATCGATCTTTGATGGATCAATCTCTCCCTCGAGCAAATAACCCAGCTGCAAATTGAAGGCTGGCGAGGTGGGGTCGGACTTAAAGGCATTCCACAACCACGTCTGGTTTGGTGTGGCGGGCGCATACAAATCGGTTCCTTCAGCCATTTGTATGGGGTGCACGCACCTATCAGAGTAGGAGAAGTCGTTGAGTGCCTGTGCAAAAGTTGAAAGTACGGGGTGTTCGAATAGAAGGGACACGGGGATGTGGCGTTTTGTTTGTGTAGCTAGTCGATGTGTCAGGCGGATCGCGTCAAGAGATGCGCCACCCAAACGAAAAAAATCTACATCGCTCCGATCGACAGGACATCGCAGAACGGATTGCCAGAGATCAGCGATCCAGCGATGCTGCGGAAGGATTGGGGAGTCTAATTTGCTGCTTGAATTTGTATCCTCATAATTTGGAGGCGGCAGTGCTAACCTATCGAGCTTTCCTGTTGGCCCAACAGGAAGAGATGGGATCTGAGTCAAACCTGCAGGCAGTGCGGTTCGGGGCAATTTATCCTTAAGCCAAGTTCGCAGCGATATGGCGTCGATTGGGATTGCGGCCACGATATAAGCCCAGAGCTGGATCGCTCTTCCATCCATTGCTCTGGTCAGAGGGATGACGTGAGCCTCAGTGATATCTGGGTGCCTTAGGATAGCCTGTTCCACTTCAGCGCAGTCGACTCTGACGCCTTCGATTTTTATTTGACGATCATGTCTTCCAAGCAAGTAAATGCCAGAATCTTCAATCCAATAGCCTAGATCGCCTGTTCGGAATTGAAGCGTTTCTGTCTTCAGATTGGTCGCTATGCTGAAGCGCCCATCAGCGTCTCCATTCAAATAGCCGTGCGCCACAAATGGGCCGGTAACAAGTATCTCGCCGAGAGCTCCCTGTAGAACCGGCTCTCCTAAACCATCAACAAGCCATACGCCGGCTCCGGGTAGGGGTTGTCCGATATTGATGTGGCAAGTTGAACTAGAAAAGGTAGCTGCAGTAACGTCTCCGGATACTTCTGATGAACCGTAGAGGTTTAGTAAAGTAGTCCTGGGCAATGTCGTCGAGAAACGCTTGGCGAGTTCAAATGACAGGGGTTCACCGCTACTGACACAGATACGCAGGCTAGATAGAGAAAACCCATTTTCTTTTTCGGCCTCTAGGAGTGCGCGCAGCAAAGTTGGCACGAGTGTAATTCGCGTAATTTTTTCGACTGAAATTAATTCAACAAGTAAATTGGGCGTAGAGGCAGTTTCCTTGTCTGCAATAACTAGGGGTATTCCTGCCAGTAAGGGTTGAAACAGTTCTGTAAGAAAATCCACAAAAGCAGGAGAGGTCTTAAGACACGCCCGTTCGGCATTCGAAGCAGGAAAAGCAGCAATGCCCCAACTCAGTCTCAGTAGTAGGCCTTCCTCTCGCCCTAAAACGCCTTTCGGCTGACCTGTGGAGCCTGAGGTATATATTAGGTAGGCTGGCGTGCCAGCTGGACGTTTCGTCCATTCGCTAAACGACTGCGCAGTAAGATTTATTTCTGGAACCAGTTTCTTCGTTACGCTGGGGCCTCTGAGATTGCCTCCCGCTCCTATAATCAAGAGTGCAGGCTTACAATCTTCTAAAATACGGTTATTGCGGTCCCTGGGATGATCAGGGTCTAAAAGTAAGAAAGTACAGCCTATTTGGATGGTTGCGATTAAAGCCGGAACCAATTCTGCTTCTCGAGCCAGGCATATAGCAACGAGCGCACCTGGTTGAACGCTCATGGCTCTGATTTGATTTGCGAGAAAGTTAGCGCGTTGAAGGAGATCCTCTCCGGTAAACCAGGTCCCGTTTGCAAGTAATAGAGGATTATTTCGATGATCCTCTAGAGCCATTTGAAGCCAGTCAGCCAGATTATTCGACTGGAGAGTTTTAACGGGTTTTTGCCATCGATTTTGCCCTATCTCCTCTGAGGAAAATTTCATCAGAGATAAGCTCGAATTTTTTATTTCGGGTGAAGTGAGGGCTGCTGTAGCGAGAGATAAAAATCCATCCGAAAAAGCGTCAGCTACTGCTGGTTGCACGTAGTCGAGATTAAATTCGAATAGGGCAACCCATTGATGTCCTTCATCAAGAATATCGAGAGCGATTTCTGCTCTTGGTGTCAGTGCAGGAAGAGGGGTTATGATGTCAGTTGCTAATTCTCTATCTGTTGAGATCATCCCGAAGAGATGGTTGAATAGAGGGCTTTCTGGCGCAGCGACGTCCTGACTTACTGCTGACTTTAATCGCTCATAGCCAATTTGTGCGTGTCCAAGATCCTGAATGAGCGCCGTTCTATTTCGATCCAAAAATATCGTTAAACTGGGATCATTCTGCAAATCGAGACGCAGCGGGGCCAAGTCAGCTAAACATCCAACGATGCGTTCTGCTCCGGGTATTTCTCGATGTGAGAGTGTGGTGCCAATAGTCAAGCAGTCCGCTCCTGTGAAGCGCTGCAGGGTCAATCCGTAAAGCCCGAGGAGAAGAGTGAAGGGGGTGGTTTGTCTTTTGGCGGCAAATGCGATGATGCATTCTCGGAGATCAGCGGGAATGAGGACGGAGCGGGTAGTCACTCCAGTGCTCTTTTGAGCCTTCGACTGTGCTATGAGCCTGGGTGGTTGAGGAAGGCGTTGGAGCCGCTTTCGCCAATAGTTGGCATCTTGGTCTGAGTCAGATTGGCGTTTAGTCCACCAACGCCCTGCATCACTTGGGTTCGCGTTCGATGGCGACAGTGCTGCATGATGATTACTGTTGTTACTATTGCAAAGGCGGTCCCATAAATGCGAGATAAATATATTGATCGCTGACCAGTCCATGAGGGCATGGTGCGTTTGGAACATAATCGTTTTTATATAGCCATCTTCAACTTGTGCGATTACGCGCCAGGGTGGTTTCGGCGCACAGATCTGCAGCGATTGAAGATTTTTGATCGCGTGGTCGCGGATATTTTCTTCGTGCTGAGTGATTACTACCGTTGGTTGTATTGATAGAAGAGGCTCTGCGACAACGTTATCGTCTTGCCAGTAAAATATAGTCCGAAGAGTCTCGAGACTTTGTGTAAGGTCGGAAAGACCGGCATTTACTTCATCGATGGTAGCTGAATGAGGGAGTTGGATCAGGCAGGATAGGATATTTATGCCCAGGGTGTGGTCCAACTCTTCTTCGAGCCAGAATCTGCGTGCAGCTGGTAGGGCGAGGTAGGGTCCTAGTTCGTTTTTCTGAGCGATGCCAATCGTGGATGCTGCGTTGAAACCACGTTGACGTAAGGCGCTTAGAAGACGCTCTTCCATGTTTTCGGGAAGGTTGGGCTTGGTCACGATTTATTTATCTCGGTTGGTGTTTCGCTCAATATTAATTCGATCTGTTCTGCCACAGCTTCAGTAATGCCCGGTTCGATTTCACGCGCGACTAAATCGGTGGCGAGTTTACGAGGCGTCGGGTTTTGGAAGATAAAGCTTATGCTTACGTCGATAAAAAAGAGACGGGACAGTGTATTAGCAAGGCGCGCGGCAGTAATAGATGTTCCGCCACGCCCGAAGAAGTCATCGTCTCGGGAAATTTTTTCAAGTCCAAGTATAATTCTAAATTGATAAGCAACCACTCTTTCGATGGGGCCCTCTGGCTGCAGGTCGGATGGGTGGAGAGCTAAGCTTCGCTCCCATAAAACATCGGGATTGAGTTGCTGATCCGACGCAATCATGGTACGAGCTGCAATGAGCACTCTGCGTCCCAAAGCATCGATTGCCTCAATTGCGCCGGGATAGTTCAGTGTCTTCATCGCTGCCGCCACACGAACAAGTGGTTGGCTTTTTTCATTTACTAATGGCGCTATGGCAGGATGCATGTCATCAATTCCTGCGAAACATAACATCCCTGGACGCCTTCTTACGGCGTCAACGAGCAGGGCTCCAGTTTCAGCGCAGATGAATTGAAGCCCGTCTCTTGCAAGCAAGGCTTCGCTAGTTGTCCCGAGGCTTAGGCCTGTCTCTGCCCAAGCGCTAAAACCAATGTAGGAAAGCGGATAACCTTCCTGTATTGCCTTTCTTGCGGCGGCAAATAAGGCGGCATGAGCTGCGGCATATCCGTGTACCCTGCCACCGAGAAAGCCGACTACCGATCCGACAATTGTTACTGAGGCGCCAGGATGATCAGTCGTTATTTTAAGCGCTGCGTCAATCCCAGCAAGCAGTGGCGCTGAAATTGAATCGTAAGTTTCTTCTGTTTCTTTATCGAGATGGATCGGGTATCCGGATCCAGCAGCCAGAATAATTCCGGCGAGTGATTTAGAAAATAAACTTTTACCGAACGTGACGACAACGGGCAGAGTTTCTATCTCGCATAGGTCTCCTTCATAATAAGCTCCATGAGAGAGGCCTTGGAGGTATTCTCGCTGCTGTTGGGTTAGATCTGCCTCCGGCGTGCGGCCGATGCAGATGATGCTCAAGCCTCCCATGTCAAGTTTCTTGGCTATGTTACGCCCGATGCCGCCAAGGCCGCCAAAGATGATCCAGAAACCGTCCTGGTGGGCGGATTGGGGCGGTAAATCAACAAGTCTCTGGAGTTTGTCTGTCTCGCTCGTCTTGTTCAGCAAGCGTGCAAATGAGGATTGCGGAAGCATATCCAGATTGCAGTCTTCTTTCGAAGAGCAGGTGATTACTTGCCAATTTTGTTGTTGCGTGAGTCTGAGGGAGCGGATGAGGCCAATAAGCGGAGCTGCAGCTTCTTCAGAAAAATCCTGGATCATGAATTGGATCCGGTCTGGTATTTCCGTTGGCGCAAGCTCGAGTATTATTTTAGCAATAGATAAAATTAGCGAATAAGGAGTTTGCGAAGTGGCGCTATAGCGGTTGATTAGACCGCTGATAGGATTTGGCGGAATGCCTAAACGAGGATTGCTTATGACTTTTACGCGGCCATCAGAATTGAGTTGGATGCGTAGAATAGTTTCCAGTCTTGGGAGTGAGTTTGCAACTGAACAGGAAACCACGCGATGAAGACCAACGCTAATCGTTGGGCTCAGGCCTTCGAGACGAGACATGCGCCGGATTATAGGATCAAGTTCTCCAGCTAATAGCATGGAGGTCATTGTTGTACGGTTGATCTTACCAATGCTTGTACGAGGTATGTCTTCAGAAGCGAAGGGCAGGCAATGTTGAACAGGAAGATTAATTTTGTCACGTACTGCTGCCCGAATTCCTTCGCTTAGTGTTTTAATGACCAGATCGTCTGCCTCTGAAGCAGGGAGCTTGGGTGCAAAAAGAATGACGAGAGACTCGCTAGCAGTTCCAGCGCCTTTGTGAGGTAAAGCCACAAGACAAGCAGGATCTACTCCTGGAGTCGACCGTGCAGCATTCTCAATATCTTGTGGGAAATATTTTTGACCATTGATGTTGAGCACATCTTTGGCGCGACCAGTCAAATAAAGTGCGCCATCAACTATGAACCCCAGATCGCCTGTTTGAAACCAGCCATCAGTTGTAAACGGGGAGTCAACTTCGCCATGATAACGTAGTAGCAATTGTTTTCCACCAACCTGAAAATGTCCAATTTTCCCCTCAGGCAAGATATTTAAGTTTTCATCAACAATACGTATAGCGCTATTTGGCGTCGGTCGACCCAGACATGCGTACGTGCCAATTTCAAGTTCGTTCAGGCTGAAGCACAGGCCCGAGCAAGTCTCTGACATCCCAAAAGATGGTGCAATGACTCCTGTGGTCTTCAGTCCAAGCGGAGCAAGGCGTTCAATGAACAAAGCCGTGTCCTCAGCTTGTACAGCTTCTCCGCCGCTCACGATCCTGCGTAGCGACTCAAGCGAGCCTGAAGAAGGTGCGTGCTCGGCCAAAAGACGAAAGGCGAAATTTGGGAACCAGGTAATTGTTGCGTTCCATTCTGAGGCGATTTCTACCCATCTTTCGGGGCTACCCATGATCAGGGCAGTTTCTACCTGCACAAAAGAAATGCCTGCAGTGATTGAGGCAATCAATGCGAAGGCGAGTGAGCCAACATGATCCAGCGGCATCCAGTTCATCATGAGGTCTTTTGGGCCAACGCCGTGACCGCAAATCAAATATCCCCAAACCATATTCAGTATAGCTGTGTGGGATTGATGAACGCCTTTGGCCGACCCAGTACTTCCGGAGGTTAGAATTATCAAAGCTGTTTGGGATGGATTGATGTCCCCGCAACTAACGCCGACAGGATAATTTGAAAGTTTTGTAAGAAATAGAACCTCAGGTAGGCTAAAATTTAGATCGGCTAAGGGACGCGCTGTGAGGATCACCGCGGGATGAAGCAAATCCACTGCGCCTGCCAGCCGATTACGTTGAATTTCACTATCAACGACTTCGGGAAGTATCAAGGGCGTTGGGATAAAGTCGCCAAGCATACAGGCGAAAAGACCAGCTATTCCAAGTGGCGCGTCGCGCATGTCTACAAGAATAATTTCACGACGCTTTATGCCGGCTTGTTGTAACCCTCCAAGAATAGACAATGCCTGATGTAGTAAATCGCTGTAGGAAATGCGGTTCGTGTTTTTAGCTATAGAGATGAGTTCTCTGGTCCCATTTGCTGCGCGTTCCAGAGCTATGTTGATGGTGGTTGGGAATTCATCAGGAGGATTTAACTCTGTTCCTATGGAAAGAGAGGGTCGCGCAATATTTTGCGTCGGGTGTTCCGTAGGCTCAAATAATTTTTGTGATACATTATTTTTTTGTGGTTCGATAATGTCGGTGAGTTCCGACACGGCAAGCCTTTGAGTATTCCTGTTTGGGAGGACAACAAGGTCTACTTTATCATCGGGGAAGCGATCTTGAAACTGATCTTTCTGCGCTGTAAGAGCGTCTTGGGTCCAGATCGGATCAAAAGGAATTTCGTCTGGGTTTGGAAGGATTGTGACTGGAGCGTGATGCGATAAAATTTTCAACGAGAGAGTCTGAAACTCAATCGCGGCCTCATCAGGTGTAAGTCCTGCAAAAAATTGCAATTTTTTTTTGTTGATCATCTATTTTACATCAATTTCGTCAACGGATCACTGTACTGGCCCCCGTTTCACCGGACACTCAGACGGTTACAATTTGAGCTGATCTGAACTCGCGAGGCGAGCGCATTTTCAGCCCGGAATGCGGATGATTACCATTATAATCCTCGAACCAGTCCGCTAACAGTTCGAGAACAATTTTTGCGTTGGGTAGCGGGTTTACACCAACGTAATCCCGCTTGAACGTTTTGACGAATGCTTCTGACATCCCATTACTTTGCGGACTTCTCACAGGCGTAAAGCAAGACTTCAGATTGAGCTGTCGGGCAAAGGTTATTGTATCCTTGGCCGTGTAAGGAGCCCCGTTATCCGTCAGCATTTCAATTGTTTCTGGAGCGCGTAAGGATCCAAATCGTTTCTCTACCCCCTCAAGCATGAGGTCCCGGATATCAGAGCCGCTAATCCCTGCATTCACAACGGCCTTCCAAGAGACAATCTCACGATCATGGGCATCAATGATGAAGGCGGCGCGAATAACCTCACCGTTCCAACACGTGAACTCGAAGCCGTCGCTGCACCAACGCAGATTTGAACGCATCGTTATAACCTTCCCATCATGAGGAAGGTCCAAACGCTCAGTATAACGTCTGGCAAGTAAGAGCTGATGGGCTTTCATTATGCGATAAACGCGTTTGTGATTGACTAGTGGAGTGTTATTTTTCCGAAGAACCCGGTTCAAAACAGCCGTAATCCGACGATACCCATAGGTCGGTCTTCGATCGACTAAGTCTCTCACAAGAGGGACCAATGCCGCGTCTTGCGCTTTATGATAGCGCCGACGCGGCTTGGTCGGACCCTTCACTCTCGCCAGAAGATTTGAGCGAGAGACCTCAAGCGTCTGTGCGATCGTTTTCATCGCAAAACGTCCTTCGGCAGCGATGCTGACAGCAAGGTCTGTTTTTTTGACTGTGATTTTGCCAGGGCGTCTTTCAGGATCTCAACTTCCATGGTCTTACGGCCAAGAAGCCTTTCTAATTCACGGACGCGCTCCTCAAGCTTACGAACGTCCTGATTACTCGTAACCTGATCGTCAGCATCTACAGCAACGGCTCCACTGATCTGCCCCCAAAAGGTGGTCCAGTTGAATGTTAGTTTAAGACATGGCTGTTTGCCAAGCCGTAAGCGCCCGGCGGAGCTGATTGGGATAGCGCAGGCGGGCGCTGTGGCGTAAAGCTTTCTGGTGCTGGCGACCGATAACCCAAAGATGAATGCGGTCTTTTTGTATTGTAATCCTTGCGCCAGTTCTCGATCACAATCCGAGCCTCCTCCAGAGAATAGAAGATCTCTCCGTTAAGGAGCTCATCTCTCAATCTTGCGTTGAAGCTTTCGCAATATCCATTCTCCCAAGGACTTCCCGGTGTGATGTAAGCTGTCTTGGCGCCCACCGCTGTGACCCAGTCTTGTAATGCCTGCGCTATAAATTCTGGTCCGTTGTCCGATCGTATAAATCTAGGGATACCGCGTGTAACAAATAGATCAGACAGAACATCAATGACTGAGGTTGAGTTCAGTCGCCGATCAATCCGGATAGCAAGACATTCTCGCGTATACTCATCAATAATGTTGAGCATGCGATATTTTCTTCCATCATGCGTTCGGTCTTCAACAAAATCATAAGACCAGACATGGTTTAGATGCTGGGGCCTTAGACGGATACAGGAACCATCATTCAGCCAAAGACGCTTACGTTTTGGCTGCTTACTTGGGACCTTAAGCCCCTCTCGTCGCCAGATCCGCTCAACACGCTTCGCGTTCACAACCCAGCCAGCTTGGCGTAGAAGAGCTGTGATCCGTCGATAACCGTAACGGCCATACTGGGTCGCCAGCTCAATGATATCAGCTGTCAAAGCGGCTTGGTCATCGCGGCTCTTGGCAGCTTTACGCTGCGTAGAGCGATGCTGACCCAGAACT
>SXGU01136675.1_pt1 | contig 17830 bp, 19 predicted proteins | sample 3174531 | NCBI WGS metagenome assembly SXGU01 (sample SAMN11356863, study PRJNA531348) | freshwater metagenome | isolation source: freshwater sample F1-140 | place: China: Fuxian Lake, Yuxi | collected 2017-12-25 | reverse complement strand
ATTCCGACCTCAGCCTCCATTCCCCTGATTCAGCGGCATCCGAGGATGTCCGGGGGAGTTTGCGTTTCCGGGCAGAGCGCGCGTCGCCAGTGTCCATCCAGGCCGATAGCGTCCGAGGAAGTGCCCCCAACGCGAGGCGATTCTGGGGGGATTTTTTCGAGGCGCTCCGATTGCTCATTCGTCGTCTGTGCGAGGCCCGGGGTCGGTGAGCGCCGGGCTGGTACCAAAATTCGCTGCACGCCCGTGCACACCGGGCTCGAACCCGCGCGTCACCACGAAGGGCGCGCCGACGAATCGCCTGAGACTCGCGGGGTCACAGACCAACGCCGAGCGCGGTCGACTCGTGTCCGACGATGTCAGCGCACCACATTGCGCATCATATGATGCTAGCCTTGATGTCCAACTGGAGGGATCTGTACGTGCGGACAACGATCAACATCGATGACGATCTACTCGAGCGTGCTACCCAGTTGGCCGGTCCGATGGACCGGACCACACTCATTGGCGAGGGACTGAAGGCCTTCATCGAGCGCGAGAGCGCACGGAGGCTCGCCCGCCTTGCTGGGTCGGAGCGCGCCCTGAAGGTGGCGCGGCGTCGGCGGTCGGCACCGTCGGCGTGATCCTCGTCGACACCTCTGTATGGGTCGATCACCTGCGTTCCGGGGTGCAGGACCTCATGACAGAACTCGATCATGGCGCGGTGCTGATGCATCCGTTTGTGCTGGGTGAGTTGGCGTGCGGCAATCTGCGCAATCGCGCCTCGCTGCTCGGCTTGCTGGGCAGTCTTCCGTCAGCGGTCGCAGCGACTGACGCCGAGACGCTGGTCTTCATCGAGCGGCGAGCCTTGCACGGAAAGGGCATTGGCTATCTGGATGCGCACCTGCTCGCATCCGTGCAACTTACAAACGGCGCAACGCTCTGGACCCGGGATCGACGCCTGCGTGGAGTCGCAGAGAATCTTGGCTGCGCATTTCAGTCACGGGGCATGCACTGACAGCCCTCGTGAAACGAGTGTTCGGCTTGGGGGCATGAATCGCCGGCAAGGTGAAGCGACTCGCACTTGGGACCTTCCCCGGCGTCCGACTAAAGGACGCCCGCGAACGTCGTGACGAAGCGCGAGAAATGATGCTCCGCGGTGTGGATTCGGGCGAGCATCGGAAGGCAGTCAAGGCCGCCACTACGGAGTCGTCAGTCAACAGCTTCGAGGTGGTCGCTCGGGAGTGGGCTGGTCGGCAGGCATCCGTGTGGGTCGGGAGCACCTGCAAGAGAACACTGCGTCGATTCGAGCTCGACGTGTTCCCGTGGATCGGTGCGCGCGCGCTCGCGAGCGTCACCGGTAGTTGTCAACGAAGTTTTCGCCTCGAAGGAGTAAGTCAGGCTGCTGCTTGGGTGGGTTCAGTCTCCTTGCGTTGTTGACGATCAGGGTTGAGTTGAACGGCGTCGATGAAGCCCCGGTTGCGGGTGTGCCTCGACCGCCGCGCGGGGTTGGCCTGACGGGCGCGCGCGTAGACGGTCGCGCGGTTCGCCAGCAGTACAGGGTCGTCGCCACGATGCCATTGTTCGGGGGTGACGAACCTGATGGTGCTGTGCCGGTGCTCGCTGTTGTACCAGTGCACGAACGCGGTCACCCAGTGCCGGGCAGCCAGCAGGTCGGCGAACGGTTTGAGCGGGAACTGGGGCCGGTACTTGAGGGTCCTGAAGAGTGACTCTGCGTAGGGATTGTCGTTGCTCACCGAGGGCCGACTGCGTGAGGCAGCGACGCCCAGCCGCTGCAGGGTGACCTGACCCGGCGGGATGCCCTGGCGGAGACAGATGTCCTCGAGCAGCTGCCCAGCAAGTGCTGCGCTCTCGCAGTCGAATACCTGCCAGCCGACGATCTTGCGGCTGAACAGGTCCTCGAAGAGGTACAGGTAGAAGTACTCACCGCGCACGATCCTGGGCAGGTAGGTGCTGTCCCAGCAGTAGATCTGATCGGGTGTCGAGGCCAGCAGCGCGCGTGGCTTGCTGCGCGGATGCGGTGCCTTCGCGACACCGCGATGCGTGGCCTGTCCGACCTCATGCAGCAGCCGAAACAGTGTGGATTCGCTGCAGAGGTACTGACCTTGGTCAGCCAGTCTGGGCACGATCTGACTGGGCGGCAGGTCCTTGTACGCATCACTGTTGAGCAGGGTGAGCGCGGCCTGGCGTTCCTCGGCGCTGAGCTTGTTGTGCGGGCACACGGGGTGCCGCTGCCCGGCGACGCGACGGTCGCCCACCTGTACTGACTGTTGCTGCCAGCGCTGCACGGTGCGCTCGCTGAGCCCGATCTGCGCACAGGCAGGTGCCAGGCGAGCACCGTCCCTGCAGGCGTCATCAACAAGGCCCAGCAGGGACTGACGCTCGGCGGGCGAGCTCATCTGTCCCCGTCCTCCCACAGCGCCTGGAACTTCTCTTGGAGCACCAGCAGTGCCGCGGCTTCTGCCAGCGCCCGGTCCTTGCGGCGCATCTCGCGCTGCAGTTGTTCGTGCCTCGCCTGCAGCTCGCGCAATGCCGTGGCTGCCTGACGCTGGGGGACGGCGTTGTCCGCGCTCGTTGTGCAGAAGTCCTGGTTCCACTGCTGCAGCTGGTGCTCGAACAGGCCCTTCTCGCGGCACCAGGTGTGCAGTGCGGGACCCGACAGGGCATGGCTCTCGTGAAGTGCCAGAAGGCGTTGTGGGGCGCTCCATTGGGACGCAGCGAGGTTGTCCGGCAGTACCGCCGCATGCGGCGGTACTGCCGGCACCCGAGGCGTCGCCTTGAGCCAGCCCCTCAGGGTCCCGACGGTCAGATTGAGTTCACTGGCGATCGATCCCAGCGTGCGCTCGCCACGCTGCCTCGCCTTGCTCAGCGCCTGTTCCCTGAACGCCAGCGAGTCGGGGGTTCCTTTCCTGTCGTGTCGCTCCGGTGCGGTTCATCCGCGTGAGGGAAGAGGCGACAACTAGCCTGACGCAGGGGGATGGATGCACAAGGTCGAAATCTGTACGCGCAGGTGTACTGCGCCCGCGGTGACACGGAGAACAGGATCAAGGCGCAGCAGCTGTCGCTGTTCGCGGACCGGACCTCGTGCAGTGCGATGAAGGCCAATCAGCTGCGGCTGTACTTCTCCTCGTTCGCCTACTGCCTGTTGCAGGCGATGCGCCGTCTTGCGCTCAGTGGCACGGAGATGGCGACCGCCCGGTGTGGAACGCTGCGCACGAAGCTCCTGAAGATCGGTGCGCGCGTACGGGTATCGGTGCGGCGCCTGTAGGTCTCGATGCCGACTGCGTATCCCTACGCGGCTTTGTTCATCGACGCCCACCGCCGGCTGCAGCGCCTGCCGCTGCGCATCTGACCCCCACACGCTCCGGACAAGCAGGCCATCCGACCAGGCCGGAGGGTCAGACTTGACCTGCGGTTGAAGGAGTTGGCGCAAACCAGCCCAAACTGCGCCCACCGCGCGAACACGCGACGCCATTGGCGTGCGGGCTCGCCGCCAATAACCGCTGGCGGCAATCCATCACGCGTAGACCCGGCATCATCCCACGCAGAGACACCCCAACCAGCCGTGTGAGAGAAATGCGGGCTAGAGGTGATTCCGAACTGCGGGCACTATGCCATGCAGGCCTACCCGCCGTACTTCTTCCGGATCCTCGAGCGATTCCTGCGCCAGCACGGCGCGTAGCGCGCCGGCAGCGGAGCATCGCGGTTGGTGACGTCTGCAGGAGTCGCAGCCCAACTGCATACACCCCGATGCATACTGATGCACACAATTCGGGTTCGAGCCCCGACCGCTCCGCCAATACGATCCCGGAAGGATCAACAGGTGCCGCGCGACAAACAGGATAGGCGCTCAGGCTGCTTTCAGCAGGCTGCCAACGACGTATCGAGCGAACGCGCCGCGGCACCCCTCGAAAACCACTTGAAGTGCCAAGCCCAGGCGGTCATTGGCTGCGACAGCTGTAGATGAGGTGGGCATGCCTCTCGTTCAGTCGGCTATCGACGAGAACGTGACGCAAACCCGGAAATGGCCGCGCCAAATGCGAGAAGGGCGAAGGCCGACGGGCCCGGAACTTGGCTCGCTCCCCCATCTCCGCGCCAGACAAAGTTATCGATCTCGAAAGTGCTGGTCGAGAACCCGGGCCCAAGCACCTGATTCACGATGCGGACAGAGTTCGAAGTCGATCCCCAGGCCAAGGCGGTCAGCAGGCTGTTGTCCAGCGCGCCATCGAGGTAGGCGTTGGCCTGACGCGAAGATAGGTCGTAGAAGAGATCGACATGGTGGCGGCCCGTCATGCGCGAGTCGAACCGCAGTATGGTCGGTACGTCCAGGAACTGAGTGACCACGGCCCCTGTATCCGCCCAGTAGTCGAATCCGACGTAGTGCACGATGGAGTCTGGCGCAGCAGACCTGAACCACTGCAACTGATCGTCGAGTTCGAACAGAAGCGATCGGCCATCCAGATGCGCCGACTCGATGTTCGTTGCAGCGCCGAATGGCGCTCCGAACGCCACGCCGCCTCCCGTTGAGCCGTCCTCGAAGTCGGACATGTAGTACGTGACCGGAGCGCCTTGCGCCGAATGCGCAATTGACAGGACAAGCGCCGCAGCCAAGGCGGTAGTGAACGTCTTCATTGGTAGTCCTTTCACAGGTAGTCCTTTCACAAGCGGCGCTTCCGGCGCCGTTGCCAGCGTCCCGGGTCGAGCGGACTGCTCTCGGATCAGACGGGCACAACCAGCGCGTTGTACGCAAAGCTCATCGCAGTGGGACTCGAGGCGATGAACCCCATCACACATTGCGCTTTGCCTGCTCCCGTTCCGTTTGCCGCTCCACGGCGTGACGCACGACCTTGCGCAGATGTTGCGCTCCGACGGAGAGGCGGATCAACCACCGAACCGCCGTGGCATGGCCACACAGTTGCCGTGCGCGAAACATGATTCATGCTCGAGACCATGGAGCAACGCGAATGCACCACCGTCCGAGCATCGGGAGCGGGCGTCCGCTATCCGGTCTCGCATGCCTCGACGGCGTGGCAATGCAGGGGTTTCGACCCGCCCGGCGTCGCCGTGCTCGAGCACGGCGTGGCCATGCTCACGCAGCGCCATGCCGGTAACGATCACGGACCTGCACAGCACTGGTCAGGTGAACGCCCCTGACTGCCGCGGGTCGGCTGAGTGCTTCCGGAGGGTTTGCCATGACGACGATCGCCAACCGCCTCTCCATCGTCGTCGTGATTGGCGCCCTCGCGCTCGGCGGTCACGCCCACGCGGCGGACGATCCAACGGCGTGCGTCGCCTGGTATCCGAACGCGTGGCTCGAGCTGACTCCGCACTGCGCGCACCATCCCATGCAGGCCTGCCCCCGTACTTCGTCCGTATCCTCGAGCGATTCCTGCGCGAGCAGGTTGCGTAGCGCGCCGGCAGCGGCGGCGGAGCATCACGGCTGGTGCCGTCTACAGGAGTCGAACCCGAATGGTGTGCGCCCGGGTGCATCGGGGTGTACGCAACCTGCTGATTCGAAGAGAAACCGGTGCACAGCGGCGCACCACGATGCGCACTGCGGTGGGATGAAAGTGGGATGGCGAGCAGTCGACCATCGCGATCGAACGGCAACATCGTCGCCAGCCGTTTCCCAGGTCGACGTCTCGAATCGGCAGCCAGCACGGACGCAGATTCGATCGCACACAGGAAGACACTGTGGCCTGCGGAGCGACTGGTTTACGCGCGGCACCGAAAGTCGACCACGCACGTACTGAGGTGCCACCAGCGCCTGTCGTCGGGCTCGCGGTGCCGGCACCGTCGGCCGATGCAAACCCGTGCCGCCGACCAGGCATGCGCACCGAACCCGATCGACCCATCATCGGCCCCCGGGGCGGTGCGCTACCAGCGCCATCACCAGGAAGAGACCGTCCTGTTTCGCCTCGTTGAACAACACTTCCCGGCCTTCCAGCGCCGGCTTGCCGAGCGCGAGCGACCGCTGCCCGGGTTCGTGCTCGACAAGTTCCCCGGCTACCTTGCCTGCGACCCACCGGCCCACGGCACCCATGACCTGGATGGATCGCCGTGTGACGGCCACCTGCTCAGGGTGTTCGCGATCGATCTCGCTATCTGTCCGGATTGCGGCGGGCGGCTGCGGGTCTTCGCCGACGCAACGAGGCCGGATGTGATTCAGCGGAGACTGGCGGCCGTCGCACGGAACACGTAGCGACGCAGCAGGGGCCGCCGGCACTCAGCGTCGCCACGGATTCGCAGGCCTTTCACTGACGCTCGCGACCGCACGGGGTCTTCAGACTCGTCCCGAAGAACTGCAGCTTCCGCGTCGCCGATCCCGCGTGTGCGCGTTCTGCCCTGTCCGGCGTCAGCCTGCAACCCATGGCCTGCAACCCATGGCCTGCAACCCATGGCCTGCAACCCATGCCGCGCCCACCGGTCGAGCCAGCGTCCAGTTCCGGCGTAGCCGGAGTTCGCTTCATACTCCGACGGCGTCGATGACCTGCGGTTTGTGCTGCCTATGCACTGCCTGGCGTCCGCAGGGCCTATGTCTTCGCGGGCGATGGTATGCGCAACGTCTACGCCATCGATCTCACGAACGACGACCGAACCGTCGCCCTGGATCGATGCCCGACGTCCACGTGGTTCAACCTGCTCGCCAACGGCGCCTCGATCGAGCTCGATGTCTCCGAGGACGGTGCCACGGTCTTCATGGGCATTGGCCCCATCGCCCGCTGGCAGGTGGGCGCCACGATGTGCGACGTTCTGCCGCTATCCGAAGGCAATATCGTGCTCGACTTCGTGGCCACAGCCAACCGCACGCTGCTTGCCTCGACCTTCGCGACGCTGACACGCATTGACGACACGACCGGTGCCAACGTGGTCATCGCGCCGTGATTCGCGTGCGCCTGTGGCGGCACGTTCACTGCAGCACCACCGGCAGCGAGAGCAGCGAACGATCAACCACGCTGGCGCTCCAGGCGTGCTCCCCGGCGCCAAGACGCAGCCTTGGAAATCGCTCGAGCACCCCCGTGAAGGCAACCCGTGCTTCTGCTCGCGCAAGCGCCGAGCCAAGACAGAAGTGGATGCCGGCGCCAAAGGCGATGTGCGGGTTGGGCTCGCGCCGGACATCGAGCTGTTCCGGCAGTCGAAAGACTGCTGGATCGTGGTCCGCGGCAAGGATACCGAGCCACAGGTGCTGGCCTGCCGCGATCTCGTGCCCGCCGATGACGACGGGCGAAACCGGCACGCGGATGAAGGTCTTGGATGGTCCGTCGATGCGCAGCAGTTCCTCGACGGCCGACGGCATTCGCGATGGATCGTCGCGCAGCAGGGCCAGCTGGTTCGGGTTCTGCAGCAGCGCACGGATGCCAGAACCGAGTAGTGCCGAGGTCGTGTCCTGGCCCGCAAAGAGCAGCATCGAGCAGGCGCCGATGATCTCCGATTCCGTCCAGCGCTCGTCCGTCGACGACGCGATGAGGATGCTGAGCAGGTCATCGCCGGGTTGTGCTCTCTTCGCGGCGATCCGGTCGCGGAAGCGTGCATAGAACGAATCGCCTGCATGTGCCACGGCGTTCAGGTAGTCCTCGCCGCGCGACGATGCACCGTAGATGAGCCTGCCGAAATCGCGTGTCCATGCACGCAGGTACTCACGCTCGCTCAACTCGATGCCCAGCAGGTCGCAGATCACCATCGCCGTCAGTGGCTGCGCAAAGGTCGCCACGAAATCGCACTCGCCGTACATCTGGTCGAGCAGTACGCGTGCATGCTGCTCGATGCGTGGCACGAGGCGCTCGACCATGGTCGGCGAGAACGATCGCCGCACCGGGTCGCGCAGGCGGGTATGGGTGGGAGGATCGTTGAACAGCATCCAGCCATCGAGCAGGCTCATGGCGTGCTGCAGTAGCGCTCCATGCTCCGCAAGCATGCGCTTGCGGAATGTCCCGATCCCCTGCGCGGTGGACAGCGAGCGGTCCTTGAAGGCACGGTCGACATCGTCGTAGCCGGTAAGGATCCAGACCTTGTGGCGCGGGCTCCAGAACACCGGGTCGTGCTCGCGCAGCCGACGGAAGAAGGCCTGCGGATCACGAACGGCGTCGGCACTCAGGAGGTCGTCAGGCGGCAGCACGAGTATTGTGGTCCCAGGCGGATGGCGAGCCCGAGAACATACGTTGGCGCTGGTCGTCGAGTCCACTCCTGGCCCCGCACGCCTGCAGCGCATGGCAGCGACGAACCAGCACATGGGCCATTGCACTGGGCGATCGGGAACACCGGCACCTTGATGGCGTGCGCGTGCAACGAATGCACTGGTGGCGTGGGCTCACCCAGTTGGGTCATTTCCATGCGAAGCCCGCCCAGTATCCTGCGTGCTTCCGGAACCGTCATGCGCAAGGTGCTTCATGAACTCGAGTCGATCGCACGCGATGCCCGCGCTGCCCACGGATTCACAGCCGTCGACCGACGACATCCGAATTGCCGTGGTCGATAGTGAAGAAGCGCGCGAGGCACTCTTCAGGTTCCGGTACGACATCTACGTACGCGAGATGCATCGCCCGCAGAAGCATGCGGATCACGCGCGTGGACGGCTCGCGGATCCGCTCGATGCGAACGCCATCAACCTCGTTGCCTGGCAGGGCGATCGCATCGTGGGCTGTGTGCGAATGAGTTTTCGCCGGTGATGGCGGGCTCGAAGCCTATGCCACCCTCCATGACATGGCACTGCATTCGCCCGACTACCCGGTCGGCGTGGGCATCGTGACGCGACTGATGCTGGCCAAGGAGCTACGCGGCGGAGGCCTCGCCACACGCATGATCCGCATGGCCTACCGTGTGTGCCTGCAGCAGGGGGTGCGCCACGCGTACATCGATTGCAATGCCCACCTGACAGCGCTGTTCCTGCGCTGCGGATTCGTTGCCCACATCGGGAAGAGCGAGCATCCCGAGTACGGCCTCGTGCAGCCGATGCGACTTGACCTGCATGATGAAGAGCATCTCGAGCGCGTTGGCTCGCCCTTCCTGCCGTTGCTGCGCACGCTCGGGAAGCAATCGCGCAGTCGTTCGATGCAGCATTTGCGGCCTTCGATGCATCGCCCGTGATGCGTCGCCTCGTCGAGGGTCGGCTCACGCTGCATCACTACGCATCGATCCTGCGCGTGATCTACCATTGCACGAGGGAGAACCCGCAGATACAGGCACTTGCGGCCGTGTACTTTCGTGGCGCGGACCCTGACCTCGTGCAGGCGTTCTTCAAGCATGCGAGCGCGGAGATCGGGCACGACCGGATGGCGTTGGCGGACCTCGTGGCTCTTGGGCACGACAGCTCGCGGGTGCCGATGTGCATGCCGCTGCCGAACACGACTGCGCTGGTGTCCTTCCCGTTCTACCAGATCGTCTATCGCAACCCGATCAGCTACCTTGGCTACCTCTACTTCCTGGAGCACATGCCGACGCGCGGGGGTGCGACCTATGCCGCCGCGCTGCTGGCCTGTGGTGTTCCTCGCAACGCGCTCGGCTTCCTTGCAGAACACACGTCGGTCGACGTCGCGCACAACGCGCTCATGCGACGCTATGTCGAAGCGCTCGTGCGCTCCCCGGCGGACCTGGCGGACATGGCCTATGCCATCCGCGTCACGAGTGTCCTGTATGGGAACATGCTTGCAGGCGCAGTGGACGCGGCCGGCCGCCAGGAGGTGCCGGTGCCGGACCACGGCGAGCTCGCGCGCATGCTCGCGGAGGCGTGAGCTAGGCGTAGACTCGGGCGCAGGCACACGAGGTATCGCGCATGCGCATCATCGACGTCGACGCCCACGTCCACGAACCCGTGGACTGGCTGCAGGTAACAGACCCGGGCCTTGCCGCGTTGCTTGGTCCTCCTGAGCGTTTCATCGACATCGCAGCCACGCTCTTCGGCATTGGCAACCCCGCGGTGTCGCAGCTGCCGGAGACTCAGCAGCCGCAAGGCGCCTGGGACACGGTGCTGCCGGGCTTCGTCCGCCACCTGCAGATGACCGACGAGCGGCAGCCCGCTCGCCACGACGCGCTGGCGGGCGACGCAACCTGCGATCCTGTTGCGCGGCTTGCGGTGTGCGATGCGGTAGGCATCGACATTCAGTTCCTCAATCCCTCGTTCCTGGCGAACCCGGTCATCCAGGCGGCGCGTGTGCGCAGGGGCGACCTGATTCCGCGCATCCGTCAGGCCTGGAACCGCTGGGCGATGGACCTGGTGCATGGGCATGCTGCCCGCCTGTTGCCGGTGACGCAGCTGGACCTGAATGATGTGCCCGGCGCGATCGCCGAGATGACGCGCATGCGCCGGTTGGGCAGCCGTGGCTTCGCCATCAGCGAGTCCCCGGTGGGCGTAGGTCGTTCGGCGCTGCCGCGATCACTCACACATCCCGATTTCGAGCCCCTGTGGTCTGCTGCGGAGGACCTCGGCATGGCGGCCATCGCCCATGTCGGTTTTTCGCGCGAGCGCATCCAGTTCGGCTGGGCCAACAATGGCGCCGCTGACCTCAGCACCTACAGCCTGCTCAACATGGTCATTGCGCCGCAGCTCGCGCCGCAGTTGCTGCTTGGTGCGCTGGTACTCGATGGCGTGCTCGAGCGGCATCCGAAACTCACGGTGATCGTCGAGGAAGTGGGCATCTCCTGGTTGCCACACCTGGTCGGTGTTCTCGACCACGCGGTGGGTCGCAGGGTGCAGTCGCAGCTCGCTGACGGTGAGTTCAGGCCGGATTTCGCCGGCGCTGCCTACCGCTTGCCGCTGGCGCCCTCCGAGTACCTGAGCCGGCAGGTGATGGTGACGCCGCTGGTGGTGAACGAACCGCTGCGGCCAGTGCTCGACCGTGTGCCGGCCGAGATGCTCTGCTTCTCGAGCGACTATCCCCACGTCGAAGGCACGGCATCTGCCGTCGCGATCTGCGAGCGGCAGATTGCTGACGTCGCACCTGCAGTGCGCGAAGCGTTCTACTGCGGGCTCGCCGCCCGCATCGGGCTCTAGCGCCGGCGCGTAACCGCGACAGGTCCAGGCGCATGCAGCAGCGCTTGCAGGCACGCGCTGCCGTTGCGACAGTGCCCGCGCGTCAGCCGCTGGCGCCATCGCCCATGCTGGAGCGGACCTTGTACGTGCGCGAGCGCGCGAGCGCCGAGAAACCCGACCTGCCGAAGCTCGCGACGCTCGGCCTGCTGCACATGGGCCAGTACTTCCCGCAGGCGCTTGCCGGCGTCACGTTGCCGTTCCTGCTGCGCAAGGAAGGCCTGCCACTGGAGATGTTCTGGCTGCTCGCGCTGCCGACCGTGCCGCGCGGGCTCAAGTGGCTGATCGCACTGCTGGTGGACAACCACGGCAGCGCGCGCTTCGGGCGCCGCAAGTCGTGGATCCTGCCGTGCACGATCATCGGCGCGAGTGCCTACCTGCTTCTTGCGTTCGTCCCGCCGTCCCTCGCCATGCTGCATGTGGTGGTGTCGACGCTGGTGGCGAAGTCGTTCGTGATGGCGGCGCAGGATGTCGCCGTGGACGCCTATGCCGCGGAGGCAATGACGCCTGCAGAGCGGCCGCTCGGCACGGCCATCATCAATTTTCTTGCGGTGCTGGGCACGATCGTTGGCAGCGGTGCCGTTGCGCTCGTGGCCCGATTCGGCTGGCAGGCAACGATGATCGCGGCCTCGACCCTGCTGCTGCTGGCGGCATTGCCCGCACTGCTGCGTGCCGAGCCGGTACCGCCGGCCGCAACGCGCGCGCGGCAGGCGCGTGGCGAGCGCGCCAGTCTGCGCCGCGCACTCGCGCGGCCCGAGGCGCGCATGGTGTTGCCGTGCATGGCGGTGTTCGGCTTCGGCGCCGCCTTCCTGCAGTCGATGCTCGGTCCCTTTTTCGCCGACAAGGGCGTTTCACTCACCCAGTTCGGCATCGTCGGGCTCTTCGCAGGTGTGCTCGGTACCGGTATCGGCGCACTGCTCACGCCCTGGCTCGTGGCCCGCATCGGCCTCGCGCGCACGGCGATGGTCGGGCTGGGTGGCATCCTGCCGATCCAGGGTGGAGCGTTGGCGATGGTGGCGTGGATGCCTGGGGTGCCGCCGCTGCCCGCACTGGTCGGCATCGGCGCCCTCGTGTTCATTTCCCTCACCCTGTATGACACCTGCGTCGGCATCTCCCGATTCCAGTGGGTCTCCGTTGCGCAGGCGGGTACTGACTACAGCCTGCAGTCGAGCGTCCTGAACCTCGGCGGCTGGGCTGCCGGTTCCACTGCCGGGCTGCTGGTGGCACACGTCGGCTGGGTGTTGTTCTTTCCGCTCGCGGCGCTGTTCGTCGTCTGCGGTGGCCTGCTTTACCTTCACGTGCTGCCACAGGTCGATGCGCTCGTGCTTGCGCGTGCGCCTGACGAAGGAGGGCAGCCAACGGCGAGTGGTCGCGAAGCGGATTGAGCACCTGGCTGCCGCTGTCGATCGTTCGCGCTCGTGCCTGCACAGACTCGCTCATGCGTGCACGTGGTCGCCTGGCGAGACGGACAGGGATGCATGCGGCGTGGCACTCTCCGGGCGAACAGCGGCGAGGATCCGACGATGGAATTCCAGGGCAGGATCGCGGCAATCACGGGTGCGGCGAGCGGCATCGGCGCGGCGTGTGCGCGCGAGTTTGCACGCCGCGGCGCGCGCGTGGCGGTGATCGATCGCAATGCGGCCGGTGCGCAGGCGATTGCGGCCGAGATCGGCGGCCTTGCGGTCGCCTGCGACATCGCACGCGAGCAGGATGTCGTGGCGATGGTGCGCAGCGTCGAGTCTGGCCTCGGGCCGATCGACATCCGGTTCAACAAGGCCGGCATCGCGACCGGCGGAGATCCGCTGTCGACGCCCATCGACGTGTGGGATACCCAGTGGCAGGTGAACGTGATGAGCCACGTGTACGCCATTCGTGCGGTGCTGCCGGGAATGCTCGAGCGCGGCAGCGGCTACGTGCTGCACACGGCATCGATGGCCGGCATCCTCACCACCGCCGGCAACCTCACCTATGCGGTGACCAAGCATGCGGTCGTGGGTCTCGCGGAGTGGATGGCAATCACCTACCACGACCGGGGCGTGCGCACCTCGCTGCTCGCGCCGCTCGGCGTGCGCACGCCGATGCTCGGCGAGGTGGGTGACGATCCCGCGGCGCGCGCGGCGCTGGGGCCGATCAAGGAACCGGAGGACGTCGCGCGCATGGTCGCGGACGCGGTCGAGGCCGAGCAGTTCCTGATCCTCACGGATCCCCAGGCACAGCAATGGATGGACAACAAGCACCACGATCTGCCGCGCTGGCTGCACGGCATGCGGCGTGCGCAGCGGCGGGCGCGTGCCGCCAGGGACGATGGCTGAGATTCCCAGCCGGTCGCTGCGCCCGGCAGGGCGGTCAGCATCGCGGCATCAAGCGAGGTCACGACGATGGCTGAGCAACGCCAGGACCCTCCCGACTCTCGTGCCACACGCACCGAGGTCGCATCCTCCCCCTGCAGCCTGCCCGAGCACGGCCTGCCCGCGCCGCCAGACCCCATCCTCATCGACCAGCTCAACGCGCTGCTCGAGGCGGAACGCGCCGGCGCCAAGGTACTGGGCGTGCTGGCAGCCGCAATCGCCATCGATGAGCCTGTGCGCAAGGCACTGCATGCGCTGCAGATGGACGAGGCGGAGAATGCCGTGCGCCTGTTCCGTGCCATCCGCGCACTGGGTGGCGCGGCGTCGCCGAGCATCGGCGACTTCGTCGGCAAGACGCTGCTGATCGACGGTCTCGGCGCGCGCCTGCGCTTCGTGAACCGGGGCCAGCAGTGGGTTGCACGGCGGATCGACGAGGCACTGCCTCGCGCGACTGCGCCCGCCCTGCAGGCGATGCTCGTGCAGATGCGCGACGACCACCTGCGCAACATCGATGCCTGCGCGACGCTCGTCACGGTCATCGAGGCGGCGGGCCGCCCAGCCTGATCGGCGTGCGCCCGAACGTGCTCGTCAGCGCCCCGTCGCGGGGGTGCAGGGTGTCTCTTCCCTGCCACCGAACACGCCGCCACCGAAGATTCCGCCGAGGATGCCTTCCTCCTCGCAGGTGGGCGGTGCTGTTGCGCGCGGCGCCGTGCGCGCAGCACGCGCAGCCCGTTCGCGTGCGAGGCGTGCCACCTCGGCGCGTTGCCGCGTGTCGCGCAGGCGCGCCATGCGCTCTCGGATCTGCGGCAATGCCCGCAGTGCCGCGCGCTCGCCCTCGAGTATGGCGTTGCTGCGCTGTTCGAAGTCCACCGGGCCGATGTCATTGACGTCGGGTCGTATCACCACGTCTGCGCGTGCGAGCTCCTGCTCGCCGAGGCGCTGGCCCATGATCGTGATCGACTGGTTCACCACGCCCACCAGGTTCTCGGGGGCCGTGCCGCTGGCCTTGCTCGAGATGTCCACGGCAATCACGAAGTCCGCACCCAGCTGGCGCGCGGCATCCACCGGCACCGGGCTTACCAGGCCGCCGTCGACATAGGCGACATTCGCGATCTTCGCCGGCTCGAACACGCCGGGCACGCTGCTGGAGGCGCGCACGGCCTGGCCGACGTTGCCGCGCGCGAAGACCGTGCGGGCGCCGTTGTCGAGCCGCGTCGCGACGGCGGCGAAAGGCTTGCGCAGGCGCTCGAAGGGTTGCTGCCGCACCATGTCGTTCACGTAGTCCTGCAGCCTTTTGCCCTTGATGAGGCCGCCGGAGAACAGGCTCACGTCGCGGATGCGCGCCTCGTCCAGCGCCACGGCCTGCTGCTGCAGGCGGAACACGTCCATGCCGCTCGCATAGAGCGCACCCACGACGCTGCCTGCGCTGGTGCCGGAGACGACGTCCGGGGTGAGGCCGTTGGCTTCCAGCATCTTGATCACGCCGATGTGTGCAAAGCCCTTCGCGGCACCGCCGCCGAGTGCCACGCCCAGCCGCAGCTGCACGGGCGGCAGCGGCGGGGCGACCGGTTGTGGCGCGGCCGACCGTGGTGCGGGCGCGGGGGCAGGTGCTGGCCGGTCGCTGCCGCAGGCAGCGAGCACCAGCAGCACGAGCAGGCTCAGGGCGCGAAGGGCAGGCATGGATGCACCGGTGGCGTCTGGGATCGGGTGGGGCAGGGCATGGCCATGCCGGCGTCGGCGATGATCGCAGGTGGCTCGGTGGGCGGTGGCCACGGGCAGTGCCGGGCCGACGCGCGTGCGCCGACACGCGACGCACGGCAGGGGGCGAAGGTCGAGTCAGGGATCCCCGATGCCGCCGTCAGTCGGCGTCTCGGCGGGCGTCTGGCGATGACCGTCGGGCAGCGACGCGGGTTCCTGCTCGATCATCCGCCGCACCCGCGGTGCCTCGCTGCCCTGGTGCAGCGCGCGCAGCCGTTCGGGCACCACAGCGTCGTCCTGGGTCAGGCGGTTGTTGTGGCGCACGTAGTCAAGCCAGGTTGGCGTCTCGTAGCGCTCGATCCACCGCGTTGGGTCCGACAGGTCGCGCAGCAGGCGCCAGTGCAGGGCACCGTCGCGCAGCCGCACCCGCCGGCGCTCCGCCATGGCCGCAAGGAACGGCAACACGTCCTCCTCGCGGATCACCCACTCGAGGTTGATCACCACCGGCCCGGTCTGCGCGCTCACCGGCACCTCCGTACTGGGTTCGGTCCAGGTCCGCAGCGGGTCGAGGTTGAGTTGCGCTGCCTGTGCCAGCGGCCACCAGCGCCCCAGGAGGGCGCTGGCGACGGTCACTGCGGCAGCGATGAACAGCGCGGTGTCCACCGAGCGCGTCTCGGCGACCGTGCCCCAGATCCAGCTGCCGGCTGCGAGGCCACCGAATGTCGCCATCTGGTACAGCGACATGGCGCGCGCGAGCACCCAGCGCGGCGCCGACATCTGCACCGCCACGTTGAAGGTGGACAGCGTCATCACCCAGCCGGCACCGGTGACCATCAGTGCGGCCATGGTCAGCGGCAGGGAGCGGCTCAGCCCGACGACCGCCAGGGCGAGCGCGAAGGCGACCGTGACGCCACGCACGAGCGCCTCGGTCGTGAACCTGCGGCGCAGGCGCGCGGTGCCCATCGCACCGAATACCGCGCCCACTCCGAAGGCGCCCAGCAGCAAGCCGTAGGTGAGCGGGCCGCCGCCGATGAGGGAGTCCGCCACCAGCGGCATCAGCGCCAGCACGGCGATGCCGCCGACGCCATAGCAGGCGCCGCGCACCAGCACCGTGCGGATGGCCGGCGACATCGACACGTAGCGAATGCCGGCCGCGATCGCCGTGCCCAGTGCTTCCCGTGGCAGCAGTTGCACAGCCGCCGCCGGCCGCCAGCGGGCCAGCACCACGAGCAGCGCGATGTAGCTGCATGCGTTGATTGCGAAAGCGGTGGCGGCACCTGCTGCAGCGACGATCGCGCCGCCGATTGCCGGCCCCACGCTGCGCGCCATGTTGAAACCCATGCTGTTCAATGCCACGGCACCGGGCAGCTCCGACCGCGGCACCATGTCGCCCACGGAGGCCTGCCATGCAGGCGCGTTGAAGGCACCGCCGCAGCCGATCAGGAAGGTGAAGAGCAGCAGCGTCCAGGGCGTGAGCAGGCCCGTCCAGGCGAACACGGCGAGCGACATCGATGCCAGGAACATGAAGCCCTGCGCAGCCAGCAGCACCTTGCGCCGGTCCATGTTGTCGGCGATCGCGCCTGCCAGCAGCGACAGCAGCATGACCGGCAGCGTTACCGACGCCTGTACCAGGGCAACCATGTCGGCAGGCGCGGCCAGCAGGATCATCGTCCAGGACGCACCGACCGACTGGATCATCCCGCCGAGGTTCGACAGCGTGCTGGCCATCCACACCGCACGGAACACCGGCTGCCGGAAGGGCGACAGCGCCGTCGGCACGGCGAGGTCCGTGCCGGTCGGTTCGGGATCGGGCGGAGCCGCCAAGAGTACGCCGTGTGTGTGGTCGGGGATCGGAAGTGTACGAGACGCAGGGCCGGCCGATGCCGCGCCGCCGTTGCAATCGTTGGCGTTCAGTTCGCGCGGGGAATCAGGCAGGCTGCGGTTGCTCATCGGCACGCGGGCGTGGCGGAACCGGTAGACGCACCGGACTTAAAATCCGGTGGCCGCAAGGCCGTATGGGTTCGAGTCCCATCGCCCGCACCGAGCCATCGACCTGCGGCGGACGGATTGCTGCTGCGGCATGACGTGCGGCCTGTTTCTTCTGGCACCCGAATCGGGCCGTCTGGCAGACTCCAGCTCGTTTCGAGCCGTCCTTGCCAGTCGTTCCTGACAATCCAGTCGAACTCCGGGGGTCCTGATGCGCGCAGCCGTACTTCGTGAAGTGAACAAAGCCATGGGCATCGAACAGATCGCCACGGCCGATCCGGCACCGCACGAGGTACTGATCCGCACCGCAGCCACCGGTGTGTGCCACTCGGACCTGCACTTCTTCAACGGCAGCTATCCGGGTCGCTTCCCCATGGTGCTCGGCCACGAGGCTGCGGGCGTCGTGGAGAAGGTGGGCAGCGGCGTCTCCTACGTGAAGCCGGGCGACCATGTGATCACCTGCCTGTCGACCTTCTGCGGTACCTGCGAGCACTGCCTCACCGGGCACATGTCGCTCTGCATCGAGCCCGCGGTGCGCACGCGCCCGGACAAGAAGCCGCGCCTGACCAAGGGTGACGAGCCGCTCACCCAGTTCGCCAACCTCGGTTCCTTCGCCGAGATGATGCTCGTGCACGAGCACTCGCTGGTGAAGATCCGCACATCATTAATAACGAATAAGTCAAACTGGTGAATTACGCAATTAACTTTAATCTCTGTAGTTTGCATTTGCATTGAAAGAAATGGCACTATATTTAATGGCAATGTACCTCCGTTTTCT
>SXGU01235971.1_pt1 | contig 17840 bp, 14 predicted proteins | sample 3174531 | NCBI WGS metagenome assembly SXGU01 (sample SAMN11356863, study PRJNA531348) | freshwater metagenome | isolation source: freshwater sample F1-140 | place: China: Fuxian Lake, Yuxi | collected 2017-12-25 | reverse complement strand
TCGGTGAGGCCTCATCGCCCGGTGCCCCGACCTTGAGCACCGCGGCGGCGGCGACCCCCTCGGGGTAGGGCAGGGGGGAATTGACCACGAGGGCCCGCCGAAGCGGGATTGAGAACAGCACCCCGAGGATCCCGCCGAGGGCGCAGATCAGGAAGGTGACCAGAAATGGGAAGCTCCGCCACCAGCCCACCATGATCAGGCCCGGCAAAACGAAGATGATGGCCGAGAGGGTCCCGCCCGCCGAAGCGACCGTCTGGACGATGTTGTTCTCTTTGATCGTCCCGGTTCGAAGAGCCCGGAGCACTCCCATCGAAATCACCGCCGCCGGGATCGACGAGGCGATCGTCAGGCCGACCCGAAGGCCGAGGTACACATTGGCGGCGGTGAAGACAGCCGCGATGATCGCGCCCAGGATCAGGCCGCGGATGGTGAGTTCGGATTCAGTTTTGGCCATGAGGTCTCACGCGAGGGATGACGAAGATAACCCGGAGGCGGCGGCAATGAAGGAGGTCAGGATCCAGCCCTCCAGCCGTCCGGACGCGGCTGCAGAGATCGAGGCCCCAGGGGGCGACCACTGCGATGGCCTTGCGCCACGTTCCCCGCGTCCAGGCCACCGGCAAGGAAGACCGGAATCGACACGGCTCGGCGAATCGCCGCGCTGAAGGCCCAGGCGTGAACCCGGCCGGTGCCACCCAGGTCCTTGATCGCGAGGCCCTGGTTTCCCGAATCAAGCACCAACCCATCAGCCTCGCGGGCAATGTCCAGTCGCTTCGGGGATACTGGCAGGCCTACTATCGGCTCCGGCGGGCCACCATGTTCGACTTCGAGACCGGCAACCCGATTCAATAGCCGGACCCGGCTCCGGCGGGTATCTTGAGGGGACGCCTTGTCCCCTCTCCGTTCGGAGTCCCAACATGCTCCGCTCCATCGTCGGTTCGACCCTCCTGGCAACGGTGTTCGCGGGCCCCAGTGCCGCGCAACGGACCGTCAAGCCCGTCCTCCATGGCCGCCACTGGGTGGCTATTACCGGGAAGCCGCTCGCGGCCACCGCCGGCGCCATGATCTTCCAGCGCGGAGGCAACGCCGTCGACGCCACCTGCGCGATGCTCGCCGCCGTCACCACGATGTGGGACGTGCTGTCATGGGGCGGGGAGACCCAGGCCCTGATCTACCACCCGGGCCTGAAGAAGGTGATCGGGATCAACGCCCTCGGCGTCGCGCCGACGGGAGCGACGCCGGAGTTCTATCGCGCCAAGGGGATGAACTATCCGCCCGAGTTCGGTCCCCTGGCCGCCGTTACACCCGGCACGCCGGGCGGACTGATGACGATGCTGGCCGAGTACGGCACCATGTCCTTGGCCGAAGTGCTGGCCCCGGCCATCGAGATGGCGGACGGGTATCCGATCGAAGCCCAAACCGCCAACAGCATCGAGAGCCAGAAGGCCTGGATCAAACAGTGGCCCTATTCGAAGGCGCTGTTCCTGACCCATCCGGGCGAGAAGCGGGAAGCCCCGAACGCCGGTGAGATCTTCCGGCAGGCCGACCTGGCCGCCACGCTTCGAAAGCTGGTCGAGGCCGAAGCTCGGGCCAAGAAAGCGGGCAAATCACGGAAAGAGGCGATCTACGCCGCCTACGACCGGTTCTACAAGGGAGACATCGCGGCCGAAATCGCCCGGTCCACCCAGGAGCAGGGGGGCTTGATCACGGTCGAAGATCTCGCGAACTGGAAAGTGAAGATCGAGGAGCCGCTCTCGACCACCTACCGGGGGATCGAGGTCTTTAAGTTGCGAGAGTGGCAACAGGGTCCGGCGTTGCTGCAGGCGCTCAATATCCTCGAGAACGCCGATCTCAAGGCGATGGGCTACAACAGCACCCGGTACCTCCACACGGTCTATCAGACCATGAGCTTGGCGTTTGCCGATCGGGACTTCTACTATGGCGACCCGGCATTTCCGCCGGCCACGCCAATCAACGGTCTCTTGTCGAAGGAGTACGCGAAACAGCGGTTCGGCCAAATCAACTGGACCGAGAACGACCCCGCGATCAAACCGGGCGACCCCTATCCGTTCCAAGGCGGCCAGAATCCGTTTCTTGAAGTGCTGCGAAGCTGGCCGCCCAAACCCAAGCCCCAGCCGGCCACGTCGGACCAAGCCGCCATGTCCTTCGACGAGGCATTTCGCGCCGGAACCACCTCCATTCAGGCGGCTGACAAGAACGGTTGGGTGGTGTCGGTCACTCCGAGCGGTGGGTGGGTTCCGGCCGTCGTCGCGGGGAGGACCGGTGTTGGCCTGAGTCAACGAGCCCAGAGCTTCGTACTCGACGCCGCCGAGAGCCCGTTCAACGTGATGGCACCGGGGAAACGACCCCGGGTGACCCTGACACCGACCTTGGCTTTGAAGGACGGCAAGCCCTACGCGTCGTTCGCCGTGCAAGGGGGCGACACCCAAGACCAGAACCTGCTCCAGTTCTTCCTCAACATGGTGGAGTTTGGGATGAACGTGCAGCAGGCCGTCGAAGCGCCGAACATCACGAGCTATCAATTGCGGAGTTCGTTCGGGGCCCATGAGTCGCGGCCTGGCCGGATGACGCTGAACGAGAGCATGCCGCCCTGGATCCGCGACGACCTCCGGAAGATGGGTTACACCCTCGACTGTGCCCGGAGCACCTCCGGGCCGATCAACGCGATCTTCTTCGATTGGGTCAACGGGTCGTTCTGGGGCGGCTCGAGCACCGACGGGGAAGACTACGGTATCGCCTGGTAGGCCCCGCCCTGACTAGCCGGGGATGACCAGTCGCTCCATGGCCTTCCAGCGGCCGCGGGTGAAGTCCGGAATCGAGACCGGCTTGCTGCGGTTGGCCACCGACTGCTCGGTCGTAGCACAGATCACGCTCCACGCGGCGGCGTCATAGACGTTCTGGTCGGTTGGGAGCCCCTGACGCAGGCATTGGATCAGGCGCCAGTTCTCCAGGAAATCCATGCCGCCGTGGCCCCGGGTGGCCTGCTTGATCTGCTCGGATTTCCAGAGCGGGTGGTCGTGACTTTCGAACCACCGCTCGATCGAATCCCACCGGTCCTCCTTTTCACTCCGGCCCTCGACATAGACCCGGCGGGGATAGCCCTCGACGAGCCCCTTGGTGCCCTGCAAGACATACTTGCGGCTATACGGCCGGGGCAGGTTGGTGTCATGGGTGATGTAGATGGTCTGGCCTCGAGTGGTCCGGATCAGCGACGTATTCACGTCGCCGAGTCGGTAGGTCTCCCGGCGCTTGGGATTGTCCGCCGGTACGTGCTCGGCCGCCCAGTCCTGGAGCCCTCGGGACGGACCGCTCATCGAGACCACGTAGTCGAACTGATTACCCCGATTGATGTCCATGGCCTGGGCAATGGGGCCGAGTCCATGGGTCGGGTAGAAGTTCCCGTTTCGCTTCGTGGCGTGAGCCCGCCGCCAGAGGCCTTCGCCTTCGTCGGCGAACTTGATGGCCCGAAGGTCATGATTGTAGCCGCATTCCCCGTGGAGGACTTCGCCGAGGATGCCTTGTTGGGCGAGGTTCAAGGCCAACATTTCGAGCCGGTCGTAGCAGCAGTTCTCCATCATCACGCAGTGTTTCCGGTGCCGCTCCGCCGCCTCGACCAACGCCCAACAATCGTCGACCGTGTAGGCGGCCGGGACCTCGGTCGCGCCGTGCTTGCCGTGCTTCAGCGCGGCCAGGAGAATCGGCACGTGCCATTCCCACGGTGTCGCGGTGTATACCAAATCGAGGTCTTCCTCGGCACAAAGCCGCTCGAAGTCACGCTCGCCCCGGGTATAGCCGGTCGGCTTCTTGCGGCCGGCTTTGACGACCAAGTCCTGGGCCCAAGCCACCCGCGCGGGGACGATATCACACACCGCGGTGAGTTCCACTCCGTCGATGGCCAGCAGGGTCTCGACGTGGGTGGCCCCCTGACCGCCGATGCCGACAAACCCGATCCGGACCCGCTCCATCGGCGGAGCCCGGAAGAAGCCGCCCGGTTGGGGGTCGGCGTGGAGCAGCGAGGGCTGAAGCGCGGCGGCGGCGCCGAGGGCCGCGGTCTGCCCAAGAAACTCCCGGCGAGTCTGGTCGTGGCTCATTAGTTCCCCTTGGTGGTCCGGCGGATGAAGCCGGCGAACGCAGCCATATAAGTGTCGCGGTCCAACTCCCAGGCGGAGTCGTGGTCGCCGCCTAACGCAACGAACGTCTTGGGCTCGAGCGCCGCCTGGAACAGGTCTTCCCCGTGGGCAAACGGGATGGTTCCGTCCGCCTTGGCGTGCATGACCAAGAGCGGCATTCGGAGCCGGCCGAGTTTGGCTTGGTTGTCGAACCGGTTCTCCGCCAGGGTCTCGATCGGCAAATACGGATACCGCCCTTTTGCAACGCTCGGCACCGACCGGAACGTGCCCTCGAGAATCAGGCCGGCCGCCGGAACTCCGGTGGCCAACTCGGTCGCGACCCCGCCCCCGAGCGAGTGACCGTAGATGACGATCTTCGCCGGATCGACCCCGATGGTGTCTCGGATATAGCTGTATACCGACCGGGCGTCTTGATAAAGGCCGCGTTCGGTCGGGGCGGAGTCGGTGCTGGCACCGAATCCTCGGTAGTCAAAGGCCACGACGTTGATGCCGTGGCGGACCGCGTCGGCGTAGAACCGCTGGCGCTTGAGCAACGTGATGTTGCCCGCGTTGCCGTGGCAGGTTATCAGCCAAGGGGCCGCCGAGTCAGTGGACCGTACGATCCACGTCACGAGTTCGATGCCGGGTGCCGATCCGATCCGCCTCGATTCGATCTGAAGGCCGAGCGAATCGGCGATCGGAACCTGGTCCCGGCCCCCGTAGGAATCGGGTTGAAACACCATCCGGGGTTCGTTCGCCAGCAGGTAGACGACCATGCCGCCATAGCTCAGCGCCGAGACGGCCACCACCGCCAACGCGCTCCGCCGGATGAACGGTCTCATGCGCTCTTGTCGGCCGAGGTGAGGGCCTTGAGGAGCTGATACCAGAACGAAACCGCTTGGTGGAACGGCTCCACGCCGACCCGCTCGTCCCGGCCGTGGGCCCGCACGTCGTTGACCTCCTCGAAGATCGCTCCGACCCCGTACACCGGGATTCCCCCGTTCCGAACGAAGAGTCCGTCGGTGGCCCCGGTCGACATTTCGGGGACCACGGTCGCTCCCGGCCACATCTGCTTGGCGATTCGTTCCACCGGCCCCACGACGTCCGAGCGGAGCGGCGACGGCGGGCTCGGCAGCGACGGCTGGGTCACCGTGATTTGAATCGTCGGATCGGCAATGACCCGCGCCAGCGTGGCCTGAACCGCTCCCGGCGTGTCGTCGGGAAGCAGCCGGCAGTTTACCGTGGCCCGGGCCATCTGGGGGAGCGCGTTGTCGGCATGGCCGCCCAAGAGTCTGGTCGCAACGCAAGTCGTTCGCATCACCGAGTTGAAGTATGGCGAGTTCGCGCTCAGGCGGGCGGCCGCGGCCGGATCCCCCGTGGCCGCGACGGCCTTCATGTCGGCCGCTGTCTGGCCGGTTTCCGATCCGGCACCCCGCTCGAAGAAGGCCCGGGTGGTTTCATTGAGGCGGACGGGGAAGTCAAACTCGGCCAGACGGCCAAGTCCCGTGGCGAGGCGATAGATGGCGTTGTCCCGAACTGGAATCGAACTGTGGCCGCCCTTGTTTCGGACCTCGAAGGCAAACGTCAAGTAGATTTTTTCGGCCGTCTGGACCGAGAACATCTGGGGCTTCCCGTTGAGCAGGGAGCCTCCGCCACCGTCGGTGTTGAGGGCGTAGTCCGCGTCGATGAGCGCCCGGTGCTCCTTCATCAACCAGCTAATGCTTTCCTGCATCGTCTCTTCGTCCGACGTCAGGACCATGATCAGGTCGCGGTCCGGCACGAATTTCTCTTGCTTCAATCGAACGAAGTTGGCCACCAACGTCGCCACTCCGGCCTTGTTGTCCGAGGTACCCCGGCCGTAATAGAAGCCGGCGTCCTCCTTGAAAACATAGGGGTCGAACGACCAGTCCTCTTTACGGGCGTCGACGACGTCCATGTGCGCCATCAGCATGATCGGCTTCTTGCCGGTGGCGCGGCCGCGGTACCGGGCCACCAGGTTCTGATATCGGGGCTGATGGCCGAGGATGGTGATGTCGCTCGCCGGGAAGCCGGCGGCCTTGAGCCGGGCCGCGATCGCCGCCGCGAGTTCCGGGGTGTGGCCGGCCGAGTCACTGGTATTGACCTCGATCAGTTCCTTGAGAATGGCCCGCTCCCGGGGTCGGGTTTCGCCCCCGGTCTGGGCCGCCGCCGTGGTACTGACGAGGGATCCAATGATCCCGATGGCGCCGAGGATGCGCATGGTCGTTCTCCAAAGGAGCGAAGGCCGCGTGGTACCGAATCCCAAATATACGATGGCGCAACGAAGGAGGCCGCCGGACCGTCTGGGAAGACGATCCGGCGGCCGGGGGAGTGGCTCGAGGTGCTGCCCTTCAAGCCTACGGGATAGACTTGCCCTCGCGTGCCACGATCGCAGGCCAGTTGGAATCAGCCAGTTTGAGCCGGGCGTCGGGTTCCTTCTTCCAGAGTTCCAACACTTTCTTGCTGTTCTGGAGGATCAGCCGGCCGTTCATGATGGTATAGGCCTCGGGGTCGACTGAGGCCAGGTACCCCCGCGATGCCCCATACCCGCAGTAGCCCCCGAATTGGGGGGCGTATTTGGCCGGCTCGCTCGAAAACCGGTCCCGGTGGTCGGCCGAGACGAAGTAGTAGGTGGCTCCGAGATGTTTGGCCGAGAACGTTGCGTTGCCCTTGACCGGCATGGCGCCGGTGAAGTACGTGACCGGGTCGTAGCCCTCCAGCGCCAGGCCGTTCTTGGCATTGACTACGACTTTGGGGGCCTGGGCCTCGGTAGCGGGCCCAGCAGTCAGGAGGCCGCCCGTGACGGCCAGCAGAGAGAGTATTCGCATGCCGAATGAAATGCCGGACCGCCGGGTTTGGTTCCCGCCGAGTGGCGCCAGGTCCGGGGCCGGACTAGCGTTATAGATGAGCCTCCACTTTCGGCCCGCGGACCTTCCGTATCTCGAGTTGTATCATAAGGCCAAGCGCCTCCACTGGGACCCGGCCGATATCGATCTGAGCCGGGACCGCGCCGATTGGGACCGGCTCCGCCGGGACTACGCCACCGAGCAGTACGAGGAGCAAATCCGCCGGCTCTGCTCGTTGTTCTACCAGGGCGAGGCCTCGGTGACCCGAACCCTGGCCCCGTATCTCGTGGCCGTCTCCCGGCTCGGCCTCGGCATGGCCCAAGAGATGTTTCTTGCCTCGCAACTCTATGAGGAGGCCAAGCACTTCGAGTTTTTCAGCCGGTATTTTTTCGAGGTCCTGGGCGAGGACGGCACCGACACCGCCCGCCATCTGACCGGGTCGCCGCAGACGCTCCTGATTGACGGATTGGACCGGATGGCTGACCGGCTGACGCGGGAAACCGACCCGGATACCCTCCGGCTCGCCTTCGTCGAAGCGGTGACCTACTACATGGGCGTGGTCGAGGCGATGGTGGCCCGGACCGGGTACTTGGGGGTGACCGATGCCTTGGCGAGCCGGGGATGGATGCCGGGTCTCTGTGAGGGCTTCCGGTTGATCCGGCGGGACGAGGGTCGCCACGTGGCGTACGGGATCCACTGTACTCGGGACTTGGTGGCGCAATACCCCGAGTACCGGGCCGTGGTGGAACGGACGTTCGAAACCAGTCTTCCCGACGTGATCGGTATCGTCCAGAGTTTCGCCTATCCGCATCCGATCGTCGACGTCGGCAAGCTGACCCAATTTGCGCTCGCCGCCTCGGTTCGGTTTCTCCGAACCGGTCCCGAGTTGATTCACGAACTCGATGAGTCGTGAGAGGGCAGGGGCTCGCTAGGCCAGGCGCCGGCTCCGGCGGCCGGAGAGGCGTTGCCGGAGCCAGACCTGATGCCGATGGAAATAGCCGAGTAAACGCATGACCCACACCAGCCAATCCGGTGCCGCGTCGACGGGCGCCGGCGGCAGCCCGGAGTAACCCGCCGCCGCAGCCCACTGCCGGCAGGACTCCCAGTCGAATCGCCAGATGTCATCGAGCCAGAACCGCCGCGCTCCATGCGTTGCGATGGCCCGGAGAACCTCGACGTCGTACCAGTGGTAGGGTGGGTCGGCAACGGTCCGCATATCGATGCCGATGGCCTCCCAGCCGGCAAACCACTCGGCATGAGTCGGCTCGATCCGGCCCTCCCAGGTAAAATCGAGGTGGTTGAGGTATCGAAGCCGGCGTTTGAATACCGGCTTGCAGGTCCCCAATACGTTTTCGACTACGCTGTACCACCGGAGCTTCGACGCCATCCCGGCGGAGCGGAGCGGGGCGTAGTGGAGGAGGCGGACGTCGTTGAGTTTGAGCCGCGGGGCATCGGGCGGCAGCGGGAGCCGGCCGCTGTGGATCAACCGGCCCTCGTGCGGCGCCCCATCATCGATGTAGCCGAAGGGGCGCCAGCGGTCATGCCGCATGCACCGGTCGGTGGTCAGCAGGAGATCGACGAGTTCAAAAGTCAGGACGGTCCCCGGTGGCGCCGCCAGCATCGTCTGCCACCCCGGGCTGGCCGGTGCGTCGGCCGCGATGATCTCATCGGCATCGAGGGCCAGGAGTACTTTGGGGCCTGGGACCAAACGGCGGGCCGCGTCGAGCAGCAAGGCCTGGCGAGATGCTTCGCTGAACCCGGGGTCCGGGTTCTCGACGACGGTGACCTTGGGGTACCGCGACGCGATCATCCGGCTGTCGTCGCTCGACAGTTGGTCGGCAAGAATGACATGGTCGGCTAGTCGCGTGGTGATCGCGAGGAACCGATCGAGGATCCACCCCTCATTTCGAACCGGGGTGAGTACCACCAGCGGAAGCGGTCGGGATTCGGTCATCGAGAGCCCATCGGATGCCAAGTTAACGGGACTCCGGCTATTCTTTGAGTTGAATGCAGATCTCACGGTTCGTTCTAGCCGCGCTGGCCTTTGGCGCACCGCTCTCCGGGGGCGGGGCGGCCGCCCAGACCGATGCCTTGACCCGGGCACCCTCCCGGTTCGCGGCGCTGGACGGTGTCCGGCTGCACTACAAGAGCCTGGGAACCGGCCGGACGGCGGTGGTGCTGATCCACGGGTGGGCATGTGACCTCGGCGTCTGGCGGAGCCAGTCGGCTGTGCTCGAAGGGCGGGTCCGGGTTCTGGCCCTGGACCTTCCCGGGCACGGCCGGAGCGAGAAGCCGGCCGGTCCGTACTCGATGGCCTTCTTTGCCAGGGCCGTCAACGCCGTTGTCGAGGCGGCCCAAGTCGACCAAGTGGTCTTGGTTGGTCACAGCATGGGCACCCCGGTGGCCCGGCAGTATTACCGGCTCTTCGGTGCCAAGGTGAAAGGGCTGGTCGCTGTGGACGGGGCCCTCAAGTCCCCAGGCCTCGACAGCGCCGCCATCGAGCGGACCGTCGCCGGGTTCTCGGGACCGGGCCGCGAGGCGATGTTCGAGCAAATGATCACGCCGATGTTCCCCGGTGAGGCGCTGGCCGCGGTGCGGCGGGACGTGATCCGAATGGCCAACGCCACACCAGAACATGTGGTGACCGGCGCGATGCGCGGGATGTTGGATCCGGCGATTTGGGGGGATGACCCCATCAAGACGCCGGTCTTGGCGGTCATGGCCAAGGGCCCGAACTGGCCCCCGGCCTACCGGGCCTACGTCACTCGCTTGGTCCCGGAAATCGACTATCAGGAACTCGAGGGCGTCCATCACTTCTTGATGCTGGAGCGACCCGATCTATTCAACCCGATGCTCACCGACTTCTTGAAGACACTCCGGGTCATGCAATAAAAAAGGCGGGCCAAAGCCCGCCTTTCTGGCCAACGACGCCGTGGGTCTAGTTCTCGACCAAGATCAAGAACTTCGAATTGGTCCAGAAGCTCTCCGGGTTGGTGATCTGAAGCGTGCCCCGGACTTTCCCCTTGGCCTGCGCCGCCAAGTTCGCAAACGTCAAGTTCTGGTTGGTGACGACCTTGTACTGCTTGTCGGCCTTGGGCATCGGGATCTCGGCGGTCTGCCGACGGTCGATCGCGGTGAACGCCGACGGGTCGAGGTTCTCGGCCGGCTTCAAGGTCTCGCCGGTCCGGGTCACGAGCAAGAACCGGGTTCCGCCGACTTCGCGGATGATGCCCTTGTCCATCAACTCCTTCTTGGAGCCGACGACGTAGTACACCGTGTTTTCGCGGGTCGTGAGGGCGGAAACGGTGTCGATCAGCACCGTCTTCTCCTGGGCCAACGTGGCCACCTGGGCCTTGGTCAGGTTGAGCTCGGATTCGAGGTTGGCGATCGAGGTCTTCTGGCCCTCAACCATGGCCTTCAAGCCGTCGATCGTGGTCTGGAAGTCGGCCAAAACGACTCGGAGGCTGTCGGATTCGCCGGTTAACAGCTTGATCTTCCGCTGGCTCGAGGCCAATCGGGCTTCGCTGTTCTTGAGCCGGGCCGTCAGATCCTTCACTTTCTTGAGGACCAGAGCCCGATCGCTGGGCGAGGCCGCCAAAGGGCTTTCCGGGGCAACCACCGGCTCGACGGCCTTGCTCTTGGCGCCGCCGACCGTGGCCAACTCGAGGTTGATGTCGGCAAGTAGCTTGGTGGTCTCGGACAAATCCCGGAGCAGGCTGTCCTTGGCGGCCGAGACATTGGACATCTGCTGGACCTGGGTCCGGAAGAACTCGGTCGAATCGGAGGGGATCGACTGGACGACCTGGCCTCGGGGGGTGGCGTTGCAGGCGAGGCTGGTCAGGGCGGCGAGGGCGACGAAATGACGTTTCATGGGCTGTATCTCCATAAGCGGCAGGGCCTATCCCTGCCTGGGTCTTCAAGTTAGGAAAGATGCTCTGGGTGCTTTCCAAAGCCAAGGGACGACCCAGTCGGGCCCAGTTGCACAACCTTGACAGTGTCCGGTGCCTTGACACTTGCCCCGTCTAATCCCGAAATTGTTGTCAGGCAATCAGTTTGGCCCTTATCGTGGTCGAATTTCACTCCCCAACCTGAGGGACCCGGTATGCCCCGTTTCCTGCACTCGTGGCTGTTGGCGCTCACCCTGACCCTCGTTCCCGCTTGGCTGACGGCCCAGACGGGGTCGATTGCCGGCCGGGTAACGGACAGCTCCCGTTCCGTCGGATTGGGTGGGGCACAGATCTCGGTTCGCGATGCCGCGGGCCGGGGCTCCGGGTCTGCCGTGAGTTTGGGCGACGGAAGCTTCCGCATTGAGGGATTGGCTGCCGGAGTGTATTCGGTTTCGGTGGCGTTGATCCCGTACGGGGCGAAGCGGTTCGACGGGGTGACCGTGACCGCCGGCGGGACCGCCACGGTCACCGCGGCGCTGGTCAACCGGGCCTTCCTGCTCGATGAAGTCCGGGTCAGCTCGGTCTCGCGGGTCCCGGAGAAGCTCAACGACGCTCCGGCCAGTGTCACGGTCATTCCGACGGTCCAGATTCAGGAGCGGGCCGCTCTCTCGGTCCTCGATCATTTGAAGACCGCACCGGGGGTGTCGTTCTCCGAGGGCGGGTTGATTCAGTCCAACGTCGTATCTCGCGGCTTCAACAACATCTTTTCCGGGTCGCTGCTGACATTGATCGACAACCGGTACGCGTCGGTACCGTCGCTCAAGGTCAATGTGCCCGCCTTTTTCTCCTCGACCAACGACGACATCGAACAGATCGAGTTCGTGCTTGGACCCGGAGCGGCGCTATACGGCCCCAATGTCACGAACGGTGTGCTCCACATCATCACCAAGTCGCCCCTGACCTCCCCCGGCACCACCATCTCGTTTGAGGGTGGCTACCGAGGGAAATCCCCCTCCGTGGTGGGGACCTCCGCTGAGGATAAGAACGGCGGGGTGTTCCGGATGGGCTTTCGGCATGCCACCCGTCTTTCGCCGAAGCTCGGATTCAAGGTGTCGGGCGAGTACTTGGCCGGCGACGACTGGCGTTACGCCGACCGGGGCGACACGCTGCGGCCGAACGCGGCGGGCACCGGCAAGGCGCGGTGCACGTCGACGGCCGTTGGGTGCCGGGATTTTGATATTCGTCGCTGGGGCGGCGAGGCCCGCGTGGATTTCAAACCCAACGCCAACACCGAATGGATCACCAGCTACGGCCGGACCGAAGCCGGAAGCCTGATTGAACTCACCGGGATCGGCGCCGGCCAAGCCCGGAATTGGCGTTACCAGCACATCCAAAGCCGGTTACGTCACAAGGAGTTTTTCGCCCAGATCTTCGGTAATTACAGCAATGCCGGCGAAACGTTCCTTCTTCGCGATGGCAACGCGATTCGCGACAACTCGCGAACCCTCGTGGCCCAGGCCCAACACGGCTTCGGGCTTGGCGAAAAACAGACGTTCATCTACGGCGTCGACTACATCTACACCGATGCCAGGACCAGCGGGACGATCAACGGGTCGAACGAGGCCGACGATGACATCAAAGAAATCGGGGCGTACCTCCACAGCGTGACGAAGCTGAGCCCGAAATTCGATGTCGTTTCCGCGCTCCGGGTCGACAAACACAGCCGGCTCGAGAAGGCCGAATTCTCGCCCCGGCTCGCGTTGGTCATGAGGCCGAATGAAAACGCCAATCTTCGCTTGACCTACAACCGGGCCTTCTCGACCCCTAGCAACAACAGCCTGTTCCTCGACATCGCCGCCGGCAAGGCCGGCCCCTATACCGTTCGGGCGTTGGGGGTCCCGAAGTCCGGGTTCTCCTTCCGGGCCAACGGTGGCTGTGCCGGCGGTATCGACAACTTGTGCATGCGGGCGCTCCCGGTTCCGGGAGCACCTACTTCGTTGCTGCCGGCCCGGGCCACCGCCCTGTGGCAGCTGGCGGTTGGGCTGGTTTCGGCCAACCCGCTGGTTCCTGCCAATTTGAAGCAGTTGCTGGCGGCCATCCCGGCCCCGACGACCCAGGTCAACACTCAGTTGCGGCTGCTCAACGCCACGACCGGACAGTTCACCGCGATTCAACCCAACCAGGTCACCGATATCGCCGCCCTCCGGCCGAGTATTTCCAACACCCTCGAATTCGGGTACAAGGGGAACGTCAGCGGCAAGGCGAGGATTTCGGTTGACGTCTACTACGAGCGCCGCGAGAACTTCGTTGGTCCGCTGATCGTGGAGACTCCGAACGTGTTCCTGGACGGCGCCTCGTTGGCGGCCTACCTCACCGCCGCGTTCACTCCCGCGATCGGCGCGGCGGGTGCGGCCCAAGCGGTGGGTGCATTGGCCCCGGCCCTGGCCGGGATCCCGCTTGGCACCGTCGTACCGAACGACGGCGGCTCGCTGGTCGGCCGCCCCGACATCTTCCTGACCTACCGGAACTTCGGGTCGGTGGATCTCTTCGGGAGCGACATGGCATTCGACTACGTCGCCGACGACCGATGGTCGTTCGCGGCAACCTATTCATTGGTCAACAAGGACTACTTCACCGCGGCGGAAGTGAACGGCCCGACGGATATTGCGCTGAACGGCTCCAAGAGCCGGGGGTCCGCCACTGTCCGGCTTCGAAACGACCCGCAGGGGTGGGCCAGTGAGGCGCGGGTTCGGTATGTGAAAGGGTTCCCCGTCAACTCAGGGGTGTACGTCAGCCCGCAGAATTCCGACGGGAGTTTCGTTCCGACCGACTCCTACGGCGTGGTGGACATCCAGGGGAGCTATCGGCCGAAGTTCGGCGCCCGGAACATGATCATGTCGCTCAGCGTCAACAACGTGTTCGACAAAGGCTACGCGACCTTCGTTGGGGTTCCGAAGATCGGCCGGCTGATCATGTCGAAGGTGTCGTACACCTTCTGACCCGGAGCTTGGGAACCTCCCAGTGGTGAAAAACCTGATCGAGCGGCACCCGTGGATTTCCGACGTGGTGCCGTTCGCGGCGTTCATGGCCATGCTGGTCATCGGGCCGGCGTTGCCGGTTTCGCCCCGGGCCGAAGCGATTATCCGAGTGGTGGTGCTCATCGCGGTAATCCTGTTGGTGGCCCGGCCGGTCTTGACCTTCCGGCTGACCCAGCCGCTTGGAACCATCGGAGTCGGGGTGCTGGTGTTCGTTCTGTGGATTCTCCCTGATCTCCTGATTCCCGGCTATCGCGACTCGGTCGTGTTTCAGAATAGCCTCACCGGGCGGGTCGAAAGCTCGATCCCGGTCGAGGCCCGGACCGACTGGCTGGTATTGACGCTCCGCTTCGTTCGAGCCGCGATGATCGTCCCGGTGGTCGAGGAGTTGTTTTGGCGCGGCTGGCTGCCCCGATGGCTGGAGCGTTCGGATGCGTTCTGGACCGTTCCGCTGGGCGAGTTCAGCCGGTATGCGTTCTGGGCCACTGCGATTCTGTTTGCGTTGGAGCACGGTCCGTTTTGGGAAGTTGGACTGGTGGCGGGCCTGATCTACAACTGGTGGATGCAGCGGACCAAGAGCTTAGGCGACCTGATTTGGTGCCATGCGGTCACGAACGCGTGTTTGTCGGTGTGGGTGGTGGGGATGGGCGAGTGGAGGTATTGGTGAGGCTCGGTACTCGGTACTCGGCACTCGGCGCTCGGCACTCGGCCGCTCGGCTTAGGTCTCGGGGGTGAGGGCCACGGTGTCGGGTTGAGCGCTGTCGGGGGCAACGAAGATCCGGCGGACGCTTTTCCAGTAGGTTGATTTGGCTTTCGAGATGTCGCTCTCGATCACACCTTTGCGCCGGTTGGCGGCGTGGACGTACTTGCCTTCCCCGACATAGATCCCAACGTGGGTGATCTTCCGGCCTTTGCCGAACATCAGCAGGTCGCCGGGGAGCAGTTGGGCGGTGTCCTTCGGAACCTCTAGGCCGGTTTGGGCTTGTTGGGCCGCGGTGCGGGGGAGGTCTCGGCCGAACAAACCGGCGACCCATTGCACCAAGGCGCTGCAGTCGAACGCCTTGCCGGGCTCCTTCGCGCCTAGTCGGTACCGCAGCCCGATCTGCTGGCGGGTCAGGGTGACCCACGAGTCGCGGCCCGCCAAGATCGTTCGGCTCAAGGCCTCGAACGGCTTGGGCTGGGACTGAGCCGCCGCCTCCGGCGTCGTCGTGCCGACGAGGCCGAGGGCGAACAGGAATAGCGCGAGGCGCGGGAACCGGATCGTCACCCAGAATATTTAGCCCACCGACGACCCCAAGTCCACCGTAGAAAGTCCGAACAGAGGGGTGTCAGGCACTCGGCCCCCTGGGTATAATTACCAGCGTCGCTCGGCCGGGACGAATCCCAATCATTTCGAGAGTCCGGATGCTCAAGACCACTCCGTTCCACCAACGGACGGCCCCGCTGATGCTTGGCCAGGCATGGCGCCGCTGGGCCGGGCACACGGTGGCGAGTTCGTATGATCTTCTCCACGACCGGGAGTACGCAGCTGTCCGAAGTGCCGCGGCGCTGTTCGATGTCTCCCCGCTCCACAAATATCTGATTTCCGGTCCCGACGCCGGCCGGTTGCTCGACCGGATGGTGACCCGCGACGTCAAGAAGTGCCGGGTAGGACAGGTCCTCTATACGCCCTGGTGCGACGGCCATGGCAAGGTCATCGACGACGGCACCATCAGCCGGCTCGCCGACACGACCTATCGGCTCACCGCGGCGGAGCCAAGCCTTCGGTGGATCGATCAGAACGCTTTTGGGCTGAAGGTCCTGGTCGAAGACGTGTCCGACGGGCTCGGCGCATTGGCGCTCCAAGGGCCGCTTGCGCGGACCATTCTCAATCAGGTGGCCGAACCCGGGCTCGACGGCCTCAAGTACTTCCGAGTGATGTCGACTCGGATCGCCGGGGTGCCGGTCGAGATTTCGCGGACCGGCTACACCGGCGATCTGGGCTACGAGATCTGGATCCCGGCGGCCGATGCGGTCAAGGTATGGGACCGCCTCATGGAAGTTGGGTTCGACTACGGTATTGTACCCGCCGGGATCTACGCCCTCGATCTCGTCCGGATCGAAGCGGGTTTGGTCATGGCCGACGTGGACTACCACTCGTCGCACCGAGCCCTGATCGAGGATCAGAAATCGTCACCTTACGAGCTGTCGCTGGACTGGACCGTCAATCTCGACAAAGGCCCCTTCAACGGGCGGCAGGCGCTGATCGCCGAGCGCCAGCGAGGGCCGGCCTGGCGGTTCGTCGGGATCGAAGTCGATTGGGAGTCGCTCGAAGGGCTGTACGCCTTTCACGGGCTGCCGCCGGCGTTGCCGAGCGTGGCATGGCGCACCAGTACGCCGATCTATCGGGACGACCAACAGATTGGGTACGCGTCGAGCGGATGTTGGTCGCCCTTGCTGAAGAAATATCTGGCGCTGGCCCACATCAAGTCACCTCACTTTGCTCCGGATACCCGGGTCGAGATGGAGGTGACGGTCGAACATCACCGTCGCCGGGCCGCCGCTCGGGTCAGAAAGCTTCCGTTCTTTGACCCGGAGAGAAAGAAGGCATGACCGCTCCCTACGATGCCATCATCATCGGTGGCGGCCACAACGGTTTGGTGGCGGCCGCGTACCTGGCCCGGGCAGGCAAGCGGACCGTGGTGCTGGAACGCCGTCATCTGATCGGCGGGGCCGCGGTCAGCGAGCAGGTGTTCCCCGGCTTCACCTTCTCGGTCTTTTCCTACGTCGTGAGTCTGCTCCGGCCCGAGATCATTCGGGATCTCGAGCTGCCGAGGTATGGATTGCACATCCTGCCGCTCGAGAGCACCGTCACGCCGATGCACAACGGCGACTATCTGGCCGGCTGGGGTGATGCCGACCAGACGAGACGGGAGGTCTACCGCCATTCGCCGAAGGACGCCGAGGCGATGGTCGAGTTCGGCCGGCTGATGCACCACATGGCCATGGCCGTCAAGCCGATCCTCAGCATGATTCCGCCCGATCCGACGTCGATGGCGCCGAGCGACTTGGCCGGAATGCTCAAGTTGGGCGGCCATATGCGCTCGCTCGGGCCGGAGCGGTTTCATGCCCTCTACAAGCTGATGACCATGAGTTCGGCCGATTATCTCGACGAGTGGTACGAGTTCGAAACCCTGAAGGCCACCAAGTCGGCCAGCGGCATCATCGGCACCTTTCTTGGCCCCCGTTCGCCCGGATCAGCCTACGTCCTCTTGCATCACTACATGGGCGAAATCGACGGCGCGTTCAGGGCCTGGGGCTTTGCCAAGGGTGGTACCGGCGGGATCAGCAACTCAATCGGCAGGGCGGCCGAGGCCCTCGGGGCCACGATCCGGACCAATGCCGCGGTCAAACAGGTGCTGGTCCGAGGCGGCAAGGCGGTGGGCGTCGTGCTCGACACCGGCGAGGAAATCAAAGCGCCGATCGTGGTGTCGGGGCTCGACCCGCGCCGGACCTTCCTCGATCTGGTGGAGTCCAAGGAACTGCCGGATGATTTGGTCGAAACCGTACGCCGGTTCAAGTTCCGCGGGTCGTCCGGCAAGGTGAATCTGGCCCTGTCCGAGTTGCCGAACTTTACCTGCATGCCGGGCATCGGCCCGCAGCACCGGGGTGCGTTTTCGATCAGCCCGGACCTGGACTACCTGGAACGGGCGTATGACGATGCCAAGTACGGGGAATTTTCGAAGAACCCCTACATGGATATCGTGATTCCGTCGATGATCGACCCGGGTATGGCCCCTCCCGGCAAACATGTGATGAGCGTCTTCGTCCAGTACGCTCCCTACAACCTGAACGGCGGGTGGACCGACGCCAAGCGCGAGGCGTTCGGCGATGCGGTGGTCAACACCATCAATCGGTTTGCCCCGAACTTCAAGGCGTCGATTCTCC
>SXGU01555658.1_pt1 | contig 17841 bp, 15 predicted proteins | sample 3174531 | NCBI WGS metagenome assembly SXGU01 (sample SAMN11356863, study PRJNA531348) | freshwater metagenome | isolation source: freshwater sample F1-140 | place: China: Fuxian Lake, Yuxi | collected 2017-12-25 | reverse complement strand
TACCCACACGGTCCTGGTAGATACTGCCGGCGGCTGAAGCCGCGGCCTGTGGGTGCAAAGCCTTGCCTCCGCAAGGCTAGATCATCACAAGGGAAAAATAGCCCGGCGCAGGCCGGGCTTCGTACAGCAAGCCTGCGGCTTAAGCCGCCGGGTCCAACCTGAACACCATGTGTATTCACTGGTTCCACGCGCCTCGCCGTAGACCCCAAAGCGCGATCCGGGTTTCCCGCGTACGAACGGCGTAGGAGCAAAACGCGCAGTGCCTGTGGTAGCGTGGCCTGGGGCCACTGTCGGCCTAGCCCTTTGCGCGCCGCCAGCGGCGCCTCCCATTGAGACCCGATGAAAGAAATCCAGCGTTCTCGTCTTGCTGGCAGCGCGGCCGCAGCAAGACGCCCCGTCCGTATGGCAGCAGTGGTCCTCGCCGCAGGGGCGTGGCTTGTCGCCGGCTGTGCAGCCCAAGCGGGTGCTCCGCCGGCCGGCGGCGGCGCCGCGGAGACCGCCGCTACCGCGGATACTGCGACCGCCGCTGCCAGCGACGTCACCAGCGACGCCGCGGCCACCGACGCCGGCAGCGCCGATGCAGCAGCCGGCGATACCGCGGTGGTAGACAGCACCGCGCCAGACGTTGCCATAACAGACACCGCAACGACGGACACCGCAACGACGGACACCGCAACGACGGACACCGCAACGACGGACACCGCAACGACGGACACCACACCGGACGCCGCCACTGCGGACGTCGCGACGATGGACACCGCCACCAGCGACCTGGCCACCCCTGACACCGCGCCCGTCGATGCGACAGCCAGTGACTCGGCGTCGCCCGACACCGCGCCGGTTGCCGCCGCCTCGCTGACGGTTGCCGACCAGGCGTTGACCGGCGACTACAAGACCGTAGTCGTCAAGGCCGTGTCGCTGCCGGCCAGCATCACCGCCTTTGGCAAGCTGCGCATCCTTAGCGTCGGCGGCGCCACGCCCGGCGCGGTCCTGGCCGAACAGGCCTTGCCCAAAGATGCCGACCTCTCAGACTTGGCCGTCGCCTTGAAATCGCCAATCGCCGGTACCCAGTCCCTGATGGCGTCGCTGCAACAACCGCCGGCCAAGCCAGTGCTGGGCCCGGACGGTGCGGCGGTCGAGACCACGTTCGTGGTGACGGGCGACATGACCGAGCCGGCGCTGGTGGTGCAAAGCCAGAACCTGGCGCCTACCGCCCTGGGTGCCCTCAAGATTGGCCAGGTCAGCGTGCCGGCGTCGTACGCGGTGGGGGTGTGGGTCGCCGTCTACGCCGACATGGGCGGCAAGCCCGACGCGCTGCTCGGCAAGCTGCAGGTCAAGGCAGGCCAACACAAGAACCTGACACTCGATCTGGTGAGCAACTTGACCAAAGGCCAGGTACTACACGCCGTGCTGCGCGAGGGCGCCAAAGGCACGGGCAGTTGGACCACCAGCGGCGCACTCCTCAAAGACTTCGGCGGCAAGGTGGTGGAAACGCAGTTCAACGTCGACGCCGAGCCCTTTCACCCGGTGTTGGAGATTGAAGACCAGACGCTGACCGATCCCAAAAGCCTGCTCGTCAAAAAGGTGGTGGTGCCGCCCGAGCACTTTGGCGGCTGGCTGGCCGTCTACGCTGACAATGCGGGCAAAGCAGGGGCCTTGGTGGGCAAGCTCTACTTCGTCAAAGGCACCAAAGTCGACCAGAAGCTCAGCTTGACGGTGGCGCAACAGGGCGAACTGACGCTGCACGCTGTGTTGTATGCCGGCCAGACCCTGGTCGAGTCGGCCGACGCGGTGATGAAAGCGCCAGATGGGACGCCGATGACGCTGTCGTTTTCGGTCGGCGCCAAGTCGCTGAGCTACATCACGGCCAAACCCTACACGACCAAAGATCCGCGGCATGTGATGGTGACCCGGGCCTATTCGTTCAATAAGCCTGCCTGGGTGGTGCTGCACCGCGACGACAATGGCAAGCCGGGCACCGAGCTTGCGCGCAAGAAAGTGCTGCCCAAATTCGCCGGCAACGTGCACTTCGACAACCTGTACGGCGACTTCTTGGAGTCCGGCACTATCGCCGAGTACCTGACGGGCAAGCCGGGGACGTTTCGCCGCTCGGCCAAGGGCGTCGAAAAACTGCACGTGCTGCTGTATGAGGATTTTCCGACCGACAACAAGTTCACCTACAAGGCCGGTGGCAGCGAAGACGTGCCGGTGCTGGACGCCGTGGGCAAGCCGGTCACGGCGCTGCTCGACGTCACGGTCAAGGCCTCGGTCGGCAACGCGCAAAAAGACAGCCCGCGCTACTACTTTCCGTGTCCGCTGAGCCAGCACGTCGATCACCCAACCAAGCTGCCGGTCGACTGCCGCTGCCATGCCAACATCGAAAGCCTGGACTTTCCAGAGTGCGAAAGCGACATCGCCGACGGCTTGAGCATGCAAATCGGCGAGGGCCCGCGCGCACGCACCCACAACTTTGGTGGCTTTCGCAGCGGGTTTCCCGAAGCGGCGAGCAACGAACTGATGGCGCTGATGGTGTGGAAAGATGCCAAAACCGTGTGGCCGGAGAACAAGCTGACGCTCGACGTCGGCGCGGTGATGGGCATCGACATGACCACCCGCAAGCGCCGCGTGGTCGCCGGTCGCTACGATGTGCCCGCCACCGGCATCGCTGACCTCGGCAAAGGCCCGGTGCTGTCCGATCCGTTCGAACTGCAAAAGGGCCCCGATGGCCAGTACTACGTCGCCAGCTACGGCTATGTGCGCATCGACGCGAGCTTGTTCCCCACCGTCGACGTCATCCGCGTCAATCCCGTCACCGGCGACCGGCAGTACGTTTGGCGCAGCAACCACCTGGGCTTCAACCTCGACAAGCAGCCCAACCCGTATGGGCACTGCGCGAACGGCCGCGACGCCAAGTACGGCTACGCGTCGGTGCAGATTGGCCGCAAGGCCTTTGGCATCGACGACAAAGGCAACTTCTATTTCAGCTACGCGCACAACGGCAACACGCCCAACTCCGACGGCATCGGCATCGTCAAGGTCAGCGCCGACGGCAAGACCTGCGATTTCGTGACGCGCCACAAGACCGGCGCCGAAAACGTGTTGTACAAGGGCAAGAACATCGGCGGCGGCTTTGAGGCGCAAGCGGGACCCTACAAAGGCATGCTGGTCAAAGGCGGCAAGATCTATACCTCGACGGAACTGAACGATGAGCTGATCGAGGTCGATGTGGCCAACGGTGACCGCAAGATGCTGCACAAAGATGGCGTAATCGACGCCAACAACGGCAGTTCGGGCACCCACGTGGTCTGGGACAGCCACCGCAACCTGCTCTGGCAGGCCGGTTTGTCGGGTAGCACCTTGCTGTTCGACCCGGCCAAAGGCAAGAGCGAACCCCTGTGGTGCCCACAGCACGACCGCGACTACCTGGGCATCGCCTGCCTGCACCTGGGCGCCTGGGGCAACAACGGCATGCCGATGGAGCGCGGCCTGTGGCTGCACCCGACCGATAAGGACTACCTGTTTGTGGTCAACCTGACCCTAATTATCCGTGTGCACTTGCCCAGTGGGACCAGCGAGATATTCTCGTATTGACCCGCAGGCTGCCGACAACCCCGTGACAATTGGCCCTTGCCAAAAACGCAGGGCCAACTCTGTGACAATCGGCTGGCACGGCTTATGCAGTCCTCCAGGTCGTGCCGAGATGGCACACCTGGAAACTCGACCATGTTCCGACTGTTTTCCGAACGCCCGCCCTGGCAGCTGCTCGCCGCCCGGTCGACGCTGGCGCTTTTCTTCGTCTCGTTGCTGGCTTGCGCTGGCGAAACCGGGTCCGCGGGGGCCAAGGGAGAGGCGGGCGCCACCGGGGCCACGGGTGCGGTCGGGCCACAGGGTCCGATCGGGCTCAAAGGCGACAAAGGCGACAAAGGCGACAAAGGTGACAAAGGCGACACCGGCCAGACGGGTACCCAAGGCACCAAGGGCGACACCGGCGCGGCCGGCGCGGCAGGTGCCGCGGGTGCGCAAGGGGCAAAGGGCGACAAGGGCGAGGCCGGCGCCAAAGGCGACCAGGGCTTGCCGGGTGCTCCGGGCGCGCAAGGATCCAAAGGCGATCCGGCGCCCGACCCCAACAACTTCGCGATCCCGCTCGACCCAAGCGGGTTGGTTGGCCGGGTGGTCGACTCCGCCAAGCAACCCGTCGTCGGCGCCAAAGTGTTGCTGATCCCGGCCGCCGACATCCCCAAGCAGAAACTGGTGGTCGATAGCCCAACGCCAAAGAGCATCGTGCTGGCCGATGCGGTCGCCGACAAGGCCGACGAACCACTGGAAGACCTCGTCGACGCGCAACTGCTAGCGCCCACCTACACCACGGCCACCACCGACGCCAATGGCGTCTATGGCCTCAAGAACGTCGCCGCCGGGTCGTATTTCTTGTTCGTCCAGCCCGACAAGGTCGACCTGGAGCGCCTGCCCGGCGGCGATCAGTCGCGGATTGCCAAAGAAAGCACGGCGCTGGTCGGCAAGCGCGTCGATGTCAAGCTGTCGATGTCGGCAGTCGGCGCGACCTACGTCGGTTCGTCGCTGTGCATCACCTGCCACGGCAAGACAGCAATCAAGTCGACCATGCATTTCATGGGTATCCGCCAGCCAGGCAAGAATGACGGGCTGCAGAAGCTCGACACCGCGCTATGGCCAAACTTTGACAATGCGCTCAAGTACTTCGACGGTAAGACCACCATCTACTACTACACCAGCAACCCGACCGCGGCGCCACCGAGCTACGCGACCTACCTGGTCAAGGCCGGCGAGACCCAGCCCGATGCCGCCTGGATCAACACCAAGACGCCGTCGTTCAAACTGACCATGGGCATGGACAGTAATGGCAAGCTAACCGCGACGTTGGAGAACCTCAAGGCCGCCCAGGCCCCTGCGACCTACACCGTACAACTGAGCTACGGCGGCGGCATCTATAAGCAGCGCTACGTGGTGCAAATCAACGGCACCCGCCACGTGCTGCCGATCCAGGTCAACTCTAGCGGCCTGCACGACAACGCGAGCACAACGCCGTCGGACCGCCGCGAAGTCATCGGCTACAACACCGATAGGTGGTACGACGAGGCCAAAATGCTGGTCAAGGCGCCAAGTGACACCAAAGCTTTCGACAATAACTGCCTGCCCTGTCACGCCGTGGGTTCGATTTCCAAGCCGACAGCGGTCGCCAACGTGTTCAAGATCGAGCTGACATCGGACCCGTGGGGCAAGTACGACTACGACAACGACGGCACCGAAGACAGCCTGAACTTGGGCTGCGAGACCTGCCACGGCCCCGGTTCGCGCCACCTGACCAAGCAGGGCGGTGGATGGCACATCGTGACCCCGCAAAACCTGTCGCCTGAGCGCGAATCGATGATCTGCGGCCAGTGCCACAGCCGCGTCAACGGCGCCGGAGCTGGCAAGACTGAGGCACCCTTGGACAAGAATGGCAGGATGGCGCCGGCCGGTATTCGGCGGTCTGAATGGCTCAAAAACTACGTGTCGGTCTTTGACGACGGCATCCACGCCAACGCCAGCGCAGCGGCAGACGGCACCTTCACCTCGATCGGCGACGGCAAACACTCGGTCAAGCACCACCAGCAATACAGCGATTTCATCAAGTCAGGGCACTATCGCAACAGCAAGCGCATTCTGGTCTGCGCCGACTGCCACGGCCCGCACGGTGTGGCCAACAACGTGCAACTCAAGCAGGATCCTGCGACGACGGACAGTTGCACCGGGTGTCATGCGGCGTACAAGGCCGATGTGGACCTGAACGCCCACGTCAAAGCCAAGACCACCATGCCGACGGCGGCCGGCGCCATCTGCACCGACTGCCACATGCCCAAGACGGCGCTGTCGGGCGCGGGCACCAAAGAGGCGGCAGGCTTCTACGGCAACGATATCACCAGCCACTTCTTTGACGTGCCCAAGAAAGCGCTCATCAAAGGCATCGACCCGGCGTCGCCCAAGGGGCCGCTCGGCAAGGTCATGCCCGTCCCGTACACCAACAACTGCGGCGCCGCGTGCCACAAGTTCCCGGTTCAGTAAGCAACGCCCTAACCGCGCTGCCGATGAGCGGCGCGGTGCCGCCTGGCGGTCGCCGTCACTGCTGACGTTTCGCGGCACTGGCAGTGATTGGCGGCCGCCCGACGATGACGTCGCTTGCGCATGCGGCGGTTGCTGTGCCCAAAGCGGCTCGCTCTGCGCCGCCGGGATCACCATCAGCACCGGCGGCTATCCGAGGTTGGCGAACAGTCGGCCATACCCCGCTGGCACACCGTGCTCGTGCTCCGCCAAGTACGTGCAATTGTGACGCATCCGCGCGGCCGCCGGCCCATCGGCAAACGCCGCCGAATTGTCGGCAGCCCGCGCCCGCTGCTTTTGCCCCGCCGGCAACTCGCCCCCGCCAGCCAGAAAATCCAAGCCACAGGTCAGCTGGCCGATGTTGTGCGGCCCTTGTCCCAACGTCAACAGGCACGGGCTTGTCTGCATTGCCTTATCGTGAGCGCCGCTGGACCGTTGGGCTAGCTCGCGTACACTGCGCGCCCCTTTCGCCGCCCAAGGAGCCCGCGATGCGCGACCTCGTTGTCCTGTACGAACACCCGCAATGGCAGCAACCGTTGTTCGACGCGCTGACCGCCCGCGGCGTCGACTTCGCCGCCTACGATCTCAAGGCCGCCGCGTTCAGCGAAAGCGACCTGCCGGCGGCCCGCCTGTACTTCAACCAGGCCAGCCCCAGCGCCTACGTGCGCGGCAACACCCGCGCGGTGCCATATGCGCTAGCGCTGATGGAAGACCTGGAAGCCCAGGGCGTGCGCGTGCTGAACGGCTCCAAGGCCTTCCGGCTGGAGCTGAGCAAGATCGCGCAGTCTCGACTGATGCGAAGGCTCGGCATCGACCACCCGCGCAGCGCTGCCTTCAACCACGTGGCGGCGGTGCGGTCGGCGGTCGAGGAAATCGGCTTGCCGGCGATCCTCAAGCCCAACCAGGGCGGCAGCGGTGCGCGCATGTACAAGGTCAATACGTTGGCCGACATCGACGAGCTACTGGGCGGCGACAGCGATCTGTGGGCGCCCGACCACCTGTTCGTGCTTCAAGAGTACCTGGATCACGACGCCCGCGGGCAGGGCATCATCCGCCTGGAGTTTATCGGCGGCGAGCTGTTGTACGCGATGCGCGTCCGCTCGTCGGGCGGCTTCAACCTGTGCCCGTCCGAAGTCTGCCATCCGGTCGACGGCGTCGAAGGCGCATGCGCGCTGCCGGCGGCGACGCCGACCACGTTCGAGCCCTACGCGGAAGTGCCCGCCGAAGCGGTAGCCGCTGGTCGGCAGATCTTCCTTGCCGGTGGCCTGGACATTGGCGGCATCGAGTACCTGGAGCTGGCTAGCGGTCGGCGGGTGTTCTACGACGTCAACGCCAACAGCAACCTGCGGCGGCCGGTGGCGCAAGCGTTCGGCTTTGACCCGTTTGAGCGCGTGGTCGACTGGCTGGTGCAGGTCATCGCGGCGCAGGCATAGCCGCGTCTGCCGCTTGGGCTCACAGCCCTGGACCAAACCGGATCCCCACGATCGCGCCGTCGGTGTCGCGGTGCAGCGTCAGCTTGCCTTCTACCCGCCACGGCTGACCTCTACCCGCACCGCCACGCCATTGAGCACCGACTGGCCAATCAGCGGTTCCACGAGGCTCGGGTCGGTCAGTGCATTGACGTTGGGCGCCGCCGACGCGCCCGGCTTCGCGGTCTGGTGCAAACTGCGCGGTCGCAGCGAACAGCCGCGCACTGCCGCTGGAGCGCGTGGCCACAACGCTTTGGACCCTGCTACTTGCTCCCAGCCACTTCGCGCATCGCGTCGGTCGTCGTGTCGATGTGCATGTGGCGGATGGTCAGCGCCCCCGCGCCCAGCTTGGCGGCGATGGTGGGCCGCGCCAGTAGCGCTTTGTCGATGGCGTCGCGCTGGTCGATGGCTGCGACCAGGTGCGGGTATTGGCCGCGCAGTTGTGGGTTGGCGGCGACTCTTTCAGCGGCGCAGTCGGTGTGACGCGTGAGCAGAATCGTCTCCACGCCATTGGCGACTGCCAGCTCGAGCATGTCGAGTTCTTTGTCCGCCAGTGCCGAACCGGCCGTGCGGATGACGTAGTAGTACTTGCGGGTGTCGCCGACCAGTTCTTCGGTGTCGATGCGCGCGTCCATGCACACCACCATGGCCACCAACGGATGTCGCGGCGTGCGCGGGAACATCTGGCGAACACCAGCGGACAAGTGGTTGTGCTCAATCACGCTGTCGTACACCGCCTTGGGGTCCGGGTGTTTGTGATCCAGGTCAAACGCTTCCAGGTGGTCCTGCATCCGAAAGCCGAGGTTGACCATGGCGCCACCGATGACGAACTGGGTGGTAGGGCTGAGCGCGAGCCCGAGGCCGGCGGCGGCCACCACCGCGACGGCAGCCAAGGCGATTCGCTTGTGCATGACGGCTCCCATTGGGCCCCCATGCGCGCGGGGGCCTGCAGGCCAGCCCCGGTAGGTCGATGGACAAGATGCACCCGCAGCAGCCGCCAGGCAAGCGCAGGTCGGTGCAATTGTGTGTTTGGTGTCAGGGGATTGTCAGGGGGCCGAATCGCGGCGCCCCGCCTGACCACTCGCAGCCGATTGCCCGGTCCGGCCACATCCCAACTGGCCTATCTTGGTGCGGTATCTGGTGCTATACTAGGTCATGTACTGGGATCAGTGCCCACGGCGGTGCAGATGCGTTCGGTCAATGTCCACGAGGCGAAAGCCAAATTTTCCGAAGTCTTGGCGGCAACTGAGCGCGGCGAGACGGTGGTGATCTGCCGCCGCAATCTGCCGATTGCAGAGGTCCGGGGCATCGCGCGCCCCAACCAGCAGTCGCGGCCTCTCGGCTTGGGGCCTTCCGCCGCAGGGTACCAGCTTGCGGATTCATTCTGGCAGCCCTTGGACGACGACCTTGCCGCGGCGTTTGCGGGCGGTGCCGGGGCGCCATTGCCATGAACATCCTGCTGGATACCTGTGCCTTGCTGTGGATCGCCACCGAGCCCGGACGCCTGCCCGCGCGGTCCCGGGCGCTTTTTCAGGACCCGGGCAATCGCGTCTGCGTCTCAGTGGTCTCGGCTTGGGAAATCTGCGTCAAGAACCGCCGCGGCAAGCTGCCTTTGCCCAACGACATATCACCGTCGGCGTTTTTCCGAGAAGCGCGTCAGCGGCACGGCGTGGAGTCGCTCGCCATCACCGAAGCAGATACGGCGATGCTTGAGCGCTTGGCCGACCTGCACAACGACCCCTTTGACCGCATGCTGGTGTGCCAGGCACTGGCGAACCAGATGACCATCTTGACTCCGGACCCGCTGATTGCCGCGTATGCAGTGGCGACGGCGTGGGCTTAGAAGGTGTTGACGTATCATGCCGTTGCGAGCGGAATCAGGCGCCCGCAAGGCGAGGCGGAGGCCCTGTGACGACTGAGGCGCACTAGAAGTGCGTCGCAGGGAGGAACGGGGCCGACAACAACGCATGGCGGGATGCATGGTTACGCGTAGCAGGCGTTAATTCGTCAACACCTTCTTAGGCGCTGGCGGGGTGGTCGTCGCGGTCGCCCAACGCTCACCGCTCGCCGCTCACCGCTCACCGCAAGGGCGTCGCGAGCGCCTTTGCGGCCTCGCGCCGGGTCAGCCCGCTCATCTGCGTCCCATGGCGGTCGACGAACCCCTGCACCCAAGCCTGATGCTTGCGGCCGACGTCGCGCAACACCCAGCCCAGGGCCTTGCGAATGAAGAACTCGCGCTCGGCCAGCATCGGCACCGCCCACGCCTCAAAGCGCGGACCGTCAAACGCCGCGCCTTTGCGGTGTTCACCGAGCAGTGCCAGCAGCGCCGATCGGCGTAGCCAGAAATCGGCGTCGGTCGCCCAGCGTTCAAGCTGCTGCTTTGACGCCGCAGGCTGGCGGCGCGTGATGTCGCCGACGACGTGGACCGCCAGCGCATCGACGTAGGCCCAGGTGTGGCAGCGCCGCAGCAGTCCCTCCAGCCACGGCAAGTCGTCCGGGCCCAGCAGCCTGGCGTGGCACTGCAACAACACGCAGGCCACGCTGCGCGCATCGTGCAAATCGGTTGCCCAAGCCGCGTCGGTCAGCTCGCGCAGCCAGACCCCGCTGATTTGGCGGCGTGGCGGCGCCAGGGCCGCCACCGCTTTGCGCAGGACCGGCGTGGTGACGCCGAGGAAGCGCAGGTCGCTTTTGAGGTAGGCGCGCTGCGATTCGGCAGCCGCGGGCGCCGCGTGCTCGGCGAGACTGGCCACGATGACGTTCAGGGTGGCTGAGGCAGTCATGCGATCCGAAAGGTGCGGCCGGTTGGTGGCACGTTCCGCGAAAAATCAAGATTCCATTTTGCGTTTCACCAAGCTCAGACCCGCAGAGCCCGCATTTCGCGCCGCCGCGCCAGCACTGCCCACCCGGCCAGCGCTACCAGCGTTGCGAGCGCGCCCGCAGGGCTGCCGGCCGAACCGGACGAACACCCATCGCTCTTGGGCGCGGGCGTCGCCGTAGCTGCTGCTTTGCCCGCGTCCGCTGTGCCAACGGCGCCATCAGCCACCGCATCACCATCTGCCTTGCTATCGGCCACGTCGGGGACATCAGCAATGGCCGGCGCGTCCACGCCCACCGCACCGGTATCGCCGGCCTGGGTATCCGCGGCATCGACCTTGGTCCCATCCGCCGCGCCGCCATCGGCTGCCGCGACATCGGTCGACCCCGCGTCCGCAGTAGGCTTCTTCTGGCACTCGCTGCAGCAGCCTGGCTCGGTCTGCACGCACTGGTCGGTCGGCGCGCAGTCGGCGTCGGTCTTGCAGGTGACCTTGCAGGTCAGCGCGACGCACTGGCCGGACTCGCAGCTGGTGCAGCCGCTGCAGTCGGCGTCGGTCGTGCAACCGGCTTTGCCGGTCACCTTGAACGTGACCAGAATCATGTTGCCGTTGACGAGGCTATGGTCGCCGGGCTGCAGCTTGCCGGTGAACACGAACCGCGGTTCGTCGCCGCAGACCTTGCCGGTCGGCGTAACCTCGCCAGGCACCTGCACCGACCCAGCCAAGATCTTGACCTGCTTGGGGTCCAGGTTGTCGGGGTTGCAGTTGACCGGTCCGCCCGGCGCTGCGCAGCAGGTCTCGCATTCGGCCGAAAAGCCGAACTGCTGCGACAGCGGCCACTCGTCCGCGGGCGTCGGCTCGGTGCAATTGGGCAGCATCAGTGTGGCCTTGCACGAGGTCATGCAAGTAGCCCATGCCGAGGTCGGCACAACCAGGCACAGCGCGCCCAATACCACGAAAATAGAACGCATCCGCAACCTCACGGGACCGCCGGGTTGGCGGCAAAGGCGACAAAGTTGTTGCCGCACGACAGGCCTTTGAGCAGCATCAGGCGAATGCCACCCGGCAGCGCCGAGTCGCTCTCCAAGATGCCGCGCAACCAGACCTTTTGACCGATGCTCGACCCCAGGCAATCCACCGAGCAGCTCTGCTGGCAGCCATCGCAGAAATTGTCCGGCGCGTAGCACGCGTGCAAGAAGTTGCTGGCGCCGGCTTTGTCGCGAATCAGCCAGCAATTGGCAAACGTGCCCTTGACGGCCTTTTCGACCAACGCGCTCTCGATGGTCACAATGCGGCCGCCGAGCTTGTCCTTGTTGGCCCAGGTGCTGGCGACGGTGTCGTAGGGTAGCGCGGTCGGCACCCATGCCGCCGACTGGTCTTTGATGGCCTGCATGGTCGAGGTGCCAAAGCTCGAGCTGCACGTGCCGACCTTTTCGGTCAACTGCACCAGCGACGTCCAGTTGCCTTTGCGGTAACCGCAGGTGCCGGCCGGCGTGCAGTCGTAGGCGACCTTGACCAGGGCCGTCGACCACGCAAAGGCGCTGCTGGGCGCTTTGTTCAAGAACTGCAGGGCCTTGCACTCCTGCTCGGCCGTGAATACCACGCCTTTGTAGGTGCCGCCCTTGGCCGTGCACAGGTTGGGGTCGGCGCCGGCGCAGTTGCCAAAGTTGCAGGTCTGGCCGCTGCCACACGGGCTGCCATTGGCGCTGTCGGGGTTGGCACAGCCGTTGTCCAGGCCGCACAGGTTGTCGGTGCAGGGGTTGCCGTCGTCGCAGGTTGGCGCTTTGCCGCTGCCGCAGCCGCAGCCTGCGGCAAAGACCTCGCCTTGCGTGCACGGGTTGCCATCGTTGCACGCGGCGCCGACGGTACACGCCGGCGGGCTGCCGTTGGTCGCGCCGGGCGTGCACCCGACAAGGTTGGCGTACCACAGGCCGCCGTCGGGCATGCGGGCCCGGCACTTGCCGGTGATGTCGCCGGTCTGCCAGCCGTTGCCGACCTGGTCGAGTACAGTCTTGGGGCCGCCCAAAACCGGCTGGTGAATCAGCACGATCGCCGCGGCCTGCTTGCTGGGCAGCCACGACATCGGCAACGGCACCTGGGTGCGCGAGTTGGGCGGCAGCTCGGTCTTGCCGCCCAGGAACTGCAGAATCGGCACGTCGCCGACCTTTTGCGCCGTCGTCTGCACGATCAGGTGGTCCGTCAGGGCTGGCGTGCTGCCGGCGTTGTAGACCTCAATCCACGGCGCGTTGCCGGCCGCCATCTCGTTGATGGTGACCTTGGGCGCCGTTGCGGGTGGCGGCGGCGGGCCCTGGTTGGTTGCCGACTGTGTGCAGGTCAGCGTCTGCGGCGACCACAGCCCACCGTCGGGCAGGCGGCCAAAGCACAGGCCGTTCAGGCTGCCGCTGGTCCAGCCGTTGGCGCGCATTTCGACGACCTTGCCATTTGGGTCGATCAACCGCAGTTCGTCGGCGCTGGTGGCGGACAGACCGCCAAATGCCACCGTCAGATAGCCCTTGTCGGCGAGCGGCAGGCTGCCGAGCAGAACCGGCGGCGACGGATCGCCCGCCTTGTCGTCAATCGACCACCCGAGCAGCGGCGCTTGCGCATTGTTCGGGTTGTACAGCTCCACCCAGCCGAAGCTGCCTGGGCGAAACTCGTTGATGGTTACCTGCACCGTCGGCGGCACCACCGGCCCCGGATTGGCCTTGCCCGGCGAGCAGGCGATCGTGGTCGGTGCCAGCGCCCCGCCATCGGGCGCCCGACCGCGGCACGCGCCGGCCTGCGAGACGCCTTGGTAGCCGTTGGCCAGGATGTCGACTTCGACGCCGGTCGGGTCGAGCAACCGCACGCTGTCGACCGACGCTGCGTTGATGCCGGCGTAGCTGGTGACCAGGTAGCCCTTGGCGGCGACGACCACGTTGACGGTCAGCTTCTTGGGCGCCGCTCCGGCTCCGGCGAGGTCGTCGACGCTCCAACCGGCGAGGTCAAAGGGCTGCGTTCCGGGGTTGTAGATCTCGATCCAGCCGGCGCTGCCGGGCGAGAACTCGTTGATGACCGGCAACGGCTGCGCGGGGGGCGGCGCACCTGCACCCGGCGTGCAGCAACCCGCGACCGGGCACCACACGGTCGGCGTCTGGGCTTTGAGCGCGGCGAGCACCGTGGGTCCGATGCCCGATACCGCGTCCAGCTGTTGCAGGCCGGCGGCGCCGCTGCCGTAGGGTCGCGCGGCGATCAGCGCGGCGGCCAGCGTCGGCCCGATCGACGACACGGCGTCCAGCTGCGCGGCGGTGCCGTTCTGCACGAAGGCGAGCGTGTTGGTGGCTTCGGCGTCGCTGAACACCACGCCGCTGACCGTCGCGGCCCAGGGCTTGCATTGGGCGAGCGCGGCCAGCTTGGAGTCGTAGCTCGATGGCGGGGCGGGAGTGGGCGCCGCCGTGCAAGCCAAGGCGCACGCTGCGAGCGCGAGCGCGGTCGGGGCGCAAGAGAGGCGGCCACGGGTGCAGGTTGCGATCACGATTTTTCCTTGCCGGCCATGCATTTGGCGGGGTGTAGCGTATTCGTCTCAGCTCCACGGGGTCAACGCACGCTTACGCGACCACCTGTGCCACCGCGCCGCCCAGGCGGCCAAAGTGCCGACGCAGCGCCGCAAACTCCGCCGCCGCCGGGTCAGGCGTCACCGGTCGGCCGACCGCGTCGAGGTACAGGCAGCCAAGCTCCGCGGGTGGCAATTGTGCCACCAACGAGCGGGCCTCGGCCACTGCGGCCAGCCACGCCGCCTTGGTCGTGCGCAGGTCAAGGGCTTGTCCCAATCGCACTTCGGCCAGGTCCACCGGGCGAAAGTGGTTGCCGCGCACCACCCAATCGAGGATGAATTCGGGTGACAAGCCAGGATCTTTGCCTGCCGCAGCCCAGACCAGTGCGCCCAGGTGCAGGTGTCGCTGGTGCAGGTACAGACAGTCCAAAAAATCGCGCACCTTCTGGCGGCCCGTCATCGCCAGCACTTTGTTGGTGGCGGCATCCCAGAAACTCAAGCGCCAGCCGAGGTGCAGGTCTGGTTCGACTGGAAAAAACCGAAACGCGCTGTCCAGCACCCACTCGATCTTGGTGTGCGCCTCGCCCCGCGACACGATGGCGCGCCGAAAGGTTGGCCCAGATGGCCCGCTGGCTTGCACGGCAAACCCGGCGTCGCGCAGGGCGGCAGAGTCGGTGTCGCATGCCAGTGCCAGCGCCGCTTCGGCATCATGGAAAAGGTCGAAATCCTGCGAAAACCGCCATGAATCGGTCGCGGCGTGCAGCACCGTTGCGCCACCGACAAAACTGTCGGGGTGGCGGTGGGCGGCGAGCACGCGCAAGACCTCTGATTCGAAATCGCCTATTGGCATCGCAAGATCTCTGCTGCCGCGCGATAGCCGGCGTGACCGCCGTTTTCGCGCAAGCCGCGCACCACAAAAGGCACCAACGCAGGCGTAATCGGCAACTGCGGATCGGCGGACCAAAAGCAGGTCGCGTGAAAGCGGCAGAAGGCTTGCGCCGCTAGCGCCACGGCCGCGGCCGAGGGCTCGGTAGGCGCAGGGGTGGCAACGGTTGCGGCAGCTTCGGTTGGCATCGCGGCTCCATGCTACGACCGCGCCGCGCGACCGGCAATGTTTTCAGGCGACCGTCGCGGCCCGCGCGTAGCGCCGGATGATTTCGCCCGCCGGCTCCACCTGGTCGATGCCGTCCACCGATTTGCCGGCCTGAAAATACTGCTCGTAGCCGGCGCCCTGGGCGTTGCTGCGCTTGAGCTGCCACAGGCTGCGCAGGCTGTAATACAGGCGCATGTAGTGCTTGGTGCGGTTGTTGCGCAGCAGCAGCTTGGCAATGCCGGTGGCCTTGGTGCCGACCGCGTCCACGTAGGGCGAACGAATCACCGCGACCGGCACGCCGCTGATTTTGTCGGTCAGCACCACGTCTTGCGACCTGGCTTTCAAGATCGCCTGCTTGTAGTCGTCGTGGGCGCTGCATTCGGTGGTGGCAATGAAGCGCGTGCCGAGCTGCGCCCCGGCGTAACCCATGCGCAGCACCTGCGCGAAGCCCGCTTCGTCGCCGATGCCGCCCGCGCACACCACCGGCAGGCCGAGCGGCGCCAGTTCGTCGAGCAGCTGCTGTTCGCCCTTTTGGCCAGCGTGGCCACCGGCGCGGTTGTTGACGGCAATCAGCCCCTGCACGCCAGCGTCGCGGGCTTTTTCGGCCCACTTGCGCTCCGTCACATCGTGGTAGACCACGCCGCCGACCGGCCGCACCCGGTCCACGATCCACTTGGGGTTGCCTAGCGAGCTCACGAAGTAGCGCACGCCTTCTTCGAGCGCGATATCGAGCCACTTGCTCATGCGGTCCAGGTAGACCTTGCTGCTTTGCTCGGTCAGCACGTTCATGCCGACGGGCTTGCCGCGCGCCGCAATGTTGATTTTGCGCATGGTCTCGCGGAAATCGCCTTTGTGGGCGTACACCAGGCTCAGCGGTTGCACGATGCCGATGCCGCCGGCTTCGCTGGCTGCCGCGACCAGTTCCCAATTGCTGCACGGGTACATGGCGCCGCAGATGATCGGCACTTCGATGCGGGCGTGGCGGGTGAGCGCGGTGTCGAAGGTGGGTGTGGTCACGGTGGACTCCAGGGGCAAAAGGCGGCCAAAGGTAGGTGCGGGGCCCAAAAGGGTCAACTTCTGGCCGGCAGGGCAAACCAGGACAGGAGCGTCATGGCCTACGGCAAGAACCGCGCGCGTTCAGCAGGTGTCGGCAGGCGGCAGGTTACCTTCTTGCCAAACCACCGGTAGCGGTTGCGGCCGATCCAGTCATAGACAAGGTCGCGCATGGGCCGCGGGACGGCCTTGAACACCAGCGCCGCTTTCCACGGCCAGCCGAGCAGGCTTGCGATGCCAAGTGCCGCGTCGCTGCGCTGCAAAACGACCCCGCCGTGGACCAGGACCACGCTCTGCCAACCGTCTGCCGGTTCCGCTCCGACCACGCCAGCCGCGAACTGGCCCTGCAGGGGCGAAAACAGGATCTGCTGGCCGCGGTCGCGCACCAAGATCCAGTCCACCGCCGCGTTGCACAGGCCGCACACGCCGTCGAACAGCACGACTGGGCGGCCGTCGGGCGTCGTCACAGCGGTTTGAGCGACCACGACGCCTTGACCGTGCACACCACGTCGCCGGCCTGCTCGCGAATCAGCGCCTGCACGACTGTGGTGCTAGGCTGGTCAATCGCCGGGATGTCCACGTCGCAGGTCGCGGTCAGCGTGCCGCGCGCCTTCTTGTGGTATTCGATCTGCAGGCCCGTCACGATGCCCTTGGCCTTGCCCTCGACCGCATGGAACATCGCCAGGCCCGACGAGAATTCGCCGAGGTTGGCCAGCGCCAGCGCGTGGACGCAGTCCAGGTGGTTGCGCACGGCGCGGCGGTCGCGCATCACCACCACACTGTGGCCATCGCTTAGCTCTTGGACCACGGCGCCGATGGTGCCGGTGTACGGGATGCGCAGCTTGACCAACTGCGCGAAGGCCTGCTTGCCAAAGGGCAGCGGCGCCAGCTTGGCCCAGGCCTGGGCCAGCGTCAGGCCTTGCAGCTGCTGCAGCTGAGCGTCCAGCGCGCCTTTGGCGAGCCCAGAGAGTGACGACAGGTTGGCGATCGATTTCATGGTCTGCCCCTTGGCGCCCGCGGCGCGCGGGGTAGGGTAGCGGGGGCGGAGCGGGGTTTCAACGCGGTGCGTCAATTTCTCGCAGCGTGTCGACCAGGCTGGCGGCGGCACAGACATTCAGCAGGCCGGTAGTGCCGGACCCAGGTTCACCGGCAGTCGCAGACCCAGGGGCGGCGCCTACGCAATCGCCTGCAAATACCCAAGATTTGCGCGCAACGGGCAAGTCGTGTGCATGGCATGGAGTTCAAATTCGGGCAGGGTGCAGCCGATCGCCGCCATTGTGTTGCGCATCGTGGCGACGCCTTGGCCCTCCGCTTGCGCCAGGTGCAGCCGAATCAGGAACCACGCCAGGGCCTGATTGCGCCAACGTGGTCGGGCCGCACCGGTCACAAACGCCTCTGGCTCGACACCGGGCGGCAGGCCGCCTGGCGAGTGGATTTCAATGCGGTCCGTGAACACGGTAATGCGCGTGGGCTCGCGGTCCTCGTAGTCGCGGTGGGCCAGCGCGTGAACCACAGCCTCATGCAGCGCCGCGGCCGGATAGCTCCAGCGGTTGGGGGTAGCCGGGTCCCGTTTGTCCATGGCCAAGGCGACTTCGGCGTCTAGCAGGTCGTGCAGTTGGATGGCCTGATGAAGCAAGGACTTGTCGATGTCCACCCGGCCAGATTTGGAGGCGGCTCGGGTTGTACCGGCATAGCGCGAAAGCACGGCATAGGCACCAGGGATGTGGCGCTGCGGCGTGTGCCCAAACAAGAGCAAAGCGAAAT